>ERZ827101.169-NODE-169-length-108766-cov-5.880720_pt1 | contig 108766 bp, 96 predicted proteins | sample MGYA00519869_ERZ827101 | MGnify/ENA primary metagenome ERZ827101 (study PRJEB31778, sample SAMEA3449256) | human gut metagenome | biome: human gut; feature: human-associated habitat; material: faeces | place: United Kingdom | collected 2010/2012 ...
AATAAAAAATTAATTTTTTATTGCTATTTTTATTTCTCTTTATATTATAATTTTTTATAATCATTAACTTTTTTATAAGAATATATTGCAGATACTCCACATACTACTACTATTAAAGCTACTATTCCATTTGTATCTGATAATCCTGTTTTAGCAAGTGTATTAACATTATTATTTGTTTTTGACGTATTGTTTGTTGTGTTATTTGTTGCTGTGTTTCTTACAGTATTATTTGTTGTTGTATTATTTGCTGTTAACGAACTATTTGTTGTATTATTTGTGTTATTTGTTGCTGTATTGTTTGTTGTGCTATTATCACTAGTTGTATTATTATCTGTTGCATTAGATGCTGTATTTCCTGTTGAATTTACTGATAAGAATAAATCATCATCTGTAGCAAATACACTAGTAGAACATGCTGCTACTAAAACTAAACTTAACATTACTATTACTAATCTTTTAAATATTTTTGAATTTTCCATTTTTTCTTTCTCTCCTTACTAATTAAATAAATTAAATAATAATATAAATTATCATTTGTCAACTCTTTTTATATTTTACAACATTTTTCTACTTCTGTCAAATATTTTTTTATTTTTTTACATTACAGTTTTGTTTCTTTTATTTTACAGTTATATTACACGTTGAATTTGAATAAAACAATGTCTCCTTCTTGCATAATATATTCTTTTCCTTCTTGTCTTACTAAGCCCTTCTCCTTTGCTTGTACCATTGATCCTTCTTTTATTAACTCATTATAAGATATTACTTCTGCTTTTATGAATCCTCTTTCTATATCTGAATGGATTTTTCCTGCAGCCTGTGGTGCTTTTGTTCCTTTTTTTATTGTCCAAGCTCTTACTTCTGGCTCTCCAGCTGTTAAAAATGACATTAATCCTAATAAATCATAACTCTTTTTAATTAATGTATCTAATCCAGATTCTTCTAATCCTAATGCTTCTAGCATTTCTTTTTTATCACTATCATCTAGTGTAGATAACTCATCTTCTATTTTTACACATAATGGTATTACTTCTGCTTTTTCTTTTGATGCATATTCTCTAACTTTATTTACATTAGCATCATTTTCTGTATCTGATAATTGCTCTTCTGATACATTTGCTATATATATTATAGGTTTTGTTGTTAATAAAAACATTTCTTTTAGTAATTCTTTTTCGTCTTTGTTGTATTCTAATTGTCTTGCAGGCATACCATTTTCTAGTGCTAATTTTATTTTTTCTAATAAGTCTATTTCTGCTTGATACTTTTTATCTGCTTTTAACATTTTTTTTGCTTTGTCTAATCTTTTATCTACTGTTTCTATATCTGCAAAAATTAATTCTAGATTTATTGTTTCTATATCTCTTATTGGATCTACACTTCCATCTACGTGAACTACATTTGAGTCCTCAAAGCATCTTACTACCTCACATATTGCATCTGTTTCTCTTATATGTGATAAGAATTTGTTTCCAAGACCCTCTCCTTTGCTTGCTCCTTTTACTAGTCCTGCAATATCTACAAATTCCACAACAGCAGGTGTTATTTTTTTTGTATTATACATTTCAGCTAATTTTTGTAATCTTTCATCTGGTACTGCAACTATTCCTACATTTGGCTCTATTGTGCAAAATGGATAGTTTGCTGATTCTGCTCCTGCTTTTGTTATACTATTAAATAATGTACTTTTTCCTACATTTGGAAGTCCTACTATTCCTATTTTCATTTTTTGTTTCCTTTCTTTTTTGTTTTCCCTTAAAACTATTTTTATATTTTATAACGTTTATTTACAAAAGTCAATAAAAACTATTGATTTTTTGGATTATATACTATATAATTGCTTTACTTCGCTTCTATAGCTCAGTAGGTAGAGTGCAGCCTTGGTAAGGCTGAGGTCACGGGTTCAATTCCCGTTGGAAGCTCCATAACTTTTTTTATTTTAACAGCCTTTAAATCTATGGCTGTTATTTTTATTATAAAATGGGAAATTGACATTTTTATGTAAATAAATTATAATAGAGATAGTGAATTGTTTTTATTACAGCAATTCTGATACTTATTGTATTAGGAGGTGCTGTAATGCCTCCTAAATTTTTTTATTAAATGGAGGTAAGCTTTATGGCTACATATTCTGAATTAAAAAACAAAAAAATCAACCTTAATGAAATTGGTGGTAGAGAAGTCTCTATCGAAGAATTGGTAAATGAAGTCATCTGCAATCGGAGAAAAAACTTTCTTGAGATAGTGACCTCACTTTCCACGGGTGATGTTTCCCGTTTCAAGTGTTTCGATGCTCTCACTTTTAACTCAATGTTACACGACTTTTCCGAAACCTTTAGTAACTTTAGTTATGAAGGTGAAGTTGAGTTTAATGTAATCGTCGGTGAAGACTGGCTTTGGCATTTGAAAACAAATATAAGCCTTGTAGAAGATTCGTCCGAATTTGGGCAATTCGTTTTTCATACAGAAATTCTGTCAGAGCCTAAAAAAGAACATATTAACAGTCTAAATGGCATAATGATGAGGATTGAAATGGTAAACAATTGCTTGCGTGAACTTTCTGTTGATGAAATCGCAGAAAGAATGAACGCTGTTTTGTAAGATTCAGAATTTAAACCAAATTAAGGAGAAAGATGTGCTCTTCTCTCCTTAATTTGGTTTATTTACAAAAATAGAACCCGCATATTTCTATACAGATTCTACCTTTACATTCATTATATTTCTTTCCAAAACCAGTCTAAACTATTGTCTATACTTCTTATATTGTTCTTTTTAGCTTCTAGATCATCTACCCATAAATATGAGAAGAATGTAACTAATATAAATAAGAAATCTATTGCTAGACATTTATATAGTGTTCCTGCTAAATATGCATAGTCAGTTGGTAAAGTTGATACTTGAACAACATGAACTATTAACAATGCTAAAAAAGATATTAATGGTACTACAGCTACCGAACTTCTTTTTATTTCTTGTCCCAAAAATATTAATAGTGCTGTTGCTAAAACAACTAACAATAATGTTAATGGATTAGTTAAATCAAATATAAACATATATTTTCCCCCTATCTTTTGTTTATTATCGGTTGAATTCATAATATCATTTTTATATATTTTTTTCAACCTTTTTTCATTACTTTTATATTTCGTTTTTGTTACAGAATTATTACATTAAATATTTAATCCATCAATTGTTTCTTTTATTATTTTACAACTATTATCAAATTTTGCTTGATCTTCCTCATTTAATGGCAATTCTAAGATTTCTCTAACTCCTTTTGATGTTATAATTGCAGGAACACCTACATATATGTCTTTATGTCCATATTCTCCACTTAAATAAGTAGAAACTGTAAGTATTGATTGTTCATCATTTAATATTGCTTTTACAAGTCTTGTTAAAGCTACACCAATTCCATAATATGTTGCTTTTTTCTTTTCTATTATTTCATATGCAGCATTTTTCACATCTTCTCTAATTTGCTCTAGGCTTTGTAATGATTGATGCCTTGCTTTTGCAATATCTGTTAATTTTTTGCATCCAACATAACAATGTTCCCAGGGAACAAATGATGAATCTCCATGCTCTCCCATTACATAAGCGTGTGTATTTTTAGGGCTTATTTTTAATCTCTCACCTAATAAATACCTTAATCTTGCAGTATCAAGCATAGTTCCAGAACCTATTACTCTTCCTGCTGGAAGTCCAGATACTTTTTGTACTACATAAGTCATTATATCAACAGGGTTACTTGCAACCACAAATACTCCTTTAAATCCTGATGCCATAACATTTTCTACAACTGATTTCATTATTTTACTATTTGTATCTACAAGTTCTAGTCTTGTTTGACCGCCTTGCTTTTGAGCTATTCCAGCTGTTATCACTACTATATTTGCATCTTTGCATTCATCATATTCACCATATTTTATTTCCATTTTTGATGGAGCATAAGCTATTCCATGTGCTAAGTCTAAAGCTTCTCCTTGTGCTTTTTCTTTTAGTACATCTATTAGTACTAATTCATTTGCTCCTCCTTGATTAAATAGTGAGTATGCAAAACTCATTCCTACAAATCCTGTTCCTACTAAAACTACTTTTCTTTTTTCCATAATAAAACTTCCTTTCTTTTGCTGACAGGGACCATTGGGGTCGGTTCTTTTTGGTCCCATTTTGACAAAATTATATAACAAATTTAAAATGGGACCAAAAAGAACCGACCCCAATGGTCCCCCTCTACATCTTATCAGGCATTTCCATTCCTAATAATCCTGCACCTTGTTTTAAAACAACTCCCACACAATATGTTAAATAAACTCTAGCATCTTGAAGGGACTTATTTTCATTAATAATTTTATTTTCATTGTAAAATGAACTGTAAGCTTTTGCCAAATCAATTAAATATCTTGCTAAAATTGAAGGCTCATTCTTATCTACTACCTGTTTTAAAGTATCTCCAAAATTATAAATTATATTTATCAATCTTAAAGAATATTCATCTTTCAAGTTTTCAAAATCTATATTTTCTAATTTTGGCACACTTCCAGCTTTTTCTAAAACACTTTTTGTTCTAACATAAGTATATTGGATATAAGGTCCTGTTTCCCCTTGAAAATTTAGTACTTCGTCCCAATCAAAAACTTGGTCTTTTATTCTGTTTGTTGCTAAGTTGTTAAATACAACCGCACCAATTCCAACTTTTTTCGCAACTTCTTCTTTGTTTTCTATGTTTGGATCTTTTTCCTCTATAATTTTTTGAACTCTTGAAACCGCTTCATTTAGTAAATCCTCAAGTTTTACAACAGTTCCCTCTCTTGTTGACATTTTCCCGGATTTTAGTCTTACCATTCCATACGATACGTGTTCCAAGCCTTTTAGGTATTTTTCATCTAAGCCTAAATATTTAGCCGCTCCAAATATTTGTCTAAAATGTAAATCCTGCTCATAAGCAACAACATATAAACATTTATCAAAGTCATAAGTTCTTGCTCTATAAAGTACAGCAGCTAAGTCCCTTGTATCATAAGTTGTAGATCCATTTGATTTTACAACCATACAAGGTGTATTAATTCCTTGGTCCTCTAACTCTATTATTTTTGCTCCATCTGATTCTATTAAATGTCCAGATTTTTGTAAGATTTCAATTGTTTCTGGCATTTTATCTGTATAAAAAGATTCTCCATTCCATGAATCAAATGTAGTTCCAAGCATATCATAAATTCTTTGGAATTCTTTTAAACTTAAAGTTTTAAATTTGTTCCATATTTCTAAGCAATATTCATCATTATTTTCAAGTTTTCTAAAATTTTCCCTACATGCATTTAATACATTTTCATCTTCTTTACAAAGGTTATTTATTCTTACATATAGGTCTAGCATATCGTCAATTGGGTGTTCAGCAAAACTGTATTCATTTCCCCATAGTTTGTAACCTTCTATCATCTTTCCAAATTGTGTTCCATAATCTCCAAGATGATTTATTCCTGTTACATTGTATCCTAAATATTTATAGATATTATAAAGTGCCTGACCAATTCCGGTTGTTCTTAAATGCCCTATATGGAATGGTTTTGCAATGTTTGGAGATGAATATTCTACTATTATATTTTTACCTTTTCCTATTTCAGATTTTCCATATTCTTTATTTTGAGAAATTTCTTCTAAAACTGTTTTTATTTTTGCTTCTTTATTTGCAAAAAAGTTTAAGTATCCACCTGCTATTTCTACTTTTGTAATTATGGTTTCATCAAATTTTAAATTTTCTTTTATTTCATTTGCAATTACAGGAGGCGCTTTTCTTAAAGTTTTTGCAAGTCTGAAACATGGAAAAGCATAATCTCCATTATTTATGTCCTTTGGAATTTCTATATATGATGTTAATTCTTCTTTTGGTACAGATATTGCTTTTGAAATTTCTTCTGCAATTATTTGTTTAAAATCTATCATTTTTTCACGTCCTATTCTTCAAAATAATCTAACTTCATTGCTTCTTTAACTTTTTTCATAGTTTTAGCAGCTTCTTTTCTTGCTTTTTCAGTTCCTTCTTTTAAAACCTTGTCTATTATTTCTGGATGTTGTTCTAAATATTCTCTTTTTTCTCTCATAGGTCTTAAAAATTCAGCTGTATTTTTAGCTAATTGCTTTTTACAAGCAACACAGCCTCTTTTTCCAGCTCTACATTCCTCGCAAACTGCCTTGCATTCTTCCTCAGAACTAAATAATTTGTGATAATATGAAACCATACAAACATCTGGATTTCCTTTATCATCTTTTCTAATTCTATTTGGGTCTGTTACCGCACTCATAACCTTTTTAGTTATCTCATCCTCACTATCAGAAATATATATAGCATTTCCTAAAGATTTACCCATTTTTTCATTTCCATCTAAACCTTTAATTCTTCTATTTTGCGATAAATATATTTCTGGTTCTTTTAATACATCTCCATATATAGAATTAAATTTTCTAACTATTTCTCTACATTGTTCTATTAATGGTTCTTGGTCCTCTCCTGCTGGTACTATTTCTCCATCTAAAACTGTAATATCTGCAGCTTGACTTACAGGATATCCTAAAAATCCATAAGTTACACTTTCTCCAAACAAATCCTTTTTTTGTGCTAATTCTGTTTTTACTGTCGGATTTCTTTGAAGTCTTGATATTGTAACTAAATTTGAGTAAAACACTGTAAGTTCTGCTGTTTCTGGTATCATTGACTGTATATATATTGTTGCTTTTTCAGGATCTATTCCACAAGATAAATAGTCTATTACAAGTTCTCTTACATTTTTTCTTACTTTATCTGGATTGTTGAAATTGTCTGTTAATGCTTGTACATCAGCTACTAGTATATATGTTTCGTATTCATCTTGTAACTTTACTCTATTTATTAATGAACCAAAATAGTGTCCAATATGTAATCTTCCTGTTGGTCTATCTCCTGTTACTATTCTTTTTTTCTCCATTTCTTCCTCCTTTTTTTGCATTTGGGACGGTTCTTTTTCGGAAAAAGAACCGTCCCCAATCAGAAATTTTAACGGCTCAATTCATAACCTTCTTTGCTATCTTTTATACTATAACCTAAAGCCAAAATCTCATTTCTAAGTCTATCAGATTCTGCCCAATTTTTCTCTTGTCTTGCTTTCAATCTTTCCTCAGCAAGTTTAAGAACTTCTTCTGGGATTTTCTCTTGATTTTCACTTTTTTTATCTAAGCTCAAAGCCAAAACTGTATCGAATTTATCCAAAAGCTTAGCTAATTTTTTAGACTTTTTAGGATTTTTTACAACATCCCAAACTACACTCATTGCAAGTGGCATATTTAAGTCATCATTTATAGCTTTATGGAAATTTTCCTCATATTTAGAAATTTCTTCATCTAATATATCTTCATTTCCCTCAAGATGTTTTTGATATCCAGCTCTTAATTTTTCTAAAGCCTTTTGGCTAGCCTCAATTCCTTCCCAAGTAAAATTCAATTTTGTTCTATAACTACTTGAATATGTAAATAGTCTGTAGGTTAATGGGTCATATCCTTTTTGGGTTATATCTTTTAGTAAATAAACATTGTTTAAGCTTTTCGACATTTTTCCACCATTTATTAATAAGTATTCCCCATGTATCCAGTATTTTGCTGGTATTTTGCCACATGCCCCTTTGCTTTGTGCAATTTCGTTTTCGTGGTGTGTTGGAATTAGGTCAATTCCTCCTGTGTGAATGTCAAATTGTTCGCCTAAATATTTTTGCCCCATTGCTGAACATTCTATGTGCCATCCTGGATATGATAATCCCCATGGGCTTTCCCATTTCATTATATGATTTGGTTTTGCTTTTATCCATAATGCAAAATCATAGGGATTTCTTTTTTCTGTATCTACATCAACTCTTGCTCCTGCTTTTTGGTCTTCAAGCTTTATTCCTGATAATATTCCATATTCATCTAATTTTGATACATCGAAATATATAGCTGTTGATGTTTCATAAGCATAGCCATTTTCTAATAGTTTTTGTACATATTTTATCATATCTTCTATATGGTCTGTAGCTTTACATACAACTTCCGGTGTTTCTACATTTAGTTTTTCTAGGTCATCCATAAATAATTTCGTGTAATATTTTGCAATTTCATAAGGAGATTTTTGCATTTCTCTTGCTGATTTAAGCATTTTATCTTCTCCCTCATCTGCATCTGATACTAAATGCCCAACATCTGTTATATTCATAGTATGTTTTATTTTATATCCATTATATTTTAGAACTCTTCTTATTAAATCATTCATTATATATGTTCTCATATTTCCAATTGAAGCATCTTTATATACTGTTGGCCCACATGAATACATTCTAACTTCTTCTTTGTTTATTGGTTCAAATTTGTCTTTTGATTTTGTTAAAGTGTTGTAAAAATATATATCCACTGTCCTATCACTTCCTTTTTTAGTTTATTAGGATACAGCAAAACTCTTACTGTATCCTTTTATTTATTATTCATTAGTTTTATTTTCAGTAGTTGGTGTTGTATTACCTGAACCTGCTGTATTTTCTTTTTCAGTAGTTGTATTTTTGCCGTCATTTCCAGTTGTGTTTTCTGCAGGCTTTTCTGGCTCTTTTACAGGTTCTTTTGCTTTTACAGTTATTGTTCTTGTTTTTGTTACTGTTTTTCCATTAGAATTTTTTACTGAATATGTTATTGTATATTTTCCAGCTTTTGATGTGTTTACTGAACCTGATATTGATATTTTACTTGATATATCTCCATCTTTATCATCTTTTGCGGTTGCTCCTTGTTCACTATATGTGTCTCCTACATTTAATGTAATATGACTTTCTCCATTTATTGTAATTACAGGTTCACTATCATTATTCTTATTAGAATTTCCACTATTTGATGCGTTGTGAACAGTACAATAAGTTGTCGGAGCACTAGTAGATGATGAACCATTTGTTTTCCATAGTCCTAATCTTTCTTTTTCAACAGTATATGAATGGTATTTTGTTACTTTGTTAGGACAATATTCGTTTGCAAGTAATCCTGTTTCGCTACAAACTTCAACAGAATTTGAGTGTCCATCACAATCTCCTGGAACCTTTCCTTCTACAAATACTTCTTGATATGTATCTGAGCACTTACTTGTAGCTTTTTTTCCAGATACTCTACATATTGTTTCTGTAACTACGCCTGATGGTTGATTAAATGTTGATTTGTCTTTTCCTTCGTGTACTTTTGACATAACAGCAGACCAAATTCTTCCTGCAACATTTGTTGCTCCAGATACTTCTTCGTTTTGGTCAAAACCATACCAAGTAGCTGCTGTATAGTAATTTGAAAATCCACATAGCCATTTATCATAGTTACTATTTGTTGTTCCTGTTTTTGCTGCAACATCTATTCCAGATATTTTACAATATTTTGCAGTTCCTGCACTATCTTCTACAACTGATTTTAATAAACTCTTTATTACATAAGCTGCCTGTTCAGATATTACTTCTTGACTATCTTGTTTTCCTTCTAGAACTGTATTTCCGTCTGGATCTGTAACTTTTGTATAAAACATAGGTCTCCTATATGTTCCATTATTTGCAATTGTAGCATATGCTCCTGCCATTTCAAGTGGTGTTATACCATTTGTAAAACCACCAATCGATACAGCTGCTAATGCTTGTTTATCTGCATCTGTTAATGATGTTACTCCCATTTTTTCTAGGTATTCTGCAGATTTTGCAGGTGTTAATTCATCAACAACCTTAATAAATGGTATATTTTGTGAGGTTGTTATTGCACTCCTAATAGATATTAATCCTTTAAATGCATTATAATCTTTTGGTGTCCATCCTTTTATTCCAAAGTCTGTTGAATTATCATCATAAATTGTCGCAGGTGTAATTACACCCTCGTTTATTCCTGGTACAAGTGATGTTAATGGTTTTATTGAAGATCCTGTTTGTCTTGGGCTTTGTGTTGCTCTATTTAACCCTCTTGATTCGTTCTTTTCTCCAAGTCCACCTTCAACTCCTACAACATATCCTGTTGAATTATCTATTATAACCATCGCTGATTGTGATGTTGCTCCATCTACTTTTTTAGATTTTCTTATATAATCTTTACTTTTATTTACCATAACTTCATCCATTTTAGATTGAAGTGCTGTATCTTGTGTTGAGTAAATTGTAAGTCCGCTACTGTAAACATAAGTTGATGCAAGGCTTTTTGATATTCCTTTTTCTTTTGCAACATCTTCTATTACTTGTGATATTGTTGCATCTGTATGATAAGAATATATTGAGCCTAAATTTTCTGCTTTTTGGAATGGTAATCCATCTTCAACTTTTTTTACTGCTTCATCATATTCATTTTGCTGAACCATTCCTAATTCTAGCATTTTTCCTAATACTGTTTTTGTTCTCTTTTTAATTAATTCTGATTTATCTTTTTCCCCATAAGGATTATATGAATTTGGTGAATTATTAATTCCTGCTAAAAATGCACATTCTGCTAGGTCTAAGTCTGATGCTGATTTGTTAAAATAATATTCAGCTCCAACTTCTACACCTAAATTGTTACTTCCACCAACAAATATTATATTTAAGTATAATTCTAATATTTGGTCTTTTGATAGCATTCTTTCTATTTGATAAGCTTTCGCCCATTCTTTTACTTTTCTTATTACTCCTTCTTTTCCAGATCTTTCATCATCTTTTGTTATGTTTTTAACTAATTGTTGTGTTATTGTACTACCACCAAATGATGATTTTCCTGCGTGTATTACATATTGTGCAACAGCTGCTGCTGTTCTTTTAAAATCTACACCATTATGTTTATAGAATCTTTCATCTTCTATTGCAACATAAGCATTTTTTAGATTTTCTGGCATTTGGTCTAATTTTATTATTTTTCTGTTTTCGTCTCCGCTTAGCTCTGCTAGTTTGTTTCCATCTTTATCTAACACAACTGAATTTGATGAACCTATTACTAGTTCTTCTTTTGTTATTTCGAAGTCATCACCCCATCCTCCATATAACATTCCTACTACAATACCTGTTCCTACAACTGCTATCATTATTATTAACAATAATAGTATTCTTAGAGCTACTGTAATTTTAGGATGTTTTGCTGAAAATTTCTTTTTGTCTTTTTTTACTAGTTCGTTTTTGCTATGTTTTTTATTTTTTCTTTTTTTATCGCTCATTATTTTTTGTTATATGTCAGTTTTCTTCTGGCATATTCCTCCCTTCTTTTTTGCTATGCTTAAATTCTCTTTAACTATATTAATTTAAGCATTTTTTGTCTTTTTTTAGACTTCTCTATTATATTATAATTTAATAAAAATTGCAATAGGAATATGTAGCAAAAAAGAGTAAAGATTTTATTAAGATAGTTTTCCCATAAAGGAACCAACTACAAATCATTTACCCAATTTACCTCAACACCATTATAAAAGTGTTTAATAATTTCCTCACAATTGCTTCCAGCTTTAGCCATACTGTCTGCTCCTGTTTGACTCATACCAACTCCGTGTCCATATCCTAAAACCTTAAACTTTATTTTATCTCCATCAATTTCAAAAGAAAAATTAGTAGACTTTAATCCAAATAAAGTTCTTGCTTCTGTTCCTGCAATCTGAATATTTCCAAGTTTAATAGTTCTTACTCTGCCACTTTCTGTATATTCTAAAATTTGAATGCTATTTGGATCATCAAAATTAATTTCAAAATCTTGATGTTTTTCCTTAATCTTATTTATAAATTCATCTTTTGTTAACTCCACCCCAGAGGAGTATTGCGTATACCCGTCCTCTCCCGAAGTCTGTACGCTTTTTAGATATGGAAAATTATCTCCTCCCCATACATTATTTGCTGTTTCTGTTGTTCCTCCACTATTAGAATGAAAAAACGCATCTATTGGACTACCATTATATGTAATTATCTTTCCTTGAGTAGAATCTACCGCTTCTGTAATTTTACTCCAATTAGCTTCTGCCTCATTTCCGCTCCACTTAGCTAATCTATCTTCCTTCGAAATCCAAGCTTGGCAACATCTATAATCATCACAAATATCTGCATTCCCATGTTTTCCGTGCACTATGTATTATTTGATAAATTGTATATGTTCTTGCAACAATAGCCTGTGCCTTTAATGCTTCCATTTCATAACTTGCTGGCATCTCGCTAGATACTACTCCATAAAGATAATCATCTAAATTAATCTCCTCTGTTTGCTCTGTTTTAGAATGATACAATTTTATTGTTTTATATTTTGAATAATCATATTTCTCAAATTCTTTTTTGTTTTCACTTGTTTCTTCTAAAGTTTGTACATTTTCTTTTTTCCTTTTTTTAGTACATAAATTAGGCAACACTATTATTATTAAAATAAAGATAATAATATATTTTATAATTTGCTTCATAAATAATGCTCCTTATTCTTCTTTGTACATTACTATGTTTTTTATTAAAATTTATGCGAGTTCTTTTTTCATTTTCTCTAAAATTCTTTTTTCTATTCTTGATACTTGTACCTGTGAAATTCCTAAAATCTTCCCAACTTCAGATTGTGTTTTATCTTTATAATATCTTAGTAAAATTATTTCTTTGTCTCTTTTTTCAAGAGAATTTATAATTTTATTTAATACTATTTTATTGGTAATAAGATTTGCTTCATCTTTATTACTTTTAAGAGTATCTAAAATATTTAACTCATTTCCATCTTTATCGCTAGAATAAATATTTTCCTCAATTGAATTTACTGGCAAACTGCTATCTAAAGCTAATGTAATTTCTTCTTTTGGAACCTTTAAAATCTTCGATATTTCCCCGTAAATTTGGCTCTCTTCCTTTTTTTGCAACCCACTCTTTTTGGAGTTCTATAATTTTTCTATTTAAATCTTTTAGACCTCTGCTAACTTTTATAGGTCCATCATCTCTAATAAATCTTTTAACTTCACCTAAAATATATGGAACCGCATAAGTAGATAATTTTACCTCGAAATTTATATCAAAATTTCGAACTGATTTTATGAAACCAATCATTCCAATTTGATATAAATCTTCTAGTTCATAGCCTCTTCCTGTAAATCTTTTTACAATGCTCCAAATAAGGCCTTGATTGTTTTGAACTAAATCTGCCATTGCATCTTTGTTACCTATTTGGGCTTTTTTTATTTCATTTGTAATTTCATCTACCACTTATATTACCCCCTTAGAGCCTCTTCTAAAGTGGTTATTTGGTCATCTTTTGGAATTTCTTTTATTGTTTTTTTCATTGTTATTTTCGTTCCAAGTCCTAATACTGATTCAACATTTAATTCGTCCATAAAACTTTCCATTATAGTAAATCCCATTCCTGACCTTTCTAAATTTGGTTTACTTGTATATAATGGTTGTTTTGCCATCTCAATATTTTCTATTCCTTTTCCATTATCAGATATTTCTATTGTTACTTCTCTGTTTTTTATTTTACATTTTAAATTAATTATTCCTATTCTATCTTCATATCCATGTACTATTGAATTTGTAACCGCTTCTGATACAGCTGTTTTTATATCTGATATTTCCTCTATTGTAGGGTCTAAACTTGCAACAAAGGCTGCAACTGTTATTCTTGCAAAAGCTTCATTATTGGATTTGCTTAAAAATTCCAATTTCATCTCATTATCGTTTATCATATAACTTCCTCCTCTTTGTTTTCTTCTAAATAATCTTTTGATAATTCAACTTCTGGTATGAGCCTTAAAACTCCGCTCATCTCAAAGATTTTTCTTACGCTTTCTGTTAAATTTGCTAGTGCCATTTTTCCACCTAGCATTGCTGTTTGTTTGTATCTTCCTATTACCATTCCAATGCCTGCGCTATCCATGAAAGTAACACTATCAAAATCAAATACAACTCTTTTAGGCATAAATCTTTCAATTTCATAATCTGCTCTCCTTCTTATATTTTTTACCTTGCATTCGTCAATTTCTTCTGTAATTTTAAATATCAGAAGCTTTTCTTGGCTATAATATTTGACTTCCATAAAACCTCCTTGTTTTCTTTAGATTTTTTGATGGTTTGTCCATCTTTTTTATTAGTGTAGCACTTTTTGGTGGAATATTTTGTCAAAATGTGGTGGGATTGTGATTTTTTTTATTTTATTTTTTCCAATTGATTTCAAGATTATACTTGCTGTTATCGCATCGTCGTTGACATAATTTGCTGGTTGTGCTATTATATTTAGTGACACTTATTCATAATATTTTTACTTTTTTGTAAAAATTTTTATTAAATTAATCATACTAATTAGGAGGTTTTTATGAATTTAAAAGAATCAATTTTAACTTTAAGTCGGTACCAGAAAAAGCTAGACGAAGAATATGCTATCCTAAAGGCAGAACTTGAAAAAATAATGTTTGAATTGCCTTGTATCTATAAAAGGATATCGGTACCTCAATCCGACAGATATTACATTTATCCCTGTGCCCAGATCAATAATGAACGCTTTGGAATGGTAGCTAAAACTATTAATATAGACAATAAAGCTTTAACCATTACCAAAAAATATTCTATCGGTTGTAATGAAATAATTTCTATTGATGTAACTGAAATTGCAACTTTGGAATCCAAGGAATTTGATATCACGCTTCATAAGATTAAGGGTAAGATAAAAACTCACTTCGTTTCTAAAGTGAATTATATTTTAAAGATTGAAGATTTCGAATTTAAATTTACTAAACGATTTTTCTGGAATGACACATTGGAACATTTTAATGAAAAATTCAATTTAAAAGATTTTCCATGGCTGCTCGACAATGTTACAATGAGAAATCAAAAAATAAAAATTAACTTTATTTCTTCAATTAAACCTTTTCATTTTGACCCAGATACTAATATTTCTTTTTCAAATATCGTAAAAAAATATTTAGAATCTGGTAAAAGCACGGCCGATATTCAACTAGCAGACAACATAATCTGTAAGATTGAATTTACGGGTTCTAAAAAGGAACAACCTTGTTCAATTGATTTAAATTGCAATCTATCCTCAATCACACTTTTAGGCGAATTTCAGGTTATTAACTATTCTGCTAGAATTCTGCTTAACACACTAGTAGACCAAAGAAGAATTGTAGAGTTTTCTGGTGACGGATATGGCGTCGTTCTGACTGATGTTCCTGACGAAGAGATTGATCTTAAGGAACTTTTAAATTCAAATTAAGTAAAAAGACTTAGGTTTAATTTTCCGATTAAACCTAAGTCTTTTTATTCTATTATAAAACCATTAGTTTCGTTTCCATATATACTTTTTAAGTTCACAGTAATTATTGGAAGGATTGAACCCCAATCGCCATTCAAACCAATGTTACTAAACATACTATTTGCTGTTACATCACCATAATGTATTCTCATCATATCAAAACTGTATATATTCTCAGCCATATTTACGCTTCGCGTTGACAACCAATATATATTTGATGGCTTTATTAATAAATTATAGTATTCAGTCGATCCATTCTCAAATGCACTTTTCATAAAATCATTATTTTTGCTCCAAAATTCCTGAAATGGCTGTATACTTGTCGCAGATTCACTATCATCATTCTCTATAAAATCCAATTGTTCACTTTTACTTATTCCTGATTCTTTTTTTACACCATTTATAACACTCAATTTTTCCTTCGCATATATAGTGGGATATTTAACATTTGATTTATAAGGTTCCAAAACTTGACAACCATATTTAACATACTCTTTGTAAGAATGGGCTTCAACTAATTTTTCACTTGACATATATTTTTCTATATCTTGTATATTTATACATCTTCCCTCAATTCCTTTTTCATTATTTCCATATAAATTATTGCATGCATCATTTAGTAACTTTACTCCATTATTGTACCCTTGTGCTCCATATAATCGTACCATTCCATTTGTCGTTTTATCAGCTATTAATACTGCCTTCGTATCTTCTATAGATAATACCCTCCATGTAGTTATCATAAAACTACTCTCTTCGCTATTCAGTTCTAGATTCGATTCCGCTCCACTGTAATCAGCTTTCCATTCATATTTTCCTCTTGGAATATATTCTACTGTTGCTCCAACCTTTAATCCATTTAATATTATAGACATTCCTGCTAATTTAGCGTTTTCCTCGTTTTGGGATTTTTCCGTCTTTTCTTTTGCTTCTGTTGCTCTATTTAATACCCCATTTTGTCCTGTTAGCATACTTATACTTATTCCGTGCTAAAATTAAAAGCACTATGATTGTTACAACCAATGCAATTAGCGTAATCCCGCTTATTTTCTACTTTTGTTCCTTTCATTTTTGTCTTTCCTCCCTTTAAAAATTCTACTTTAATATAATATGTGTAAAATAATAACTTTTTAAACTACGCATATTTTATTTGTTCTTGATTTTATATTGTTAAATAAAAATAATTTATATTTGCTTATTGCATCTTTTTTATTCTACCATTATAGTTTCCTTAATTCAACATTTAAGTAAAATGTAATGTAATTATAAACTTTCTGTAATAATAGTACTTTTTGTGTATAATTGTTAATGTATTTCAATAACACTTCGTTTGTTATATTTAGTTTTATTAATTACTTTTGTAATAATTGTGTCAAATTTTTAAATAAAAAATAACAATTAACTTAAACACATACGTGTCTAAATTAATTGTTACCTATTCTTCTAAATTTCTTGTACATAAATTTCAATTTTTTGCTATTTTCTTTTGGCTTTATTTGTTTAAAATTTGGGACGGTTCCTTTTTGAAAAAGGAACCGTCCCCATTTTAAAATTTCTCAAGCATCAACCTATATTTTTCAAGTTTTGCTCTTTCTTCATCCACTTTCTCTTTTGGTGCTTTATTTACAAAGCCCGGATTAGAAAGCATCTTCTCTGCTCTTTGGATTTCAAACTCTATTTTCTTTATTTCCTCTTCTTTTCTATTAGCTTCTTCTTCTAAATCAACCAATCCATTTTGAGGAATATAAACTTCAATTCCTTCTTTTACAATATTTATTGTGTTTTCTGGAATTTCAATTGCTTTTTCTTTAACTATTAAATTTTTCCCAAATCCTAATTTAATTATAAAATCTTTTGATTCTTCAATTTCTTTTACATATTTTGTAACAAATATTAAATCCGTCTTTCTACTTGGATGAACATTCATTTTTGCTCTTATATTACGTATTTCAACAATTATATCTTTTAATGTTTCAACAATTTTAGCATCGTTTAAAAATTCTATATTTTTAGCTACTGGCCAATCTGATACCATAAGCTCTTTATTATCAGTATATTCAGAGATAACTTCATAAATTCTTGATGTTATAAATGGCATAAATGGATGTAATAATTTTAAACTGTTTGAAAGTACATTTACTAGTATGTATGATACTTGTATCTTTTTATTTTCATCATCACTATATAATCTTGTTTTTGCCATTTCTATATACCAATCACAGAATTCATCTCTTATAAAGCTATAAATATTATCTATTGCAATTCCAAGGTCATAGTTTTCTATATTTCTTGTTACTTCATTTATTAGAGTTTCTAATTTGTTTATTATCCATTTATCTTCTATTTCAAGCATTTCTCCATTATATTTTTTGTTTTCTAATGCCTTTTCCTCAAATGCTTTTATTTTTTCTACTTCTGGTAAATTCATTGTAACAAATTTTGCTGCATTCCAAATTTTATTTGCAAAGTTTGATGCTTGTTCTAATTTTTCTGGCATATATTTTATGTCATTTCCCATTGTTGTTCCAGAAAGTACTGAAAATCTTAAGCTATCAGCCCCATATTTTTCTATAACATCTAATGGGTCTACACCATTTCCTAATGTTTTTGACATTTTTCTTCCTTGGCTATCACGTATTATTCCATGTATTAATACATCTTTAAATGGTTCTTTGCCTGTAAATTCTAGTCCTTGTGTCATCATTCTTGATACCCAGAATGTTATTATATCAAATCCTGTAACTAATACGTTTGTTGGATAAAATCTCTTGTAATCTTCATTTTCTGTATTTGGCCAACCAAGTGTTGAAAATGGCCATAATGCAGAACTAAACCAAGTATCTAGTGTATCTTCATCTTGATGTATATGACTTGAACCACATTTTGAACATTTGCCAGGATTTTCCTTACTTACTGTAATTTCTCCACATTCATCACAATAATATGCTGGAATTCTGTGTCCCCACCATAATTGACGTGATATACACCAATCTTGAATATTATCTAACCAGTTAAAATATTGTTTTTCATATCTTTTTGGTATAAATGTTGTTTTTCCCTCTCTTACGCTGTCAGCTGCTCTTTTTGCTAAATCCTTCATCGAAACAAACCATTGCATTGATATTCTTGGCTCTATTGTTGATTTACATCTTTCACATTTTGCAACATTATGTGTGTAATCTTCTGTATTTACTAGTGCTCCTAATTCTTGAAGTTTTTCTACTATTATTTTACGAGCTTCTATTATATCCATTCCTTTTAGTTCTGGAACTAGGTCATTCATTTTGTTGCTTTCATCAAATACTTCTACTATTTCTAGGTTATGTCTTAAGCCTGCTTGATAGTCATTCATATCGTGAGCTGGTGTAATTTTTACACATCCTGTTCCAAATTCTTTTTCTACAAATTCATCAGCTATTATTGGTATTTCTTTATTCATTATTGGTAAAATACATTTTTTGCCTACTATGTTTTTGTATCTTTCATCATCTGGATGTACAGCTACAGCAGTATCGCCAAGCATTGTTTCAGGTCTTGTTGTTGCAACTTCTACATAACCATCCCCATCTACAATTTTATATCTTATGTGCCATAAATGTGATGGTTCTTCTTTATATTCTACTTCTGCATCTGATATTGATGTTTTACAACTTGGACAATAGTTTACCATTCTTGTTCCTTTGTAAATTAAGCCTTTATTATATAGTTTTATAAATTGCTCTAGAACTGCATCACTCATACCGTCATCTAGTGTAAACCTATTTCTTTCCCAGTCACATGAGCATCCAAGTTTACGTTGTTGTTTTTGAATTATTCCACCATATTCATGTGTCCAATCCCATGCTTCTTCTAAGAATTTTTCTCTTCCTAATTCTTGTTTTGTTTTTCCTTCTGCTTTTAATTTTTGAACTACTTTCATTTCTGTTGATATTGCTGCATGGTCACTTCCTGGTAACCATAAGCAGTCATATCCTTGCATTCTTTTTGTTCTTATTAATACATCTTGTATTGTTCCATCTAAGGCATGGCCCATGTGTAGTTTTCCTGTTACATTTGGTGGTGGCATCATTATGCAATATGGCTTTTTGTTTTTGTCCATTGTTGGCTTAAAATATCCTTTTTCTTCCCATCTTTGGTATAGTGTTTCCTCGAAATCTTTTGGGTTAAATTTTCCCTCTAAATTTTTCTTTGTATTCATAAATACCCTCCTTTTGAGTAGTAACCAAAAAAATCGCTCTTATATACTTTTTTGTACATAAGGGCGATTTTTTCGCGGTACCACCTTAATTTTATATTATTTTTTTTATAATATTCTCATTTTAAGTTTTTAACGGATCTTATCCGGATATATTTACTATTTTTTAATATATCAGCTCCCAAGCTACCTTCTATTTGCCTTTGTTTAGGAAGCTTTCAGCCTTTGACTTCCTTTCTCTAAAAATAAGTACAAATATACTCCTCTTGTTCTTTGCTTTTTTGTTTTTAGTTATTTTATATTATTTTTGCGGTTTTGTCAACTTTTTAATTTGAAGTTCTATATTTACTATTATTCACCGTCTTATAAGTTATTTTTAATATTGTAAACTCCGCTTTCACTTTAACCTTTCACAATCTCTATATTTGTCTAATCCATATTTACCGAAAATTCACCATCTGCACTCTTGATTAAAAGGCTAGCATTTAGTGAAACTACAGGGAATAATGCTCGCGTGTCATTATCAATATTTTCATTTGAGTCACACATATAGGATACACAAACATCTCCATTATTCACTCCTTGAACATAATATCCACAGCCATTCGAAATTATATCTATACAACGCGAAGCCATCCAATAATTTGTACTATCTTCGTCTGGTAGCAACAATTCATAATAGTTTATTTTGTCTGCTGCAACTCTAAATGCTGTTCGCATATATGAATTTTCCTTATACCAATATGTTTGATATGGTTGTATACTTGTTGCAGTTGTTATTTTTCCATCCGTTGCACCATTTTCATTTTTTTCTATAAAATTTGTTTGTTCGCTTCTTTCTAATCCTCCTGTTTTTTTGCTTTCTCCATTTATTACACTTAAATTCTCTTTTGGATATATTGCTGGAAAATTATTACTATTTGTATATGCACTTGATAATTGATTTCCATATTTAGCTCCTCCATGAGTATTTTGGTATTCACGCGTTTCCGCCAATTTTGCTGGCTCCATATATTTTTCTATATCTTCTATATTTAAACTCCTCGCTATTATTCCCTTACTCATATTTGAATACAAACTACTACAAACATCATTCAACAATTTAACACCATTATTATATCCTTGTGCTTGTCCTAAATATACAGTTCCTTTTGTGGGTTTTATAGGCACTAATTCTACTTTTCCATTTTCTATTGACAATACTCTCCATTCTGTTAAATTAAAACTTTCTCCTTTCACGCTACTTAATGTTACATCTTCTGTTAGCGTTGTTGAACAATATTTAGCCTGCCAATTATATGTTCCACTTGGTGAATATGTTACTTTATCTCCTACCTTTAAGTCTTCTGGTATTTTACCTATATATTGATCTATTGCACTTTCATATCCTTGCATTTTTTCTTCTTCATCTTCTTGCGCTACTTCTGTTTTTTCTTTTGCATCTGCCGCTTTATTTAATATTCCATTTTGACCTGTTAGCATAGAAATACTGACTCCTGCTAATATTAAAAGTACAATGATTGTTACAACAAGTGCAATTAAAGTAATTCCTCTATCTCTTTTATTTATTCTCATTTCGTTTACCTCCAAATACATTCGTTTTGTGCATCTATTTTAATTCTATCATTATAGTTTACCCAATTCAACATTTGCTAACAAATGTATTATAAATATAAAATTACTGTAACAATTCCTCTTTTTAAGTACTTTTAATAATTACCTTTGATATATTTTCGTATATACCACTAATTTAAACTCATTATATTTTTGTAATAATTATAACTATTATTAACATTTTCCATTAATATTGAAAATTTCATTTTCCGTTAGATTCCGTGATGTAGCATTATTTATATCATCTCTACTCATAGCTTGAATATTATCACTATTTATTGTTTTATCTAATATTTGTGCCACTTTTTCAAATTCATCTTGATTATTAAGATTATCATAAATATAATATAAATCATCTTCATCATTTATATATGATAAATCTTTTATTACATTTCTTACTCTTTCATATTCTACGCACTTAGCTTCAAGTAATTCAATATTACTGCATAATTTTCTAAAAAAATTGTAATCATAACTTTGTGGATTAAATAATACTTCTTGTATGTATTGAACCTTTTTCAAAAGACTTTCCATATTGTTCTCTTTTCTTAAAAAAGCTACTTCCTTATTTAAATAATTTTTATCTTTATCATTAGATATATCTACCATATTGATAGCATTTTCTTTAACTGGAATCATATTATTAATAGTAAGTTGCGCTATCATTTTTTCCTTGTCTTTTATATTAACAGTAAGTTTCTTATTTCTTTCTTTTACTTGGCAAGTAAGTGGAATACAGTAATCTACATCTTTATCACTAATTAATATTCCTGTATATCTTCTGTCTGATTTTCTTCTCACATTATTGTCATATCTACTTAAATATTCTAGATAATCTTTTTTTACTTCATATATAATAAGTTGTCCATTTTTTAACTTCATATTTTTTCTTTCTCCTTATATACAAAAGCCACATTGTTTCCAATGTGACTTTTTATCTTTAATCTTCCACTAAAGCAGGAACTCTCTCATCTTTAATCTTCCACTAAAGCAGGAACTCTCTCATCTTTTAGATAATCTTCATTATCTCTTGTTAGTATATTCATTGTAGCATAAAATATTTATTTCTTCAAGTATTTTTGAGAATATTTTGATTTTCCATTTAATTTTAGATGGATTTGAATTGATTTTTTGAATCAAATAAAAATCCTAATCTTTTTGAAAAAATATTTATATAGTTAAAATGCAGTCCATTTTTTCATATTTTCAGCTATTCATATAAGTTTATTTTACGTAGAGTTTACATATTGCATACAACTACTTGATGTAAAGAGTGGCACGAGAAGAACAACCATCAAAAGTCCCGTATGGATAATAATCGTCGCGAGAAGCTGGAGAATAGTCTATATTATAAGAACCTCCACGATAAACTCTACTGTAGTTATTTAAAGTTTCCAATGTCCATTCTCTGTGACATCCATATAAATCATAAATATTATTTATTATATCTTTTGTATCTTCCCCTGTAATTTTATTAGGATTTCTTTTTTTACTTTCTTCTGTTCTTACTGCATTTCCAGTTTTTACCATCCAATTCAACATTGCATCATACTGACTTCCCCAAATCATACTGCTTACAACCTTATCTTCACTGTTTTCTATCGTGGCAAATGTCTTTATTTTTTTATATAATCCATACCAACTGCTCGTTAATGAATTACTTGCATCTGCTGTTGTAATGTTATTGTTTTTACTTGCATCTTTAAAAACAATTGCTTTATCTTTTGTACTTGTATCTATGCTTGCTTCATATTGTGCTATATAAAATCCCTTATATTTTCCTACACTTTCTATCATTGCATTATATTCCGAGGTTAATCTGTTAATTGTTATTTTTCCTTCTACAGTATCTGAATCTGTGGCATCATATTTAGTTACTACATCTGGTTCTCTATAATCTGTTGAACCGCCTTGATAATTTTCATTACCAGCATATTTTAAATAACTATTTTTTTCACCATATTCATACAAAATACCTTTGTAATCATTTCCTATCTTAATTGCCATTGGGGTATAGGTTTTCCCACTTAAAGTTCCATTTTCGCTACTTGTTGGTAACTCATTTATTCGTTCCTTATCAAAAACTACATCATCAACAGGCACCCAAACAAAATAACTTTCTTTTATTTCAACAACTACTCCTGTATCTACTGTTCCTTTTATATATCTTGCTCCATCTGGCAAAGCAAAATATTTACCTGCTCCATCCGCTGTCGCTTGAGCATTAGGATTTGTTCCATAACTTGATGGATTTTTTATTGCTGTTCCTGCAGTTTGAACCATTGCTTCCATTTCTACCATTTTATCTGATTCGTCTTGCTGAGCAGTTTCTGTTTTTTCCTTCGCTTCTGTTGCTCTATTTAATATTCCATTCTGCCCTGTAAGCATAGAAATACTAACTCCGTGCTAATATTAAAAGTACAATTATTGTTACAACTAATGCAATCAAAGTAATTCCTCTTTCTCTTTTATTTATTTTCATTTCGTTTACCTCCAAATACATTCGTTTTATGCATCTATTTTAATTCTATCATTATAGTTTACCCAATTCAACATTTACTAACAAATGTATTATAAATATAAAATTACTGTAACAATGCCACTTTTTAAGTACTTTTAATAATTACTTTGGATATATTTTCATATATATCACTAATTTAAACTCATTATATTTTTGTAATAATTCAAAAATCGTTTGGAATTATTTTTTTAACATCCATTTTCATATAAACTTATACATATATCAATAAAATACAACGGAATATTAAAAATCTTTCCATCTAATTTAAAATTATTCAAAGTAACTAGGATTTTTCTAAAAACTTTACGTTTTTCCACACCAACTATTGACATTCAGCCAAAAAATAAAGGCCAAACCAAAATTTCGACCTTTACTCTATCTCTCAACTTATTCAATTAAACTACACTCTCATTAATAATCATACTCGTTCAAATTATCAATACTCGTAATAAGCAACTGATTGCTCTTATCTGTTTTCATTGAATCAAGACTTAAATTAACACTATAATTTTTAGCTTTATTTACAGCTATAATATCATTTTTCAAAGCATTTTCATCTTGAATTATTGTATATTCATTTTTATCATAATTATAAATTTCAACATTTGTTCTGTAATTTACAATCACATAAGAAAGTGGAGGTAATTCATATTCTGTATCCCCAATAGTTATAACTGTATCATCTAAAAAGAAATACAAATCATTTCCATCAAATATAAATCCATTATTAATAGTTTTAGATTTAGAACTATTAAATTTCTTTATTTGCATAGTATTATTTTCCTCATAAATATTCGTGAACTTGCTTAATTTGTAATTTCCCACATCTGGTATAACTAGTTCCATTGGTTTTGCAAAAAGCATTTTTCCAAGTACATTTTTGTAATATATAGGTGTTGAATCTAAATATATTACCTTTCCGTTTTCTAAAACTAATTGTATATCATCATTTCTTTGTACAACATCCATTTTTCCTGAATATTCTTCCATTATTCCATAGAAATATTGATAATATGTTTCTCCAGATAAGTCATATTTTTCATTACTTAGTACTAATATATCAAATATTTTATAAATTACAAATGCAAAAACAACTACCGCAGCAATAAGGGCTATTTTTACTAATCTTTCGCTTTTGTTTTTATTTTCTTTTCTTCTTTTTCCTTTGCTTACATTTTTTCTTGGTTGTTGTTTCATTTTTACTCAGTTCCTTTCGCTAAATTTTCTGTTTTCTTTTCTTTCTTAAAATTCTTATCTACTCTATCTTCTGCAATTATATTTATATCTCTGAAAAATAAATATGTAGAAAGCATTAATTCAAATACAATTAAACATACTCTTATTCCTAGTATAACATAAGAATATTCAATTTCCAACATATAATTATTTATTATGTATATAAGGTATATCATTACCATTTGCATCATTGTGTAAACCACTTGATATATCACTCTTTTAAAAGAACATACTATATATATTAATGTTAAAATAGCCATCATACATAAACATAACCATATCATTAACTCATTTGTTACTATTGTAGCATAAAATGCTAAAAATGTCTTTATTACAACCGTTGATAATTTTAAAATATCAATATCATTCATTCTTAGGAACAGCCCATAAAATAGTACTTTTGATTTTTTATCTTGCTGAAAATTTTTCATTGCAATATAGGCGAACATTCCAAGTGCAAACATTAATATTAAAAATGATATTAATAAATTTCTGCTTTCTTCTATGTAATATAAAATTAACTCCATTACTTTTTCCTTTCTTTTTCCGATTGGGGACGGTTATTTTTGCAAAATGTCCCAAAAAGAACCGGTCCAAATGAGACATTTTTCGTAAAAAGAACCGTCCCCAATCAGAAAAAATTTAGTCTGAATAAAACAAATTAAATTTATTATGTTTATGCATAAAATATCCTCTGACCTTTTTCATTTCTATATTTTCTTTTTCACGTCCTATTTCTATTTCGCCTTGAATTTCACCTATAATTGGCAAATAATCTTTCATTATTATTAAATTGTATTTTTTGCTTTTTATTTTTATAAATTTGACATCTTCGTATTTTTTTACATCTCCTGCAATATTTAATAATTGCACAGTTATGTTTTGCATTTCTTCTGTGTTTTCAATTTCTTCGATTTCGTTTTTATTTCTCATTTAAACTACCTCTATATAATAAACTACTTTCATCAACGTCGTCATATTTTCCCTCTAAAATGTCTTTTACATCATTTAATGTGTCTTTTATATTTACCATTTTACCTTTTTTACCTGTATAGTTTTCAGATACAAATAATGGTTGTGTAAAATAGTTTCTTAGTTTTCTTGAACGATAGAATATTAATTTATCTTCATCAGATAATTCATCAATTCCTAGAACTGCAATTATTTCTTCTAGCTCTTCATATCTTGTTAGATAACTAAGTGTTTGTTTTACTAGTTTATAGTGTCTTGGTCCTACTTTATCTGGATCTATTGCTTTACTTGTAGATTGGAATACATTTATAGCTGGATATAAACCTTTTTCGGCAATTTTTCTGTCTAGTACTATTTGTCCATCTAAGTGTGTCATTATTGCTTGAACTGCTTCATCATTTATATCATCTGCTGGAATGTAGATTGCTTGGAATGATGTTATTGAGCCATTATCTGTTGAGTTTATTCTTTCTTCTATTTCGTTTACATCTGATACCATTGTTGTTGGATAACCATTTTCTATTGGTATTCTTTTTAATTCTGTTGATATTTCTGATTGTGCTTGTACAAATCTGTATATATTGTCTATGAATAATAATACATCTTGATTTTGCTCATCTCTTAAGTATTCAGCTAGTGTAAGTCCACTATATATTGCTTTTGAACGTGAACATGAACTGTCACCCATTTGTCCAAATACCATTGACATTTTATCAAGCAAGTCTGATTCTTTCATTTCTTGGTATAATTCTTGTCCCTCACGAGAACGTTCTCCAACACCAACAAATACTGCATTTGAACTGAATTTTTTGTAGATGTTGTTTATTAGTTCTTTTATTAAAACTGTTTTTCCAACACCTGCTCCACCAATTAGACCCATTTTGTATCCTTTTTGTAGTGGTGCAAAAAAGTCTATTACTTTTATTCCTGTCCAAAGTACATCTCCATTTATATTTATGTCTTTTATTGATAGCTTTTTATCATATACATTTCTTGTTTTTGCTTGCTTTATTTGTGTTCCATCAATTAAATCTCCATAAGAATTAAACATTTTTCCAAGTATTTTACTTGAATATTCTATTTGCAAGCCTCCATCTGAAAGGTATAAATCGATTCCTTTTTTTACACCGTTTACACTTTCAAAAGGTATTGCTAGAGCAATATTTGAATCCATCTCTACAATTTCAAATCTATGCAAATTTTTTTCTTCGTCCTCATAGTATAAAATGTCTTTTATCTCAACATCATTACTACTAAGCAATATTTTTATATTCAAATCAGATATACTAATAATTTTTCCAACACTACTTTTTTTCATAAATTTTATCTTTCCTCTCCTCAAAATGAACTTTATTTATTTAAGTTCATTTTATTGATATTATCTAACTGTTTCTTTAAACTTTTTATTTGTTTTTCTTTTCTTTCTTCTCTTTGTTTTTCTTCTTCAATTTCATCTATTTTCTTTAATGATTCTTTTGTTATCATTTGTCTCATAATATTTTCAGATGCATAACTGTTTTCTACTGCAACCTTTATTTCATATCCTAAATATAAAGCTATTATATTTAATAATATACTGTTAATATTTCCCTCAACCGCAAAGTCGTCATTATATTCATCTTTTTTGTTTTTTGTTTTTTCTAACGGTAATATTTGTCTTTTTACACGTTCAATTCTACTAACATTGTAATAATGGTTATATATAAGATTTATTGATTTATATTTCTTGTCTTTTATGGCATCGAACATTATTTTATTAATTTGACCACTGCTTTCAAAATACTCATCTTTTGACATTGATAGCATTACATTGTCGAATGATTTATTTTGTATTATTTTTTTTCCAATTATTATTTTATCACTATCTTTGTCTTGTCTTAATACCTCATTTATGTTCGAGTTAAAGCTACCGCAAAAGCCTAAATCGTTTGCGATATAAATGTTTAACTCTCTTCCTCTTTCATTCATTTTTATCATTTTTTTATCTAGTATTAAGTTTTTGTTATTTAAAATATTATCTATAAATTCTCTAACAGCCTGCTCATACCCAAAGTATTTTTCCGCCTTCTTTTTTGATGAATCAACTCTTAATAAAGAATAGAAATTCATTACTTTTACAACACTTTTTATTTTCATATTTTTTTCCTTTCGTAATTAAATTTCAAAATTATTCTCCAAAGTCCTCGAATCTATCTAATATTTCTTGGCTAGAAAATGGTTCGAATTTTTCTTGTCTAAGTAGCATTTCTATTTTCTTTCCTTCTTTTAATTTTTCTTTTAAATCATCACTTAATTCATCTGTATTTGCAAGTTCATATACATCTTTTGTTTCTAGATAATTTAAAAGTTTTAGCCTTACTGTCGCACCTAATTTTTTTATTTTAGGAGTTTGAACTGCTCCCCCTAATCTTGAAACTGATATTCCATAATCTATAGCAGGTTTTTGACCTTTTAAGAAAGATTTATTTGACAAAACAATTTGTCCATCTGTTATTGATATTATATTTGTAGAAATATAATCTGTTATGTCTCCACCTTTTGTTTCTACTATTGGAAGTACTGTTATAGAACCTCCATTTTTATGTTGGCAACCTTTTTCAAGAAGTCTTGAGTGAGTATAGAAAATATCTGCTGGATAAGCTTCTCTACCTGGTGTTTTATTTGATACCAAACTTATTTCTCTATATACTTCTGCATGTTTTTTTAGGTCATCTATTACAACTAACACATCTTGTCCTTTTTCCATATATTCTTCTGCAATTGACATTCCAACATAAGGAATAAGGCTAATTACTGGCGTTTTATTATCATTTGTTGCAACAACCATTATTGTATATGAAAGTGCATTCTTTTTTAATAATTCATTATATATTGATTTTATTTCTTTTTTAGTTTTTCCAACAGCAATATATATACATACCATTTTTCCATTTTCTTTTGCTACACGGCCTTGATTAACTATAGTATCTAATGCTATTTGAGTTTTACCAGTTTTCTTATCTCCTATAATTAATTGTCTTTGACCTTTTCCAATAGGATATATTAAATCAATACCTGCAATTCCAGTAAGAAGAGGTCTACATACAGCTGTTCTATCCATAATTGGTACATTTGGCTTTTCAATATCAATATATTTGAATTTTTCAAATGGCTTTCCAGATAATTGGTCTACACCAAAGATATCAATAATTCTTCCCATTGCATCATCAGAGTAAACTGCTTTAAATATTTCACCAGTTGAATTTGCAACATCGCCTATTTCTATCTTCTCGTCCTCTTTTACTATAGCAACAATTACCGAATTTTCGTATATGGCATTTACGTATCCCATACCTTTTCCCATAATTATTACTTTCTCAAAATACATTACATTTTCTAAGCCTGATACTTCTATTATGTAATCTTTTATCTTTATAACTTTTCCTGAATCAAAAATATTATTTTTTTCTTTTATTTTTGATACTTTTTCATTAACAAGATTTGTTATATGTGTCTCCATTTAACCTTTTCCTTCCTTACTTTATATACTATAATCATAAATTTTGTTTCTGTATTTAATAATTATACCTTCTGACATATTGCAATATTCTTTTGTTATAATATTACTGTCTATTTCTTCGTATTTTTTATCTAATACATTTGTATATATACATATTGTTGGATCTATTTGTTCCATTCTATCATCAATATATTTTATTAAATCTTCGACATTAAATTTGTTCTTTTTAGTTAGCTCATCAAAATTTACAAGCTTTTTCTCTGTAGCTGTTAAAGCATCTTTCAAAATAGCTATTTGGTCCTCAGAGCTTAATGTTAAACAACCATAAATTGTTTCTTCATCAAATTTCTTTCTTAATTTTTCTAAAGATTTATATTCTTTTTCTTCTTTTAGGTTCTTATGTTCCGCTATAAATTCTTTTATTATTTTTTCATTATTAACTGTAAATACTTTTCTAACTTCTTTATAATTATTAAAAAACTGCGTTTCTCTATAATCTGGCACATTTAGATTATACTTCACTTCCTCATAAGTATCTCTTCTAGGGGAATCTTCATAAATATCATTATTCTTTTTATTTGAATAATCACCTGTTTCGTATTCCTCGTCATCTTTTAGTATATTTCTATTTTCAGCCTTTATCTCACTTATTTCACTTTTTATTTCTTCTAACTTTGCTTGTTTTTCCTCTAAAATATAATCATAGTCTTGCATTTTATTTACGAAGTATTTTTTTGCGTTTTCATCCATTCTTTTTATTATATTTTTAAAAAGAATAAATATAAACACAAGCATTATTACAATTAAAACTACTGCGGCAATTATTAAATTTGTCATAATGCGTTTTCCTTTCTTTTTTCGTATTGGGGACGGTTCTTTTTGCAAAATGTCCCAAAAAGAACCGGTCCCAATGGGACATTTTTCGCAAAAGGAACCGTCCCCCAATCAGAAAAATTATACTACTAATGGGTTATAGAATAATAGTAAAAATGTAAATGCAAATAAGATTAGTAAAAATATTGCAAGTACAATTAAAATTGTCATTACACTATGAACTATATCTGATTTTGTTTCTGGGTTTCTTCCAACTGCCTCAGCTACTTTTGAGCCTAATATTCCCATTCCTATTCCCATTCCTAAAAATGCCATTCCAAGCATCATTCCGATACAATATAAAGATGCTACAAGTATACTTCCATTATCCATTTTCTTTTATTTCCTTTCTTTTTAATAATTTATAATTTTTGCAGTTAGATTTGTATTAACCTCTGCTCCATTATATTTTGTATTTTCTAATTTTATTTTTATTGAACTATTTTTTATTTTATATTCATCTGGTATCTTAAAACTTCCTGAATATCCTGATGATGCTGCTTTTTCTAAATTGCTACTAGTTAATTTTATTTCAGAAGATTCATTAGTATCATTTAAGTATATTACTATTTTTGCACCTTCATCATATACAAAATTGCTATCTAGTTTTAAAGTATAATATATTTTGTCTGTAGAAACTTTTGTTATTTCTAAACTTTCTGTTGGTGCTTTTGTTCTTACTGTCATAGTGTCCTCTACTTTTTCATCAACACTTGAATCTGAATATATTACTTTATAACCTATTTCAACTGAATAATTTGTATTTGGCTCTAATCCAGTAACTTTATATGATGTAGCGTTTTTGTCTAGTGATATACTCGTTTGCTTTGTACCATCTGAAACTATTGCATATACAACATTATACTTGTTTTCTGGGTCTGTTATAGCATAATTTATGTCTAGAGATGTCGTACCTACAGATAAACTATTTAAGGCTATGCTTTTTGTTAAAGATGATTCATCTTTTTTTCCTGAATTTCCATTATATATACTTTGGAAACCTGCAGCAACTTTTTGAATCCAGTTATTTAGTGAACCCACCCAAGATGTGTCTTGTTTATTGTTGTTGTTATTATTTGCTCCATTTTGTATAATTGTTGTTTTGTTATTATCATTTTGCGTAGTAGTAGTTGTTGTTGTGGCTGAAGTTGTAATTTGTCCTTCTCCTGCTGTATTTTCTACTTGTCCAACCTCTGTTTCATTTACTACCTCATTTTGCCCCTCTGTAGTGTTTTCTTCTTCTCTTTTTACATATTCATTTGTACTTCCTATTATTTTCTTTAGGTTGATATTTTCATCATTATATGTCAAAATCTCATTTGCAACATCAAATTTGAAATCATCTGTTGATATTATCATTTCATTTATTGTTTTAGCATTTATCTTGTTATTTAATAAAAGTGCATTTCCAAGTTTATCTATAATTATTATTAAATAACTTTGAGTAGAAAGTGAGCCTGTATCATTTGTTATATTTCGTGCTGCAATTAAATATTTTCTATCATCTATTTTGTAGAATTGACTTTGTACATTTCCACTTACTGTATTATATCCTGAAATTTTGCTTATATCTCCACCTTTTAGTACTTGGTAAAAGTTTCCATATAAATCTAATGTTTTTTTATTTTTATCAAATGCTATTGCATAACCTCCTAGGTTATATTCTTTCTTTGTTGTATCTTCTTTTAAGTAATAATTTCCAGTCCATTTCTTAAAAATTTTTGCATCATTTTCTAATTCAATGTAATTATAATCTTTGTCATATATACTCATTGTATTTGAAACTGGATATTCTTCTTTATCTGTTCTTACTACCATTATAACTGCTGTACATAATATGATTAATATTATTAAAACAATAAGTGCAAATATTGTAAAGTTCATTTTATTTCCTGATGTTAAATTTCTCAAAAGGGCATCACCTCCTATTCTTCATTATTTTCTTTATTTATCTCCATAAATATATGTTGTATCTATTTGTCCAACCAATATATCTCCTGCATAAAGATTCATTTTAACAGTATATGTAGTTTTCTCTTCAAATTCTATTGGCAATTTTGTTTTAAAATATATTACATTTTGATCTTCGTTTTCTGATAACCATTCTGGTACAAAAGAATTTGTCCAACTATTATTATTACTTAAATTAAATACAGAATAATCTATTTTGTCTATTTTATTAATATTGTAATAACTATCATAAAAACGTATTTCACAATATTTGCCATTTTGTACTAATGTAGCACTTCCTATTGCTACTCCTGCTGCATTATCTATTGCTTTTAGCGTGTATTTTTCTGTATGATCTTCTAGATTTTTTCCATTATTAGATTTATCATATTTCATTTCTAATTGTGCAACATAATTATATGTATAATCAATATCTTCTTCTAATACATATACAGAGAAGTTTACCGAATGTTCCTTTAAATTAAATGTACTTCCAGTAACATTACTTCCATCTTGATATTTATCATAAATATTTACTTCAACTTTTTTGTTTATATCATCTTTATATTTATAAACATGTAATGAATATTCTCCCCAATCAGATCCTTGTATGATTGCATCTTTGTCATTAATAGAAACAAGTACTCTCATATATTTTAAATTTGCTGTTCTTTGTATTCTTTCCATTTTTAAACCAATTGCTGGTTCTGTTAGGTTTGAAAGTGTAAATTTACTTGTATTGTTTTCAATTTCACATTCTTCATTTCCTTTTATTGTAACTATTGGTGTTATTTTTAGTATGTAATCTTCTCCCATTGTAAACACATTGTTTTCAGGGCTTATCGCAATTTGTTCTGATACCTTTTCAAATCTATTTCCATTAATATAGCTTGGATTTGTAACAACCAATGTGCCATCTACTATTTGATAATTTGCATCATCATTTGAAGATTTTATGTTGTTTTCTGTAAGATTAATTTGTGTTTTTCCATCTTTTTTGTAGAATGTATATTTTGTCTTTTCATACATTGTTGATCTTTCATTATCTACATTATATGAAATGTTTATAAACTTTTTGCTGTAATTTTCGGCAGTATATTCTACTTTTATATTTTCTATTCCTATTGTTGCTAATGTTTCAAATTTGTAGGCTACTCCAATTTCTTTTGTGTCTTTATCATAAGTATATAAGTAATCTGAACCATCTAAATATTTAAATCTTACTTGGTAAAACTCGGCTGGTGATAAATTATCTAATGTATAATCTCCTAATTGACTTACTGGTATTTCTTTTGTTTCACATTCATTCCAATTTGGTGTAGCATTTTCATCTTTAACATTATTATCATATACTTCCTCACCTGTTACATAATTAAATCCATATACTTTTCCATTTGCATAATAAACTAAAACTACATTGTTATTATTTTCAATATTGCTTGTCATAGCAATAATATCTTTATTTTTAAAGTTTGATGGATAATTTATTTTAGTTAATAAATCATACATTACTCCATCTTCACCTAAAATTGTTTCATATTGTTTATTATTGTATGTATCTATTATTGCAGAGCCATTTTTGTTGTCCATTTTTCCATCTATAACATACATATATCCATTTTTAACAAAAATTTGTTGTTCTTTATATGTGCTTTTGTCTCCTTGTGTTACTTTTGAACAATGTGCAAAGGTCTGTATAGTCTTATTGTCAATATTAGTTTCTGCAATAGTTTTTTGTGTATCCAATAATTTTATTTCTTTATTTGTGCTTTCTATTTTATTCATTGTCGAAATATCATATATATTTCCATCTTTGTCTAGTATTTTATTTTTATACAAGTTGCAATATTTGCCATCTAATGTTCTCTTATTAGAATTAACTGTATCTTCACTTAAATACAAATATTCGTCATTTGCTATTGCTAGTAGATTTCTAACATCTTCCGGATTTATTTGTTTTTTGTATGAATAACTTGTATTATATACCGTTATCTCTAATGGTGTTTCAAAGTCATATTTTAATGTATATACATTTTCTTTTATGTCTGATGGTTCTATAATTGTTCCATTTTCTGAGGTAACTTTAAATTTAGCAGAATCATTTAGATTTCTAAATTCTATATTTATTTTATCAATATCAGATGCATATACAGATATATCTGGTAATTCTTCATCTTGTAAAACGTCTAAGCTCATTACACTAACTTCCATATCTTTTAGTAACATTGCATCTTCTAGTGATACTGCATCTTCCGTGAATTCTACAATTCTATTTGGAATTTGAATTTTATTTTGAACAATATTCAAGTTGCCACTTCCCCAATATAAATTAGCTGAATAATTTGTTTTTAAAGTTGGGAAATATCCATTACTATAGTCATATCTTGAATATCCAAAGTTTAATCCTTTATTTCCAATAACTTTTTGAATTTCATTTCCATCCTCATCTACTTCTGTTTCATAGATTTTATCATTTTTAGTATATATATTCGTACTTAATTCACTACTACTTACCATTGTATAATTATCTTTTTCTTCGGCTAATCCACCAACTTGTGAACCATTTAAACGCGAACAGTTATATACATAAATATTATTCATATATTGACTTTGAATTGTTCCCATTTCACTACTTGCTACAGAACCAATTCCCATATCTATATAGCTTCCTGGTGATACAATATCTGTTACAACTAAGTTACACTCAACATTATTATATTTTTCTATATCTTCGTCATAATTTAATTGCTTTGCTGTAGAACCTATTAATCCACCAACAGAATTGTTAGCAGTAACTGCTTTATCATCCTCGGTATTTGCTATAAAGTTGTATTTTATGTTTGCTTTATATTGAATATTGCTTAATCTACTATTATCAAAATATCCAACTATTCCACCTGCTGAATTATTTGTAGCTGTAATCGAAGTGTTTCCAACATAGCAATATTGTATATTTCCATAAATAAAGTTTCCTGCAATTCCACCTACATTATTTAATCCTTTTACAGTAGAATTTACACTATATGAATGCCATAAGAAGAAGTTTGATGATGCTATTGAGCTTGCTGATCCTCCAGTGTAACCTGTATAGAAGCCTGTTATTCCTCCTATATTGCTTCCACTTGATGTTACAATACTATTTTCTAAAACTGCTCCAGACATAGTTCCTACTATATAACCTGATATTCCTCCTACATAGTTCATACTGCCTGTTATTGTTACATTTTTTGCATTTGCACCTGCTACAGCATAATTGTCACTATTAGTACTTGAAATTGAAGTTGTTGAATATTCAGATGTTCCTACTATTCCACCTACATAATTTCCTGTACCTGTTACAGTACAATTTTCGGCTTTTGCATCTTTTATTCTTCCAACAGAACGTCCAATTACACCACCTATATGGCTTCCACCACTAATTTCTTGGTTTGCACCACGTGATCTTAGAGTTACTGTATAACTGTAGTAACTATCTCCTATTCCAACACATCCTCCAACATAAGCATTTCCTTTTATTTTGTTGTTTTCAGAAGTTGCATTTATTACATTTGCCCAACCTAAGCCTCCTGAATTTCCTCCAACATAATAATTTCCTGTAACTGTGTTATTTGTGGCTACCATATTGTAATATGACCAACCGTGATATCCGACATTTCCACCAATATAATTTCCGCTTCCTGTAACAATATTATTTGTAGAGGTTAATCCATTTGCATTTCCAGAACCATATCCAACATTACTTCCAACAAAGTTTGTTCCTTGTATTTTACTATTTGTTGTCTTTAAGGTATTTGCCCAATTTCCAGCGCCCCCATATTGACCTATGTTTCCACCAATATATTGACTACCTTTTACTAAGTATGAAGTTTCTTTATCAGAAGATTTCTTTCCATCTGCTGAATATTGATATGCCGATATATTTCTAATTGTACCATCTGTATATCCAAATATTCCACCAACATAATTTCCGTTAGATGTAACATTTATATATGTTCCTTCTATATTTGAAGAACTTCCTAATGAAGTTGCTTGTCCACATAATCCTCCAATATAACTTCTTCCATTCATTACAACATTATTTAAAGTTATATTATTGAAACTTCCAGCAATATTTCTAGAAATTGGACCTATAAAGTCTCCGGTGCAAGATATATTTATATTATTAAATTTACAGTTATTTGCTGCACCTCTTAATATAGATATAATTCCAGCATAGTTTGCGTTTCCTGAAATATTACACTTTTCAAATGTAATATTTTTAAAACTTGTTTTTATTTCTTTTATAAATCCACTATATGAACCAATTGAAGAAATATTTACATTTGAAATTGTAAGCATACTATCTGCTTCTAATTTACCAATAACAACATTACTTTCTATTTTATTTACTGTACTAAAGTCAATATTTCCTGTAATCTTTACATTTTGTCCTTCTGATGTTCTTCCCTCTCCAGAGAAAAATTCATTCCATTCTGTTGCATTTGAAATTCCTTTGTAAAGTTCTACTTTAATTTTAGTTGTTATTTCTTTTTCTACTTCTATTCCATCACTTTCATAGTAAATACTTTCTATTTTGTAACTATCATATGCTCTATTTGGTGTTGCAACAAATGTTACTACTGTTAAGCCATTACTATCTTTTGAAACCTGCCAAGAGCCTTCTATTACTTGCATATCATTGTTTTCTATTTTTACTCTTGTTAAATTCAAATTATTTTTATTTTCAAATTTCATCACAACAGTTACTTTTGTTTTATCACTTGAAGGTGTTGATGTAATAGAATCTAATTTTAAATCATTATCAATTCTCGTCATCTTTTGGTTAGGCAAAACATTTCCATCTGTACTATTTAATTCAGGTAGATATTTATGGCCTAATAAATCAAATTCTTCTCCATCTTTCATTATTTTATATGCATAATTATTTCCCCAATTTAACATATTTGAAGAATATGTATTTGTTTGGAAGGCTTCTTCATACGATAATAATTTTGTTGTTCCAAGTGAGTTTGTGTTTATTTCACCATTTATTAGTTGATCTTTATATGCATAGTTTTTATATGATGATGTTCCACTATTTCCACCAAATATTCTATTTACACATCCAACATTATTTCCTGCAACATATATATTTCCTAAGTAGAAGTTATTAGTTATTCTAGATACTCCTGTATCACTATATCCCACTATTCCTCCAATATATGCATTTCCAGACATAACTTTGCTTGTAATATTAACCATACTATAGCAGTTTTTAATAAAAATATTTCCCCAACGATCATATCCTAGTATTCCACCAGCATAGTTATAAGTATTTATTTTACCAGTACTATAACAATTTTCTATATATACGTGTGGTGTTCCTGGTTTTACTCTTTCGTCTGAATCGTGTCCTTTATATCCAACTATTCCTCCTACACCACTGTTTGATGTAACATTAGCATTCATAATTAAATTTTGAACCATTGAGTTTGAAACATAGGCATCTACTCCACCATATATGTATAAATGACCTATAAGTCCACCAACTCTGATGCTTGTTACATTTGTGTTTGTAAAATCTATATTAATTCCTTGAACAGAACAGTTTTGTACTTTTATATTATCTGCTAAACTACTTGAACCACTATTTATATATCCTGCAATTGCTCCTATACACGGTGTTCCTCCACTATATGATGAGGTTATTTCCATATCTTTTATATGAATATTATCTATAACAATATTTTCTGTTACTTCTGCATTTTCAATAAATCCAATCTTTTGAGCAGATGAATTTATAGTAAATCCATCAATATATAAGTTCTTTATAGTTCCTTTGCTAAATCCTTTTATTAAAGATTCTGTACCATTTATATTTTTTAATGTATGTATTTGTCCATTATACATTCCATCTAAATATCCTTGGAATGTTCCTGTTATATATGGAGCAAAATCAGCATTTCCAAAATCTATATCTGCTATTAATCTATAATTTTGTATTAAACCACTTACACCATTTTGGTCATTATTATTTATCGCATTCCATTCCTCGGCTGTAGAAATATTTTTTATAAATGTGACGTCGATTTTTCTTGTTCCCAAATCCTCATTTTCACCATATATAGATTCTTTTATTTTTCCATTTGCCATTTTACTTCTTATTGATGCAACTTCATATGTATTTAAAAATGATGTTGGATTATTAAGTATGCAATAAACTGTACTTACCTTTTTACTATATGATTGGCTCATAATAGCTGTATCCATATAGTGTACATTAATTTCACTAATTGTAGTACCTGCAGGGTTATAAACTCTAAATACCGCAAGTGAAATATTGTCACCTTTTAAATCTATTTTGTTATTTCTTATGTAAAGTTCTATTTCAGATTTTACCTTATCTGTCATTTCAACATTTGATATATCATTATCTTTTATTACTTCCCCAGATAAAACATCTATTATTTCAGTTCCTGTTACATCTATTTTTATATTTTCTTGTTTTGGCATACAGTAATTTAAGTTCAAATGTGGATAATATCCATTATTTACATATGTATCAATTATAAATTGCGTGTAGCTATTTGCATTTAACATTACATCTTGAACTCCTGGTTCATATAATGCTGTTGCTGATGACTTTGTATTATAATCATTGGCTTCATAGATTACATCACAGAAATAATATGATTCTTTTATTTGTGTACCATTATTTTTATTTAAAATGTTTGGTCCAATATTTCCTTCTTTATTGCTTGAGTCCATTACACCATAATATTCATAATCATTATATACTGAAATTATAGGCTGTACAGAATATACATTTCTTACTATAGCTGTTGATTCTTTGTTTTCAATTATTGCTCCTGTATTTTCATTAATTACTGGAGGATATCCAACATTATATACTATATTTGCAGCATAAGAATATGTAGAATCACAATGGTTCATTCTTATTGGTGCAATATTATATATATTTTGAAGTAATCCCGAACCTTCTTTTTCTGTTCCATCTACTTGGAATACTACTCCTGCTATATATCTATAATCTCCAATAGTTATATTTCCAATTCCTTCTATTCCGTTACCATAAACATATCCATTTTGTATTGTACCTTCTGAATATAAACATACACCTGCTAAATATTGTGATCCATATAATGTGCTTTCCGTATTAACTATAAAGTTTTCAATAGTTCCCTTGTTTCTATATCCTAAAAGTCCAACATTTATACGCTGTTTTTGTGTACAACTTTTTAAGTTTACTATTGCATTGTCTATTGTTCCATTATTATACAAAAACAATGAATATGTACCATCTTCTCTTGCTATAAATGTATCTACTCCTTCTACATTTGTTGTATATCTATTTTTTGCATTATTTATATAATAGTCTATAACAATATTTTTTAGATTTGCTTTTTCATCTATTTTATAGAAAATATATGAGGTTGTTTCTTTACCTTTTTCTAAGGAATATGTATCCTTTTTTACTGTTTTTCCATTAAAATCTATGCTACCATAAAAAGCTATATTAGGATTTCCAAATGTAAATTCACTTGTACTACTTGCATTTGATAAGTCTATATTATTTAAAAGTATATAATTTCCATATGGTTGAATGCTTTTAAATTCTTCTACTGTTGATATACTCTTTATTTCTGTACATGTTTCTGGGTTATATGTAAATTCTACAGAATTTAAAATATATTCTCTTCCATATTGCTTAATTACCAATTCTGCTGTGTAATTTACTATTTCTTTTGATTCCTCAATTTTGTATTTGTAATTTTCATATACAGTTTCATTAGAATTATATGTATATTCAAATTCTTCTGATAAACCTTTATCTGATTTTAATCTTACAAAATATTTACATCTTTGTTCATTTTTATCATAAGTTATATGGTCTTTATCTATAAATTCTACATTCATATTTGCAAAGAAGTCATAACCATATTTTGAATATGCTGTTGCTGTTTCACCAAGTTCTATTTTTAAATTTCTTACTGTTAATGTATAATCTTTTTCTTTTATAGTAGGTTCCGCATTTTCGTCATCCTCTGGTGGTGGTATTGTTTCTTCATATTTTTCTAGATAAAATCCAACATAACCATCGTCTGGTACTTTAAATGTTTTTGTATATGAGGTTAAATTTCCAGTTTCAAGTCCTGTTATTTGCTCTAGATTTTTCCCAATATCTTTTCCTTTTTGTATATATACTTTGGCATTTGCCTCAGTTACTTTAGCGGAGAATGACATTGTTACTGTCTGTCCTGCATATTTTGATAAATCATATACATAACATTGTTTTGATAATAAATTTAGTGTTATAGAATTATCATCTTCTGTATAAGTTTTTCCATAATTATATTTTGGAGTTATTTTAAATTTTGCAGTATATGATTCATCTAAAGTATATTCTGATGTAAATGCATCAAAACACTTAGAATACCAGTTATTTTCTGATTTTACATCAACCAAGTTTGAACCATCTTGCTTCATCTGTCTTTCCATTCCTACTAAGTCAATTTTTCCTCCAAGTCCAGTTGTTACAAATTGTGTTTTGTCTATTACAAAATTGTTTTGTACCTTGCTTACATCATTTGTTTCATTATATGATGCAACTTCCGCACTTAATGTAAAGGTTTCATTTTCGGTTAGCCCATCATAAGTAAGTCTTACCCATTGATTTGTTGGTATTTTTGTACTACTTTTTATTTCTTTTGGCTCTATAGTTGGTATATATTCTTTATCATAACTATCTAGCATTCTTATATTGACTATATCTTCTAGACAACTTCTATCACTATCTTCTATATATACATCCATATCAATTACATTTGTGGTTACAACTACATTAGATATGTTTATTTTTGCTGGCAATTTATTTGTTAAGAATTTCCTTAGTGTATATGAAACTTGAACATCTGCTTCTGTGCTTCCCTGCATAGCTTTTGCTGTTAGTACTATATTATATGTCGTATTTGATTTTAAAGTTTCGATTAAACTTTTTATTCCTTCTTCTGTTGATAGCTTTGAAATATCTGTAATTTCAACAGATTTTATTTCACTATTTTTCTCGTCTTGAATTGATAATTTTACACTCTTTAAAATTTTTACTAATCTACTATCTGTCTTACTTGTATTTATTGCTGTTGTTAAATTAATGCTGTTACACGTTAAATCTGTATCTATATTGTATGATACTTCCATTTTCAAACTTCCAAGTTTACTTAATGGCAAAGTTGTAAATGTACTATTTCCAATTTCTTGATTAGATTGCTTTCCTTTTCCATCTGATATATCAAAATCTGCATATATTTTTATAGTATATGTCTTTTGTGGGTCTAGGTTATCAAATGTTAGTTTTTTTCCATTTGATATATTTGAGCTTGATATTTCTTCTCCATTTTCAGAATACAATACGTATCTTAAATTTTCTATATCAACATTATCTTCATTTACAACTGTTGGTTCTATATTAACAGATATTACTTCTTGTGCTGATACTTTAATTTTTACAGATGGTGCTTTTTTCGATGTTTCCGTTCTTCCAGTATTGTTTTTCAAATTCATTATATTTCCTGCTGTATCATAAAATCTTATCTCATAATCACATGTACTATTTGATTTTAATCCTTCTGTTGTCTGATATGTTGTACCCTCACCTTTTAAAATTTTTCTTAGTGTATTTGTATCTATAGAATATTTTGTTCCATTTACTAATACTTCTGCCTTTGATACACCATATATTGCTTCATCTGTTACATCTGATGTAACACGTAAATTTTTTATTTCTAGTTTGTTTGAATATATTTGACCATTTTCTTTTTCTAGTTCTATTGGCTTTAATGTGTCTACATCTTTTGTTTTTATTTCTTGTTCTAAAACTGTATTTTCAATTAAGCTTCCTTCTTTATTTCTGTATTGGTATGTACCAACAATTTTATATTTTGTTGCTGGTAATAATTTTGTTACGCTTATTTCTCCTGGATTTGCACTTGAAACCCTAAATGCAATTTCATTATCTCTATAGAAGGTAAATGTTATTGCTTTATATATAACCCTACTTGGGTCTGATATACTTAGGTTTGCAACTGCTGTATATACATTTGTCGTAAAATCTGTACAAGTTACTGTAGGTTTTATCCAAATTTTTTCTATATCTACATTTCCAGAATCATCAGTTTCTTCTTCGTTTTTTGGTTCTTCTACTTTTATTTCTTCTTTTTTTGGTTCTTCTTTTATTTCTGGTGTTGTCGTTGTATTTTTGGTTTCATTTTTCGTTTCTTCTTCTTTTGTTTCATTTTCTGTTGTATTATTTTGTTCTTGATTATTATTTGTTTCTTCTCTTATAATTCCTAAATTCATTAAAAATTCTTTGTATGTATATGTTCTTTTATAATCTTCTATTGTTATAGTAGAGCTTTCGTCCACATCTAATATTTTGTCATATACAAATTCATCATTTTTTAATGTATAAAATGTTATAAATTCTCTTGTAAAGTTAATTATGCTGTTCATTTTTATTGTATATTCATTTAGGTTTGTTTTTACCTTAAATTCTTTTGTGTTTATATATAAATTGTCAGTATTTTTTAATAGTATATAATCATAGTAATCTGCTCTTTGCAAAGTATTTGAGTTATATAGTTCTCCAGATGTTAGAGTTGTTCCACTATATCCTTGTACTTCCTGAAATTCGTCTGTTATAAGTGTTACTTTTGGCGACAAATTATATAATGCTAAAGAATTATTTACATATATTGGATAATTTAAGTTTATATTGTCTTGCTTACTTGCTCCTAAATAATATGAATTTAGATTTTCGTATATTGAGTCTTGGTCTTTTACCTGCAATGCTTTTACATTATGGTCGACATCAAAGTTAGTGTTTAATAGGTTTGATGCTATTTCTTTTCCAGATACGGCATATCCATCATATTCTATTGTTTTGTATGGTATAAATCTTAAATAAATTATATATATTGATAATAAAATTATTATTAAAAAACTAAGTAGTATTACTACAAATAATGGTTTATTTGTTTTGTTTTTTATATTTCTTCTTTTTTTCATTTTTTCGTCTCCTATGTGTATATTATTACATTTTGATTTTATCATAACAGTTATGAAAAGGCAATATTCTTTGCATTATTTCGCTTGTGTTTTTTTGTTATTTTAGTGTTGTTTGCTGAAGTTGTTGGAATGAGCGAAGTTAGTGTTTTTTACATTTTTGTTACAAAAAAGAGTAAAAGCATTTATTTGCTTTTACTCTCATTCATATTTTCATTATCAAATATTAAATTAAACATTTAAACCTTTTCTTCCAGCATAAATTGCAGAGCATCCTAAATCATTTTCGATATTTAATAATCTATTGTATTTAGCAACTCTATCAGTTCTACAAGGAGCACCAGTTTTAATTTGTCCTGCATTTGTAGCAACTGCAACATCAGCTAAAGTAGTATCTTCTGTTTCACCACTTCTGTGTGATACAACAGCTGTATAACCATTTTTCTTAGCAAGTTCAATTGCATCTAATGTTTCTGTTAAAGTTCCTATTTGGTTTAATTTAATTAATATACTGTTTGTTACTCCTAAATCTAAACCTTTTTGTAATCTCTTAATATTTGTAACAAATAGGTCATCTCCAACTAATTGAACTTTCTTTCCTAATCTATCTGTTAATTTTTTCCATCCATCCCAATCTTCTTCTGCTAATCCATCTTCTACTGAGATTATTGGATATCTATTGCATAAATCTTCTATAAAGTCTATCATTTCGTCACAAGTTTTTGTAACACCTATTTTCCAGAAATGATAATCTCCGTCTTTTCCTATTTTTTTAGCTTCATCATACATTTCTGTAGCTGCACAGTCTAATGCTAAGCAAATATCTTCTCCTGGTTTGTATCCAGCTTTTTCAATTGCTTCCATTATTATTGCTAATGCTTCATCCTCATCTTTAACGTTTGGTGCGAATCCACCTTCATCACCAACAGCTGTTGATAATCCTTTTTCTTTAAGAACTTTCTTTAAGTTATGATATACTTCTGCTCCCATTCTCATACATTCTGTAAATGATTTAGCTCCAACTGGCATTATCATAAATTCTTGTACACTAAGTGTTGAATCAGCGTGTTTTCCACCATTCATAATGTTCATCATTGGTGTTGGAAGTACTTTTGCATTTATTCCACCAATGTAGTTATATAATTCCATTCCTAAAGAACTAGCTGCTGCTCTTGCAACTGCAAGTGAAACTCCAAGTGTTGCATTTGCTCCTAATTTTCCTTTATTTTCTGTTCCGTCTAATTCTATTAATGTTCTATCTAATCCTATTTGATCATAGGCATTCATTCCTATTATTTTATCTCTAATTATTGTATTAACATTTTCTACTGCTTTTAATACACCTTTTCCTAAATATCTTGATTTGTCACCATCACGTAATTCTACTGCTTCAAAGCTTCCTGTTGATGCTCCTGATGGAACTAAAGCTACTCCTTGGCTTCCGTCTTCTAGTACTACTTCAACTTGTACTGTTGGGTTTCCTCTTGAGTCTAATACCTCTAGAGCTCTTACTTCGTCAATTTCCAAATATTCTTTCATTTGAAATTCCTCCTTTAAATATTTATATAAAATGCAGTCACTTGTTGCAACTACTATTTTTAACACATCTAATTACATTTTCAAAATTTGATTTTTGTTTTTTTCTTCCTCTTTGCGTCTTTTTTCTTCTTCTTTTTGGGCTTTTTCTTGGCGCTTCTTAGTTTTTCTTTTTTCTATTTCTGCTGCCTTTATTTCTTGCTCTTTTTGTCTTTCTTGTTCAGCCTTTATTTCTCTATCAAAGCCAACTATATTATTTGCTGTTTTTAAATACATTCCTGTTTGATATTCTTCTGTTTTTGCTTGATTTTCCTGTAATTCTTGGCTCAAATATTTTTCGATGATTTTTCTTTCATCTTTTAGCTCTCCGCCCAAGTGTAAATATTTATATCTCCAGATAACATGTCTAACATAACTTGAATACTCTTCTTTACTTATTTTGTCATAATTAAATTCAACTTTAAATCTGCAATGCGCTATTGATATTGTTATATTGGTCCATAAATCTTGCTCTGTATCTATAAAGTCCTGTCTTAGTTCTTTTATTGTTTGATATAATACATCAACAATTTTTAAATATTCTGTTTCATTAATATTAAATTTTTTAGGTACTTCATACACATTTACAGGTTTCTTTTTTAATAATCCTTTTGGAAGATAATAGAAATACATCTCCCCTGTTTGTACATTTTCCTCATCATCTATAACAGATGCATAAAGATATATTTCTTCCCATTTTTCAGGAATTAAATCAAATAAACAGGTTTGGATTTTTTCGTATTTATCTTTCATATTTTTAGTAGTTCTAAGCATCCCCTTTTACACTCCTATTTTTCTATTAAACTTTCTCCTGTCATTTCTTCTGGTTTTTCTATTCCCATTAAGTCTAATATTGTTGGCGCTAAATCTGCTAATTTTCCTTCTTTTAGTTTTACAGTTTCTTTTTCAGATACTAAAACTAATGGTACTAAGTTTGTAGTATGTGCAGTATGTGGTTCTCCTGTCTTGTAATCTATCATTTGTTCAGCATTTCCGTGGTCTGCTGTTATTAATAGATTTGCCTTTTGTGCATTTATTGCCTCAACTACTTTTCCTACACATTCATCTATTGTTTCTATTGCTTTTATTGCTGCTGGTAAGTTTCCTGTGTGTCCTACCATATCTGGATTTGCATAATTTAATATTATGCAATTGTATTTTTTAGAATTTATTGCTTCTATAACTTTTTCTGTTACTTCATAAGCACTCATTTCTGGTTTCATATCATAAGTTTCAACTTTTGGAGATGGTACTAGTATTCTATCTTCTCCTTCATATTGTTTTTCTTCTCCTCCATTAAAGAAGAAGGTAACATGTGCATATTTTTCTGTTTCTGCTATTCTTAATTGTTTTCCACCATTTTTGCTTATAACTTCTCCAAGTGTATTTTTTACTGGTTCTTTTTTGAATGCTATATGAACATTTGGCATTGTTTCATCATAACTTGTGAAACATACAAAATATAGGTTCATTTTCTTTGTTTCGAATTCATTAAATTCTGGATCTACTAATGCTCTTGTTATTTGTCTTGCTCTATCTGGTCTAAAGTTAAAGAATATTACAGAATCTCCATTTTCTATTGTTGCAATTGGTTTATCTCCATTCATTATTACTGTTGGCTCTACAAATTCGTCAAATACTTCTTTTTGATATGAACTTTCGATTGCATTTATTGCAGTTCCAGCTGTTTCTCCTTTTCCGAAAACCATTGCGTCATATGCTTTTTGTACTCTATTCCAACGTTTATCTCTATCCATTGCGTAGAATCTTCCAGATAAACTTGCAATTTTTCCTACACCTTTTTCTTTCATTTTTTCTTCTAATTCTTGTATATAATTTTCAGCTGATGCTGGTGGTGTGTCTCTTCCATCTAAGAAACAGTGTACATACACATCTTCAAAGTCTCTTCTTTTTGCCATTTCTAGTAAACCATATAGGTGTCTATTATGACTATGAACTCCACCATCTGATACTAATCCAAGTATATGAAGTTTTGAGTTATTTTTCTTACAATTTTCTATTGCATTTATAAATTCTTCGTTACTAAAGAAATCTCCATCTTCTATTGATTTTGTTATTCTTGTTAGTTCTTGGTATACTATTCTTCCTGCTCCTATGTTTGTGTGACCAACCTCAGAGTTTCCCATTTGTCCCTCTGGTAACCCTACTGCTAGCCCACTTGCTGCAATTTTTGTTGTTGGGTATTTTTTCATAAGTTTATCAATATTTGGTGTGTTTGCTAATTTTACTGCATTACCGTCTTTATGATTGTTTTCCCCAAATCCATCTAATATCATAAGCATTGTTAATTTACTATCCATAAAATTCTTTCCCTCTTTCTTATTTTTTTAAGTCTTACTTATGGAGATTTTGCCAATATTTAAAATGTATTGTGCTTTGTGTGCTTAAAGGCTTATTTTATTTGTTGTAATTTACTATTTTCTCAAAGGTTTCTGCTTTTAAACTTGCTCCACCTATTAAGCCTCCATCTATGTCTGACATTTCTAATAATTCTTTGGCATTTTCTGGTTTCATACTTCCACCGTATTGTATTATAACTCTTTCAGCCACGTTTTGTCCATAGATTTGAGCAATTTTCTCTCTTATTTTTCTGCACGCATCATTTGCATCTTCTTTTGTCGCTGTTTTTCCTGTTCCAATTGCCCATATTGGTTCATAAGCAATTATTGTATTTGCCACTTGTTCTTCTGTTAAACCATCTAATGCTTTTTTTGTTTGTTCTGTTATTATATCATATTGAATTCCCGCTTCTCTTTGCTCTAATGTTTCTCCAACACATACTATTGGTTTTAGATTATTTAAAAAAGCAGATTTTATTTTTTTGTTTACTGTTTCATCTGTTTCTGCAAAATATTGTCTTCTTTCAGAGTGTCCTATTATTACATATTGTACTCCAATTGATTTTAACATTTTTCCAGAAATTTCTCCAGTATATGCTCCTTTTTCCTCAAAGTGCATATTTTGAGCTCCTATTTTTATGTTTGTTTCTTGTGCTGCAAGTAAACTGTAAAATAGGTCTGTATATGGTACACATAGTATTACGTCGCTTTCTGCATCTTTTACATAAGGTGCTAGTTTTGTAATCATTTCCATTGCCTCATTTGGAAGCATATTCATTTTCCAGTTTCCTGCGATTACTTTTTTTCTCATATTTACAATTCTTCCTTTCTTTTTTAAATTAGATTATATCCACAGTTACTTTAGAGTTTCTTGTTAATGCTTCTTGTTTTATAATTTCTATTAATTTATTTTTGGAACCTTCTGTATAATCATTTATAAATTCATAGTCAAATTGTTTTCTTAAATCTTCATTTTGTGAATATTCTTTAATGTGTTCATCTATTTCTTGTAGCCTTGCTTCTTCCGCATCTTTAGATAAATTTCTATTTTTTAATTCTTTTTTAGCTCTTTTAACATCATAAGGAATAATATATATTGAAAAAATATTTCGTGCATGTCTTTTTATATCATATATTCTATTATAATGTACTTCTGTTACTAGATTTTCATCAGATTCAAGTAATTCTTTTCTATACCCATATTTTGCTCCAAGAAATTCAAAATTTGCTGTAATTTCACTCGTTTTCACTTTTTCATCAAATTCTTCATTACTTACAAATTCTTTATCAATTCCAGCAATTTCTCCCGTTCTCTTTTTTCTGGTAGTTACTATCACTAAATTTTTAAATCCAAGTTCTTTAGCTATTGCATCTTTAAAAAATGATTTTCCAGTACCTGTTATTCCTGATAATGTTACTATCATATTTGCTCTCCTCTTTGAATATCTTTTTCTCCATAATAGATTTCTTTAACTTTTTCAAAAATTTTACTATAATCGTAATTTTTAGGAAACTTTGTTCTTCCACTTTTTATAAGCTCAAAGGCTTCTTCTAAAGGTAGCCATACAATTTTATCAATTTCTTCTTTCTGAATTTCTACTTTTGAAGTTTTCCTTTTTAGACAATAAAATGTTATGAAAAAATTTTTTATCTTTCCTTTGCTTTCAAATCCCAAAGGTACACCTTGTGGTGTAACTTTTATAACATTCATTGCTTCTTCTAATTCTATTCCTAATTCTTCCCTTAGTTCTCTTATCATTGCTTGAGTTTCTGTTTCCCTATCATCTAAATGACCTGAGCATAAATCCTTTTTTCCAGGTGTAAGGCCTTTATTTGCTCTTACCTCTATTAAAGCTTCTCCTTTTTCGTTTATGACAAAACAAGTTACTCCTTTTAGCCATTCATTCTCTGTTAGTGTTTTTTCTTCTGCTTTTTCTATTATTCTTTTTAATTCACCATTTTCATCATATACTCTATATGTTTCTTTTGATACTCCAGATATTCTTTGATTTTTCATATAATTCCTACTGCCTTTCTTTTTGCCCCATTGGGACCGGTTCTTTTTGGGTCAATCGGCCCAAAAAGAACCGGTCCATTTGTGCCATTTTTTATTTATCCATTAATGCTTCTATTCCTGGCAACTTCTTTCCCTCTAAAAATTCAAGTGAAGCTCCTCCACCAGTAGAGATGTGAGTCATTTTATCAGCTAGACCTGCTTTTTCAACTGCTGCTGCTGAATCTCCTCCACCTATTATTTTTATTGCATCAATATCTCCTAATGCTTTTGCAATTTCATTTGTTCCAACTGCAAATTGGTCAAATTCGAATACACCAAGAGGTCCATTCCATACTATTGTTTTTGCATTTTGAAGTTCTTCTCTATATAATTTAATTGTTTCTTCTCCAATATCTAAACCTTCCCATCCATCAGGAATTTCTGTAGATTTTACAGTTTTAGATTCTGTATCAGGTTTAAATTCTTTTCCTATTTTGTTATCTATTGGAAGTAAGAATTTAACTTTCTTTTCTTTTGCTTTTTCCATTATTTCTAATGCTAGGTCGCATTTATCTTCTTCACATAAAGAATCTCCAACACTATATCCTTGTGCTTTAAAGAATGTATATGCCATACCTCCGCCTATGATTAAAGTATCTACTTTTTCTAGTAAATTTTCTATTACACCTATTTTATCAGATACTTTTGAGCCACCTAATATAGCTACAAATGGTCTTTCTGGATTTTCTAAAGCTTCACCTAAGAATTTTAATTCTTTTTCTATTAAAAATCCCGATACTGCTGGCAAATATTTTGTAACTCCTTCTGTTGATGCGTGTGCTCTGTGTGCTGTTCCAAATGCATCATTTACAAATACTTCCCCGAATGATGCTAATTTTTTTGCAAATTCTGGGTCGTTATCTGTTTCTTCTCTATGGAATCTTACATTTTCTAGTAATAATACTTCCCCGTTTTTTAGATTTTCTGCTTTGTTTTTAGCATCTTCGCCAATTACATCTTCTGCCATTATTACTTCTTGTCCAAGTAATTTTGATAGTTCTTTTGCAACTGGTTTTAGTGAAAATTCTGGTTTAAATTCTCCTTTTGGTCTTCCTAAATGTGAGCATAATACCACTTTACAATTTTGCTCTAATAAATATTTTATAGTAGGTAAAGCCGCAACTATTCTTCTATTATCTGTAATATTTCTGTTTTCATCCATTGGTACATTAAAGTCACATCTTACTAGTACTTTCTTGTTTTTTAAATCTATATCTTTAACTGTTTTTTTGTTCATAAAATTTCATTCCTTTCGGGTTAATTTTTCTTTTTTTATTTAAGTAAAAGCTAGGTGGCAGGCATTTTTAGTTTGCCACCCTCTAGCTTTCCTTCTTTTTGTCCATTTGGGACCGGTTCTTTTGTGAACATATTCATAAAAGAACCAGTCCCAAAAGTACATTATTTCTCAAGTTCTGCAAAGTACTTAATAGTTCTAACCATTTGGCTAGTATATGAATTTTCATTATCATACCAAGAAACCACTTGAACTTGATATGTGTCATCATCTAATTTTTGTACCATTGTTTGAGTTGCGTCAAATAATGAACCATATCTCATTCCTACAACATCTGAAGAAACTAATTCTTCTTCTGTATATCCGAATGATTCATTTGAAGCTGCTTTCATAGCTGCATTTATTGATTCAACTGTTATATCATGTCCTTTTACAACCGCAACTAATATTGTTGTAGATCCTGTTGGAACTGGAACACGTTGAGCAGAACCAATTAATTTTCCATTTAATTCTGGAATAACTAATCCAATTGCTTTAGCTGCTCCTGTTGAGTTAGGAACGATGTTTACTGCTGCTGCTCTTGCTCTTCTTAGGTTTCCTTTTCTGTGTGGACCATCTAGTAACATTTGGTCTCCTGTATAAGCATGTATTGTTGACATTATACCAGACTCTATAGGTGCATAATCATTAAGTGCTTTAGCCATTGGTGCTAAGCAGTTTGTTGTACATGATGCTGCAGATATTATTTTATCTTCTGGTGTTAAGATATCTTGGTTTACATTGTAAACTACTGTTGGTAAATCTTTTCCAGCTGGTGCTGATATTACAACTCTTTTTGCTCCTGCATTGATATGTGCCATAGCTTTATCTTTTGATGTATAGAATCCTGTACATTCAAGTACTACATCTACTCCGATTTCTCCCCATGGTAATTCATTTGCATCTGCTTTTGCATATATTTTTATAGTTTTTCCATCAACTGTTATTGAATCTTCTCCTGCTACTACTGTATCTGCTTTTTCATATCTTCCTTGTGCAGAATCATATTTTAATAGATGTGCTAGCATTGATGGGCTTGTTAGGTCGTTTATTGCAACGATTTCATACCCTTCTGCTCCAAACATTTGTCTAAATGCTAGACGTCCTATACGTCCAAATCCATTAATGGCTACTTTTACTGACATATTAAATTCCTCCTTTAAACATACTTTTATCTATGTATGTTTTTTACATTTTTGTTTATTGTTGCCTTTTTTAGGCAAATTTATTCTATAACAAGTTAAAAAATATTTCAAGGGGTTTTAGGGATTTTTTGTGCCTATTTTTTTACTTTTTTCGAGTTTTGTGACAGTTTTCGGCAAATTTTGCATTTGTTTTGTTGTATAATTTTAGATAAGGTCTTTTGATCTTAGATTGGAGGTGTTTATAATGCCTAAAAATCGAAAGAAAAAGAAAGCTTTTAATTTGAATAAATTTTTACATACTTTGTTAAAACATTTAAAAAATATTTATTGTATTTTAAAAGTTATCAAAGATATTTTTGGACTTTTCCAAAAATAGAAAAAACAGGCAGTCGGATGCCTGTTTTTTTGATAACATTGGTTATCTGGTCTTTTAATCTCCTTTGGAGATTTGTGTTTATTAATGCCTATTTCCCTTTTATCATACTATATTTTTTATAAAATTGCAACATAAAATCATAAAAATTTCCAAAAATCGTTCGACAAAATCTGACATTTTTACTTTTTCCTCTTAACATTAATATCCCCAAAAAGTCCATCTTGCTCCGTTTCTACCTTACTTCTTCTAGATAATTCAAGCAATCCTGAAAAAGCAGTAACAACTTCTTGTCTATTATGTTTTTGAATAGAAAATAATTTGTTAAATACAAAACTTTTATTTCTAATTAATTCCTTAAACATCTCTTTTACCTTACTAACAACAGTATAAGTATCTGTAATTGCTATTTTTTCAATATTTTTAGCATTTTCATTAACTTTGTTTTGATTTTTATCCCATAATTTTTTATATAAATTAGGAATAATGTTTTCCTCGTATTTCTCATCTAGTTGTTGCTTAGGTAGCTCAATATTTTCAGGTAATTTATAAAATCTATTTGCATTCTCCTCAAAATTTTGTCTTAAAACAACTGTTATGTCTTTATATTTTTTATATTCAACAATTCTTCTAATAAGCTCATCTTCTGAAAGTTCTTCTTCTTCCTCATTTTTACTTGGAAGTAATTTTTTAGATTTTATATAAAGGAGAGTTGATGCCAAACTTAAAAATTCACTTGCAACTTCTAAATTTAGTTCTTGAGCCTTGTTTAGAAGTTCTATATATTGATCTGTTATTTCATCTAATTTGATATCATAAATACTCATTTTGTTTTTTTCTATTAGGCTACATAGTAAATCTAACGGCCCTTCAAAATTGTCTAATTTTATTGCATATCTTTGTGTTTCTAGTGTTAAAATTCCCGGCATATTTTCTCCTTTCTTTTTCCATAAGGACCGGGGCATTTTCCACTGGGACCGTTTCCTTTCACGAAAAATTTTGCAAAAAGAAACGGTCCCAACGAAAAAAGAAACGATCTTTATAAAAAACTATTCTTCTACTTCTCTATTCTCTTCTTCTTTACTTTCACTATTGCTTTCTTCTACAACATCTGCTCTCTTCTCTCTAAGTTCGTTCATAGCTAAATTAATTCTACCTTGATTATCAATTTCGATAACCTTAACAGTAACTTTTTCGCCAATTTGAACATAGTCTTCAACTCTTCTAATATGTTCTTTTGCAATTCTAGAAATATGAAGTAATCCTTCTTTTCCATTTCCTAAATCAACAAATGCACCATAAGATGTTATTCTTGTAACAGCTCCATAATAGATTCCACCAACTTCGATTTCGCGAACAATGTCTTCTATCATATCTAAAGCATCATAAGCTTTTTCACTGTTTTCGCCATAGATGAAAACTTGTCCATCTTCTTCAATATCTATTTTTACACCTGTTTCATCTATAATTTTGTTAATTACTTTTCCACCAGTACCTATAACATCTTTTATTTTTTCTGGTTTTATTTTTGTTGTAATTATTTTTGGTGCATATTCAGATATTTCTGCTCTTGGTTCACCTAAAACTGGTAACATTATGTCATTTAAGATGTACATACGAGCTTTATGTGTTCTTTCAAATGCTTCTTTTATTATGTCATAAGATAATCCATCTACTTTTATATCAACTTGTATGGCTGTAATTCCTTTTTCCGTTCCACCTACTTTAAAGTCCATATCTCCGAAAAAATCTTCTATTCCTTGTATATCTGTCATCATAACATAGTTATCTGGATTTTCTGGGTCTGTTATTAAACCTGTTGAAATTCCTGCAACTGGTCTTTTTATTGGAACACCTGCATCCATTAATGATAATGTACTTGCACAAATGCTTCCTTGTGATGTAGATCCATTTGATGATAATATTTCAGATACAACTCTTATTGCATAAGGAAATTCTTCTACTGATGGTAATACCGGAACTAATGCTTTTTCAGCCAATGCCCCATGACCAATTTCACGTCTTCCAGGTCCACGTGATGTTCTTGCTTCTCCAACTGAATATGCTGGGAAGTTGTATTGATGCATATATCTTTTTGATTTTTCTAAGTCTATTCCATCTAATTCTTGCTCTTCACTCATCATTCCAAGTGTTGTAATTGACATTACTTGTGTTAATCCTCTTGTGAACATTGCGCTTCCATGTACTCTTGGAAGTAAACCAACTTCACATGATAGTGGTCTTATTTCGTCTAATGTTCTTCCGTCAACACGTTTGTGTTCGTAGAAAATCATATCTCTAACAACTTTTTTTTCTAATTTGTATAAAGCTTCTCCTATATTAGATTTATCTTCTTCGAATTTTTCTTCACCAAATTTTTCTTTATATTCTTCATTTACTTTTTCTGTTAATTTATCAATGTTATTATCTCTTACTTGTTTGTCTTTTTCAGTAACGGCTTCTTTCATTTCATCTTTGTAATTTTCTGATAAATAATCATATATTTCAGGTATCACTGCAAATGATTTGTATTCAAATTTTGGTTTTCCTATTTCTTCTTTCATTTTTGAAATGAATTCACATAATTTTTTAATTTCAACATGTGCTGTCTCAATTGCTTCTAGCATTTTTTCATCTGGTACTTCGTTTGCACCTGCTTCTATCATTGCAATTTTGTCGTGTGTTCCAGCAACTGTTAAAGTTAAATCACTATGAGCTCTTTGTTCTACTGTTGGGTTTATTATAATTTCATCATTTACTAAACCTACATTTACTGCTGCTGTTGGTCCACCAAATGGGATATCTGAAATTGAAAGTGCTGCAGATGCTCCAATCATTGCTGCAACTTCTGGTGAGTTGTCTTGCTCTACAGATAAAACTGTACATACAACTACTACATCATTTCTGAAATCTTTTGGGAACAAAGGTCTTAAAGGTCTATCTATTGCTCTTGATGTTAATATTGCCTTATCTGAAGGTTTTCCTTCTCTTTTTGTGTATGAACCTGGTATTTTTCCTACTGAATATAATTTTTCCTCAAAATCTACTGATAGTGGGAAAAAGTCTATTCCTTCTTTTGGTTCTTTTGATGCTGTTACATTTACCATAACAACTGTGTCTCCATATCTTACTAAGACACTTCCATTGGCTAAAGCTGCCATTTTTCCTGTTTCTATTGTTAATTTTCTTCCTGCTAGTTCTGTTTCATAAACTTTAAACATAAAATTTCTCCTTTTTTATTATATTTTTTACACCCCGTTAATTTTAAGTTTATTATTAGTATGTAACCTCTATAATGTGCTTAATGTTTTAAGCATATTATACAAGCTACACTTAAACTAATACATAAACTTTTTATTATTTAAACTTTAAAAAAGAAGGGCAAAAATCCTCCTGCCCTCTTGTTATAATTATTTTCTTAATCCTAATTTAGCAACTATTTCTCTGTATCTGTTTACATCTTTTTTAGCTAAATAGTTTAATAAGTTTCTTCTTTTACCAACCATTTTTAAAAGTCCTCTTCTAGAGTGATTGTCTTTTTTGTGAACTTTTAAGTGTTCTGTTAGTTCATTGATTCTTTCTGTTAAAAGAGCGATTTGTACTTCTGGTGATCCAGTATCTTTTTCATCTCTTTTATATTTTGCTATTATTTCAGCTTTTGATTCTTTTGATATCATAGTTTACACCTCCTGTTTTCTTTTTCTCCTTAGACCTGGTTTAAAATCGGGTGTGTTAATTATTTAACTAAGTTTAAGGAATTTTTTTACATTTGTTATTTTACTACATTTTTTGAGGTTTGGCAAGTTTTTTTTGAAAATTTCAGTAAATACTTCGAATATATTTTCATATATACTACTAATTTAAACTCATTATATTTTTGTAATAATAAAAAAATCGCCTTGAATTAACTTCAAAACGATTTCAACCATAAAATATATTAATAATTCCTATACTGATTCTTATCAGCTCTTTCATCATATTTTCTATCATATTGTTCATTATTAAAGAACCAATCTGTCTTTTTATCCTTAGGGTCTCTTTTTCTTATCTTATTAACCAATAAATCAAAAAATACACAAAAAGCTATAATTAGTGCAACAGCTGAAACTAGTGTATTTTGCATAACACTCATATCCATTGTTTCTCCTGACATTAATACTGGAATAGCATTTGTAAATATGTAACCACCAAAATAAAATCCGTAAGAGGCTAAATACAATATCCCTCCAATTATGTTTCTTCTTAAAACCAATATCATACAAAGTATTGCAACAAACAATAAAACTACTTCAAAAGTAAAATTAAATGCTATAAAACCTCCAAAACTTTGGTCATATTGTGCTTGGAATGCGACAACAACTCTAAATAGCCAAAACATTCCCATAAACATTACAAGTAACCATGAAGATAAATTTTTCATTTTACATCCTTATCCTTTCTTTTTGTTTAAGTTAAACACCACATCAAAATAAAATGCTTAAACGATTTAATATCGCCTAAGCATCTCTTTATTATTCTTCGCCATCAACGAAATCAAATTCATCTTTAAATTTATCTTTGAAAATATTAAATACTTTCATTAATGTTTCTTCACTGTCAACACTAACATAAGATTCTTGTTCGCTATCTTCTTCTGAATCTTCTAGTTTTAGTATTACTACTTCTCCGTCGTCTTCTTCTCCTTCTTCAAGTACTGGTAATAATACAACATATTGTTCATCTTCTAATTCTATTAAATCTAAAAATTCGAATTTTACCTCGTTTCCGTCTTCATCATTTAAAGTTATGATATTATCTAATTCTTCTCCTTCAAAATTTTCTTCCATAATTTCTCCTTTCAATATTTTTGAATATTTTTTAATTTTAAAAACTTTTACTTTATGAATTTTTTTCTCTCTCCATATATGTTTCTAATATATATACTGCAGATATAGTATCTACTATATTTCTTTTTTTATGCTTGTTGATATTTAAAAAATTCATTGTTTTATGAGCAGCAACTGTTGTAAGCCTTTCGTCTATATAGTCTATTTTTAATTTGTTATACTTACATTTTAATTTATGTATTAATTTTTCTGTTAATTCTGCTCTTTCAGATTTTGTACCATTCATATTATAGGGCATTCCCACAACTATTGTACCAATATTGTATATTTCAAGTAATTCGTCAATTTTTTTTAAAATTAACTTATCACTTCCATTAGATTGTAAGGTTTCTAGCCCTTGAGCGGTAATTCCTAATTCGTCTGTTATTGCGAAACCTGTTCTTGCTTCGCCATAATCTATTCCTAAAATTCTCATTAGTCCTCAATTCCTATATAACTTTTTACTAATTTTTCTAGTAACTCGTCTCTTTCTATGCATCTTATTTTGTTTCTTGCATCTTTGTGACTTGTTATATATGTTGGGTCTCCAGATAATATATATCCAACCATTTGATTTATAGGATTATATCCTTTTTCAACTAGTGCTTCATATACATCTTTTAGAATTTGTTTTGTGTCTATATCCTTGTTTTTTTCTACCTTGAAAAACATTGTTTTATCAAAATCCATTTTAATTCCTCCTTTATATGTTATTTATTTGACTTTCATCTTTAGAAGCTTCATCTAAATGCTTTTCCATTTTCTTTAAAACTTCTTCAATTCCTGTACCTTTATAATATGTTGCAACAACAAAGTTTAAAGATGGACTAACCACAACGTCTTCACGTTTTTTCTTTTTGCTCTTTTTCTTCTTTTTGCCTTCTTCTATTTCCTCAACTTGGAAATTGTCTTTTAGGGATATTTGTAATTTTTCTGTTGATTCTTTTATTTCATTTATAAAATCTGCTAAGCTATCTGCTTCTACTCCTGAAAATACTATTACAAATTTTGGTCCCATATATCTTACAAATATGTATTTTTCAGCAATATTTCCTTGTACATTTTTACTTACTTCTGTTATTACTTTATTTCCTAATTCTCTAGATACTCTATTTATATCTTCAATATTAGAAATCCTAAACATACATATCGCTGATGTAGTATATTGATCTATTATTTTCTTTCCATCACCATATAAATATTCTGCTGAATTTAGACCTGTAAATAAATCTTTTCTTACTATGTTTTCTAGTATTTTTTGATAATCTACAGCTTTTAAAACTGATACTATATTTTCTTTTACTGTTTCAAATATTGTTGTATCAATATTATCAAAATCGTGTGGAACTCCACTTTCTATTATCCAATATCCTATATATACATTATCTATATATAAAGGGAAAAATATTGCTGATTTTGCTCTATCAAATTCTTTTTCTTGATATGGTAATTTTTCTCCCTCATTGTTTATTGTAATATATTTAGGACTAGCAGTTGATATGCTGTCCTTAAATATATTAACTTCGTGTAATTTGCTTAATGTATCCCAATGGTTGCTATTAACATTTGAAGCTTTTACTACATAATCTGTTCCGTCAAATACTACTATTGTTGAATATTTTATTTGATATTTTTCTATTATTATATCATTTATAGATTTTATCTTTTTATCTACGCTCAAATCACTTCCTGTTATATTCATAAAGTCTTGTAATATATTAAGATTTGTAAATCTTCTATTTTGTGTTTGAAATGACTGAATCCTTTTGTATAAAGACAAATTATAAATTCCTAATGCAAGTACTGTAAAAACTAATACTATAACCACTATTACTAACAAGATTTGTCCCTCCACTTTCAATTCTTTTAATATCTATTTCTCATGCTATTTAATGTATCATTCATTCCAGATGAGAATGAGTTTGGATATTGGTTATTACTACTATATCCTTGTTTTGAATTTTTCTTATTTTTTTTGCCATTATTGTTATTATTATTTGGTAATAATGGATATATTGTTTCTGCAAGTGTTGTTAATTTTGCTTTAAATTCTTTTGGATATCCATTTAATTTTATTTCACATTCTATTAAGCCTTCAAGATATTTGGCATATACATCTTCATCGAATGGAATTTGAGCTGCTACTTTTACAGTATTTCTGTCAAATAATTCTGTCATAAATGACATTTCTGGATCATTATAATTTGACATTCCTCCTACGATATTCTTTCCAGTAACTCCTCTTACTCTTAAAATTTTATTTAATACTATTCTTATTTTGCTTTCCTCAAGTGCATTTTTTATTTTTAATTCTCTTAAAAATTCTGTTAATGGTTGAATTGTTAGTACATCCATTGATTGAACTAAATATAATTCTTGAGCTTTTGCAAAATATTCTATAGGTGTATTAAAATCACAATCTATTAATATTAATGAATGATTTTTTACTAAAGTTTCCATTATTGAATGAGAATTTTTTATTTCTTCATTTTGGCTTGGTATATTTGTGTATACTGATAGGTTGTTATTAACTTTTATTCCTTCTGCTCTTCCAGCCATTAAGTTATCTAAAGAATTAACTGCTGTTCTTCTTAAATCCTCATCATTTTTTGTATATATATAGTATGCATTTTTATTCTGTGTAGCATCTAAAATTGCAGTGTTTATTCCCATACTTGATAATATTTGTGCAACATTGTTTACTACAAATGATGTTCCATTTTTGCTTGTTCCTACAAATGCTACTACCTTTTTATCTCCTGTTAATAAGCTTTCAAATTCTCCATCTTCAAACACATTATCATATTTTTTCATATCTTGATTGCTGCTGCTTGTATAAATATTTCCTTTAGCTGATTTTTGAACTGGATGACTAAATCTATCATCTATTCTTTGACTATAATCTTCATAATCATCTTCGTCATCGTGGTTGTCATATTCTTCTTCATATTCGTCGTCATCATAATCTTCATCGTCATCATCTTCTTCATCTTCTTCATCAAAACCTGGTAAAATAGATGTATCTTCTTCTTTTTTTGCATTAACTTTTGACACTTTCTTTGGAACTACTTCTTCTATTTCATCATCTTCGTCATCTTCATCAAATCCTGGTAAAACATCAACTTTTTCTTCTTCTGGTTCTTCTTGCTCCTCTGGAAGTGGCGTTTTTCTTGGCCTTCCTCTTCTTTTTGGTTTTTCTTCTGTTTCTTCTGGAAGTGGATTTTTTCTTGGTCTACCTCTTCTTTTTGGTTTTTCTTCTATTATGTCATCAACTTCTGTTAAATCATCATCTTCATCTTCTATTTCTTCAATTTGTTTTACAGGTTTCTTTTTATCTATATTCAAATACATATTGCTTTTCATAGTTGTTGGTACTACAACAGGTTTTGACATCATAGGATTTGATTCAACTTCTAATAATTTCTCGCTTGTACCTTTTCTTCCTTTTCTTCCTGTCTTTCCTTTTGTTGTTTTGCTTATTTCTTTTCCTGTTGGATATACAATTTTTTGATATTCTGGTGATGTTTCACTTAACACTTCCTTTACATTGTTTGGTAATACTGCAATTATTACTTTTAATTGTTCTTGTGTGTATTGTGATACAATATTTTTAAAGCTTTCTGCATATTTTTCTTCGTTATTTCCTAATTTTTTGAAATGCATTAAAATATTTCTCATTTCAACTTCGCTTACATCACTATCATTTTCTTTTTCGTAATTGACGTTTTCTGAATCAATTTTATAATATAATTTTGCTTCTTTTTTTGAACGTGGTTTATTTATTAATCTACATACTTCTTCTGTTGACCTATCTTCACCAATTATTGCATTATATATTCCTATTCCAAATAATTTTACTAATATATCTTCTGATTTTGTTCTTCTTTCTGAACATATTAAAATTATTGGTATATCACTTCCATCTGATGCAACAGCTTCGTCACTTATGCTATCTAATCTATCAAAAATGAACTTGTCCTTTTGCTCTAAACTAGAGCTTGTAAATTCCTCTAAGTCCTCACTTATTACTACTCTATCATAATTTTTATTTCTTTGTAATTCTTTTAAAATTGCATTGAAATAGTAAACATTTTTATATGATATTATCTCTTTATATTGTTTTTGATATTTTTTAACAATAGATGTTGAAATATTTTCATCATTTACTGCAAATAAAACTTTCATTTGTTATTTACTCCCTTCCAAATTTTACAACTATAGTAAATACAAGTGGTAATACTTGACATATTATTGCTAAAGTTACAAATGATACCATAAGGGCTAGTCCTTTTTCTTGTATTTCAAGATGTCTGATTCCTAAAACATAATTATAAATTCCTCCAACCATTATTCCTAAGAAGCAAAATGGTATGCTATATATTTGCAATTTATGTAAAATATATGCTGTTAGTCCATAAGCATCTGAACCATAAGTTTCTTTGTAATCCTCTAAAGATTTCATTTCTTTTTCCTTTAGTTCTACTAAAGTACTTTCTGTTTCATTTGTTAAAACTTTTTCTGTTGATTTATTTTGTGTTGTAGTATTATTTACATTTGCCGCATTTGTTGCTGCATACACCTGGTTTATTCCAAATGTACCTAGTATTATTATCATTATTGTAACAAACATTATAGTAATATTTTTCTTCATTTAGTTTCCCCCTCTAGAATCGGTATTAATTCCTATTTTTTTTACCCTTATATCATACAATACTATCAAAAAAATAGCAAGGTGTTTTTGAAAAATTTTCAAAAACTTTCCTTATATTTTGTCATATAAATACTGCATATATTTATATACTGAATTTCCCCAATTTGTATCTGTTGCATATCTTTTATTTACTGCAGTTATTGTATTTCCACTATAATATTTTCCAGAGGCTACTTGTCCATCATAAATCTTTGTTCCTGATGGATTCAAATAATATTTAACTAATACTCTTGCTATTAAATCTATAGATTCTGAGTAACTTGAAAATGAGTAGGCTCCATTGTATGGATTTGAGTCATACGCACCATATCCAAATAAATTGTATTTATTTTTTGCAAGTCTTGATGTTCCCCAAGCACTTTCGTGTATTCCAATTGCTGCAACAAACATTCCATTTATGTTATATTCATCTTCTATGTAATAAAAATATTCTGAATTATTTTGAAATATTTTATTTGTATCTTTACTATCTGTTAGAGCTTTTTTAAATTGCTCTGCCGAAAAACCAGATGGTTTATTTAGCTCAATATCTCTAGATAAGCTACCTTTTCCTTCATTTGAAGAATTATTTTCTTCTGTTTTTTCTGGTTCTACATATATTTTGGTTCCTATATCAATTATCTTATTTATAGATGATTTAGTTACAACACATCCCACTTGTTCTTCTTTTACTACATTTCCGTCATTATCATATATTTTTTTCATTGTTATAGTTTGAATTCCGTTTCTTCCTTCTTGTGAAACTGTAGTTGTTCCTTGATACAATTCATTATTATTTCTATATTTAGTTATATACTCTAGTTCTTCTTGCTTTTCATATATTTCTTCTTTTCCACTTTTGCTTTTCGTATTTTTTTGAATTATTTCTTCTAGATTAACAATTTTTGCATTACTGACTTCAATTTTTTCTGATTTGTTTTCTTTTTCATCAGTTGCATAAGTTTCTTTGTTTGATATAAATCTAACATACATAAAAATTATTAAAAGCATTATTATGGCTAATACCAAAGCAATTTTGCTTACTTTTTTCTTTTCTTTAGCACTCATAAAAATCACCTACCGTAATTTTAAACTTTTGTCGTTTTTTTGTCAATAGCAAAAAATAGTAGCAATTTTTACTACTATTTTTCTGTCATTTATTCATTATAATTTAAACCATATTGAGCATATAGCCATTTCATATAATTAAATGGTTTTAAAGTTTTTGGCATTCCATAGTCAACACCAGCTGTATCAACAGATACAGTATTAATTATAACATCTGTTACAGGTGTAGAAACTTCCGAAGATGCAGAAGAATCTTCCTCACTTGTTTCTTTTGCTTTACATTCTACATTTGCAATTTCTTTAACAACATCCATTCCTTCTATTACTTTACCAAATCCTGCATAATATCCACTTAAATTTGTATGGTCATTTGATGTCATTATAAAAAATTGAGAACTTGCAGAATTGTATGATTCTGTTGCTAATGTTGGAGAATATGCTGTATAATCGCCTCTTGCCATAGCAATTGTTCCTTCTGTTAAATTTAAAGTATTTTTATTATATCCGTTTGCTACAAATTCACCTGTTATTGTATAAGAATCAGCTCCTTTTGCATCTGTTCCATCAGAATATTTATATTCAGCATTTTCATCATCATTATTATATAAATCTGAAAGTTTTGGTGAACCTGTTCCATCACCAGATGGGTCTCCACCTTGTATCATAAAATCTTTTACAACTCTATGGAATTTTAGTCCATTATAAAATCCGTTATTAGCCAATTTTATAAAGTTACTTACTGTTTCTGGTGCTTGGTCTGGATATAGTTCTATTTTTATTGTTCCATAGTTTTCAACTTCCATTGTTACTATTGGATTAGATATTTTTAATGTTTGTTTTTTGTAATAATCGTAGCATAGACCACCTAATATTACAATTACTAAAATTAATGCTATTATGCATATTATGTTTTTTACTTTCTTGTTCATTTTCTTCCTCCTCTTTTTTAAAACTGGGACGGTTCCTTTTTGAAAAAGGAACCGTCCCCAATTCGAAATTTCAAAAAATCTTTCACATTTTACACTTAATTTATTATATTGTCAAATACAAATTGCTCTTGCATTCTTTTTAAAGATGACTTAATATTTCTTGCTCTTACTTCTCCAATTCCCTCAACATTATCTAGTTCTTCTATTGTAGCATCAATAATATGTTGTAAAGATTTGAAGCTTTTTGCTAAATTATCAACTATTGTTGCAGGCATTCTTGGAATTTTGTTTAGTATTCTATAGCCTTTTGTATAAACATAAGCTTCATCAAAATCCGAAAATATGTCATATCCAAGTATTTTAGCTATATTTTGTTCTTTTAATAAGTCCTCATACGATAAATTTCCTATTTCTTCTTTTATCTCTTTTGGAGTCTTATCTTCAACTAATAAATAGTCTTTTATTATTAGTTCTTCTTCTTTTTCAATCCCACCTATAAGTTGTTCTAACTGCATATCTACTAGTCTACCATCATCACCTAACTCTGCAATTTGTTTTTCTATTTCGTCTACAATTTGCATAACCATTTCTGCTCTCTGTAATACACTTAAAACGTTTTCTAGTGTAACTATATCATTAAATTCATATTCATTTAAAATATTTAATTTGCTATCAAATACTTTTTTGTATTTTTCAAGTGTCTGAATTGCTTGATTTGCCTTATTTAGCACAACTTCTGTATCCTCTAAGATATATCTTTCGTTTTCGATAAATATTGTAATTATATTTCTTCTTTGAGATATACTAATTACAAGCTCTCCAGTTTGTTTTGCTGTTCTTTCAGCAGTTCTATGTCTTGTTCCTGTTTCTACTGTTGGAATATCGCTTGATGGAATTAGTTCAGCATTTGCAAATAATATTTTTTTCATATCTGCACTTAATACTATTGCTCCATCCATTTTTGCTAATTCATATAATTTTGATGATGTATAATCTTCATTTATAAAAAATCCACCATCTACAAGTTGTTTTATGTATTCTTCATTATCAGTAAAAAGTAATAAAGCTCCTGTTCTTGCTTTTAAAATATTTTCTAGTCCATCCCTTATTGGTGTTCCTGGAGCTATTTTCTTTAAAATATTTGTTATTTTGTCTTCGTTTTTATGTCTCAATTTAGCTTCACTCCTTTTTAGCTTAATTCAACAATTGCATGTAAAATGCTATCATCTTTGCTTTTTATTGTTATTATATCTTTGTTTTCTATATTAGTATAATAACATTTTACTTTATCTCCTAGTAATATTTGATGTTTGTACATTATTCTAACATTATCTTTTTCCTTAGAGTAATATACCTCTTCTGGTAAAGCTTCGTATGCTAATTTTAAGTAATTTAGATTATGCATGTGTTTGTTTACATCTATATCTGACCTTTTTACATCATATTCTATATAACTATTTAATTCATCAACTTCTTTTAGCTTTTCAATTTCGTCTTTTTCAAATACTTTTTCAGGTTCTGTTTTATATAAATCAATTATATCCTCTGTTATTTTGGCAATTTTATTTGTTTCTAAATCAAATAAAATCCATTTTGATGTTCCTATAGCCGATATTTTTCCATTATTGAACATCTTAAAATCACGATATGTTGAAAATGGTCTTTTTTCAATTGGCCTTGCCCAAGTTTCAACTTTTATTTTACTGCCATATTCTGGTCTTTCAATAACTTTCAACTTCCAATCCATTAAAAGCCATACTTTTTTCTTAGATTCTATATCATTTACTCCATATCCAACCTTATCTGAATGTGAACTTGCTATTTCCTCTAAGCAACTTAGTATTCCATAATTTGACATTTTATTATTTAGACCTACGTCTTTTATTCCTACATAATATTCTCTTTCAAATTTCATTAAATTACCTCTTTTAGCTTAAAATTATTTTGTATATCCAGGTTTTTCTAATAATCTAAACATATTTCTTTTATATTCTTCTACTCCTGGTTGATTAAACGGATTTACTTTTAATATGCTTCCTGACATAGCACAAGCAAGTTCGAAGAAATATATTAATCCTCCTAAGTTTTCTTCATCTAATTTTTCCATTTTAAATAAAATATTTGGAACTCCACCTGATACGTGTGCTTCTATTGTTCCTTCCATTGCTTTTTTGTTTACATAGTCTAGGTCTTTTCCTGCTAAATAATTTAATCCATCTAAATTGTCATCATCTGAATTTATTGTAATATTTGATTTTGGTGTTTCTATACTTAATACTGTTTCAAATAGATTTCTTAAACCTTGTTGCATATATTGTCCCATTGAGTGTAAATCTGTTGTTAAATCTATTCCTGCTGGGAATATTCCTTCTTCTTCTTTTCCCTCACTTTCTCCAAATAGTTGTTTTAACCATTCTGTCATATAATGCATTTTGGGTTCATAATTTGCAAATACCTCTGTTGTTTTTCCGTCTTTATATAAAATATTTCTTATTACTGCATATTGATAACATTCATTGTATTTTAGTTTTTCGTCATTGTAATTGTCTTGTGCTAGTTTTGCACCTTTCATTAATTTTTCTATGTCTATTCCTGCTACTGCTATTGGAAGTAATCCAACAGGTGTAAGTACTGAAAATCTTCCACCTATATTGTCTGGAATTACAAATGTTTCATATCCTTCTTCATCTGATAATGTTTTTAATGCTCCTCTTTCTTTGTCTGTTGTTACATATATTCTGCTTCTTGCTTCATCTATTCCATATTTGTTTTCTAATATTTCTCTAAATATTCTAAATGCTATTGCTGGTTCTGTTGTGGTTCCTGATTTTGATATTACATTTATTGAGAAGTCTTTGTCTCCTATTACTTCTATTAGGTCATTTATATAATTTGGACTTAAGTTATTTCCTGCAAATAGTACTAATGTGTGTTTTCTTTGTTTTAATGTTTGCATATTATAAAATGAACTGCTTAATGCTTCTATCACTGCTCTTGCTCCTAAATATGAGCCACCTATTCCTATTACTAGTAATATGTCTGAATCTTTGTTTATTCTTTTTGCAGCTGATTGAATTCTTTTAAATTCTTTTTTGTCATAATTTGTAGGTAATTCTAACCATCCTACAAAATCATCTTCTTTTGATGTTCTTTCGTGTAAATTTTTGTGTATTTTTTCAACACGGTCTTTATATTTCATTATTTCCGTATTTTCTATCCCTACTTTTTCAAAATCAATCTTTAGTTCCATATTAAATACCTTCTTTCCTTTTTTGCTTATTTTATATCAATTTTTAGGTTTTCGCAACCTATTTTCTTTAATTTTAGTAATTATTTTGTAATGCAAAGGAAAAACTCTACCATATATTGCTATATAGTAGAGTTTTCTTTTAGGATTAATACAATTTGCCCTTATCTGGTAAACCTCTGTTTTTGATTTAATACAGTTTTGTTTCACTGTTAATAATTAATGAAACATCTGCACCAAAACCTAACACAAATGGCTGAAGATTAATTACTTGTGTTAGAAAATCATATTGTTTTGAGGTTTCTTCTATTTGCTCCTGCAACACCTTTCCTCCCGGATTGCCAAAATCACCTTCACGACTTTCTTGATATTTTTTTAATGTTGTCATATTTTCATAAATTGTGAAAATTGCAACTTTATCAAAATATTTTCCCAAAATCGTACCTAAAAAAGCTCTATAAATTGTCTCCAAGAAGCATCCAACAAGCACAACAGTCTTTCCTTCTCTGGCTCTGTTAGAAATCAAATTTTCTAAATTTAATTTTAGGTAATCGTCTCCCTGGTTTTCTACCTTTTTTAAGAAATCCTTTTGAACCTCTTTATTCTGAATTTTCTCTGCTTCTCTATGCAACCAAGCATTAAATAAGTAATCAACATCTATTACCTCGGCTGTCTCCGGAAACTTTTCTGCTATTTTTTTAGCAGTGGTACTCTTTCCAGAACAAGATACACCATCTAAAATTATGAGCCAACCTCCTTTGTAGAGTTCATCAAATGTTATTGCTTTTCCCCGCATATCATAGACAAACGATTTACGTGAAATATATTTCAGATAATCCGTTGCCTCTAGGGATCCCATTCTTTTCTCCTTCATAAAGAACTCCCAAGCTTCTGCGTAGTTCATTTTTTTCATCCTTTTCAGACTTGGCATATAAAATCCTCCTATTCTTTAGCTGTAAAAATTCTAGCTAAAACTTTCTGCTTTATGTTAACATTATAATTGTATCACATCTTTAAAATTTAGTCAAAAAAAATATGGCACTTAAAAAGTACCACATTTTTTATTAGGCTTTTTTATCTTCTACCTTTTCTTCAACTACTGGGTAAACACTAACTTTTTTCTTGTCTTTACCTTTTCTTTCAAATTTAACTGTTCCATCAACTAATGCAAATAGTGTATCATCACTACCTATTCCTACGTTTGTTCCTGGATATATTCTAGTTCCTCTTTGTCTTACAAGAATGTTTCCAGCTAAAACAAATTGTCCATCTGCTCTTTTTACACCTAAACGCTTAGATTCACTGTCTCTTCCGTTTCTTGTACTACCTTGACCAACGTGATGTGCCATTTTTTTCAACTCCTTCCAGTTTTAATTTTTATATCTCTTAAACATTAAATTTCAAATTTAAAATTAAGCTTTTGCATCTTCTGCAACTTCTTTTTTAGCTTCTGCTTTTTTGCTAGCCATTTTGATTGATGTAATTTCAACCTTTGTGTATGGTTGTCTATGTCCTTGTTTTGTTCTCTCGTTCTTTTTAGCTTTCATTTTGAAAACTATTATTTTTTTAGCTTTTCCGTGAGAAACTACTTTTCCTTCAACCTTTACACCTTTAACATAAGGATTTCCAACTTGTACTTTTCCGTCATCTGATACCATTATTACTTTGTCAAATGCTACTTTTTTTCCTTCTTCAGCATCTAATTTTTCGAAAAATACTACATCTCCTTCTGCTACTTTGTATTGTCTTCCACAGCTTTCAATTATTGCGTACATTTTAAATGCACCTCCCTTATTTGTATACTCGCTAATCCTCAAAAAAGGTAGTTACTGTATGTTTGTAACATTTAGTTACCTTGATTAAGCGGATTACAGTTAACTATTATACTATATATTTTTGTGGCTGTCAATAAATTTTTATTTATTCTTTAACATATTTTTGAAACTTTTCTTCTAATAATAAAAAATTACAACATCTATTTAAAATATTTTCACTTAAATGTCCCTTTCTATATAAATTTTGAAAATAATTTATTTTTTCATTAATTCTGCTTTATGATTATTCAAAAATGTTAGTTGCCCTTCTAACATTTTCTTATACTTTTCATCTTGTACCATTGGTAGTACTTCTGTCAACTCTTCTATTGGTGTTGGAATCATATTATTTATATTAACTACACCTAATTCTCCATCTTTAATCTTAAAAATATCAATTGCTTTCGAATTAATATTTTTATGTTTTGGTTTCGGTGATGAAAGTGGCGCAAAGTAATTGTAATTGTTATATGTATAAACAACGCCAATGTATGGTCTAGTTGTATTCTTATTAAAAGCAACATTTCTATCAAACTTCCTTAAATAATTTATATATCTTTCGCTTATATAATAAATTTTCAAATTTTTCATACTATTCATCTCCTAAAAAAATATGGCAATCTTAAAAGATTGCCATATTTACTATTTTAATTTCCTACTTTGGCAAGGATATTCCTACTTTTTTAAATTCTTACTTTGGCAAAGATATTCCTACTTTTTTTATTCCCTACTTTAGCAAGGGTATTCTAACTTTTATAAAAGATAATTAATTATCATCTTTATTATATTAATTATACACAAAAAATATTATAAAAACAAGCCTTTTTTAATTTTTATTAACAATTTTTGTTTATTCTTTAACATATTTTATAAATTTCTATAACATATTTTACTTGTTACATAGCTCATTAAATTTATTTTTCCACTTTCATACAAATATCTTCTTTTCTTTAATTTTCTATTAACATTTCTATATCTTGCATATTTCCCTTTCGTATTTCTTCCCAAAAATATAAAATTGTTTGTGCTTTTATATATTCGGCTTTTTTTATTAAGCTTCAACTTTTCTTTTTCCAAAAACTCTTTTATTTTTTCTAAGCAAAATTTTAAATATTCTTTTGACTGATGAAATAATAAAAAATCGTCTTGATATCTTACGTAATATGCTATTTTCAACTTTTCTTTAATGAAATGATCCATATCGTTTAAATAAAAAATAGCCAAGACTTGGCTTGTCATATTTCCGAATGCCCAAGCCTTGTTCCTGACTATCAATAACCTTAAATATAATATCAAGAGAATCTTTTTCTTTTATTTTTTTTAGCAATTTTTTCTTTAATATTTCTTTGTCAATACTAGCAAAAAATTTACTTATATCACATTTTAAAATATAATACTCTTTATATTTTATCTTGCATTTACGATGAAATTTATTAGCTAATTCCAAACCATATTTTGTTCCCTTATTTTCTATACTTGCAACATTTTCTTCTATTAAGCACGGCATTAATGCTGGGTATAATATTTGTCTACTAATTAGATGATTTATTACCTTATCTTGAAGATTTTGGCTTACAATAATTCTTTTTTTAGGCTCATATATTGTAAAAACATTATATTTTCCAACTTCATATTTTCTTTTTGATAAAATTTTACATATTCTACTAATATAAACACACTTAAATTCCCTATAATTTCTTGCCTTTCTTTTATTTCTTGTATGTGAACATACTTCATTATATGCCAACTCAATATTTTCCATTTTAAGTAAATTTTTATACAAATTGCTTTTTCTCTTCATTATATTTTTTCCTTTCTATGTATTAAAAAAAGTAGCCAAATCGCTACTTAAAAACAGTACTAAAATATATTCCCTTTCAATTTTTTTACTAACAAATATATTTATCTATTTTTATTTTATCGCATATAGCGAAGGGACAATAGTTTGTTTCTACATTATCTCTTATATAGTCTATAACTATATAACCACAGTTTATAGAAGCTACGGGGCGCACAGCAAGCCATTTCGCATTGGAATTGCCATCCGAGTTGAACAATTCATTTCCAGTGCCAGCATTGCCTTCATTGACAGCTCCTGGACCGAAGTTGCAATTGTCTGACCCATTAACATTGACACCAGAAGACGCAAGCCACAACAACTATGCCCCATCTTTTTTTATTGATTTTTGCCAACCAATTGAATATTTTAATATGTCATCTAATTTTTCTCCAAATTTTGTGTATCTTTTCATATTTATTATTTCTTTGTCATAACATAAATTTATGAAAAAATCTAACACCTTAATTTTAGCAATCATTTCATTAATATATTTTATTTTGTTTTCTTCGGAGATATTGGCCTTATAAGCTAGTTCTAATAAATCATACGATAGATTTTTTATTCTGTTTTTTATTTCTATATCCTTCTTTGGAAAATTATTTAAATACTTATCTATATAAATAATTAATTCCCTTATAAAGTTAATTACCTTAAATTTTTCTTCTTTCATTTATCTTTTTTTCTACCTCATATATTATCTTTTCATCTTTGCATAATAATAAGTATTGATATATTTTCTCAATTCTCATTTTTTGAGCTATTTCTTTTTTTGCCTTTTCATAAAATTTATTGTAATTATTTAAATTTTTATTATCATCTTTTTCTTCTACATCGTAATTATTTCTTTTATCTAATACAATATAATTTATATTGTTTCGTTCTAATATTGACAATACTTTACAATATGCACTTTTAGGAAAAGCTGAGCTATATACATTATTACTAAGAATGTTTATTTTATATCCTAATAAATACGAAATAATATATGAATCTCTTCCATAGCAATTGTAAAAATTTCCTACTCTCACCAAAACAACATATTCTTTATGTATTTCTTTTACATTTTTTACTATATTTATAATTCCCATAATATATAATTTTTTTCCAGAAGTCCTAAGGACCTTCTGGAAAATCTCCTCAATCTATTTCAGCTATAAATTTTACTCCGTAATTTGTCCGTATTCTAAATCTTTGCCATCATATGTTTTTGGAACTGTTGTGGTCCATTTTTCTTCTCTACCAGTTGAAGAAACGGACAAATCATCAACCGTGACTCCAGATTGTAGATAAACTACGGGGCGCACAGCAAGCCATCCCGCACCGGAATAGCCATCCGAGTCGAACAAACCACCCCCAGTGCCAGCATTGCCTTCATAGACAGCTCCTGGACCGAAGCCGCAACCGTCCGACCCATAAACATAGACACCAGAAGACGCAAGCCAGTAGGATTTTCCATTTGAACTGCCTTCTGTTCCGTCAAACAGTACTTCATACAATTTACTACTTTTATCTACAATATTAGCGCTTGTATATTGATACATAAAAGCTGTTCCTGCAACTGAATTTTCTGCTTTTTTGTTGGCCAAGTTTGTATATTTTGTTGGATATTTTGCTTTTAAGTAATTTTCTGGTGCATAATCACCGATTTTATATGTATAATTTGTTCCAAAAAATCCTTGGTATTCTGCTATTTCTGTTTTTGACGTATCTGCCGTTTTATATAGCTTATTATTAGATTTATCTAATGTTAAACCTAATGCCAGATTTATATCTTCTATTCTCATACTTTTTGTTGTACTAGCATATTTTCCAGCATAAATACCACATACCTTATCTAAAATATTATTAGATACTAACTCATCATTTGTGTTGTACCATCCTTCTGCTTTATCTAAATATAAATACGGATTTTTTTTCCAATCCTCTGTTGCAGCTGAGTTCATTTCTTTCTTTATAGGACTTCCAGTAGTTATTATAAGTTGTGTTTTGTCTTCATTTAGTCCTAAAACCCTCCAAGTTGTATTTGCATTTACTTTATATGTCTGAGTTCCTCCATCAAATCCTGTTTCCTCTGTTGTTAATTTGGCTTCTGCATTAGCATTGTTTAATGTTGTATTGTAGTTTGTTATATAATCACCTACTTTTATCTCATTATCTATAAATGCTTGTACTAATGTCTTTCCTTTTTTTCCTAATATACTAAAATCTATTGTTATTCCTCCTATTGTTATTGAGTCATTATTTTCCAATGCTGCAACTTCTTCGTTTGTTAATTTTCCTTTTGTATGAAGTTCTTCTATTACTTCAGATCTTGTTTTTTGAGTTCCTCCCAAATATTTTGCTTGTTCATTATTTAGTGCTTCTAAACTTACTGTCTCTTGGACATCTCCCCCTCTTGTTGATTCATTTGCCTCTTGAGCCCTTTTTAGTATACCATTTTGCCCTGTTAACATACCTATACTTACACCGTGCTAATATAAGTAAAACTATTATTGTAACTACTAGTGCAATTAATGTTATACCTTTGTTCATTTTGAATTTCCCTTTTAAATTCATTTTTTTCCTCCCTTTCTTAGGTATTTTATGCTATTAAAAAACGCTAAAAAGCAACACAAAGTAACCTATCAAAATTCACATTTTTTTAGGTTACTTTGTGTTGCTTTTTTTAATTTATTTTTTTCTGTTAATAGATTACCCGTGTGTGTGTGTGTGTGTGTGTGTACTCCTGCAAGGGTTTCAACATTTTTTATCTTTTGCATTTTTATACCTCTGTTTTTATTTTATTTTTTATATTCTTATTCTATACCATCTTTTAATTTTTGGCAAGAGTTTTTTTGTTTTTTAATTTTTTTATTTTTACTACCAATTTTTTTAAACAAAAAAAGCACCCCCGCCTTAGCCGCAAGATGTTGGTGAATTTTTAATAACCTGCCTCCTCAAAAAACAGGTGGGTGCCAACCTTAATACTTATGGGCTTCTTACGACCAAAAAGGAAGCAAGCATGCACGCCATATCAAGAGATAAGCCCCTCTTAAAACTTGTAGGTTCTAAAAATTCTGTCTACACGCACTACGCAGGGTAGCTTTTTCTTTTCTATTAAATTATACTTATAATAACATCAATTTCAAAAAAATTCAACTCCCAAAACCTTGAAATTTTTTCAAAAATAACGTTAAAATTATAATACCTCTTTTTTTATCAATTATACTCACTCAAACTACATTTTTCAAATTTGATTTTTTATTTTTTATAGAGTAGGCCTCTACTTTCGTGACAAACAAAATACACAATCTGATACTTTTTAGCCAAACTATTAAGCAAACCAATAGCATTCGCAATTTTCCCCTCATCTAAATTAACAAAAGGATCATCTAAAATAATAAAAGGCTTCTCATTTTCAAACAAACTATCAATCAAACTAAGTCTCATACAAATATAAATCAAATCTCTATAGCCTGTACTAAAATAATCAATCTCCTTATTAGAGCCACACTCATTTATCTTCACATTAAGATTAACATCAACAGAAACCTCCATTTCTTTTCCGCCAATCAGCTTCAAATTATTCACAAAACTATTTTTCATTTTATCCAAATAATGTGATGAAAATTGCTCTTTTGCAGTTTCCAAAAGCTTTTTAGTTTTCTCTAAAATATCACAATTTTCTTTCATTTCATCAATCTTGCCTGAAATTTCTTCTATATTATTTTCTATATCAAATACTGTATCTAAATTACTTTCCAAAAGCTCTATCTGATTTTTATTGTAATTTTTTTCATCATTAATTTTGTTAATTTGATTTGTAAGTTCTATTAACTTAGTCTCAAGTTCTTTTCTATCAGCATTTTCCGAGGATTTTTCTTTTTCCTCTTGTAGTTCTTTTATGTTATTTGTTTTTTCATATTCTTCTTTCGCTTTAAGTTTAACCTCAAAATCTTGTTTTTGCCTTAATAAATCTGCTTTTTTCATCTTTATTTCTTGAGCAAATGTAACATAAGAATTATTTAGCTCCTTAAAATATCTAAGTAAGTAATTTTTTATACTTTCTTCTAACTCATTTAGATTATTCAAAATCTCTTTTTGCTTCTCAAATATTGAATCAATTGAGTTCATTAAATCATTATATTTTACAAAATTCGACTTTATCTCTGTAAGTTTTATTAGCATATCTTCCTCGGAATTATCTGCCGAAAAATCTTCCACAAATTCAGATACTTCTCTTCGTGTTGATATTTCTTTTGATTGTAAATTTTCAATCAATTCTTTTATTTCATTTAATTCTTCATCTTTTTCTAAAATTTCTTTATCTTTTTTCTTAAAAGAATTTATTTTTATAAATGTTAAAACTAATAGTATAATTCCGTACTATGAAAGACACAATTGACACTTGTACCATTTGTGTTATAAATGTTCCAATTCCCGCAATTATGCATATTATAGCAATTATTCCTAATGCTACTCCAATATTTTTACTGCTGTTTTTTTGCTTACAAAGTTCGTCTTGTTCTTTTTTTAGAGATATAGTTTTTTCTTCATTTAATTTTATTTTGTTTTCTACATCGCCTAGGCCATTATACTCTGAAATTACATTATTTATCTTCTTTTCTGTTAATTCTTTGCCTTGAAATATACTTTTTAATTTTTCTATTTCACTATTATTTGATGCAGACATTTCGTAATTTTTTATTTCAACTTTATATTTTTCTATTAATAAGCATTTTTCTATTAAAGTTTCTATTTCAATATCTGTTGGTATGCCTTCCTTAAAAAATTCTTGGAGTTCTAAAAGTATATTTTTGCTTTCTTCTACGTTTTTTTCTAGGATTTTATAATTTTCAAGTTTTGCATTTTTTGTTTCTTCTTGAGCTTTTTGGTTAAGTAAAACATTTATATTTTCACGTTCTTGTTCTTTTGCTTTTAGCTCATTTTTTAATAAATTATATCTTTCTTTTCTATCTTGTAAAATCTTTTCATTAATTTTACTTTGCTCTAGTTTCTTCTCTAAAGCTGTTTTTTCTAATATTTTTTGGTTAATTTCTCCTCTATCGCCTGTTTTTTTGTAATTTTTTATTGCCTTATCTAATACATCTATTGCTTGCTCTGAAGTGTTTACGTCATTTTCGTTTTCTAATATATTTCCAAGTTTAGCATTTAAACTGTCATTCATTGATGTTTCAATACTTTGGCCAGATATAAATGTACTTCTTTCATAAGCTTCTTTATTTAATTTAAAAATTTCCTCTCCAATATTCTCAGAATAATCTTTGCACTCTAAATTTGTTGATAAATCATAAATTCTAAATGTATCATCTGCTTCTTTCTTTCCAAAAAATCTTTCTACTCTATATCTTTTGTCATTTATTTCAAATTCTATACTTCCACCAAAGGCTCCTCCTTGCCAGGGCATATATTTTTTTCTGTCTATTAATGTTTTTGTATTTCTTTTGGCTTCCATTCCATAAAACATCGCTTTTATAAAACTTGCAAATGTTGTTTTTCCAAATCCATTTTCTTCTTTTATTGTGTTTAATCCATCCTCAAAACTATAATCATAGTTAGACAATTTTCCAAAGTTTTCTATATGGCATTTTAATAATTTCATTAGTTTACCTCCTCTCCTGTTAGTGCTTTTATTCCTGTTGTTATTATTTTTCTTTTTTCTTCTTCTGGCAAATCTTGTTTTAAAACTAGTCTTATAAATTCTCCTTTAAGTGATGCATCATTTTCATATTTCATATAATCTATTTTTAATATAGTTTCATCGTAAATTTTAGCAAAATAAAACATATTTTTATACTTTTTTTCTAAGTAATTTATGTCTCTTTCAGAATTTATATCTACTTTTCCTGTTAAAATGATTTTTATTAATGCCTCTTTTTCTATGTCTTTTACACTATTGTCTATTTTTTCTTCTACATCCAAAGTTGTTAAAGTATCTGTTATGTCAACACTTACTTCGTATAGATGCCTTCCCGCAAATGGAATGAATTTTGATGTTATCTTATTTTCTTCCTCATCTACATCTAGTAAAACAAATCCTTTTTCACCACATTCATCAAATCCTCTTCCTTCTAAGCATCCAGAATAACAATAAACTCCTCTGTTATCAATTCTTTCTTGTTTAAATTTGTGAATATGTCCTAAGGCTAAATAATCAATATTTTTGTTTTTTAATGACTGAATATTTATTATTTCAGCCTTATCTTTTTGGTCATATTTTACCTCTTGTCCGTGAAGAGTTACAATATTTATATCGTTTTTATTTAACATTAATGTGCTATAAATTTCATAATTACTTACTTCGCCAAATTCAATTCCAGAAATTACTACTTTTCCATATCTATAGCTTGTCCAACCTGTATTGGTAAATAATTTTAAATTTGATGGTATTTCCTCTAAATCTAATATAAAACTTGCTTCATCGTGATTTCCTTTTAAATATATAAAATCAATTTCTGGATGTGAGCAAATACTGTCTAATACTACGTTTTTTGCTTTTACAGTTATATTTTTCTTGTCAAACATATCTCCCGCAATTATTATAATTTTAACATCATTTTTAGATGCATATTCTACCATATTTTGATATGTTCTTAGAATTTCGTCTCTACGTTCTTTGGCTTTTATGCTATCTAAATTAGATTTCATTTTAGAGTCTAAATGTAAGTCACTACAGTGAATAATTTTCATTTTATCATTCCTTTCTGGCAATATTTCTGCCTCATTTGTATATATTTTTTTGGTTTTCAGTAAAAAAATAGAAAAGAGGAGTGTGTTCCCCTTTTCTAATTATTTACATCCGTCACAGTGAGAACAACCACCACTACAACCATTTCCTTTATCTTGGTCATCATTGGGATTTCCATTCCAATCTAATTCTATTAAATTTCCACATTCTGGACATCTAATTTCATTAAAATCCTCGTCAATTTCAGCATCAAATTCATAGTTACAATATGGACAACTTATTGTAAAGTTTTCTTCTTGTACTTCATCATATATATCTTCATATACATTATCCATTTTATCATTTAATTCCTGAATTAAGCGGTCTGCTTGTTCTTGTTTTTTTATTAAAGCATTTAATTTATCTTCTTTATAATCCATAATTTTTTCAATTTCGCCTGCCATAAAATCGACTAAATCCGCTGTTCTTTGTTTTACATATAATAATTCTTCTTTGTCTTTTATGTTCTCATCTAGGTCTTTGAAAAAATTATTCATTTCTTTTTTTAAGTTTTCTAACATAATTTGCCTTTCTTTTTTCGCATTTGGACCGTTTCCTTTTGCGAAAAATTTCCCATTGGGACCGTTTCTTTTCGCGAAAAGAAACGGTCCTTTCGCCAAAAGAAACGGTCCCAATATGAAAAATTATATTCTTTCCATATATTCACAAGTACGTGTATCTACTCTTAATACATCACCAATATTCACAAACATAGGAACTTGAAGTTCTAGTCCTGTTTCTAGTGTTGCAGGTTTTCCCGATGTTGTTGTTGTGTTTCCAGCAAATCCTGGTTCTGTATATGTTACTTCTAGTTCTACAAATATTGGAGGTTCAACTGCAAATACTTTTCCTTTGTATGAAAGTATTTTTACTTGCATATTTTCTTTTAAGTATTTTAAGCAATCCCCTAATTGTTCTTTGTTTAATGGCATTTGATCATAAGTGTCATTATCCATAAAGTAATATAAGTCTCCATCATTGTATAAATATTGCATTTCTTTTTTCTCTATTTCTGCTCCTGGATATTTATCTGATGGGTTAAATGTTTTTTCTAAAACTGCACCTGTTATTACGTTTTTTAATTTTGTACGTACAAATGCTGATCCTTTTCCTGGTTTTACGTGTTGGAATTCTACTACTCTATATACGTTTCCTTCCATTTCGAATGTTGTTCCGTTTCTAAAATCTCCTGCTGAGTATACTGCTGCCATATTGATTTTCTCCTTTCAAATTTTCAAATTATCTATTTTTTATGTTTTCTCATTTTTAAATCTATCTTTCCGATTTAAAGAGCTTCGATTATTATACACTCTTTATCCGATTCTGTCAAGGCAATTGCGCCTTTCTTTGTTACTAGCACTGTATCTTCTATTCTTACTCCGAAATTTCCTGCTATATATATTCCTGGTTCATCTGTTATTATCATATTTTCTTTTAAGCATGTATCGTTTTTTATTCCAACAATTGGTGCTTCGTGTATTTCTAGTCCTACTCCGTGTCCTAAGCTGTGTATTAGTGTTTGACCATTTATGTTAAAGTCACTTTCTACACCTTTTACAATTGATTTTATATTTGCACCATCTCTTATTTGATTTAATGCTATTTTTTGATTTTTTAGTACCAAATTGTATATGCTTTTTTGCTCCTCTGTAGGTTTTCCTATAAATATTGTTCTTGTCATATCTGAGCAATAGCCATTTACAACACATCCCATATCTATTAAAATTATATCTTGTTTTTCAATTACTCTATCTGTTGGTACTGCGTGTGGTTTTGATGAATTTTCTCCTGAGGCAACTATTGTTTCAAATGATTCTCCCTCACTATTATTCATATAATAATCATGTATTTTTCTTGCTATTTGTTTTTCTGTAAGTCCTGGTTTTATATAATTTTTAAGCATTTCAAAACAATTATCTGTTATTTCACAAGCTTTTTTTATGTTTGCAATTTCGTCATCATCTTTTATCATTCTTAGTTGAATTAATAATTCTTCAGCTTCAACAAAATTGTTTATTTTAAATTTTCTTATATATTCTTTGTATTTTTTATATGTTAAATAACCTTCCTCAAATCCAACATTTTCACAAAATAAAAAGAAATTTTCATATTCATCTTTTGATATGTTTTTTTGGTCGTCTACAACAATATCATCAAATGGAGTTATTATAGAAGATACATATTCCATATATCTTCCATCTGTTATAAAAATATTTTCTTTTCTTGTTAAAAGCAAAATTCCTTCTGCTTCTATTTTTGTTAAATATCTTATATTTATTGGATTTGCTATTATCATTCCTTGTAAATTTAATCCTGCCATTTTATTACGAATTGCTTGCAATCTATCATTCATCTTTTATTCCCCTTAATTGTTTTTACTATATAAACCTAGTGTGAAGATATTCATTAATATACCAATAAGACTTGCTGATGGTACAAATATTGATATAAATGCACCTACTACTATAAATGGTCCAAATGGTATGTATTCATCTGTTTTCTTTATTTTTGTAGCTAATAAAAATATGCTAATTATTGCACAAATTAAAAATGATACTAATGATACTATTATTATATTTGTTAGTCCAAAATATAATCCAAGTGCTCCCATTAGTTTTACATCTCCAAGCCCCATTGCTTCTTTTCCATATACTAAACCGCCTAAGAGAGTTATTATTAAAAATATTCCTCCACCTGCTAGCATTCCAAGTAACATATTTATCGAAATTGCTACATTCGAAAATCCGTATAAAAACGCAAATACTAAACCAATTTCAAACATTGTTAAGTTAAGCCTATTTGGTATTATTTGTAATTTATAGTCTATAACCACAACACTTAAAAGCATTGGCGCAAGTATTAAATATTTTATTAAATCTAAATTTTCTAAAAAACTTTTTTGTATTCCATATCTATATAATATTGCAATATAAATAAAAGACATTATAATCATAAGAATATAGTTCGGACTAAATTCTTTTCTATATTCTGAAAATATTTCTTTTGTAAAAACTTTTTTATATTCTGGTAGTCTTTTATTCATCCAATTTACAAATTCTCCAACAAAAAGGCCGAAGAATTGCAACAATTATATAATATACTATATTTACATCATTAAAATACATTTTTTTCACCTTTATTTAATTTTTTCTTTATCTTGTTTTCTATTGGTCGTTTCCAAGCAGTGTACCAAAAGTCTTTTTTATCAACTGGATCTACCAATATTGTAAACATTTTACATCTATTTCCGCCTATTACATCTGTAAATATTTGGTCTCCTACTACCGCAATATTTTCAGCTTTAAGATTTAATTTTTTTTGCACTTTTATAAAACCTTTTTTTGATGGTTTTTTGGCAAAATATTCATACTCAATTTCTAATTTTTTTGCTACGTTTTCTACCTTTTCTTTTTTATTTGTATTTGATAGAATATACATTTTTATTCCTTGACCTTGTAACTCGTGTGACCAACTTACAATTTCTTCTGATAAATTTTTATTATAGTCTATTAAAGTATTGTCTACATCTAAAATTAAGGCTTTTATTTTATTTTTTATTAAAAATCCTATTTTTATATCTAGTACTGAACTAAAATATGCTTTTGGATATATTTCTTTCATAGCTTATTTGAATGCCAACATTTTTTGCTAGCAAAATCTCCTTCTTTCTATATTAAAAATGCAATTGCAAGTATTATTACTTTTATTAAAGTTTCTAACATTAATTGATAATTTACCGTTTTTATTCCTATATCATTTAATTTTTCGTAGCTTTTTATAATTTTGTCTATTTCTTCATCTGATGATATTTTTACCTCTTCCATAAACTCTTTTGCTAAATATTTTGCTTTTATCATTGCATCATTTTCTAAGTAACTTCTTACAAAATAATATATATAACTAAACAATATCATTATTGCTATGTATAGCATTGAATCTTGTAATTTATTTAATATTGCTAATATTGTAACTATAACAAAATAAAGTAGATATATATTAGAATAAATAAAATTAAAAACCTGCATTTTTCTTTTTTGAACAGAGTGTAAACATTCATGTGCTATTGTTTGTATTCTTGTATAACTGTTTTTTACATCTGCTATTATTATTTTGTCACTTAAAGCAATATACATACTTGTTTTAGCTTCTTTATCTTCTACTATTTTTACGGTAGAATTATTCAATTTATTTAATATGTATTTACATATTTCTATGTTTGATGGATATCCTTCTATCAATTTGTTAAATTTCTTTTCCTCGTATTCTACAAATTGTTTTAATTTTCTCATATTAATGTCATATACTTTTGCAAGAACTAAAAGTACTACTGCTAAAAGCATTATTATAATTATTAAATTCATCTTTTCACAACCTTTTAAGTTTATCCCATTACGTCTTTAACCGCTTCACTTATTGTTTTATTTATATCTCCTAATAAAATATTAAACTTGAATTCGGCATCAAAATACTTTTTTATTTCTGGAATTTCAATTAATTCTGCATATAGATTTTGAATTTTAGCCATCTTTTCGTTGTCTGTTTTTCCAGTTTGAATTGTGTTTAATTGTTCCTCATATCTTGCTTTTTCAAACTCTGATATTTTTATTTTAAATTCTGGCTCTAGGCTTATTGCTTGCTTTGCCTCTTTAAAATCGGTATATTCTTTTGTTTCTTTTATTTCTTTAGATAATTGATTAATGGTATCATAAATATTCATATTTTTTCCTTTCTTAAAGGCAATAAACTTGATTTATTTTTATATCTTAGATATATTTTTACCTTATTTTTAATTATCTTTAATATTGTTTAAATCAAGCCTATTATGCATAAGCTTGATTTTTTCTAAATGTAAGCAAATTTGTAATTTCGCCTTTTGCAGGTTTCTTTGCTTTACTTTCTTTCTCTTGTTCAATTTCTTTTCTTTGTTTTTCTGCAACTGTTTCACAAATTGCTTTTTGGTAAGTAAAGTGTGTATCTTGTGCTATTTTTGCCCAATTATATTCGTTTCTTACTTTTGCTTTTGCTTTTTTTACTATATTACTACATAATTGTGGGTCAAATAATAATTCTAGTATTGCATCTGCTATTGAGTTACTATTTCCACAATAACTCTTCATTCCTGTTTGACGATGTTCTACTATTTCGTTTAATCCTCCAATATCTGATACTACAACTGGTACTTCTGCTAGCATTGCTTCTAATGTTACTATTCCAAATGGTTCATAAGTACTTGGGAATACTGATATATCTGCTGCTTTATACATTTTTGCAACATCTTTTCCATTTAAGTAGCCTGCAAAACATACTTTATCTCCTAATCCCATATTGTATACTTCTTGTTTTAATTCATTTATCATTCCGCCTTTTCCTGCTATTACAAGTTTTGCATCGTGATAATGTTCTAATATTTTTGGCATTGCTCCAATTAAGTATTGTACACCTTTTTCATAAACTAGTCTTCCCATAAATAATATTATTTTTTCATTATCTAAGGCGTATTTTCTTCTAAAGTCATAATCTCTATCTATTCCTGAATAATTAGTTAAATTTACTCCATTTGCTACTACATTTATTTTTTCAAATGGTAAACCAAATAGTCTTTGTAATTCACCTTTCATAAAATTACTATTTACTATTACTTCTGTTGATTCATAAGTTAACATCCATTCCGTATCATTTATGTATTTTTGATTTGCTTCTCTTATTCCACTATTTCTTCCTGCTTCTGTTGCGTGTATTGTAGAAACAATTGGCATATCATAAGCTTGTTTTAATGTTTTTGCTGCATAGGCAACTAACCAATCATGTGCATGTATTACATCAAATTTTCCTTCTTTTGCTATTATTTCTCCTGTTTTTGCAACCATGTTGAAGTTTAATTGCATTACCCAATCTATAAAGTTGTTTGGATTTATCATAAAGTTGTCTACTCTATATACTTTTACTCCTTTGTCTAGTTCATAATATGGTGCATTTCCTTCTCTGTATGTTACAACTGTTACTTCATGCCCATCTTTGATTAATCTTTTTGATAAGTCGTTTACAACTCTTGCAATTCCTCCTACTATTCTTGGTGGATATTCCCATGTTAACATTAAGATTTTCATCTTTTTTTACTTCCTTTCTTAAAAAGCATTTTCTTGTGTTTATTTTTAGATATTTTTCTACATTTGTTCCTATTTTATACAATACAAGCAAAATTGTAAATAGTTTTTTTAAATTTTTTTACTTTTATTTCACTATTTTATTCTTTGTTTAATATAACTTTCAAATGTCTAATTCCATCCTTTACAGTTTTTAAATGTGATTTTCCATCCCTTTTATCCCTATAAAAATTTATTGGAATTTCTTTAATTTTCAAGTTTTCCTTTTGTGCTTTTATAATCATTTCTGTTGCATATTCCATGCCCTCAGATATGCAATTTAGATTTACAATTTTCTCATTATTATATCCTCTTAATCCACAATTAGCATCATAAATTTTTGCTCCATACTTCATTCTTATAAGCCACGAAATAATTGGTGTTCCTATATATTTATGAGAAAACTTAATTGCTCCTTTTTCCATTTTGCCTTTATATCTGTTTCCAATTATCAAATCATTCCCGTTTTTTAATTCACTTACTATTGGCATAATTTCTAAAATATTATAGCTATCATCTGCATCAACCATTATGACATATTTTCCGAATAGCTTCTATTGTTCCATATCTTAGTGCATTTCCATATCCTTTTTTATCTACTTTTATTACCCTTGCCCCTTGTTTTTTAGCTATTTTTATAGAATTATCTTCACAACCATTATCTACAACTAATATTTCAGCATCTAAATTTTCTTGTTGTATTATTTGTTTTGCTTTTTTTAGGCAAATTCCTATCGTCTTTTCTTCATTCAAACAAGGAATTAATATTGTTATATCTTTTTTAGGATTTAATTTTATTTTTTCTTTTAAAACTTCTTGATTTTGATCATTTTTTTTTCTTATATTTTGTACAAAAAAAATAATCGCAAGTAAACTAAATAAAATTTGTACTCCATAAGTATTTGCCAAATACATAGTATTTAAAGCATCTGTATACATGGTTATATATGTAAATGTTATTATAAAAATCCTACATAAATATAATCCCGCAAGACCTAATAAAATTAAAATTTCATTATATATTTTGTTATGGTTTATGATTGAACATATAATTAATCCAATAACACAAATAAGTGAAATTTTAAACATTATAGGATTAATCTTTATATATATATTTTTTATTTGTTTTAGAGCATTTAATCTATTTTGATTTTCTGTTCCGTTGTAAGTAATTTCTGTATCTATTTCTTCTCTGGTTATATTTTTCCATTTTTCATTTTCTTGTAAATCATTACTTAATCTATTTTGAACAACTATTTTTAGTAAATAAAAATTGTTTTCCATTCTTATTGTGTCTTTACATTTTTTTATAGAATTTATAATATCCTCAAAATTAAATCTTGGAACATTTGTTACTCTTTTATTTTTATATCCTTCTATTTTACCTTCATCTATCGCATTATTTATTTCATTTGCTAATTCTTTATAATATTGATTAGCTGTTTTAGCATCTTTATAATATCCTTTTGCATCAACACCTTTTATTATAGCCCAATGTATCCATCCACCTTGAATCTCACCTATTTTACCATCTCCACATTTTGACCATTTGTCTGCTTCTTCTCCAGTTAAATATTCTTCTATCTCTTTAAATTTAGGACTTATCTCACATATTCTTTTTATTGTTTCTTGGCTTACAGGTACTTTGCTATATATCTCGTTAGGTATCACTCTAGTTATTGCTCCATATGCTTCTTTGAATTCTTTTGACCAATATTGATTTAATTCAAAAACGCCATAATTTTTATAGTTTACAGTGCATATTGTTAAATTATTTATTATAAATATCGCTATTGGAATTACATACATTCCAATTAATATTTTTTTGTTTTCTATTTTTTTGTCTTTGATTATAAATATTATTGTTGTAATTGTAGATATAATTACAAATGGTAATATCCATATACTTTCCTCTCTACATAAATAAAGTGCCGAAAGCGTTATTCCCAGTCCTATAAAATATTTTATTTGTTTTTTTGGAGAATTTTCTCTATTTAGAAATATACTGTAAGAAAATCCTATAAGTAACATTGTTAAACTAGTATATATTCCATCTCTATATACTCTACATATTTCTGTTGAAAATGTTACTGGATTAAATAACAATATTGCAAATATTATATATAGGATTTTTTTGTTTTTTATTGTTTTACTAAATGTATATATAACAAATAGGCATGAAACATCATACAATAGTTCTTGCCCTATTAAAAATGGTATGTGTAATTTATTTAAGATTGCAATAAATATTGGCGTGATTGGTCCTTTTACAAGGGTTAGGGAGTTGTATTCCCCTAACCATTTTCCTTGTAAAATACTGTTTGCTTGTTTTAGCATTAGTGCGTCGTCATATTTGTTTTCTGGTATGTATTTTATTGGTTGCACTGAGATTAGGTATATTTTTAGAAGAATTAAAAGTACTATTATTATTGTTGTTGTTATTTTATTTTTCATATTTTATCCTTTATTTTACTGTTACATTTCCATTTGAGCTTGTTTCAGCTAATTTTGATAGGATAGTGCATGTTCCTGTTAGTTGGATTGGTTTGGTTGTGTCCGAAAAACAATCTGCATAAGTCCATTTTTCTGAGCTATTTAAATTTGCATTTATGGTAATTTCTCCAGTAAGATTAGTGCATCCTGAAAAAGTACCATGCATACTCGTTACGCTATTTGGGATTTCTGGTGCAGTTGTTAATCCTGTACATCTTGAAAAAGTCCAACTCATATACGTTACACTATTTGGGATTTCTGGTGCAGTTGTTAATCCTGTGCATCCTGAAAAAGTACTAGACATACTCGTTACGCTATTTGGGATTTTTGGTGCAGTTGTTAATCCTGTGCATCCTGAAAAAGTATCATTCATATTCGTTACACTATTTGGTATTTCCGGTGCAGTTGTTAATCCTGTGCATTCTTTGAACGTACCTTCCATACTAGTTACACTGCCTGGTATTTCTGGTGCAGTTGTTAATCCTGCACATCCTTCGAACGTTCTATTCATACTAGTTACACTGCCTGGTATTTCTGGTGCAGTTGTTAATCCTGTACACCATCTAAAAGTAGAATTCATGTACTTTACACTACTGGGTATTTCCGGTGCAGTTGTTAATCTTGTACATTCTGCAAACGTTTCTCTCATATCAATTACACCACTTGGAATTTCTGGTGCAGTCGTTAATCCTGTACATCCATAAAAAGTATCACTTAAATCTGTCACTTCTACAAACCTTTCTTCTTCTTTGCTATAAATATACTGCGGTATCTTTCCAACTATTTTTCCATCATCATCTATCCCCCCAGCATATGCATCTTCCCATGCATATGCTGATTCACATGAAAAAATCCCCCACGTTCCATCTCCTTTTTTGCTCGTTCTCCATAAATCCATATTAACAGGCTTTCCATCTGTTCCTATTCCAATGAATGAGCTTTTAACCTGTTCTTTATGTTTCATAGACTCAGGATTCTTATTTGCATCTTCTAAAATTTTATCCCAATTTACACTTCCTCCTGTAGCTTCTACTCTGTAATCTTGTCCATCTACTGTTACCGTCCATCCATTTGTTGCATCTCCTGTTATTTCGTATTTTCCTTCTCCTATGTTACTATTTAATGCTGTTTTTAAGTTTGCATCTGTTATTGTTCCTAATCCTTGTGATAAAGCATCCATTGCAGATAATTTCACTAATTCTCCATTTTGAGCTATTCCATTTAAGTTTTTTGCCTCTGACGCTCTGTTTAATATTCCATTTTGTCCTGTTAGCATGCTTATACTTATTCCTGCTAAAATTAACAAAACGATAATTGTTACTACTAACGCTATTAACGTTATTCCTTTGTTTCTTTTGAATTTTTTGTTTAAATTCATTTTTTTTCCTCCCTTTTCAGGTATTCAATGCAAAATACACGCTTTCATCTTTTGCATTTTTACACCTTTTTTTATTTAATTTTATGATAATATTCTATACTATTTGATTTATTTTGACAATACTTTTTTATATTTATGCGTAACAAATTTTAATGCATATTTCAATAAATACTATTAAAAAATATTCACCAAATCAAATGAATATTTATCTGTTATATGTTCTAATACATAAACGGTCTTTTCTAATTCACTTATTGCTTGCTCATACTCTTCTGTTTTTGCCAAACTTTTACAAGCTGTAAAATTAGTTTCAACCTTTTCAAGTTCATCGTGTTCAATATAATATGCAAGTTTATCATGAACCTTATACCATTTGTTATCAATTCTATCTATTTGTTCATTTATATTTTTATCAGATTTTTCAAATAGACATTGTTTTAAAGTTTCCAATTCGCCTGTTATATTATTTATTGTATTTTTCGTGTAATTTTGAATAATCCAATCTCCTATAATTATTAATGTAACTAGAATAATACAAATTATTAATTCTTTATGCATAATCAACTTCCTTTCTTGTGTTCTTTCTTTTGACAAAAAATCTGACCCTTTCCGTCAAATGTTACAAGCAAAGCTTCTTCTGGCTTAAAGCCAAATTTTTCGACCTCTAATAATAGCCAATTATAATCTTTTCCTATTTTAGTTAAGTTTTCATTCATAATTTTTCCATCTACAACTAAGTCATAAGGAAGTCCTTCATAATCTGGCATTATATTAAAATCTTCCGGAGTTGTTTTTCTTTTATTAGGCTTTTCTATAACTGTAACTTGTCCACTTGTTTCCAATATTGCATATTCCACATCTCCAATATTTATAACATCTTTTGCTCTTAGCCTTTCCTGAAGTTCATTTAATGTAAACCTTTCCTTAATTAAAGCCTGTTCATCAATTTTTCCTCTATATATCAAAATTCTCGGTTTACCACAAATTGCCTCTCTTGCTCTTATGCTTTTTAAATTTATTGTAGATATTATTAAATGCATTACAAGTAAACCAATTATTGGAACAATTCCATTTGATATTGGTATTCCTGTTTCTGTCATCGGAATTGATGCTAAATCTGCTATCATTATTGCAATTGCTAGTTCAAATGGCTGAAGTTGGCCTATCTCTCTTTTACCCATTAGGCGCATCACTATTAAAACTACAATATATAAAATTATTGCTCTTGTGAAATTTATTAGCATATTTTTCTCCTTTTTTTGGATTGGGGACGGTTCTTTTTCGGAAAAAGAACCGTCCCCAATCAGAAATTTTGCAAAAGGAACCGTCCCCAATCAAAAATTTTATATTTATTTTCTCAAAAAAACAAAATTTTATTCTCAAATTGAATAAAAAACATCAAATTGTAAACAATATTTTTATATAGCTAAAAAAATACTTTTTAAATATAAATAAAAAAGGAGGATGAATTATGTCTGACGGTCAAACTCAATCTAATACGCAAAATGGTACAAGTACAGTATGGCAAATTATAGGTAGACTTGTTGCTGCAGCGGTGGTTTTAGCAATTACTGCATTTTTCACACCTGGATTTGCAATTAATAATATTTGGTCTTTAGCTATAGCTGCCGTGGTTTTAACTGTTTTAGATTATTTAATAGTTAAATTTACAGGTTTACACGCTAGTCCTTTTGGAAAAGGCTTTATAGGTTTTGCCCTAGCTGCTATTATACTTTATGTTACACAGTTTTTTGTAGCTGGTTATTCTATTTCTTGGATGTCTGCTATAATTGGTGCTTTAATCTATGGTGTTGTTGACTACTTTTTACCAGGTAACCAACAAATGTAAAGCTCGTGTAAGTTTTGCTATTAAATAAAAATAGAGTTTAATATATGCTTTTTGCAAACATATATTAAACTCTATTTTATATTTTTTCTACAATTTCATTTTGATTTTTATAAATTTTATTTGAGCCTATATATCCTCTAACAGATGATAAAGGATAGATATTTGTTTTTCTTCCGATTATAGTTCCCGGATTTAAAACTGATCCACATCCAATTTCTACGTTATCTCCAAGGATTGCTCCGAATTTTTTCAATTTTGTTTCTATTTTCTCACCATCACACTTTACATATACTAAAGATTTATCAGATTTTAAATTTGATATTATGCTTCCTGCTCCTAGATGTGATTTATATCCTAAAATAGAATCGCCTACATAGTTATAATGTGGAACTTGTGCATTATTAAATATAATTACATTTTTAAGTTCTGTAGAATTTCCAACTACAACATTTTTTCCGAACTATTGCATTTCCTCTAATAAAAGCTGAGTGTCTAATTTCTGCAAATTCATCAATTATGCACGGTCCTACGATATATGAAGTTGGTGCTATTTTAGCATTTTTGGCTATCCATATATTTTCTGATTTTTTTTCAAATTTTTCTAAATCAAGTTTATTTCCAAGTTCAATTATAAATTCACTAATTTTAGGAATTACTTCCCATGGATATATTGCGTTTTCAAATATTTTACTCGCTATTGTTTCATCTAAATTCAAAAGATTTTTAATTTTTAGTTCTTCCATCTTTTTCCATTTTCCTTTCATATATCTCTTTTGCGGTTTCTGGGCTATCTACACCTTCTTTATTTTTTATTGGTGCAAATTCATCTTCCCTTTTAACTCTCATAACTAACATATCATCAAAATATTCAAATGCATCAAATATAAATGTTTCAAATTTATATAATCCTTTTTTCTTTGCAATATGATAAGGTAAACTAAAGTTGGTGATTTTCTCTATAGCATCAATACTTAAAAGATGACTTATAATATTGGCTTCACCATAATATAGTTCTCCATATTCATCTCTCTCATTTCTCATTTTTTCGGATAACTCTATATATTCTACTGTACTTGGTTTATTATTTCTTCTGCAAAACACTCCCACTTTTTCTTCTGGATATGCTTTTGCAACAGACTTTGAAGCAATTTGCAATTTATCTAATATGGTCTTTCCAATAAAAATTGGCGAAATTGGATTTACCATTATATTATCAACACCACAAATATATACCCATTTTATATTTTTTTCTTTCATATCTTCTATAATATGATGATCCTTCATTGCCTTATAAACTCCGCCATTCCCATTTGACCCTGTTTGAATTCTTCCATCTTCTAAAACTATTTTTCCACTTTCTGTAAGAACTGGCAATTCTCCTTGTGTAAAAAACACAACTTTTTCTTTATCATATCCAAAATAATTATGTTCATCAAAAAAGGCTTTTGTTTCATTATCATTTTGTTTACTTGTCATTATATACCAATATGTAAAAACATTATATAAATCTTTTGATTTTTTCATACTTTCTGCTAAAATTTCGAATATATATTTTCCATTTTCCCCTATATCTAATTTATAAGTTCCCTTTGGTCCTTTCCACCCAAGTCTTGTGCCTTGACCTCCTGCCATAGTTACAACTGCATATTGATTATTTCTTATTATGTTTTCGCCTATTTTTTCTGCTTCCTGTCTTTGCTTATTTTCTAATTTTTCTAAATCCACATAACCTATCGGTTCTATTTTAGAATCGTTTATTGTGTGATTTTGTTTAGTTAAATTATATAATTTATTTACTTCGTCAAAATTTATTTCATTTATTTGTTTTATTATATTTTCTTGTTTCTTTTTATCTAATTTTTCTAAATCTTCAATTATTTGTTCTTGATTATATTTTTTTAATCTTTCTTCAGCTTTTTCCAATTCTGTCATTTTTACCACCCTTATTATTATATTAATTTTACTGATTTATTCTACAACAGTTTTTACTAATTGGCAAGCACTTTTTCCATTAAGATCGTTTCTTTTATCGTTGGGACCGTTTCCTTTCGCGAAAAGACCGTTTCTTTTAGCAAAAAAAATCATTGCTAAATCCCAAAATATATGATATAATGGTACAAATTTAAAAATGGAGGTAAAAATCTTGAAAAAGAATGAACTAATTTTAATACTAGATTTCGGTGGACAATATAATCAATTAATAGCTCGTAGAGTAAGAGAATGTAATGTTTACTCTGAAGTTGTGCCTTTTGATATTTCTTTAGAAAAAATTAAAGAAAAAAATCCAAAAGGTATTATTTTTACAGGAGGACCTGCAAGTGTATTTGGAGAAGACAGCCCAAAATGTGACAGCAAAATATTTGAACTTGGTATCCCTGTTTTAGGAATTTGCTATGGTATGCAACTTATGGCATATACATTAGGAGGAAATGTTGCTCATGCTGATAAAAGAGAATATGGAACAACAGATGTTACAATAGATAACACTTCAAAATTATTACAAGGATTTGGCGAAACTAATGGCTTTTTAATGAGTCATACAGATTTTGTAGAGACTGTACCAGAAGGATTTAAAAATATTGGACATACTCCTTCTTGCCCAAATGCTGCTATGGAAAATGAAGAAAAGAAATTATATGGTATTCAATTCCACCCAGAAGTTAATAATTCTGTAAATGGAACTATGGTTATTAAAAATTTCTTATATAATGTTTGTGAGTGCCAAGGAGACTGGCAAATGTCTTCATTTGTTGAGGATTCTATTAAAACATTAAAAGAAAAAATAGGTGATGGAAAAGCTTTATGCGCTTTATCTGGTGGTGTTGATTCATCAGTTGCAGCGGTTCTTTTAAGTAAAGCTATTGGTAAAAATTTAACTTGTATATTTGTTGACCACGGCCTTCTTCGTAAAAACGAAGGTGATGAGGTTGAGAAAATCTTTAGAGAACAATATGATATAAACCTTATTAGAGTAAATGCTGAAGATAGATTTTTAGCTAAACTAAGCGGCGTTACTGACCCAGAGCAAAAAAGAAAAATTATCGGTGAAGAGTTTATTAGAGTTTTTGAGGAAGAGTCTAAAAAAATCGGAACAGTTGATTTTCTTGTTCAAGGTACTATTTACCCAGACGTTATTGAAAGTGGTTTAGGAAAAAGTTCTGTAATTAAGAGCCATCATAATGTTGGTGGGCTTCCTGATTATGTTGATTTTAAGGAAATTGTTGAACCTTTAAGAAATCTATTTAAAGATGAGGTTAGAAAAGTTGGATTAGAACTTGGTATTCCAGAAAACCTAGTATTTAGACAACCTTTCCCAGGCCCTGGTCTTGCAATTAGAGTTATAGGAGATATTACTAAAGATAAATTAGATATTTTAAGAGATGCTGATTTTATTTTTAGAGATGAAATCGCAAAAGCTGGACTTCACAAGTCAATTAATCAATATTTTGCAGTTCTTACAAATCTTCGTTCTGTAGGTGTTATGGGTGATGAACGTACTTATGACTATACTCTTGCTTTAAGAGCTGTTGAAACTACTGATTTTATGACTGGTATTTGGAGTAAAATTCCTTATGAGATTTTAGAAAAAGTTTCTTCTAGAATTGTTAATGAGGTTAAACATATTAATAGGGTTGTTTATGATATTACTTCTAAACCACCAGCAACTATTGAGTGGGAATAAGATAAAAAGATGGCAAAATAATCTGCCATCTTTTCTAATTTTACTAATACATATATTTAATCGGCATATATCTTTCTCGAGCACATTCCTCAAAAAGATTGCTCCAAATTTCAATTGTTTCTTTTAAACTTTTTATGCTTTGGTTTTGTGCATAAAGATATGCATTCATTTCATCTACATCGTCTATATATATTAATTTTTCTTTCCAATTCTCATCATTATTTAGCAAATGTCTAACCATTCCTGCTATTTCGTCAAGTACATAATCATTTTTCTTCAATTCCATAATTTTATTTTTTATTTCTTTAAAGAATTCATCACTTTGATTTAGTAAATCATAACTACAATATTGATTTATCAATTCTTTTGCATAATCAACTAATTCTTTTCCATCTTTATATTCAAAATTATGTATATCTGTTAACATTTCATGAAACATTGAATAAATTTTAATTCTTTTCCCATACCATTCTATCGCTGAATAGTTATCCTCTTGTAATATATTTTCTACAGGAATGTATATTGAGACTGTACCTTGATTTCTATAATTACAATTTTGTATTGGTAAAACCTTCTTTATATAATCATTTAAACATATTTGGTATGCTTTTTTATTTATTAAATCTACAATTATTAATAAAACTGGTATAGCACTTCCCATTTTTTCAATAAGATTAAGTTCAGAAACCTCAAGACTAAAGCTAATAGCATCAACAGAAATTCCATTAATTTTTGCTATCTTATAATTAGGATTTCTTGTCCCTTTCACTTGAGCCAAAACATGCTCACCTAGAGTCGATAATTTCTTCGATTTATAACTGAATAATTCTATATCTAAATCTATTCCATAATCTGGATTAAGTTCTCTAATTGTCCATTCTTTTGGTAATATATATTTTAAAAAATTTACAGCTTCTTCGCCTGTGACTTGTGCCTCACTTTTTAACTTCGTTCTCATTCAAATCATCTCCGATTTTATTATATCAGCAACTAATGTTTTTGACAAGGTATCCTACTCTAATCCCAGGGTAATTTCATGAAATATTACAAAGTAACATAATTCTGTAATATTTCTAATAACAATTCTTCTGCTGTTGTATTTTTGCTACTTAAGTAACAGCTTATTTATGTTGTTTTCTCTCCATTTCTTTCAATTTCTCTTTTTACCGCAAATATCTTCTTTGATTTTTCTCTAATGTACTAAATGTTTCATACTCACAATCTTTATCTGCTTCATCCATATATTTATCATCAAACATTGCATATACATCATTATATATTTTTCCTTGATTTACTTTTAATTGCAATATTTTCTTTAATTCATCTATTCCACATAATACCGCTAACATAACTAATTTTAATATATCCACAAGCGAATGTTTTACATTTGCTTGGTCTCTTTCATCTTCTATTATTCCGAAATACATATTAAAAATTTCATTTATACTCATTTTTATCACCTTATTATGTTATTTTGTAATATTTCATGAAATTACCCTGCTCTAATTCAAAATTTAGTATAATTTTTTCTAGCTTAAGTACTTTTTTACTTTTTTTCTCTTTTGTGTTATAATAGAGACAAATATGTTTATAGAAAGGAGATATTAGTTATGGCAAAAATAACTGATAAAACTCTCGAAATTATTCATCGGGAGTATAATGTAGCTGTTAATACTGCAACAAGCATGCAGGAGATTCCGGAAATTATGCACCGGCATTTAAAAGCTTTAAAAGCTGACATTCCAGAAAATGACTCATCTGTATTTTTTAGTTTCATGGATGGATTGGTAAACTGTTATCGAGAGAGACGTATGACATTTGAAATCACGGATTTCGTCACAGAGCTCAACTCTGTCGTTATGTACATTATAAGATGGCTTAACGAAGAAAAACATGCCAATATCGACATTAACTGGTACGCCAGAAGAAAGGCTCTTGAAAGTGATCTCACAAAAATACTCAACAAGTCTCTTCTTGATGATGATGTATCTGTTTATATTCGTGACAGGTTTGGAATCCGTGGCATTCTTCTGAATAAGGATGTTCAGAAAAATAATATCGAAAAAATCGATATTATTTTCAAGGCTATAAAGGATATTCTTGTAAGAGAATCCCCTTCTAAAGATGCCTTTATGGAATGGTATCAGACCAATCCTACCATCAACAAAATTAATCGATTTAAACTTGATTCGTTTTTGGTTGATATTCCATTTGCCATCACTGATGTAAGAGATTATATCCACAAACCTAAAGCCAATGGATATCAATCATTACAATTTACATTACAGACATCAGTTTACTCACCAATCCTGCCAGGTGCAAAAATTGAGTTCCAGCTTCGTGACCTCGATATGCATAACAAAGCAGAAGGCTATGTTGTAGCAGAATCACCCGAAATGGACCAATCTCATAAATCATACAAAAATGAGATTGATGAAAGAATATCAAATGTATTCCGGATTGATGATTTTTCTAAGGTTAACCTTTCAGGATTTGTAAATTACGATGACAAAAATGCGGATAGAGATGGCTTACATCATCCGAAACATTTCGCTGATAGAAGATCGAAATAGTTTCATTCTTGTAACAAAACACAGCAATATCTTATTTCTTCCCCTCAGAGAATTTTTCTCCGAGGGGATTTTTCTGATTGGGGACGGTTCTTTTTCGGAAAAGGAACCGTCCCCAATTAGAAATGTCCCAAAAAGAACCGGTCCCAATGGGACATTTTCCAATCGAAAAAAAGCAATGCCGTTTCCAGCATTGCTTTTAAAATATAAAAATTAAATCTCTCTTACAGTCAAATCATGTGCAGAACCTTCTTGAATACTCAAGTTTGAAACTGGTGTTAAAATAGCCTTTTCATGGAATTCTTCTAAGTTTCTAGAACCACAGTTAGACATAGTTGACTTAATCTTCTTAATTGTAACATTTAAGTTATCTTTTAATGGTCCTGCATAAGGGATATATGAATCAACACCCTCAACAAAGCTCATTTTCTCGTTTTTAGAACCTAGGTCATATCTTGTCCAGCTTCTAGCTCTCTTTGATCCTTCTCCCCAATATTCTTTAACAAATTTTCCGTCTAATTTGATTTTTGTTGTAGGGCTTTCATCAAATCTTGCAAAATATCTTCCCATCATAACAAAGTCACATCCCATAGCTAATGCAAGTGTTATATGATGGTCATGAACTATTCCTCCATCAGCACAAAGTGGAATATATATTCCTGTTCTTTTTGCATATTCCTCACGAGCTGCTGCAACATCTATTATACTTGTTGCTTGTCCTCTTCCGATTCCTTTTGTTTCACGAGTGATACAAATTGAACCTCCACCGATTCCTATTTTTATGAAATCAGCTCCTGCATCTGCTAAATAGTAGAAGGCTTCTTGACTTACAACATTTCCTGCACCAATTTTTATTTTTCCATTATATTTTTCGTGTACCCATTCTATAACTTCTTTTTGCCATACAGAGAATCCGTCTGATGAGTCTAGACATAAGATATCTACACCTGCTTCTACTAAAGCTGGTATTCTTTCTTCATAGTCTCTAGTGTTTACTCCTGCACCTACTAAATAACTTTGATTTTTGTCTTGAAGTGCTAGTGGATTTTCTTTATGTTGTTCATAGTCTTTTCTAAATACTAATGAATTTAAGTTTCCATTTTCTTCTATAACAGGTAAACAGTTAATTTTCTTTTCCCAGATGATATCGTTTGCTTCTGATAAAGTTAATCCAACTTTTGCATATACTAGTTTATCAACTGGTGTCATTATATCTTCTACTTTTTTGTCTAAACTATCTCTTGATAATCTATAATCTTTACTTGTGATTATTCCAAGTAATTTTCCTCTTGCTGTTCCATCTTCTGTTACTGGTATTGTTGAGTGGTCACTTTCTTCTTTTATTTCTAAGATATCTCTTAATGTGTCATGTGGTTTTAAGTTCCATTTGCTTCTTACAAATCCTGATTTTGATTCTTTTACATGTCTTACCATTGCTGCTTGTGATTCTACTGATTGTGACATATATATAAATGCTAGTCCACCTTCTCTTGCTAATGCTACACCCATTTCTTCTCCAGATACTGCTTGCATTATTGCTGATGTAAATGGTACATTTAAGTACATTTCAGCTTCTTCTCCTACTTTATGTTTTACAAGTGGTGTTCTTAATGATATTTTGTCTGGTGTGCAGTCCTTTGTTGTTAGTCTTGGTATTAATAAGTATTCGTTAAATGTTCTTGATGGTTCTGTTAAGTATGTTGCCATTTTTATTCCTCCTATATTTTTTATTTTTTGTTTCGATTTTCAGTTATACTCTATTATACTACATTTACTGGCATTTTGTAAACCTTTATTTGAATTTTTCTCTACTATTCTATATAAATATTATAGTCTAAGAATGTAAACTTAGTTGTACTTTTTAGGAGCAAGACAAAAATTTGTCTTGCTCCGTTTTTTAGAGTTTCTTTCTTAACACCTGTCCTAAATATAATCCGGAAGCTGATGCTTGGATTAATCCATTTGAAGTGTTGGCTCCATCTCCTGCTACATACAATCCATTAATATATGTCATAAAATTACTATCAATTTCGATAGACAGATTTGAAAATTTAATTTCAAGACCATAAATGAGATTGTCTGATGCAGCAAAACCTGGAATAACTTTATCAATTTTATTAATAAAGCTTTGTATGTTATTTACTAACCTTGCAGGCATAATTTCCTGCAAATTAACTGGAACTGCCGATTTCAAAGTAGGTTCAACAGAATTATTCATTAAACCATCCTGAGTTGTGGCTACATTTGAAAAGAAATCGCCTGTTCGCTGAACTGCCACCTGACCATTAGACAGAACATTTAACGTTCTCGCCATATTTTTAACAACTTCTATAGCATTTTCTCCAAAATCCATTTTGAAGAGTAATGCCATATTGGTTCTTCCAGTAGGAGTATTGTCAGCATGTCCATTGACTAAAGTTATCTTACCATCATAGGACTCTGCTACTACACTGCCACAATATGGATTATGACAAAATGTTATTGCAGCATCTGTTTCTTTGGTTTCAGGTGCTTTAAATTTAGGTTCATACAACTCATTTGCAGAGCCCATAATTTCATCTGGGAGTTCATAACGTACACCAATTTTGATTTTACCCTCTTTTGTTGGTATACTGTGTTTAGAACAAATTTCTTTGTTCCAAGAAGCTCCGGCTCTTCCAGTCGCCAGCACTACTTTTGGTGCAAAAATTTTGTGTGTTTGTTTATTTTTTGTATACACAATGCCTTTAACAGCACCATCTTCTACAATGACATCATCAACATGTGTATTAAACAACATATCAATTCTATCATCTTCCTGTAATTCGGTTTGCAGGAGATAATATGCTCTTCTGCCATTTGTTGTGCCTGCATGCATAAATGGTACAATTGTCATATTTAAGCCATTTTTTTGTGCTTTTTTTAAAAGTTCTTTTGCAACAGGATGCTCCATTCCTCCTATTGTTTGTTCCGGAATGCCATATTTTTTGTATGTATCAACCACCTCATCTAAAAGTTCTTTTAATTCTTTGGTTGACATATAGCTTTCCAGTTCACCTCCAACAAATGTTTCATCTGTTGGATTATATAACGACAGTTTGCAATCTGAAAATGCACCTGCACCTGCAAAGCCATGTGTAATGCTACATACTTTACATCTGGTACATTTTCCCACAAATTCGGTTTTACACCGTCTTTGCTCAATCGCTGCTCCCTCATCAATAATTAGAACTTTGAAATTCCGCTTCTCCTTTGCAAGTTCTAGCGCACAAAATACCCCTGCAGGACCTGCACCTACAATAATCACATCGTATTTCTTCATAGTTGTTCTCCTTTTTTATATGACTGGGTTAACAAGTTACTCTATATAAACTAAACAAAATATTTTTGTTTAGAAAATGAAATTAATTACTTTTATTTTATAATAAATATTTAATTATCGCAACCTTTTTATGTAAATTTGTATTTTTCTATTATTTTTCCATTATATCAGGATTATCCTCTAAAATTTCTTTAGCCAAATTCTCACTGGTATTAAACAATCTAACATATCCATCTAGTGATTTTGCCTTTTCCTTAAGTACATCAACATCAGAATTAACATAAATTTTAGCTTTTCCTTTACCATTTTTAGCTTCTTGAATCAAGTTAGAAACTGGTGAGTTTCCATCAAAAGCAACAACAACTGAATTTCTTCTTTCAAATATTTCATAATTAAAGCTCTTGTAAATTCCAAGTTCTGATGGATCAGGTGAAACATAAATTCCGCTTAAATCTTGCGAGCTATCTAAATTTTCCTTAATTTCTTCTGAAACATATTTTGGAACAACAGCTGTAATATCAAACTTTTTGTTTAATTCCTTTGATATATCTAAAACAGCTCTTTCGTATCCTTGCATTTTATGACCAATTAAAATATATGTATTTTTGTTATCAACTTTTTCAAGTAATTCTTTTAAAGATTTTTTTATATTTTCATTTGGCATTGTAACTCTACCTTTCGAGTTAAAACTTCCACCCGCTATTATGATTGGAGTTTTATTTTGTGGTAAATTTACAATTTTCGTTTTAAATACATTATATGAGTTTAGCTTGTTAGCAGATTTAATGTCTATTGCATCTAAATCTATCTCTTTTAGTAATTTTTCTTCTTCCTCTTTTAACGCTTCCTCAATTGCTCTACCATCTAAAAATTGTTCAAATTTATTTGATTTTTCATCAAAATATACTTTTCTTCTCTCTAATATTTCGTCTTCAACATTTCTCATTTTAGCAAAATCTGAATCTTTTATATCTAATAAATTTCTTAATGCAATTTGTTCATCAATTGTATCAATTCCGTAGAATCCGCATCCATCAGTACCTTGAACACATTTTACACCTGAGGCTAAGTATTTTTTCATAGGGTGATTGCCTAAATTTGTTAAATTATTTAGTCTTACATTTGATGATAATTGGAATTCTAGAATAACATCTAAATCTTTCATTTTATCAATTATTCTTTTTCCTTCTCTTGTATCTAGGTCTGGAACATATAAACCGTGTCCTAACCTTATTTGTGGAGCTTTTTCTCCATTTGGTAAGCAGATTTTTATACAGTCTAATGCTTTTTCAATATTATCTTTAAAAGCATCTGTTTCTCCAGCATGCAATCTTATTGTATATCCATCATCTTCGTATATTGCATATTTTATAATTTCTTCTATTAAATCTGAGAAATCTGTTACATTGTTTATTTCTTCCCCAATTAAATCCATTCCAACAACATAAGGACTTTTACTTAATGCTTTTATTACTGCTGGACATTCTTTCACTTGCTCTGGAGTAAATAATGTTCTACTTGCAGCTGCCAAATATCTTATACTTACACCTGTTTCTTTTTCTATTTGTGGCATTATTTTATGCATTTCTACCAAGTTTTGTATACCTGCTGGACCTTTTTTTGCAAGTGTTGAATTTGCTATTTCAACATATTTTATACCTTGTTTTTGATATTCTCTTGCAATCCATAATAATTTATCTTGATATAAAGTATTTTCTTTGTATGGACTATTCTCATTTTCCATATCTTCTTTCATTTTCTTTAAGGTTTTTCTTATATCATTATCTTCAATTTTTTCTATTTTGTCTAAACTTAATTCTACTTTTTCATCATCTGGTACTTGTTTTCCTCTTATAATTGCATATCTATAAAGAATTGTTTTTTCAAGGTTTGTAAATACTGATTGTCCATCTTTTGGAAGTACTAAACTATTTCTTATTTTTACAATATTTTCATCTGCATTTTCTAGGTTGTTTAAAATTAAATCTGCCATATTTATTAATGTTTCATCATTTATTTTTCTTTCTAATTTTTTACCATCTAATTCTGAATGTTTGTATTCCTTTTCGATTTCTTTTCTCTTTTTTAATAATTCTTTTTCTTGTTTTGCTGTAACTTTTATTCCCAATTTTTTTATATAATATAATGAATATCCAATTTGATGTTTTATTCCAAGTGCAATTAATAAATCTGGTTGTAATATTTGGTTTAAGTGTGTATGTAAATCTGTTCTAAATTTTGATTTCTTTAAAATATATGATTTTATTATTGTTTTTTCTACTGGCAATTTATAGTCTTTTGTTTGTGCCATTAATAATTTTATTATTGCTGGAATTTTTGCTTTTCTTTCTATTCTTCCATCTGGATAAATATTTGCTATTTTTATTCCACCAAGCCTAAATATGTAAACTTCTTCTCCGTCATCATTAATACAAGCTTGCAAAATTCCTGTAATTACTTTCATATCGTTTTCGTCTTTTATTGTTTCTACATTTGCAATCTTTGCTAAATTTGTTATTAAGTTTCCTGTATGATGATTTGGTGTTTCTAGAACATAAATTAATTCGTCTGGTTCTTCTGATTTAAATAATTTTACTACTATATCTTTTTCTTTATCTAAATAAAATTTGGTGAATAAATTTGGTAAGTTCATGTTATCCTCCCTTTTTTTCTTATTTTTTCCGTTTTGCTATATTAGTTCATTATTTTATCATATTTCGGAGGATTTTTCAAGAGATTATGTAAAGTTTTCTATTTATTAACTGTTTTTTTGTGTTGGGGACAGATTTTTTCTGATTGGGGACGGTTCTTTTTCCGAAAAAGAACCGTCCCCAATCAGAAAAAACGTATCATTTTCCCAAATAATACGTTTTTCATTTTCAATTTATTTTACTAATCGTTCAGTTTCTTTAGCAATCATCAATTCCTCGTTTGTAGGAATAACGAAAACTTTAACCTTAGACTCTGGTTTAGAAACTAATTTTTCTTCAGATCTAACATTATTTGCATCTGTATCAATTAAAACACCCATAAATTCAAGTTGTTCACAAATCCATTTACGGATATTAATTTGGTTTTCACCAACACCACCAGTAAATACTATATAGTCAATTCCTCTCATTGCAACAGCATATTTTGCAATATAGCCAGCAATTGCGTAAGTGAAGCTATCTATAGCAATCTTTGCTCTTTCACTTTCACCATAAGATGCAGCTTCTATTTCTCTAAAGTCTGGTGCTAAACCTGAAATTCCTTGAACTCCTGATTGTTTATTTAAAACATTTTCAACTTCATCTGCTGATAAATTTTCTTTTTTCATTAAAAATGTAACAACAGATGGGTCTAAATCTCCACTTCTTGTAACCATTGGGATTCCTCCAAGTGGTGTTAATCCCATTGATGTATCTATTGATTTTCCGCCATCAACTGCACATATACTTGAACCTTGACCTAAGTGGCAAGTTACTATTTTTAGGTCCTTTATGTCTCTATTTTCTATTTCAGCTAATCTGTTTGAAACATACATATGTGATGTTCCGTGGAATCCATATTTTCTTATTCCATATTTTTTGTAGAATTCATAAGGAATTGGATAAATGTAATGTTCTTTTGGCATTGTTTGATGGAATGCTGTATCAAATACACCTACCATTGGTTTTCCTGGCATTACTTTTTGACAAGCCTCTATTCCCATTATTCCAGCTGGATTATGAAGTGGTGCTAAATCTGTGCATTCTTTTAACACTTCTATAACATTTTCATCTATTACAACTGATTCTGCAATTTTTTCTCCACCATGTACTAATCTATGTCCAATTGCACTTACTTCGTCTAAGCTATCTATTACTTTGTATTCTGGATTTGTTAATTGTTTTAATGTAAAGTCTATTGCTTCTGTATGGTCCATTGCTACATGGTCTATTCTTACTTTTTTTCCACATGCTTTATGTGTTATAAATGCTTCTTTTTCTCCTATTCTTTCATATTTTCCAGATGCTAATACCTCATCTGTTTCCATGTTAATTAATTGATACTTTAGTGATGAACTACCACAGTTTAATACTAATATTTTCATTTTTTAATCTTCCTTTCTTTACTTTCATTGGCACATTTGGACCGGTTCTTTTTGGGACATTCGGCCCAAAAAGAACCGGTCCAAATGAGTCCAAATGTGTCCATTTTATTTTACTAATTCATAAGTTTCTTTCGCAATCATCAATTCCTCATTTGTAGGTACAACCCAAACCTTAACCTTAGAAGAAGCTTTAGATATTTCTCTTTCCTCGCCTTTAGTTTCTTCATTTGCTTCTAAATCTAAATCAACTCCAAAAACGCTTAGATATTCACAGATATGTTTTCTATCAAGCGGGCCTTTTTCTCCAACACCTGCTTCAAATGTTATTACATCAACTCCGCCAATTGCAACTGCACATTTTGCAATTTCCTGAGCAACTCTATAATCAAACACATCTAATGCAAGTTTTGCATGATGTCCTCCTGATAGGCTATCTAACTCTATATCTCTAAAGTCTAAAGATATTCTTGATATTCCATAAACTCCGGATTTTTTGTTAAGCATTTCTTCTACTTCCTCGGCGGTTAATTCTTTATGATCAGTTTTTGCAAGTTCTCTTACTCCAACTGTTGGTTTTTCTGACTTTTTTATTAAATATGTTATAACAGATGGGTCTAAATCTCCACTTCTTGAGCCCATTGGAATTCCACCTAGTGGTGTTAATCCCATTGTTGTTTCTTGAGATTTGCCGTCCTTTATAGCACATAAACTTGCCCCTTGACCTAAATGACAACTTATTATTTTTAGGTCTTTTATGTCTTGGCTCATTAATTGTGCTACACGGTTTGCAACATATTCGTGTGATATTCCGTGGAATCCATATTTTCTTATACCATATTTTTCATAATATTTATATGGAATTGGATAAATATATTTTTCCTTTGGAATTGATTGATGAAATGCTGTATCAAATACTGCAACCATCTTCATATTTGGCACTACCTTTTGACAAGCTCTTATTCCTGCAATTGCATTTGGATTATGAAGTGGTGCTAAATCAGAGCATTTTTCTATTTCTTCTATAACCTCTTCTGTAATTATAACTGGTGACTTAAATTTTTCTCCACCATGTACTACTCTATGTCCTATTCCAGCAAGTTCATCTAGGCTTTTTATAACTCCATAGTGTCTATTTAATATTCTTGATAATATAAACTGGATTGCCTCTTCGTGATTTCTTACTTCGTGTTCAAATCTACGTTTTACTCCATTTACTTTGTGTGTTAAAAATGAACCTGCTTGGCCTATTCTTTCGAAATTTCCTTTTACTAGCATTTTGTCGTTTTCCATATCTATTACTTGATATTTTAGTGACGAGCTTCCTGCGTTTATAACTAGTATTTTCATATTACACCTCTTTTCTTTTTTGTGGTGGACCCATTGTGACCGGTTCTTTTTGGGTCCAAATTTGTAAAAAAATTCAAATGGTAAAAATGGACTCAAAAAGAACCGGTCCAAATGGGTCGCAATGAGTCACAATGAGTCGCACCAAGTCTTGCTACCACGAATTACTCCTGTGCCTGAACCGCAGTTATAGCAACAACCCCAACAATGTCATCTGCAGAGCATCCACGAGATAAATCATTAACGGGTTTTGCAATACCTTGGCAAAGTGGTCCATAAGCTTCAGCTTTTGCTAATCTTTGAACTAATTTGTATCCAATATTTCCGGCATCTAAGTCTGGGAATATAAGTACATTTGCCTCTCCTTTTAATGGACTATCTGGAGCTTTAGAAGCTGCTATTTCTGGTACTATTGCAGCGTCTAATTGAAGTTCCCCATCTACCATTAAATTAGTTTCCTTTTCTTTTACCAATTCTGTTGCTTCTATTACTTTTTCTGTTAATTCAGATTTTGCACTTCCTTTTGTAGAATATGAAAGCATTGCTACTTTTGCTTCTTTCCTAACTAATTGCTCAAAACTTTTTGATGATGATATTGCAATTTCTGATAATTCGTCTGCTGTTGGATTTTGATTTAATCCGCTATCACCAAATATGAATGTTCCATTTTCTCCATATTCACAATCTGGTACACACATTACGAAAAATGCTGATACAAGCTTTGTTCCTGGTTTTGTTTTTAATATTTGAAGTGCTGGTCTTAAAGTATTTGCTGTTGAATGAGCTGCTCCTGATACTAAACCATCTGCTTTTGAATCTTCATCTTTTAGCATCATCATTCCAAAATATATTGGCTCTTTTAATAATTTTTCTGCTTGTTCTAAAGTCATTCCTTTATTTTTTCTAAGCTCATATAATTTTTGTTTGTATTCTTCTTTTTTGTCAGATGTAAGTGGATTTATAATATCCACTCCATCTAAATCAATTTTATTTTTTGAGCTATCTTCTTTTATTTTTTCCTCGTCCCCTAAAAGGATAACTTTTGCAAATCCTTGTTTTATTACCTTACTTGCAGCTTCTAATACTCTCTTATCCTCTGCTTCTGGTAAAATTATTGTTTTTTTATCCTCTTTTGCTCTATTTTTTATTTCTTCTATAAATGACATTTTTTTCTCCTTTCACTATATAACCGCTTTATGTATTACAAATGCTTGATATGCTGTATTTCCATAACTATCTTTTGTCCAGAAATAGTATGTTTTATCTATATCTAATGTAGTATGAAGTACAATAGGCTCTGTTCTTGGTATTACCTGAATTTGAGGTTGTGTGTTTTCTTGTGCTGTTGTATTGCTTGCTTGTATATTTCCATCTATTACAACATTATTTGGCAAACTCGTATTGTTACTACTATTATTATTGTTGTTTTCTACAATAACATTTGCACCCTCAACCGCAACAAATTCACTTGGTGTATTTTCATCTGTTGTTATTTGCCATCCTGCTATATCTAAATCTTTATTTAATTCTATTTCCACATCATTATTCGTATTTCCAATCCAATTTGCAGATACCTTCATATTTGTTATTATGTTTCCATCTTTAAGCTCAAATGTTCCTGCTTGTGGGAAGCAATCTACCAATATTTCTTTTTCTGAAATATTTCCTAAATTATCTTCTGCATAAACTTTATATCTTCCGTTTTCCTTAATTGTTCTTGTGCTATTTTCCTGAGACCAAGTTATTTTGTCCCAACTAAATGGGCTATCATATAATCCAGATTGACTGTCCTCAGCTGTTACAGTTATTGTTACATAGCCTGACGCTAATGTATCTTTGTTTATTGTGTATGCAATTTCTGGTGGAGTATTATCAATCTTATCAATTTGAATTTCTTTAGTTGCTGTATTTCCTGCAATATCTCTTATCCATATATAATATTTTCCATTTTCTGTAAGTGTTGATGATACGTCTAAATCTGGCGTTACTGCTTGCATTGCATTCCACTCTTTATCATCAGGGCCATTTTCATTTTTTGTTATTGCCCAATCTTTCATTCTTATATTGTCATTTGCAACAATTTTTACTTGTTTTACTACTTCCCAAGTATCATTTTCAAATGTAACTTCCTTAAATTCTGGTGATGTTTTATCAATATCTCCAATTGTTAAATTTTGAAATTTAGGACATCCATATCCATAAAGTTCATCTTTTCCTTCGTCACCTAAATCCTCGCTAAAATTTCTTAAAAAGTTATATACATCTAAGATTGTAGCATCTTTACTATATGTCTTAATTAATGCAATAGTCGCCGCAATTTGAGCATTAGAATATTGTGCTCCTGACCATCTTGAAATATTTGCACTATTACTAAATATTTCCTCAACATCTGTGCTTGGTGCCGAAAAATCTATGTAATCTCCCTTTCCAGAATAATCAGCTAAATTCATTTCTCTATCTAAAGAAGATACCGCAATTGTCATTCCGTGATTTGCTGGATAATCTCCCTCTTTTGAAGTTTTCTCCTCCTCGCTATTTTCAGTAGATGTTTCATATTGACTATTTGATGACACGCAACTAACAGGAACGTTTTCCTTAAAACAGCTTTCCAACGCTAAATCTATTGGTTCACTTTGTGTATTTATTAGCTCATAACAAATTACATCTGAATTTTTGGCAGCATAAGCTATTGCTTTTAAAATACTTGATGTTGATGTATACCCCTCTTCTGTTACTGTAACTAATGGCATTATTTTTACATTATTAGTAGTTGAATCCACCAAAACTTCTGCAATTCTGCTTCCTTGCGCAATTGTTTCGGAAATATCTTTGTTATTTAATACAAAATTATAATAATTATCACTTATTCTATCATTGAAAAATTCATTTTGATAATTTATTCCATATCCAATTGTTCCTATTACTATATCTTTCGGATTTCCATTTTCGTTTATTATATTATTATAGTTGTCCAGCCCCATAACGGTCGCACCAAGTGAATGGTGATTATTTAGGTCTACTTCTGTTCCACCATACATAGTTTGCGATATATCGTTAATTTGCTTGTTTATTGTTACATCATCATAGTAAATTTTTTCTATGTAATCTTTGTCTTTGTAATAGTTGTACATTGCTTTTGTTAACTTTTCTGAGTAAAAACTAAGTACGTATAAATTTTCTGAAATTTGTGTTACTTCTTCTCTGTCTACTGTTTCTTTTATGTTTTTTGATTTTACTATTATGCTTTTTGTTTGATACAAATTTTTTATGGTGAATGTTTGTCCATTTTCTGATATATCAAATACTGAATTTGATAGTAGTTTTCTCATTTCATCCATTGAGCTAAAGGCTAGGTTTTCTTCTTCATCTGATAGGTTGAATTCTTCTTTTAGTGATGTTTCTATATTGTCTCTTTTTACTTCTTTGTTTGATAGGTTTATTGTTATTTGTTTGAAGTAGTTTTTGCAGGTTATCCCATCATCATAAGATATTTCTGGCTGTTGGTGTAGTTTTATTGCTATTATTATTCCTATTATTAGTAGTATTACACCAATTGTGATTCCAGATATTATTAATCCTTTTTTTACTTTTGTTCTGGTTTTTCTTCTCATAAATTATCACCTGTTTTGTTTTTTTCGGTTATATTCTATATTATATTTTGAAAAATTTCAATAGTTTTGTGTGGGGTTTTTGGTAAAAAAATTGATGGTGTAGAATTTTTGGGGTTCTACACCATTTTGGAATTTATTAATTATTGTACAATGGAAGTTCAAAAGATTACTCGACAACTAGCACGCTACGAAAGCCACAATTAGAGTACTCAATGCCATTAGCGTCATACAATCCACACAAACCGTAACAACCATGCGCCCAACTGCCTCCGCGAGAGACGAACACCTCTGCGTAAGTTTGAGTATCATCTTCTTGTGTATCTCCCAACCAAGCTAATCCTGTTCCTACATTTTTAGTTGTTTCCCATATTGCATCTCCATATATTGGACAAAATTCCTTTGCTTTATATGCACTATTAAAATCTATATTTGTAGTTGATTTATTAGGATAGGCTGTTGCTAAATGTGTTGATGTTCCTGTTGCAAATTTGCTTCCCCAATTTGTACCAGACAAATTATTTACATATGTTGCTGTATATTCTGCTAATCCACAGCTCATATCAAATACTCCATATATATTTCCTGTTGTACTTGATTTTGTTCCTGCTCCTGAATCTTTTCCACTATCTACTACAGTCCAAGCAGTACTTACTAAACTACTATCTGTTCCAACTGTATCTGTTAAAGTTGCTGAAACTGATGTGAAACTTTGAGCATTTCTTCCTGTCTTAGCTCCAGGTGCTGAATATCCTGTTATTCCATATATTTTATTTGAAGAATTATTTGGATGATTGGCTGTTCCATTTATATCCAAATTATTTCTTGCCTTTTCAGTAAATGTATTTATTGTTCCTTTTGAATATCCATATTGACTCATTGACAAATATGCTGCTGCTCCCCATTCACTACTTTTCATTAAATGGCTATTGGCAGAACTTGTTAATCCATATGGATTTGATGTATCATCCAATGCTAATGATAAATCATAACATTGTGATTCACTTACATAGTTATATCCAAATTTTCTTCCTTTAAATACTGGATAATAATAATTACTTACAGAAGAAACTTTTGCACTTGTATCTTTATCTGTTGTTTTTATTCCTGCTTGGAATTTTGCAACCCAAATCCCTAATACTTCTGATTTCCATTCACCACTGCTATATCCTGTACTACTTCCATCTTTAAATGCTGGATGTACTACATATC
>ERZ827101.174-NODE-174-length-107684-cov-7.922735_pt1 | contig 107684 bp, 115 predicted proteins | sample MGYA00519869_ERZ827101 | MGnify/ENA primary metagenome ERZ827101 (study PRJEB31778, sample SAMEA3449256) | human gut metagenome | biome: human gut; feature: human-associated habitat; material: faeces | place: United Kingdom | collected 2010/2012 ...
TATGTCAGATTTGGCAGACTATATAGGAGATGAATTTATAGGACGTATGGATGAATCAATGGATCCATATGCCAGCGTCAGTGAAGTTGCTGAAGCGGCTTTTAATGATGTATTTGATGGAATGCTAGAGAATGTTGATATAAGCCCGTCTGTGGACTTTGGCGTTTTTGACTTGGCAGATTTAGAATCGTCTATTGTTAGCAGTATTGATGCTGACAATATTATTCAGGACGGGGTAGAAGCAGCTCTAGCCGGTATTGACAATTCGTACATTGATACAGGTATTGAAAATGTAAATTCCGATATGGATTCTGGAATGGATCTGCTGGATTCTGTTTCAGACCAGCCGCTATTGAATGATTTCAGTACTGATTCTTCTACAATGGATAGTCCGAATCCGGCTGATTTCCCGCAGGAGGATAATTTTGAACCAGCAGTGGTGGAAACAGATACTCCATCTGATACAGCAGTGGATTTTGGAACAGATAAGATGAATCAATTATTGGATGCCGGCAGTGATTTTGCTTCGGACCAGCTGCAGCAGACATATGATTGGGACGGTGTTGACTAATTATGGTGCTGGCATAGCAATGTGCCAGCATTATACAGGAGGCAGATATGGATACAGTTACTATTTTTATATTTTTCCTTGTAGTTTTAGGTGGTGTGTTTTTCGGATTATTTGTGGGATTTGGTTTGATAGATTTCCATGAAAAGCATCAGGAAAAGAAACTCATGCATAAAAGAAAAAGAAGAAAAAAATTACAGCAGAAAAAAGCTGCCAAGGAAAAACGAAAAAAACAGGCGGCAAACAGGCTTGAAGCCAAAAAAGAGAAAAGGAATATTCTGGAAGACCGTGTACCACAGAAGGATAGTTATACGCAGTTTGAGTGTGAATCTAACGGGGAGAATACAAAAGAAAAAGTTTCAAGAAACCGTTGCACACAGGATTCTAAATATACGCCAATTATGGAAAAAATATCAAAATGACAAAGTTTTCATAAAAATACATATTAAAAGTGACTGCCTACAAGGGTAGATTAATTATATTTTGAAAGGAGACTTTATTCATGTACGATTTGGAACCTAAAAACTTGATCCAGTGTACAGGAAGGGTTTTGTACAAGCGCTATAATGCGGATGAAGGAACTTTATTCTTCATGTTAGGCCTGTTTATTCCAAAATTCATTCCAAGAAACATTGAATCCATCACCAATGATAACACTTTTAACCGGGATGTTCCAACCTTTATAATGTATGGCGATGAAGCGAAAAAGATGGACGCAAAATTGAAGGTAGACGATTATGTGGCTGTTTTTGCTCATGTTAATACAGAAGAACATATGCGCCCGGTAGGTGGCAGGAATTACAGAAAAGAGTGGACGACACATTTTATCGCAGATAAAATTTACACAGGAGTCCAGCATACCTGTTTCAACGGTGTTACTCTTTCAGGAGAAATTATCCGGGTGTATAAAAATGAGGAAGAACGTCATCGTTTTTATATGATCACAGTAAAAATCCCGTTGGAAGATGGTACTATTACACGGGCAAACTTTGTTCAGTTTGATCCATCTATGACATTAGATCCAAAAGTTGGTGATACTGTATATATGAATGGAATCATTCAGACAAAACGTGTTAGAGAGGATAATGGAAGGCAGCGTACTTTGTTATCTGTCGTTTCAAGATCCATTATCCTGAACCGCCAGCCCGAATACCGTTTGCGCAGTACAACGGAAAACCAGGCGTGACAAACTGGTAAGACATTAGCATAGCTGACCAAAAACAGTCGTATCGTGGTTACCATATCCTTGATACGACTGTTTTTTATTTTGTCTAATTAATTTTTTGATTATAAAATCATTCCGTAAAATAAATAAAATCTACAACAGGCCGTTCGCTTCCGGTAGCAGGAGAATTTACAAGCCCAGTTTCAAATACGAGAGAACTGCTGCCTCCACCGTCAAGACTTCTTGCAAAAGTGCATCCCAGTTCCCAAAATTTATTCTGCATAAAGGAAAAGGAGAGCCCCCCGCTGTAACCAGTTGTGTCTGCTGTTATAAAATAGTATTCTCCAGGAGCTTTCATACCAAGTGCAGTTCTTGGATAATAACCGGAATGCAAAGTTTCAGATGGAAGATCCTGTATTTCGCCTTCATTTATCAGGAGCGGATCAGCAGTCCCCCAAATCTGTGTGACACCGCTGTTTAACAAATCAGAAGCTGTAATGCCGGCGGCAGGTGAAAAGAGTTTCCCGGTAGAATCCAGGCATACTTCATAACCATTGCTGGTTCCGTTCTTGTAGATAGTCCCATCCTTTATGAATATATTTCCACAAGCCGGCTCTCCAGTGTCATACGAAAAATAGCTTCCGTTTGTTACAAAAGGAGAACCAGTTCGTTTAGCAACATCTGTTGGCAGTTCCCTTGTGCCACCAAAATCATCATAGGATAAGCCACCTTTAAACTGTGACACATCATTTACAATGACATGGGATAAAAAGTAAGTCCCATTGTCAGAGGAAAGTTTTTGGATTGTTATAAAAAGATTGTCAGAAATATGGCTATAAAGGGCCGTATTAATTTCTGCTTTATAAATCTTTTTCGCTTTCATAACTGGAGTTAATTCCAGAGCTTCAATCTGCACAGTATATGATTTTTCATTATACCTGATGTTGACTGAATTCATGCCTGCCTTTAATTTAATTTTTTTATGATCAAATGAAACATTTTCAGCAGATAGTTCCTGGCTTGAATCGTCTTCAAATAATAACTTATATGTGAAATCTGTCTTCTTATGTTTTCCAGCATAAATATCCGTTCCCTGCATTTCAATTCCACTAATCGCAATAACATCTATTTTTGCTTGTGAAGTTCCATATTCTGTTTCAATGTCAAGTATGTTTTCTCCACCTTTTGAAAACCTTTTTATATCTGACAGTAGCCTGAAGTCTGAAATTGTCTTTTTTTGCCCATCTTCATATATTATATTACCTTTAAGCTTGGTTTTATCAAAGCTGTCACCTTCATATACCGATGGAGTGCTATAATTCCATGCAATTTCAGAAATACCAATTACATTTACAATGGCATCATAGGATCCATATGGCGTTTTTACGTGCAATATATTTTCTCCGCTTTCGGAAAATGTATCGATAGGGGAGTCGATAGAAAAAGAGGAGAGCGGAACGGTTTTTCCATCTGAAAATATAACCGTACCGGATAATAAGCTTTCAGAAAAGTCATCACCAACATAGGTGGTGCCATTTCCATATTTCCAGTTAATGTCTGTTACAGTTGCTGCTTCAACAGAAACTTCGGTTTGCAGGTTCCCCACAGATATAGTGATTGGATTGTCTTTGCTTGTAACCTGATTGTTTGAAAGATCAAAGTTTTCAATATGTTTTATTGCTTTTCCAAAGATATTATTCTCCGTGACGGAAAAATCTTCACTTGTAATAGTGTCATTTTGATATGCCTGGTTTCCAGTATATGTTGCCGATATGCTTGTGGGAGTATTCCATCCCACATATCCTCCTCCACCAAGCGCACCACATAGGGCCAACCCTATAATTACTTTTTGCGTTTTCATAAAATACTCCTTTCGTATACTGACCCTAATATGTATGATTTGCGAAAAAATATTGTTTTGCACAATGGCAATGACATATTAGGAATGAATATAAATTCAGAATATAAGGAGGAAAAGCTATGATATGGATTAATAATGGATGCAGTAACGTGTATGATGCCGTACAGAAGAAGACTGGAAATGCAGAAAAAATACTGAATCCACGAAGAGAATACCGTGTAACCAACATGAAGGAACTGGCATTTCTTTTAAAAAAATATGCCAAAGCTGACATTTTGGTAACGATAATTGGAGATTACGATTGTGATGGCGTATGCGCTTCGGCGGAACTTTTTATGCTATTGAAGAGGATTGGATTTTCAAATGTCCGGATACGGCTGCCCAAAAGAATGTCAGAAGGATACGGTTTATCAGAGTCGATTGTGGATGAAATCCAGCAAGGGCTTATTATTACCGTGGATAATGGAATTGCTGCGGTATCCGCTATTGAAAAAGCAAAGAAAAAAGGGTTGGTCGTATTTATTATGGATCATCATCAGCCCATTATTGAAAATGGACAAATTGTACTTCCGGAAGCAGATCTTATTATAGATCCCCATGTAGAGGAAGTACTGTCAGAAATGGGAGAAGGGACAAAACCGGATTTTAACGGTTATTGTGGTGCTGGCCTGGTCTACAAGCTTGCGCAGCTTATGATTCCCAATACTCGCATTTTTAAAGAAATTGCTGCTTTTGCTGCGATTGCAACGATTGCGGATCTTGTTCCTCTTGTGGAAGATAACCGGATTATATATCACGAAGGGATTATGAGTATCAAAAACAGAACAATTACACCAGGGCTGCAAAGCCTTATTGATATTTTACAGTCGGAAAACTATGTAACAGAGCATGATATTGGTTTTAAAATTGCGCCAATGCTGAATGCACCAGGCCGGCTATATGATAATGGGGCAATGCTTTCACTGGCCACATTGCTTGCAAGCAGTCCGGAAAATGCTTTTAAAATGGCATTGCAGCTTAAAGACATTAATGAGCAAAGAAAAGCATTAAAAGATTCTGCTACAAAACGGGCTGAAGAAATAATTGAGGAAAATAATCTTTCAAACACCAATCCTATTGTTATTTATGATCCAGAAACGCCGGAGGGAATAGTTGGCCTTGTTGCAGGAACAATATGTGAAACCTATAATGCTTCGGCAATCGTGTTTACAAAAACAGGGAATAAGTTAAAAGGCTCTGCCAGGGCAATCGAAAATAATAATATCAAAAATGCTCTTGACCAGTTCCATGACAAGCATCCTGAAATATTATTAAAATATGGAGGGCATAAACAGGCAGCTGGATTAACGGTTGCTTTTTCTGGCTTGGATTTATTTAAAAGGGAAATGGAAAAAATTTTGAGTCCGGTTCGGAAAAAAGATCCTGAATTATCCTATGATCTCACAATAGCTCCATCAGATATTCCGCTTATTGCAGCTGATTTAGAGCGTTTCCGGCCTTTCGGAGAAGGAAACCCGCAGATAAATGTTCGCATCAATCACTTCATGCCTATACCAAGAGGAAATTCCTTTTATATGAGAATTGGAAAAGACTCTATCCGTTTTTGGGGTGTTGGCTGTGAGGTTGTTGGATTTTCAATGGCTGATCGCTTTTTGTATGATGCTTACCCAAAACAGCTTGATATCATTGGAAAAATCAGTTATAAAAACTTCCGTGGAAGTAAAACAGTTCAAGTCGAAATTCTGGATTATATTGCAAGAGAAAAACTTGGCAGTCCACAGTTTTCCATTAATTCATCCATTGCTTCTGCTTTACAGCAGGTAAATTTATTTTAAGAGGGGGCTTAGGCTCCTTCTTTTAATTTTCGGACAAACTAACATATTAGGGGAAACGAAAGGAGTGTGAAAATAACGTGAAAAAACTGATCGTATTATTGGTACTTCTTGTTGCTGGCTTTTTGGGTTCCTGGACATATCGTATTAAGACGCCAGTCAACCGGCCAGATGAATACGCAGAAGGGTATGATTCAAGTGCTGGAGAATGGTGGAATACCGGAAAAATAGAGGTGGACGACAGCTGGAAACTGGATCCGGAGATCCCCCTTAATTATATGCCAGTACCAGGAGAAGATGAGCTATATATGGTCATCGACAATGATGGAAAGATCATTGCATACAGGAAACGAACCAAACAAATTGATGGCAGCTGGAAATGGGAGGATGTCAATCCTGATATCCCGGATAATTATGAGCCAGTAGAGGGACTTGAAAATGTTTACAAAGTTACTTCTGAAGATGGAACTGTAAAATACTATAAATATATCCGGAATGATGATGATACGTTTGCTTTTGTGGAAGTTGACAGCAATGGAAATGAAATCAACAGGAATAAGGATGCCACTACCATTGATGGGAAACACGTCCATATTACAGGAAACATTTATTCAAAGCTTAACGATTACGGAGTTGTGATTGGCTATGAAAAAAGGGTTGACAATGGGGATGGAACTTTTTCATGGATCGATACTACTTTACCGCAACTATCAAGCTTAGATGATTCGACAGGAGATTTTTCGCTTCCATCCTCTAATGATAATTCAAATCTATCACTGGATACTTCTGTGGTAGATAAAATGGCACAGGATATGGCAAATGCCAATAATGCTGCTGCCAATGGAAGTTCTGATAGTTACGATGTCAATGTAACGGTTAATCCCGGTTCCTCGACAACTGGAAACTTATATGATGTTACTCCTGAAACGCCTACTGTGATAAATAACGAAGACGGTACACATACAGAAATCGAAATTGTGAAAGAAACAAAGAATATTGATGGATGGACCTCAACATATGAAACTTATGTCAAAAAGACATATGACGATGCAGGAAATTTAGTTTCCACAATTAGTGATGGACCATATGAGGTGAATTCAGAGAAGAATATAACGAAGGAAACAGAGCCGGTCCAGGGTGATCTGAGTCAGAAACAGAGTACATTAGATGGCGAAGTTGCACGTATTGCAGGAAATTATTCTTATAAAAAGGATATAGAGAGTGAAGTATTTTCGTTGTTAAACGCACAGAGAGCAAAAAACAATCTCTCGACTTTAACCTGGTCTGATACCGCATATAAAATTGCGCAGCTGCGGGCAGCAGATATGGCTGGATATGATACATCTTCAGAGAATCTTCCTACCTATGGATCACTTGGGGCAATGCTGTCGGATTATTCTGTCACCAGCCCGGCGCCAGGAGAAAATCTATGGAAAACCGTCACAAGAACTTCGGATGAGATTCATACAAGATTTCAAGCTGTGGATTCTGCCAGAAAAGCCCGGATGGGAGAACAGATAACACAATATGGAATCGCAATAGCCGAAGTGAACGGTTATTTTTATGTGTGTGAAGTATTTTTGTGATACTTGGCATCCGGAACAGAAGGAACAGAAAAGGCATCCGGAACAGAAAATTTTTTTTGGCTCTAAACGCCGTTTTTCCTTTTGTTAGAAAATAATGAAAATTTAAGCTAAGGGTCATTCCTTTTGGATGATCTTTGGCTTAACTGGATGTTCATATAAGAAGCTCCTCTCTGACATATTAGTAGTGAAATTAAATATTGAAGAAAGGGAGGAATAAGAGATGGTTACATGATTTTTGTTTACAGGAACCTATAATATGAGTATAATAAAAGGAGAAATAAGTGAACAACAATACTATATTTGATAATGTTTTTCGAACAATGGTTGAAAAAATGCCTACATTAGTAATACCAGTACTTAATGAAGTTTTTGGAACACATTATCAATATGACGAAAGGTTTGAACAGCTGAGAAATGAGCATCAATTACCAAGTGGTGAAATCATTACGGATTCTTGCATAAAAATTGGAAACAGGTTATACCATATAGAGTGTCAGAGTTCTGATGATAAAACAATGGCACTTAGAATGATTGAGTATGATTTCAATATCGCACTAGAATCTGCGATTCAGAATGGACATACTTATGCAATGGAATTTCCAAGGTCATGCGTATTGTATATCCGACAGGGAAAAAATATTCCTGATTCATTAAAGGTACATATTACGTTTCCGGATAAAACTAAGCATACTTATTGTATTCCAACAGTTAAGGTAATTGAGTATGAAATTGAAGAAATTTTCAATAGGCATCTATTATTTTTCCTTCCATTCTACATTCTGCGGTATGAAAAGAGATTTTCTCAAATTGAGAAAAATCCAAATGAAATTATGAAAATGGTGGAAAAATACCGCTTGATTGAGAAACGGCTGGAAACAATGCTTGGAAAAGATGACAATAGTCGTAATATTTTCTTAAACTTAACTAAATTAATGCAAAAAGTAATTGATTATGTATTAAGAAAATACGATATAACCAGAAAGGAGCTTGACAAGAATATGGGTGGTACAATTTTGGAACTTGAAAGCGAGCGACTCCTTAAACTTGGAAAAGCAGAGGGCGATAGGGAGCGTCTGAAGAAATCTGTAGCAAATTTGAAGAAAAAGGGATATAATAATAATCAAATCTCAGATTTATTAGATGTCCCTGTCGGAGAACTAGAAGCTCTACAGGTAGGGTAACCATAGCTTAAAAAAGAAAAGGTCTGTTTTCAGGCCTTTTTCTTTTGGAACGCATAACTATATAATAAGTCAAATACTGTTTAAGTGGTGTTTGGGAGGAGAAGGGATGCTTGGAAAGTATAAGACCAAAGTTCTGACTGCTCTGCCAGACACAAGATCCTGGCAGGTTCCCAAGGCGTACAGGGTATCAACACCCGAATCGGCTGTCAGACAGCCGGCTGGCCGGAATGTATATAACCCCTGCCATACAGGATTTCCAGCCCATACACCCGGCGGTGTACTTAAGGGCTGCGGATCCAGCCGGACCCGTTTTGCGTGGTTGATGAGTTACAGATCCATATTTACAGTTACAGGAGCCCTCCGGGGCTCTTTTTCTATTTAAAGACCAAAGGTGGCAGGGCGGCTGATCCCGGCCTCTTTCAGTTCACAGATACAGGTATCGTGGAATTTCAAGAATGTTTCAAAGGTATCGTTACATCTTGCGATATCCGGGTGTTCGTCCCCGGCGGCGTTCATAAGGAGGAAGGCACTGTACAGGTCCCGCTGTACGGGATGCCCGCCTACTTCCTTCCATCTGGTGGAAAGGGAAACTTTGGTATATCCCCCGGTCACATGGTCAAACTGGCTGGCCCTGTACTTCCGTGTATCCACCAGGTGCAGTTCCTTCCCGATATAGGAAAGTTTCCGGTTCAGGATACAGAGGAACCGTGCCGGGGCGTGCCCGGCAATGGAGGAGCCGAACCTCTTTTTGGAACGGTGTTTTCCTTTCCCCGTGACCCGGTTTTCCTTTGCCCGGGCAGCCAGCGCCCGGTAGTCCATCTTTTCTGTATGGATGTCGGTTCCGTGGACACACAGGATCCGGTCTGCCAGGGCTTCCTCTGACTGTTTTACCGTATCCGCATTCCTTCTCCTTAAAGTTTTCAGCCGCATCTGGTCCTGTTTATAATGTCTGGTCTTTTTCCACTTCTTATGTTTCTTCGGGGTGCCGTCCTCATGGTAATTTTCCGGGTTGGCTGCCCGCAGGGAACGGTTCATCCTTCTCTGGAGGCGGCGAATCTCCTTCCGGATCTCTGGTCGTTCCGGTGCCAGTTCCGTTAAGATGCACCCGTTCCCGGATACGGCTGCCTCCGTGGACACTCCCGGGTCGATCCCCACATCCCCGTTTTCCAGAAAGCGGTGTTTCTGTGGCGGGATGCCTTCCAGTACCACCTGGAGATAGAAATGCCACCGGATCCCCACCGGTTTCCGGACGATCCGGCAGTACTTTACCTTATGCTGCAGGGCTTCCTGTACATACCAGTCTTTTTTATGGAGCCGTACCTGGATACAGAGTCCCAGCCAGTGGAGCTTCTTATCCCGGAACCGCAGGCCTGCGGCATTGTTCTTCCCCTCCATGGAGGTAAAGTCCATCAGCTTTTTTAAGTGGATGGTCTTCCCTTTCCGGAACAGGACGTCTTCCACAGATTTCCATACGGTGCTGGCGATCTTCTGTGCCGTCAGGGAATCCATATACCGTTTCCGCTTTTTCTGCTGTATGGAGATCCAGCTGTGGAACTGGTATTCGGACAGGCCGTATTCCATACGGAGGGCAGAAAGTTCTTCTTTCTTCCGTTCCCCTTTCCGGTAGGTGTTGTCCATGGCAGCCCGGTACCGTTTGTCCTGCCGGAGTCCCCTCAGCCGTTTCCTGGCATGGGATACCAGACGGTTGTACATCAGGAATCCCTGGTAGAAGCGCTCCATCAGGACGGCTTCATCGGAAGCGGAGGTATTCAGTTTCAGGGATAAGGTAAAGGTACTCATTACGTTCCTTTCTGGTTTTCGATATAGCGTTTTACAGTTTCAGGGAAAACGGATCCGACAGTAGAGCGGAACGCACTGTGCGATCTCATAGCTGGAATCATCATAATAATATTATACTGCAAAAGCTATTATTCCGCAAGAAAACAAGAACATTTATTCGACACCTAAAAGGTATCGGACGCTCCCATCCCCACGGACACAAGATCCAGGGGACTTTCCCGCTTCTTTATTTGTAAATTATGAGAACGGTGGCTACGCAGAAAGGTACAAAGATTTCAGAAAAACAAAAAAATTGGACGAATCGAATACAATATGATACAACGATCCCAAAAAGAAAATATTCTTACTATTACCTGGTTCCTGGTTAAGCCAAACGAGAGAAAAAAGGAAATTGGGAAAGAACTTTTGCAATATGTTGTACAATTTGCTAAAGCCAGCAATATTTCTAAAATATGGGTCGAACCGATACCTTTTGCAGAACAGGAAAATGACTGTAAGCTTCCACTGGGATTTGTATATGCAATTTATGAGCATTTAGGTTTCCAATTTGCAAATCCTAATGCGGATCGCAAAAAAGAAGGAAATAAAATGTATTTATCTGTCAAATGAAACATTTTTCATATCGTTTTTATCTACTGCGGGCTGAATTCGGCCCGCTTTTTCATTCTTGTATAAAAATCTGATTAAAAATCCCGAAAAAAACATATTATCCAAAACTAAATTTGCAAAGGAAACAGTAAATTGAACAATAATGATTTAGATGTTATCACCAAACAGGGATATTACGTGGTAAAAGGGAATGAATTGATCCAAAAAAACAGATATAAATTATCACTGGCAGAACAAAAAACGATTGCATATATCTGCTCTATGATTAAGCCGCTTTCTTCCTCACGGGATTCCCAAAATTTATTTCAGCTTACATATAAATTCAACATAAGGGAATATTGCGAAATTTGTGGGGCTGATTATGACAACGGAAAAAATTATGCAAATGCAAAAAAAATACTAAAAGGACTGAGGGATAAATCCATGTGGCTGACAATGGAAGATGGGTCAGAAACACTGGTAGGCTGGCTGTCAAAAGTAACACTTTGTAAAGGCAGCGGGATCGCAACGGTTACTTTGGATGATGACCTGGTGCCTTATCTTTTTGCGCTTGGAGGCCAGTTTACACAGTATCAGCTTTGCAATATTTTGTCCATGAAATCTGCTTTTTCTATCCGTATGTACGAACTTTTAAAATCGTATGGCTTTCAAAAAAGCAAAATATTTGCTATTGAAGAACTAAAACATCTCCTTATGGTGGATGATATAAAATCATATGAACGCTTCCCGGATTTTCGCAGAAGGGTATTGGATATTGCGTGTGATGAAATTAATGCCCTAACTGATATCGTGGTCAAGTACGAATTGATTAAAAATGGCAGAAAATTTGAAAAAATCAAATTCTTTATTCGTGAGAAAAGTTCTCAGGAATTATTGCTTGTGGAAAAATCTGCAAAGAATTCTGCTATCGGTATGTGATGCCAGGAAAAATACCAAGGCCTTTTTTTGTGCTTTTTCACCGTACCATTTGTCACATTTCGTACCGTACCAAAAGTCACAGTTAAAGGAGTTATCCACCGTACCATCCGTCACTTTTATACCGTACTAAACGTCACACTTCGAAGCCCTAAAAAAGTTATCCACCGTACCAAAAGTCACAGTAACCCGTACCAAAAGTCACATTTAACCGTACCAAAAGTCACATTTCGAGCCCGGAAACGCCCTAAAAATGCGGCTCCGAGGGGGCTCCTAAATATATATAAATATATTAAATATCAACTTCTTTTATACTTATGAAAAATCGCAAGAGAAAAAATAAGGTTTAGAGATCAAAAAAAGATCTGATTCTCGAACAAAAAGCAAGGGGGAAATTTCCCCCCCCAGCACTTCGTGCTTCCCCCTGCCCTGGACAAGAAAGAGAATCTGGATGACATATTATACACGAAAGAGATTACTGATCGAAGGAGGAGAGAAATATGCAGTTATCTGAACAACAAAAAGAAGCTATGACAACAGTCAATGGACAGGTGATTTTAATAAGCTGTCCTGGAAGTGGAAAAACATCCACTGTTGTACGCCGGGTACAGTATATGGTTGGACAGGGAATCCCGGCTGACCAAATCCTTGTCCTGACATTTTCTAAGGCAGCAGCACTTGAAATGGCAGAACGGTTTTATAAGCTGGCCGGGAATACAGAAATGGCAGCGGGGGTTACATTTGCTACCATCCATTCATTCTGCTATTCAGTCATTGCACCGGAATACCAGCTGAATGTGAGAAACATTCTTGGAGCGGAATCCCAATGGATGATTATTCGCAAAGGTGTTGAATACCTGAAAAGGAATGAGGAACTGAGCATGGAGATCCGTGACTATGTGGAGTTTACCAATTCCTGTCTGCGTGAAATTTCTGTGATCAACAACAACGGCTGTGACTGGAATACTTACCAGGCAGAAACCTGCCCTACGGAGGAATTTCATAAAATTTATAATCTGTATGAGCAGAGTAAGCAGGAATCTGGGAAAATAGACTATGATGATATGCTAAAACTCTGTTATCAGCTGTTTTGTGACCAGCCAGAGGTTTTGGAAGCCTACAGGCAAAGGTTCAAATACCTGATTGTTGACGAATATCAGGATACAAATTTTCTACAGAGGGATATTCTTTATATGCTTGCAGGGGATCCGAGAACCGCCAATATCTGCGTAGTCGGGGATGATGACCAGTCCATTTATAAGTTCCGGGGGGCCAGGCCGGAAGTCATGCTTGGCTTTTCGAGACAGTATCCTGGCTGTAAGGAAATTAACATGGATGTCAACTACCGTTCCTGCACAAGCATTATCCATTACGCAAAACGTCTGATCGAACATAATCAGCAGCGTTTTCCGAAAGATATCAAACCATTCCGTACAAGTGAGGGTGTCATAAAGCATTTTGGATGCAAGAATACCAATATGGAGCTGAACCAGGTGGCACGTAATCTTAAGGCGATGCATGAAAACTTGCCCTATGAGGAGATGGCAGTTTTGTACCGGAATAATAACCAGGCGGTGCTTCTGTCTGCGGCACTTTCACGGAAGGGAATCCCCTTCCATAGCGATGATAAACTGTCAAGCCCTTATAAACACTGGATTTTTGCGGATATGATGGCATATTACAGGCTTGCTTCTGGAACTGGGGACTGGAAAGACCTTATACAGGTGATTAACCATCCTAACCGTTTCATCCCGGAAAATGCTTTGAGAAACTGTCCTCCAGATAGGCTGGCAGTTTTGAATTGTATTCAGGACGCTCCCATGGAGCCTTGGAAAAAGAAAAAGGCAATGGCACAGGTAAGGGACTTTTTTATGAATCTGCAGCTTATGGACAGAAGCGACCCGAAAACTTTTATCGAGATGGTGTGTACAATGGGAGGATATAATCTATACCTTGCCAATTATGCCAAGTACAGGAATATGGACGTATCGGAATTAACCGGGCTAATTGATTCCTACAAAGACGATATTCAGACGAACAATATTCTTGACATGGATGAATGGATGTTTTTCGCCAGAAGGACAAATCAGCGTATAGACGAGATTAACCGGCAGAATACCAAAAAGGGCGTGACAATCTCTACAATGCATAAATCGAAGGGAAGAGAATGGCCCGCTGTATTCCTGATAGGCGCTAATGAAGGAATCGTTCCTGGAAAAAATGTGAAGAAAAGTGCTGATATCGAAGAAGAACGCAGGCTGTTCTATGTTGCTGCGACACGTGCGAAAGATATTCTTTATATTTCGTATGTGGAAAGCGATTATACTGAAAAATCAAGGTTTGTAACTGAAATGTTTTGTGAAAAACAATATAGTAATGCGAGCAGCCCTGAAAAGAGGGAAAAGCTGAGAAACGGAATGCGTGTTTGGCATAAAACTTTCGGGAAAGGCACCGTTGTCCAAGCGATACCGGATGCGGTTGCCGTGAAATTTGATAAGGCGGTAACTATCCGGAAATTTGTAAATGCGCAGCAAAGCCAGCTGAGTGTGCTGAAAAATTAAGAATATAACATATTTTTTTGCAGAGATAACTGAAAGGAAAATCAGAATGAGTAATCTGTTAAAAGAGCGAGCGAGGACTACAGAAAAAACAAATCAGAAAAAAAAACAGGAACAAAGAAAAATCACGGTAGGATATACCCTTGATGGAAGAGCAGAGCGGCAGAGATTATCAAAAGGGAAACGGGCTGCTTTGACCTTTTGCATAGTGCTTTGTTCTCTGGCTGCCCTGATATACCTTCCGCCTTTGTTCTATAAAGAGCCGGAAGGTAATACAGAGGTTCCGATCACTCCGGATTCTTCTGCGATAAAAACCTATCTGAGCTATCTGAAAGATCATCCAGACGATGATTTTGATGAAGATGGCTTAAGCAATTCCCTGGAAGAAGAACATGGGACAGATCCGTGGAATGCGGATTCTGACTATGATGGAGTTTCGGATTATGCGGAACTTTTTATCACTCAGACTTCCCCTACGGATGCGACTTCTGTCCTTACCAAACAGGTCAGCACCAATGATGAGAAAAATGGGGAATCACTTTCTACCCCATACAAGATTGATGATATCATTTTCTGGCCGGATGATTATGCATCTAAGAGCTACGGATCGGTTGTAAGGACACTTTCCGGTTACCGCTTTTGGAATTATACTGGATGGGTGAAATTTCCAGAAACGGTATATGCGTATGGCTACAGGGACGGAGTCCATTATGAACTGGAACACAAAGAGAATGAGGATGCATGGAAGATTGATTCTTCGGACGAAATCTTTTTATACAAAAATCCTTTAACCTTTGTGCATTGCCTGAAAATTCCTTTTGTGGATACCATTTACCTTGAAGATTCTGGAACCGGAAAATTATTATCTAAGATCCTTCCTTCAAAAGGCGGATTAATAAACTGTTATAGGGCTGCCGTAATTGATACCCAGCCCAAAACTAAGGGAGACATAACAGCGACTCTGAGGTCACCGCTTATTGACCGGACTGACAGTTCAAGGCTGGGAATTAATACAAACTCGCTGAAAGACCTGTCCTGGCTGAGAAAACAGATAGAAGCAAACGAATGTGTTGCCGTTTCCCTCTATTCTTCAAACGTTGGTGAAGCTATTGGTATTGTTTATGGCTATACCAAGGAGGGTGATCTGTTGGTGGCTGATGAAAATCTGAATCCAGTTGGAACCCTTAAGATTACAGAGTGCGCAATGAACATGATGGATAAAGACGGAAACATTGGTCCGAAAACATGGTTTGCATTTCGTGGCCTGGGATTTGATTCTGCAAAATACGGTGACAGAATCAGTTTCTTTGCTTCTACAATTACCGGTGCAGATGATAATGCAACGGCTCCATCCGTAGAAGTGCAAGAAGAAACCCAATCAGAATCCCAGACGGAGTCAGAAAGCGAAATACAGCCGGAAACAGTGACGGAGATTCCAGACGAGACACCTTTAGAAGAAACTGAGCAGGAAACACAGAGCGAAATTGCTGTGTTTGGCTTGGATTCCTGAATATTTAAAAAAATAACATATTTTTGATGGATGTATTTCTTGTCCAATCCTCCTTTGTATGCGGACTGCAATTTTTCTGTTGCGGTCCGATTTTTTTGAGGATACGGGAAATGCATCACATTACAGGAGGAACTTTTTTATGAATGACCTGAATGAAATCCAAAGTATATTAAAGACGGAGTTTGCTGCATTTGAAACATCTGATTCCGGGATATTGAATTTTACCCAAACGGTTATGCAGTATCTGCCGGAATACTATTTCAGGAAAAGAGCAAATGGTAAGGAAAATATAATCCTTCTACTTGCAAAATCGTCTTTTACAATAGCAAATATGCTTTTCAAAATGGATTATTATATGCGGAAATTTGAAATGTCAGAAAGAGATTGTATACGGTCTGCTTTGCTTTTGTGCGATGGATTTGTATATGGAGCTGAAAATATTGTACCAGCTGGTACACATGAGGATCCGAACCATCCAAAACTGATGTCGGTGTTTATTGCACATGAAAAATGGAATGATTTATTACCAGCGTTCATAAGGCAGGATATAGCGGATTGTGTAGAAACTCATTCGGGGCAATGGGCGAACCTTAGAAAACCAACAACTGAAATGGAGCAGTTCGTACATATGTGTGTTTATCTTGCGACACGTCCAGAGTGTACGGTAAGGCTGCCAATTTCGGCTTCTTACTATCAAAGATGATTGCATGATTTTGGGGTATGGGCTTGGCTCATGCCCCTTTTTACTGAAAAAACTAAAAAAAGACATATTGTAAATAAGGGTAACGTTTCTTAACGGTATCAATAAGCAGATTCTGAAAGGAGAAGAAAAATGGTAAAAAAATTTTTTAGGCCGTTTATCTGTGCTGTATGCGCTATGATGTCCTTGATCTGTGGAGCAAGCCCCATTTTATACAATGTGGCTGCTGCGAAAGAGACTCAGGGCGAAACTGTGGTAGACGGTTCTGAGAGTGAAGGCGAGACGCTGCCTGTCGAAACAGAACAGCTGGCAGAAAGCGAAACGCAGACAGAAGCAGAAACTCAGGGAGAAACCCAGAGTGAAGCGCAGAGTGAGACTCAGGAGGAAACAAATGCAGAGTCTGAACAGCAGACAGAAAGCGAGTCTGAAACGGAGAAAAAGGAAAGTGAAGCAACGGAACCGGTAGCAGAATACGATAAAGCATATTATACAGTCGGTGATTCCATTACCTTGAACATTTCCGGGATTCAGGATGCAAACGCTTCTTCTGCAACTGTGTCCTATGATATTCCGGAGGGAACAGAACTTTCTGGTGTTTCAGCTGCCGGAGCTGATGTGCAGTATAAAAATGCAAATGGGGACTGGACAGCTTACTCTGACGGCGTAGACAGTGCTTCGGTTAAGGCAATCCGTTTTATTTTTAAAGGGGATGAGACTGGGGTTGTATTAGCAGACGGAGAATCCATTTCCATTACTTTGAAGGCTACTGCAGGCGTTTCCGAAGAAACTCCTGTCAGCGTGGCATATGAGGAAGCTGAGGAAACAGTAGAAAAAAGCGGATCTGCATCCCTGAATGTAAAATCTGTCCAGGTGAATGTTTCTATGAAGCAGACCCCTGATGTACCCACTCCGGGTGATGAGATCACTCAAAATGTATCCGTAGAATATCTTGGGGAAGTGGATTCCAAGATTACGTATACTGTAGATCCGGCATTGAACCTGAAAAAGATAGATGTTGGTGCTAACACCTACCTCGAAGGTGGTACAGCCGTGATTACGACAGAAGAAGGGGAGCAGCAGCTTCCAATTACAGCGGCTATGGATCTTTCTGAATATGCCGGTATCACCAAAATTGTATTTATCCCTAAAATCAAGTCATACGAGGGCATGAATGCAAGTTTCACTGCAATCTTAAAGTTAAAGGAAACTGAGGAACCGGTTTCTAGTTATACTTGCACGACAGATGTTGTAGTAACAGAAGGGGAGTATGAGAATACGGTTTCCTCTGCATTAACTTCCAAAGTGAATTTCGTTTCTGTAGTAACTCCTGCTGTTTCCCTTGTTTATGATGGTAAGAGTTATAACGAGAGTACCGGCAATGCAGTGGAATTTGGAAAGACCTTCAGTGTAGTCCTTGACTCACTGGGAATGACAGCATATTCTAAGGCAAATGTATATGATTACTCCATCACAACACCATCCTTTGTGACCCTGCAGCAGATCGTTCTTCCGGAGCTTGACGGGGCAGCAAAGATTAAGGTATTTACTGCCGATGCGGATGGCAATGAGACCGAACTTGGTGAATTTACCCAAGGTGAAACCGTTACTGTTGATAAAAATAAGATTTCAGCGGTTCATTTAGCTGTTACTTCTGAAACTGGAATTTTCACTACAACAAAAGCTGGCTCCATCACATTCTCAAATGACAATAAGAAGAACAAAGATGGAAAAACACAGAATGCCAGCTTCCGGGCGGTGGCATCCACCGTATGTGATGGACAGACCTATTCTGCATCCTCAAAAATTCTTACAATCAATGTAAGGAACTTTAAGAGAACAGAGCCGGAATCAGAGCCGCAGACCAATTCTCCGTCCCAGAGTGAAACAGATTCCAATAATCCTGGACAGACAGAAACTGAAACTCCGGAACAGACGGAACCTGAAACAGAGGATCCGAATGAGGAAACACGCAGACAGCAGGAAAGCGAAAGAAAAGACCAGATCAAGAAACAGTCTTTACAGAATGAGCAGAAGATGAAGGAAAAGCTTAAGAGCCTTCTGCAGGACCGTGTGAATCAGATCAAGGGAAATGCGTCTGACCCTGCTTCTGGTGGAACTGCAACCAGTACTGGAACTGCGACAAAGGCAGCAGCCCCAGACAAATATGCAGATTGGACGATCAAACCTATCTTTGACACCATTGTTTCAGACCTGATTCCGAAGGACCTGCTTCCGATTAGTGAAGGAATTGTAGAGAATATCGTTCCTTCACAGACTATGGTAGAAACTGAAGTTTCACCTGAGACAGAAACAGAAACGATTTCTGAAAGGTTCACCTCCCCGACAGAAACAGATCCTCCGGTAGAAATCCAGAAGCCGGAGACAGAGAGTGAGAAGGAAACAGAGACGGAAGCAGAAACAGAGACAGAACGTAAAAAATTCCTTGGTATCTTTTAAGTTTGGAAAAGGCCGGCATGAAGCCGGTCTTTTCTTGTATAAAAATCAAATAATATTTTTTACATCTAACATATTATAAGCAAAAATAATGTTAAGGAGGCCTGTATGTCTAATATAACTGTTTCTTATCAGGAGTATGACAGACTTTGTGATTTAATGCCAAAGCTGACATTATTGCCTGCTCGAATTCCAAATAATGATGAAGCAGAGCTTTTGGTGTCTTCACCGCATTTTCTATCCATGGCTGTCTGGTTCCTGGAAAAAGAAGAATGTATTCCAGAAAATGCAGATGGAGAAGCCCTAAGGGAGCAGCTAATGGATTTGGTGGACGAAGAATTATCTGCAATAACCGTTAAAAATGGTTTGGAAATCCCGGAAAATGTGATTCAGCTAAGTATGGCTGATTACGAAAATGTTTATCAGATTGCACAGGGTATGATGTTTATTCCCGCCGGTGTACTTCCGTCAAAACAAGAAATCGAGCAGATCCTTCTGCCAAATGTTAAATTCAGCCTGGGATTTATACTGGCGTTGCTGCTGAAAAATCCGGATTCGTCAAGAACTGCTGCCTATAAAGAATTGAAAAATATTGCTTTGCAGCATTTCGTAATCTGTGACCAGAAAAAACCGGTAGAATTGTCAAAGGAAAAATTCATGGAGTTACAGAACAATATCCTGAATGTCCAGTTTGATGTGGAAGAATGGTGGCCTTCAATGGATGAAGCAAAAAGACTTCTGGCTCCCAATTTTCCAAAATGTTTTGACTTCATCATATGGTTTTTGAAAAATAATGTGCCGGTAACGCCGGAGCAAAAAGAAGTTAAAAAGTTCCTGGAGAAGCTGGTAAGGAATAATTTGCATATCCTTAAAGTACAAAATGTGAAATGGATTGGTGATTTCTGATGAGATATTTATACATAGCTGAAAAACCTTCAACAATGCAGACTGTAAAAAGCGTATATGAGTTTGCGGGCAGCCCACTAGGGAAAATTGATTTTATTTCCTTAGCCGGCCATGTATGCGGGCTGTTGGAGCCAAAAGAATACCCACAGTGGAAAGACCAGAAATGGGCAGATTTGCCGCTCCCCATGATCCCGGATGATTTTCAGGTTAAATCGATTAAACCTGCTATTGTGAAATCCATTCAGGATAAACTGAAGAAAGAAAAGTACGATGCGATTATCGTGGGCACGGATTCAGATGTTGAAGGAAATGGAATCTATGCACTTCTGGAGAAGAAACTGAATCTTTACCACTACAAGGCCTTACGCTTTTTCGAGAAGGACCTGACTGCTGAAAGTATTATGCAGTCATTTAAAAATCTTACGGATTTCCACAAAAATCCCAGAGATGTAGGAATGACTCAGGCTTATTGGATTCGGGCTCAGTTTGACTGGCTGATTGGGCATAACATGACTGTGGCATATACGGTAAAAACGAACTTAACCATGCGTGTTGGAAGGGTAAAAGCGCCAACTCTTAAGCTGGTGTATGATAACTGGAAGGCAATCGAGGATTTCCAAAAGAAGAGTTCCTACCTCCCGACTGTTACCACCAAAAATCCTCTTCTAAATGCAACGTATATAAATGAAGAGGGGGAGGACGGTATTTTTGAGAAAAAGGAGGATGCAGAACGTCTGCTGCAGAGCCTTGGAAATAAAGCAACCGTTAAAAAGAAAGAATGCAAGCTGACAAAAAAGGCTCCGCCACAGCTGTTAAAGCTTTCTGATGTTCAGTATGAAGCCGGACAGAAATACGGGTATTCCCTGACGAAAACACTTGCCATTATCCAGTCCCTGTATGAAAAGCATAAAGTTGTTTCCTACCCCCGAACGGATGGTAAGTATGTATCTTCTGAAAGGGCAAAAGAATTTCCAACGCTGTTAAAGGCCGTTGCCGCAGTCCCGGAACTGAAAGCAGAAGCTTCCGGAATTTCTTTGGCAGCGATCAACCAGGCAAGGGGTAACAAACGGTATGTGAATGATGCAGAGGTTGCAAAAAAATCCCATGATGCACTGATTCCTACAGGAAAGGCACCGGATTACTCTAAAATGACGACAGAGGAGCAGAAAATCTGTACATTGATATATAAACATTTTCTTGCTATTTTTCTGCCAGACCTTACAGAAGAAAAAAGAAAATATTTTCTCGATGTTGATGGAAAAACATTTGTCTGCAAAGGCTCCAAGATTGTAGACCATGGGTTTACCAGGATTTTTGATACGAAAATCAAGGAGAATGAGCTTCCGGATGTGACCGAAGGGCAGCAGATGGATATTTCCAAAAAGGAAATTCATGAGGTGGTATCTCGGCCTCCGGCAAGATTTACCCAGGCCTTATTGCTAAAAGCAATGGAAGATATACAGAAGTATATGCCGGAATCAGAACTTAAGACGATCATGAAAAAGGTGGCCGGTATCGGACAGGCATCTTCAAGAGGTGAAATTGTCCGTGAACTGCTGCAGACGGGATATATTGAGGAGAGAGAAAAAGGCGGCCTTTACATGACGGAGAAAGGGCTGGCTTATATCCATTATCTGGATGGCAAGAGTATTACGGATCCGGCTCTTTCTGCCCAGTGGGAACTGCATATGCAGCATATCCGTGAGGGAGAAGAAAAGTATGAGGATGTCAGAAAACAGATCCTTGATTATGTGAATGAAAGTGTGAGGGAAGTTATGGATAGTTCATTTGACCAGTTTAATGACACAGAAAATACAACCAAGCTGCCTTGTCCGTTCTGCGGGAAACCACTCCGTAAGACAAGCTTTGGCTATGGGTGCAGCGGATACCCGGATTGCCGTTTTTCTATTGGAGAAATAGCCCATAAACGCTTAACAGAATCACAGCTGTCGGATTTGCTGACAAAACACCGCACTGGCGTGATCAAGGGATTTACCAATAAAAAAGGAACAAAGTTTGATGCAGTTTTGGTTTTAAAGAATCGTGCAATATCCTTTGAGTTTCCTGAAAGCATAAGGGAAACCAAAGATTTAATGTGTCCGGTATGCGGTTCCCCATTACAGAAGTTCGCCTGGGGATATGGCTGTTCGGATCATAAAAACGGTTGCAACTTTGTGATTGGTAAAATAGGCGGAAAGATGCTCACGGAAAGCCAGGTTAAGACGCTGCTCAATAAGGAAAGGCTCGGACCTTTATCCGGATTCCACAAAAAGGATGGGACTACATTCGAAGCAACCTTAGTCCTTGAAAAGGAAGAAGACGAGAACGGGAAAGAGAACTATAAGGTGGCTTTTGAGCATCGGAAGTCTTTACAGAATACTGCAAAGGATATATATGCGAGATGCCCGGTCTGCGGTGGGACGGTTGTCCGTGGAAAATGGGGATGGATCTGTGGTAAGAACCAGTGTTCCGAAGTCCCGTATAAATTGAGTGAACGTGAGATTGAACCGGAGACAGCAGAACAGATTTTTGCTGTAGGGCATTCTTCTATGCTGGAAGGGTTTATCAGTAAAAAGCAGAAACCATTTTCTGCAATTCTTGAAATGAAAGATGGAAAAGTGAGATTCAGTTTTCCGGAAAACTAAAAAAAGGGTCACGGGTAAAGAACCTGTGGCCCTTTTGGCTGCCATACACAGTAAAGAACCTCCAACCTCATAATGACATATTAATTTTGAAAATATCATTATGAATTAAGGAGGATCACAATGAAAATCGAATCAATCACTGTAAAAAACTTTAAAGGATGCCCTGACGGCACCTACAATCTTTCCAAGCTGAATATGCTGATTGGTAAAAATGGGAAAGGAAAAACTTCTTTTCAGCTGGCATTGCGTTATTTGCTGAATGGAAAATTACCGGCAGATCCTATCCGGCATGGGAATGAAATTCTGTATGTTTCCGGGATTATCGAGGGAAATGTGGAAATTGCAAGAAAATATTATCTTCCAGATACTTTCCGGGTCAATCAGAATGAGGTTACGGAAAAGGCTTTTACGAAAAAAGTCGTGGAGCTGAAAGGAAATTCTGTGAACAAACCATTGCTTTCTGTCCTGGTTCCCAGTAATAAATTTTTCACAGCGGAGGATCAGGACTCCCTGTGGGAGTTTTTGGAAACAGGGGGTGTTTCCGGCGTAAAGATTATGGGAATCAAGGAACTTTCCGTGGAACTGGCAGATGGTACTTCTCTCTATATGAGAAAAACAAAACCGTCTGAATGCCTGGTCGCAGGAAAAAAAGTGACGGCGAAAAAATTCAATGAATTACTGGCTGATCATATGTATGGGAATCAGACAGCGCTGGACATAACCACGTCTTCTGAAATCATTGCCGCTATGGATATGGCAGATTTTGCGAAATATCTGATGTCAATTATTCCAGTAAAGATGGATTTCAGCAAGCTATCCAAACTTGCCGAGCTGACACCGGAAGAAACAGAGGCTCTTGCCGGCTTGTTCCCGGAAGCGCCAACACCTATTCTGCTTGAAAATGTGGCTTCCGCCTATAAAACGGTATTTGGCATCCGACATGACCTAAGACTGGAAATGGATGAATGGAAGAAACGGTCAATGTTTGATGGATTCCTTCCGTTGCCAGATGTGAAACATACACAGTTCCTTCTTGCGGAAGCTAATAAGAAAATTGGGGCCGCAATGGAAATTGAAAAGGCCTGGGGAATCTATAAGCAGCGTGTTTCAGAAAGACAGCGTTCTATCAACACTTTAAAAGAGTGGATTGATACCTACAATAAGATGGATAAGAGCCCGGTTCCTAAGGCCGGACAGCTGGAATATCTTCAGAACATGGAGAACACCCTGCGACAGAACATTGAAATGCTGGTAAGAAATATTGCTGCCAGTAATGAAACCTACAAGTCTTTTCAGAGGATGATGGAAAACCTGAATAATACCGTTTGCCCGTTATGTAATAAACTGGTATGCCACACAGACAAGACTGTGGTACAGGAGGACATTGCTGCCGCCATGCAGGATCTACAGAATAATATGCAGAGACTGGCTGGGGAGAAGAATAATGTTGAAAACCAGTTAAAGCAGGTATTGGAGCAGAAAGAAGCGGTGCGTGGCCTGATTGAAAAATATAATCAGAAAGTCCAGCTGTACCGCCGTATTCAGGAACTTAATAAATCAATCCCGAAAGAGCCGGTCGAACCGGCACCTGTTCCGGATGTAACAATGATTAAGAGACAGGCCCAGCGGTACCAGCTTTATATCCAGCAGTCGGCAGTCCTGGAAAAGTGCTGGGAAGCTTATCAGAAATTTGAAGAAGTAAAGGCACAGTATGAACTTTACTGCAGCCTTGTAAAAAAGACTGAACCCAGAAAGGGAATCCTTACCTGTACAATCTTAAATTATCTGTTGCAGCCGTTCCATGAACACGTAAACGGATTCATTAGTTCTGTATTTCCAGATACGGAAATTGCGTTCCAGATGGGGGATAACGGACTGGAAGTAGTATGCTGCCCTCATAACCATACCAGTTACATTCCGATCAGATCTTTATCTGACGGGGAGCGTATGCTTGCAGTATTTACGCTTATGGAAATGATTTCCAGCATCTCCGGTACAAGGATCCTGGTATTTGACCGTTTGGAATCTATGGACACAGAATCTATCCATAACCTTTTGAACACTTTGCAGTCCAAAGAGGTGCAGGAGAGATATGACCATATTTTACTGGCTTCTGTAGACCATGCGGATATTTGCGGTATGCTCAAAGAAATGCCTGGGGTCAATATGATTTCGATGTAATAAAATAATTCATTGTAGAAAGTGCCTGTGCTGTGGTATCATATAATCACAGATATCACAGGCACTTGTTGATATTTTATGGAGGAACTTTTATGAAGAATATTAGAATTCCGGTTGGAATATCTGACTTTGAGGAAATTAGAAAAGGCGGATATTACTATATTGATAAAACGGGTTTAATTTCTGTGTTACTACAGGAAAGACCGGCAAAAGTAACGTTGATCACACGGCCAAGAAGGTTTGGAAAAACACTTGGGATGAGTATGCTTGCTGATTTTTTCGATATTGGGAAAAGAAGCGAGGAATTGTTTGAAAACCTGGAAATTTCCGGAAATGGAAACTTGTGTGATTATTGGATGAACCGTTGGCCAACCATTTTTCTGACATTTAAAGATGTGGATGGCCTTGACTATAAACAGGCCTATAAGCAGCTGGTTTTCCAGATTTCGGAACTTTATAAAAAGCACAGTTATCTGTTAAAAAGCCTGGAAATTGATGAAGATGATAAGAAACTTTTCGCACAACTGAAGACAAGGGAAGCAGATGAAACTTTGGTTATTAGATCCGTTAGTCTGCTTATGCGCCTGATGGAAACATATTATGGAAAACCTGTCATTCTTCTTATGGATGAATACGATGTCCCGATTGCCAAAGCCAGCAGCAATGGCTATTATTCCCAGATGCTTTCTGTTATCCGTGGCATCATGAGTACCGCTTTGAAGGACAATACATCCTTAAAATTTGCAGTTATCACAGGCTGCCTACGTGTTGCGAAAGAAAGCATTTTTACTGGAACCAATAATTTTGTTTCGGATACAATCAATAATTCTGGACTGGATGAATATTTTGGTTTTACACAAGCGGAAGTTGACAAAATACTGGCCGATGCAGATGCTAAGGAATACGCCGAATGTATGAAAAACTGGTATGACGGCTATCATTTTGGCGAATTTGACATTTACTGTCCATGGGATGTGATGAACTATCTCAGGGATTTGCGTACTAATCCACAAGCAAAACCTGTCAGTTATTGGAAAAATACCAGCGGTAATGATATTATCCGTTCATTCATTGATTATGCGGATAGCAACATTACTGAAAAACTGGAAATTTTACTTGCTGGAGGCTATATCCGGGAACGGATAGATGAAAATTTAACCTACGATTATCTGCATTCTTCGGAAAGCAATTTTTGGAGTGTTCTCTATATGACGGGGTATTTGACACAGGCTCGTTTGCCAGGTATATCTGATAGTTTGGATGGAAACGAAATGGCGTTAATTATTCCAAATGCAGAAATTAAGGAAATTTTCGAGACTACAGTTATACGGTGGTTTGCGGATACTGTCAAAACCTGGAACCGTGATGCAATTTTCCAGGCCATCTGGGGAAATGATACTGTAACACTTACAAAAGAAATGCGTATTCTTTTGTGGAATACGATCAGCTACCATGACTATAAAGAAGACTTTTATCATGCTTTTCTTGCTGGTATTCTTATGGGGGCTGGTAACAAGCTGGAATCCAATAAGGAATACGGCCTCGGAAGACCGGACATTGTAATTTTAGACCGGATCCACAACCGGGCTGCGATTTTTGAAGTAAAAATTTCCAGTTCAAAGGAGCATCTGTCAAAAGACTGTGACCGGGCTTTACAGCAGATCCGGGATAAGAAATATGCAGAAGCTTTTACTGGGGATTATGAGGATGTATTTTGCTATGGAATTTCGTTTTACCAGAAAGACTGTCTGGTAAAAAAGGCAGATTGATGATTTGATGATCAAAACAAGGACAGCCCGCAAGCTGTCCTTTTGTATTTTTGGCAGAAAATCTGGAAATACTATTAAAAACTGTTTCATGGATAAGGGGAATATATGGAGAGATATAATGACGAAATGAAGTTATGGCTTTTTGACCTTGCACATGGTAATTTGTCGGACAAAGCCATCATAGCGGGATTTCTGAAACACTATGTCCTTTGGGACTGTACGATTGGAGATGTCAAACGTGACATTATATTTCACACAAATTATGGGAAAAAGGGCTGCGAAATAGCAATAAATACACTTATGAGGGTCATAAAAGAACAATAAAAACAAAGGGAAAATACAGGTCTTACTTCCAATTTATCATATAGACAGGAAAATCGAAGAAGTCAATGAAAATTTCAGGGATGAAGCTCATATTATTTATGTAAATTCTAAGAAACAAGAGGATACAGAATTAGGCAGACTGATGCATGATCTTCACTGTAAGAATGCAGAAGATATGCACAGTAAGATACTTGCCGACAGAGTATACGAATTGAAGGAAACACAGAAAGGGGTGGAATTCATGTGCCGTGAGATGGAACAGATTTATAGTGAAGGTATAGAAAGCGGAGAACTGAAAAAAGCAAAAGCTTCAGCTTTATCCATGGCTGCGGATGGAATGAAAATTGATAAAATAGCCCACTATCTTAATGTAAGTGCTAAAATGGTACAGAAATGGATTGATGAGAGCATGAGTGTTGTACATTAAAAAATTTGGAAGAGAAAAAGATGTAGCGTATTCTCTGGTAGATAAAAATTCATGGAGCTTTTTCACTGAAAGCAAATTAATTAACAAACCAGCCCGTCAAAAGGAGGTAGCTGATATGTTAAATATGGTTTCTTATGCGGAGGAAAATGGAAAAAAGGAAGGTAAAAAAGAAGGTAAAAAAGAAGGCGAAAATCGTTTGGGTTCACTTATGAAGGTTTTACTGAAAAATAAACGCTATTCGGATGCAGAGAAGGCATCTGAAGATGAAACGTACCGTGAGGAACTTTATAAAGAATATAAATTATAAGGATATTTAGAAACAGTGAATTTATTGATCCTCCAGCATTTGACTGCTGGAGGATTTTTTTCTTGATATCAAAGCATCTTTTTAATCTGTTTTTTTAACAACTCTATTCCGGCACGATATAAGTTGTATATTTGGCCCGGCTCTATTCCAAGTCGTTCTCCAATTTCTTTGTACGTAACACCATAAAATATTTTCAGCAGGAGTATCCGGGGCAGCGGAGCGGGAAGCTGCTGGATTTTCTCGATAATCTGTTCAGATATTATATTTCCAAGAAGAATGTCCTCTTCAAGTACATCGGAAGAATAAAGGGAATCTGAAATCCCTGCGATGGAATCAAGATATACAAGCTGCTTTCTTGCCATTACTGCCAGTTCACGTTGGACAATTTCAATATTGATGCCGCTGGACATGGCAATCGCTTCTGCACATAACAGACAACCATTGGCTTTTAACGTATCTGCCGTGGAAGATATTTTTCGTTCTAAACGGGCAAAATAAGCGGATGGAATATTTCGGAGATAATAAGTATATTCGGACATTTCATGTATGACATAATTTTTACTGTACGCATGAAAAGGCCGTGTCCCATTATAATGAACCAATGCCTTTAAAACCCCAACCATTCCGCATTGGTACAGATCCTCCTTATGTTCTGGTACAAAGCAGGAAAAGTTTGCCTTCATGATATGAAGTACATGGGACTTACTGCTTTGGACTGCAAGCTGTTTGGCTTGTTGGACCAGGCAGGGATCACCGCTCTGATAAAGATAACAGATCATATGGTCCCGCAGGGATACATTTGATTCCATCTTTTGGATTTCATTCCTCATATGTTTTTCCTCCATTAAAATATTTTTGCTACATAAAATGAATGTTGAATGGGATTCGTTTTTTGCAGAAATATCTGGAAAATTCATAGTGGAAAATCCTTGTATGAAAATCCGATGTTTTTTTTTACTTCTGACATATTATAGCCAGACGGAACGAGATAACCGAGTCAATAATCCCTGTTGTAATTGGAAGTGCTGTTTTTTTTCTTTTATAACATATTATTTCCAGACAGAAGGTTATTATTCTGCCTAACCGTACCTTGAAAAATTAATAAGAAAGGAGATTTCATTATGAGATCAAAAAAGATTTTCAGACAGGCCATGTCTGTAGCCATGGCTGTTGTGATGTCTGCTTCTTCTGTTTTTCCGGTTTATGCATCGGATACCGCAGGTGATACAGATACCACATCAGAAACAACTGTAGACCTGGCAGATCTCGAAAATGACTCAACGGTGTCGGAAGCAGAGGAAAGCGAAACACCGGAAACGGAAGATTACGAACCTTATGTTCTGTATCTCCCGAAGATGGAAGGCGTTGAATACAGCTATGATGAAAGCCATCTGGAAGCTGACCTTTCAGCGGATTCCTATGATATCCTCCTCTATGAAGAAAATGAACAGGTGGATATGACAGTCAAAACCGATATGGAGGTGGCTGTAGTTGACGCAATTACAGAAGATGTAATCGTGCCAACAGAAGACATCAAGGATGGAAAAATCTCTTTTGTTATGCCGGCAGCAGATCTGATGCTCCAGTTTACCAAAGATGGGGTAAAGCAGACAGAAGCTATTGAGGTACCGGCAGACAATGAAGAGGAGCCTGTTGTTGATGTTCCGGTGGAAAACCAGACCGAAACAGATGAAGTCCAAAGTGAAACCGTTTCCGAAGAGCAGTCTGAATCAGTTGCGGAAACAGAAACGGTTGCCGAGACTGAAACAGCTGCGGAAACAACTGCTGAGACAGAAACTGTCGTAGAAGAATCTGAAATCACTCTGCCAGAAACAGAGGAGGAGACAGATGTTCAGACCGAGGAAGAATCTGAAAAGCAGATTCAGGTAGATCTTCAGACTGAGATCCAGACCGAAGATGCGGATGAAGAGGAACCTCCGGCAGATCTGGAGTATGAGATTGTTGATGAAAAAGATATGGAACAGTATCTGATTCCGGAAGCAGGATCTACCGTATATGATTCTAACAAGAACTTATACTTTAGAGATACTGAATTCGATTACAAATCTTATGTCCCGGATACAGACGGCGTTGATCAGGCAAATGTTTCCTGGGAAAGCGGTGAGCTGAACTTCAACGAGGCTGGAACCTATGATATCATCTATAAGGCAGTTTTAAAAGATGACGAGAGCTATTTCTGGTATATTGATGTTCCAATGAACGTCATTATTTCCAAAGATGCTGCAACCGTTGGTTCTGACGGATATGAAGACAAGCTTCTCTTAAGACAGGATCTTGACCCGAAATACAAAGGTGAGATTCCGGAAAAAATCGGGGATCATATCACCGGACCGGATCTTGTTACGGTAAAGGGTGAAGAACTCAGCCTGAAGGACATCAACTTCGACTACGACATGGATGTATTTACTTATGATGTAGTAGACGAGGGCGGCCTCGATGTGAACACACCGGGCGTTTACAATATCGTCTACAGAGTAACTACTTTCCAGGATCCTACCGTATACTTCTTTATTGACTGTACTCTGACTGTAAAAGACGCAATCGGTTCCGAGAACGCCATGACAGTCCATGTAAAGAGTACCGAGCTGAAAGCATCTGTAACAGATGTTGACGGAGAGTCCTATGAAGCTGGATATGGCCAGGACGTAGCTGTTGACAAGAATCTGAAAGAGATTGTTGTTGCACCGGCCTGGAAGAGCAATCCGGATGTGGAGCCTGTTGTTTCCGTCCTGAAAAATGGAGAGGAAGCAGACAAGGAAGGCATCGTTGAGTCTGAAACAAAAGACGGAAATAATCTTATTGTGACACTTAATGAAAATCTTCTGACAGGTGATGACAAATACGTTTTCGTGGTAGATTACCCGACATACGACCCTACAAAGGGTGGAGCCGTTAAATGTAACGAGCGTAGGTCTGAGGACTTTATCAGCCCGCTTGAAGCAAGCAGGGCAGAGAGCGCAGATGGCATTGCAACGTATGCAGCCAGTGTATCCAAGACCTGGGAAATTACAAGCTATTCCAACATTGTAAGCTATTATGATTCCTGTACAAACAGAAATCCGGCAGGAACTGCTTATCGTGGTGCTGAAATCCAGTTCACAAGTGACTTCCGTAAAGAAGTTGCTGCCTGGATCAAGAAAAACGGAGCTACTTTTGATAAGACAATCCCGGAAACGATGGGAATTGAGTGTAATAACCAGGATGGAAGCCATGCTGCATGGATGCCGTCACTTGGATACATCTGGACATATGGAAACCTTACCTGTACCCTGGAAACCAACGCCAAAGGTGAGTACAGTGCGCTCCTGATTGAAGCAACTGCATATTCCCATTCTGGATTCCAGACATTTGAGGGTTATATCCGTGTCCCGGTATCAGACGCAAGCAGTGACCTGAAAATCGTTAAGACAAGCCGTGGTGAGTTTACAACAACACTGTCCACAGTAAGGCTTAACTGTACATTCTCTCTTTACTCTGACAAAGACTGCACGAAGAGAGTTACCAAAATCAGGTTAAATGGTGGAGATAATGCTGGAAAACTGACTAAGACTGTTACTGGCCTTGACCCTGGCAAATACTGGGTGAAAGAAACAGGAAGGGCAGTCGGACATACATGGAATACCAAGATTTATCCAGTTACGCTTACTGCGAACAAGACCACAACGCTGAATATCGAAAACCAGCCGTTCTTCTTTAATGGACAGTTCCTGGCTAAGACAGATGCGAACACAAAAACACCTCTTGCGAATGCAGTATTCAAAGTTACTGGTACAGCAGGAAAAACCAATCCGCTTGTACTTGGTACCTGGTACTTCAGGACGGATGATAATGGAGCCATCTATTATGATGAAGCACATTATCTTGCAAGCTGGAATGGAAATAACAGTGACCCGCTGATCAAGTATGGTGTGGACAATATCACTTATGCACTCCCGGCAAGTACAACACTTACCTGCCAGGAAGTCGAGTCCCCTGCTGGATATAAGCTTAATTCCCAGGAATTCACCGCAGGTACTTACTCTGTTGACCCTGGCGTTTTAACACAGCCCCAAATGGCTTTTGATCCGATTTCTGTTGATGATGAGCAAGACACTGGTAAGCTGAAACTCCAGAAAAAGGATAAAGACCTTGATGCAGCCACTACCCCGAATGGTGAGTATTACTCCCTTGCCAATGCGAAGTATTCTGTACGGGATGCAAGCGGCAACGAAGTAGCAGAACTTGTTACAAAAGCAGATGGCTCCACAGACGAGATTACACTTCCGGTTGGAGCGTATAGCGTTGTGGAGAAAGAGAATCCGCTTGGTTATGAGCTGGATCCGGAAGTACACAATGTTACCGTAACATTCGGTCAGACAGCGACTGTTGAGTCAAAAGAGCAGCCTACAAAAGGTGCCTTGAACATTCACAAGAAGCTGGATCCGGAACTGCCAGATGCAATCCGGAATGAATATGACCTGACAAAGATTATATTCAAAATGACCTACAATGCAAATCCATCTATTGTAAAAATCAAGAATGCTGATGCAAACGGAGATGTAACATTTGATGGTTTGTATCTGGGTGCATGGACAGTAGAGGAAATTAATGCTCCTGAGTATCACGAACCAATGCAGCCGAGAACGGTTGTAATCAACAGCAACAGTACAGATGCAATGGAGTATACAGTAACTAATTACAGGTATCAGTCCGATTTGGAAATTCAGAAACTGGATATTGATACAGGTAATTTAGTTGCTAGAGCTGGTGCAACTTTCCAGATTAAAGATAAAGTGGGTAACTTGGTTTCTCTTACTTTAAGAGGAGCATCTGAAAAAACTGATACATTTACAACCACTAATAGAGGCCAGATTTTCTTTTCTGAAAAAATTCCTGCTGGTAAATATACTTTGGTGGAAATTATCCCGCCAAAAGGATATAAAATAGCTGATCCGGTTGAATTTGAGATTACAGGTGAGCATACTTCATCTACAATCGTGATGAAAGATAAGCGAGTTACTACTTCCGTAAACATTAAGAAACTGGACGCTTCAACTGGTGCAAATGCTGGTGCTGGTTTCGGTTTTAATATTATTGCTGACGAAGACATCACAGATGCTTCTGGAAAAACTTATGATGGATGGAACAAAGGTGCAGTGGTTGATTCCCTTGTTACTGGTGCGGATGGAACCGCAGCTTCCAAGCAGCTCTATCCTGGTAAATATCATATTACCGAGACTACACCTGGTGTAAACTTCTTTGGTGATGCAGAGGACCAGGCATTCGAGATTGTGGAAACAGAAGTGAACGGTGAGTGGGTTGCCGAAGTTGATGGTGTGAAGGATCATACCTTTACATTTAAAGATACTCCGGTAATGAGACCGATTCAGGTTGTAAAGACCGATAGCGTAACTGGAAATTCCGCAGGATCCGAGTTCGTATATACCATTACAGCTGACAAAGTTCTGGATGGAACTGGTGCAGAGCGTGAGGGCTATACACATGGAACTGTCGTACAGGAAATCAGGACAAATGGAAAAGGAATTGCCACTTCCAAAGACCTTTACCTGGGTACTTACGTGGTAAAAGAGACTGTTAGAAATAACAACTATACTCTTTCCACTAAGGAATACAAGGTTGAGGTTAAGGACGAGGACAAGGCAACTACACCAGTTATCCTTGATGCCACAAATACCCCTGTAATGAAAAAAGTACAGGTAACCAAGATTGATGCAGTGAGCGGAAATCATTGTGGTGCTGGATATAAATTTAAGATCGTAGCAGTTGCAGATGTTCTGGATGGTTCCGGAAATGTCTATGAAGGCTATGAAAAGGGTGCTGTTGTAGACACAATCGTGACAGGTGAAGATGGTATTGCAACATCCAAACCACTGTATATGGGCAGCTACTATATCCAGGAGGTAGAAGTACCGGATGGAAATGGAATGCTCATTAATACAGAAAAATATCCATTTGTCCTCAGAGATACCAAAGGTAAGGATGGAAGCCTTGATGATATCAAGGATACAGACGAACCAATGGTTGTTAAGATCGATGATATTGCCGATCAGCCACTTATGAGACCAATTCAGGTTGTAAAATCTGACAGCGTAACTGGAAATGCCGCAGGTGCTGAGTTTGTTTATACAATCACAGCGGATAAGGTAGTGGATGATGCCGGTGTCGAGCGTGAGGGATTCACACATGGCACAGTGGTTGATACCATCAAAACAGACGGAAAAGGTGTTGCAGTATCAAAAGACCTCTATATTGGTACCTATGTGGTAAAAGAGACCGTTAGAAATAACAATTATACTCTTTCCACTAAGGAATACAAAGTCGAGGTTAAGGATGAAAAGAAATCCACAGCTCCGGTTGTTGTAAAAACCACAGATACCCCTGTAATGAAAAAGGTACAGGTGACGAAGATTGATGCAGTAAGCGGAAATCATTGTGGTGCTGGATACAAATTCCAGATTGTGGCAGCTGAAAATGTAGTAGATGGCTCTGGAAAAGTATATGACGGTTTTGGAAAAGGTTCTGTGGTTGATACCATTACCACTGACAAAAACGGAATTGCTACTTCCAAAGAACTGTACATGGGAAGCTATTACATCCAGGAAATCGAGGTTCCGGCAGGAAACGGAATGCTTCTGAACCCTGAGAAATATCCTTTTGTACTCAGTGATAATAAAAAGGATAATATCAAGGATACAGATGCTCCACTTGTAGTAAAGATTGACGATTTTGCAGATCAGCCGCTGATGAGACCAATCCAGGTACAGAAAAAAGACTCTGTAACTGGAAATGCCGCAGGTGCTGAATTTACCTTTACAATCACTGCTGAAAACGTGGTTGACGAATCCGGTGCTGTAAGAAAGGGATTTGAAAAAGGTACTGTTCTTGATACCATCACAACAGATGGAAGAGGAATTGCTACTTCCAAGGATCTCTATATCGGAACCTATGTTGTCAAAGAAACTGTCAGAAAAGAAAATTATGTTCTTTCTACAAAGGAATATAAAGTTGAAGTTAAGGACGAGAACAAATCCACAGCTCCTGTTACTGTAGAAATCAAGGATAATCCGCTTACCAAGAGCATTCAGGTAACTAAGATTGACAAGGTTACCGGAAATCATTGCGGTGCCGGATTTGTATTCCAGATCGTTGCGGCAGCAGATGCAGTTGATGGATCCGGTAACGTTTATGAAGGCTTCAAGGCTGGTGATGTGGTTGACACCATTACAACTGATGAAGATGGCATTGCCACTTCCAAACAGCTGTATATGGGAAGCTATTACATCCAGGAGATCGAAGTTTCCGAAGATGGCGGAATGGCAATCAACGAAACCAAGTATCCATTTACTTTAAGTGACACAAGAGACGAAAACGGTAACCTTACCGATATCAAAGATACAGATGAACCTATCGTTTATCCGATTGATGATATCGCAGATAAGCCAACTACCCTGAAACTGAAAAAGACGGATTCAATCCAGAAGGATAAGGATGGAAACCCGAAGCTGTTACAGGGCATTACCTTCCGCATCAAAGCAAAAGATGCCGAGGACTCTGATGATCAGCTTTATGTAACAGATAAGGACGGTTCCATTAAGGTTGAATACCTGAAAAAGAACACCACCTATACCATTCAGGAAGTTGAAACAATCAAGGGATACAACCTCAATGAGGAAGTATATGAGTTTTCAGTAGATGATAAAGGCCTTATCAATGGCAGCGATACCTATGAGATCACCATTACCAACCAGCCAAATGAGGTTCACATCTCTAAAGTGGATATTACAAATGGCGAGGAACTGAAAGGTGCTAGTATGAAACTTACGGATATGGACGGAAACGTCATTGATGAATGGGTTTCTGATGGCACTCCGCACATCCTTTATGGTATGGCTGATGGAAAGTATCGTCTGGTAGAAAGCATTGCACCTGAGAAATATGAGGTTGCAACCTCCATTTCCCAGAGCAACCTTCCAGCTGATGAAACAGAAAAAGCAAATGTAGAGGGACTTAATTCAGAAGGTATCTTTACAGTTGAAAATTCTCTGGTAGTCCAGCAGGTTACCATGAAAGACAGCCCGTTCAGATGGGTAGAGATTTCCAAGAAGATGATTACTGGTGATGATGAGCTTCCAGGCTGCAAGCTTACTGTGAAAGATGCTCAGGGAGAAGTTGTAGATTCCTGGACTTCTACAGAAGAAGCCCATAAGATTCAGCTCTCCAGCGGTGTTTACACCTTAACAGAGGAAAAACCGGCAGATGGCTACACAACTGCTGATACAATTACCTTTGAGGTAGTTAAGACCAGCGAAACAGATTACGCAGTAATGCCTGTTGTTATGAGAGATGAAGTCACAAAAGTAACAATCTCCAAAAAGGACATCACAAATGGCGAGGAGATCCCTGGGGCACACCTGGTTATTAAAAATGAGCAGGACGAAATCGTAGAAGAGTGGACTTCCACCGAGGAACCTCATTACATTGAGAAACTTCCAATCGGTAAATATACTCTTACTGAGATTACGGCTCCAGATGATTATGAAGTTGCCGAGACAATCGAGTTCGAGGTGAAGGACACCATGGAAATCCAGCACGTGGAGATGTTTGATTCTCCATACCGTGATGTGACAATCTCCAAAAAGGATATCACCAATAAGGAAGAACTTCCGGGTGCAACACTTGAAATCCTTGATAAGGACAACAAGGTTGTGGATTCCTGGACTTCTACCAAGGAAGCGCATCTTGTAAAACTGCCCCATGGTAAATACACTTTAGTTGAGCGTAAGCCGGCGGATGGTTACACAACTGCTGAATCTATTTCCTTCGAGGTTCTGGAAAGAAATACAGAGGGAGATATTGAAGTACAGCACGTAGAAATGCAGGATGATATTACAAAGGTCGAGATCAGTAAACAGGATGTTACGACTGAAAAAGAACTTCCGGGAGCCAAACTGCAGATTAAAGATTCCAAAGGTAAAGTGGTAGAAGAGTGGACCTCCACTGATAAACCACATTACATTGAGAAACTTGCAATCGGCAAGTATACACTTACTGAGATCACAGCCCCTGATGGCTATGATGTAGCAGAAAATGTAGACTTTGAGGTTCTTGACACCGGAGACATTCAGCACGTTATTATGTACGATTCACCGACACCAGTTCCTGGAACTGATGTACCGGGAACTGGAGATATTAACCCTGTGATCCCGATTGCCGGGGTAATCCTTGTTGGAGCCCTTGCTGGCATTGGAATTTACTTTGTCAGAAAGAAAAACAAGAAATCCGATAAGTAACACATAGGGGGTGGCGGCAGCCACCTCCTTTTTAATACCAAAGTATTCCATATCAAGGAGGAAATTTAATGGATATGCATACGGAAGAGCATAAGGATCATTTTTTACTGATTTTTACCATTTTTACGTTTTTCTTTCTCATAGGAGCCGTTTTACTGGGCAGCCTTGGAAATCTGTATATAGGAGCTGTTGCCATGGTTATTAGTATCCCATTGGTGTTGATCGGAATTTTGCAGCTAAACAGAATGATCCACTTTGCATACGGCAGCCTTTTGATATATGTTGCGGTTGCATCAATGAGGAATTATAAGGACGGTATCCATAATCCGGTTGCGCTTTATAAAAAATATGCAGCTATTTGGAAAAAAACGATAGAATGGACTGAAATAAACAGGACTGCGTTGACTGTTGTTATTACTGCCTGTATTATAATTTTCATAGTATACAGTAAAGGGGCAGTTGGAAAAATGTTTTTCATTTGGAATTTTATTCTTTCTTCTATTGTATTAAGCAGAGTACCCCGTCCATAGGAGCTTCCGCACCGCATGGGCGGGGGTGAATGCGCTTTACTTTCCAGAATCCTGGTTTTTGGATATACTGTTGGATCACCTGACGGCTGGTTCATTGACTGAACAGACAAAATATCTGCTAGATTTTTATATGCAATCCGTTTTACATCCGAACGTACATTTGGTATAATGATGTTATATAAACATAAGGCTTTACAATACTTCAGGAAGGAGACAGCCACATGGGTTATACAGTCGTACAGCGTGTGATCACATCAAACGATTGGGCATATAGTTACCTGGACCGTTTTGCCAGGAAAGCGAAGCTTTTGTATAATGCTGCCCTGTTCCGCATCCGCAACATTTTTACCGGATATGACAAAGACCACCGGACAGAGAACGAGACCGAAGTCTTTGCGGAAGTCCAGCTGTTACAGGGCTCTTATCCGGGAAAAACGGTCCGGAAAGTGATCACATACTATCAGCTGGAAAAGCTGCTGCGTGTGACCGGGAACCCGGATTTCTTTTCCGGGCTGCCCATGCAGACGGCACAGGCTGTTGTAAAGTCTGCGGTGTCAGATTTCAGGAACTGGCTGTCTGCCCTGAAGGAGTACCAAAAGCATCCGGAAAAGTTTCTTGGGAAGCCAAAGATGCCGAAGTATAAAAGGACAGAGGTCTGTACCTTTGGATTCAGCAACCAGGACGTAGTGTTGTACCCACAGGATACCGGCGTACAGGTAAAATTGCCAATGACCAGACAGCGCCTGTTTTTTTCCAACCTTTCCGCTGATGCCTGTTTAAGGGAAGTAAAAGTAAAGCCTTATTATGGCAGATATCTGTTACTCCTGACCTTTCAGGGAACGCATCCAGCCCCAACAGGCAGAATGCCACACAGCTGTGCCATTGACTTTGGGACAGACAACTTCGCAGCCATCGTATGTGGGGACCAGTCCTCCGTGATCTACAAAGGCGGAGCTGTCTTATCCTCCTGTCAGTGGTTCCATAAACAGCGGGCAAGGCTTGTGGGGATCCTGACGAAAGGGTCTGCCTATAAGAATGCTTGTTCCCGTCAGCTGTCCAGCCTGTCCTATCACCATGCCAATTTTATCAAGGATCAGTGCCACAAGATCAGCCGGAGCATCATCAACTACTGCCTGGAGCATCAGGCCGGCACGTTAGTCCTCGGAGTCAACAAACTCTGGAAACAGGGATCCCGGATCGGGAACCAGAACAACCAGAGTTTTGTTTCCATGCCTGTCACCCTGCTACGGGAACTGATCACTTATAAGGCGTTGAATGCCGGGATCCGGGTCATCGAACAGGAGGAAAGCTATACCTCGAAGGCAGATGTAACTGCGGGGGACTATCTCCCCACCTATGGGGTGGATGATGGAAACGCTTCTTTTTCCGGGAAACGGCTGAAACGTGGGCTGTACCGCTGCCATGATGGCAGACTGGTCAATGCAGACTGTAACGGGGCAGCAAATATCCTGCGGAAAGTGTTTCCGGATATCTGGAATCAGACCGCAGATTTTGGCTTTTTAGCAACACCAGAGGTGGTCGGGTTCCACCAGTTAAACCCGTAAAGGTATTCCCGTCAAAGGGATAGGGGTGCGCATGGATGCGCCCTGACGGCACGGACAGCCAGCTTGCTGGTTGGAAACAGGAAACTGTCACGGCTATCAGAAACCCCTTCCATAGGAGCTAACGCACCGCATGGGAGGGGTAATTCATGGTAGGTGGAATTGGATATTGGTTTACACATAATTTAACGGTAGCATTGCTTCTGTTTGGAACAACAATGTTATTTATAATAATTCGTTCTGTTCTGTCAATCAGAAGAAGTGCAGCCTACATCGATGGTATCCGTATTCTAACACTTATTGATGTCCCATTTCTGACCATTCATTATATCAACGGGCATTATTTATGGACAAAAAAATATCGTTCAACAGAATGGATTAACTTGTCGATGGACAGGAAAAAAGAATGTGTGAAACAGGAGGTAAAGGAATTTGCCCGTATACTTTCCTCTGGAAGATATTTAGTTGAAACTCATGAAGCTATGGCTCATTTACTATTAAATAATCTCTCACCTAATTTAAACGTGGTTAAAAGTAGAAAATTTCCAGCTCTGTCAAATAGGAAAGCTGATTCAGAGTTTAAACTGGTATATGGCCCGAAAGATTGGAAAGAAGTTGCTGGAAAACGAAAATTGTACATTTGGTATTTTGAGTTAAGTAAGATTAATGATGGAGGATATAATGATAAAATACGAAATTGAGGATAAGAAAATTAAGAAACTGGAATGTGATTGCAAGACAATCGAGCAGATGGCAGATGCGGTTATGCCGTTGTTGGACGCATTTGCCAGTACCCAAATTGGTGACAAATCGACTTTACAGGTAGATGATGGAATTAAGGCAAAACTGATTCATGCGCTGCTTGAAAGAATGTCAGCAGAGAAAAATGAAAATCTTCCAGAGACAGCAGAACTGACAGGGGATGTGGAGGAAATTATTGATCCGGAAGAACATGAAGTGTTATGGTTTGCGTTGAAAAAGGGTGACGAATGTTTTAAAATGGGACTATCACAAATGCTGGCCTGTGTAAAATTTGCAGAAAGAATGGGCGAAATCCCTTCACTTCCGGAAAAATGGTGGTACGCTATTGAGGACTTGTATCCCAGCGAGGGAAATTTCATACTTGATGAGGAACCTTTATGAAAAATTTTAAGTTGAAAAAGGGAATATCTACGGTATATCCGATAACAAACGAGAAAGATTTCTATGATTTAACAGGAGGACGCCGTCCGTATATGGAGACAGGAAAGGATGGCAAAAAGCGGGCTTTTGGAATTTGTCCTGGCTGCGACAATCCAATACAGATTGTTGGTTTATATTATCCTGTGAAAAATACAGATAAGCCCTACGGTAAACACTATAACCGTGACGCTCCCATTGCAAAACATAACGAAAATGCCTATAGATTCTGCCCTTATGCGGAGAATACATATACGATAACAGAATACAGAAATAAGGAAATCACAACGGAATTTGAGGCTGGAATTTATTATACATTGCGGAAAAATTTTGACTTAGCAGTATTTTTGATGGAAAAAGTAAGTGGCCTGTACATATCGGATAAGCTCGCAAAAGAAATACTGAAAAGCTATGTAAATGCAGCGGGTTATTTATATTATGGATCCACCTATTACAATCTCCCCTGGATGCTGCTGTATGTATACACAATGCCCGCTAAAAACTGTTTCGGGCTAATTGTTAAAAAGGACTCCCTCCTGTATGATATGTTTTCGGGAATAAAAGATATCTGCCTGGAGCCGCTTGACAGGAAACCAGGATATTATCGGGTGAAGGGGAATGAGTGCTTCATAGATTATCAGCTGTCATTCGGTTCACACGAAAGAAAAATTGTGAATGATGAAGTTGAGGAAACCCTAAAGGTAGATATAACAACCGAAAAAGGCTGTACTGGAAATGAAGTTTATAAAATAGTAAACGAAAACACCTTGTCAATTAATGAGCGCCGTTTCCCAAGTTTGATAAATTCGGAAAAAGCTCAGACTTATAGAGATATTCCAAGAAACCAGGGACTCAGAAAAATAGCTCAGGAAATTATGCCGGATCTGCCTGATTTTCCAGACACAACAACATGAATTAGATAGGACTCCATTTGGGGTCCTTTTCTGTTGGTTAAAAAAACTAACATATTAAAAGCAAAAAACAACTAAAAAAGGAAAATAATATGTCTACATTATGGATATTCAGTGTTCCGTTTACGTGGTTGCTTTTGCCAACTGTCATGATAGGACATTACTTATTTGGAGCATATCTGCTCCTTTTTTTTACCTTAATCAATATATTAGATAAGTGGAATAAATGCCTAATGCTGCTAAGAGAGGGGGCAGTCTGCAATAGTTTGCCAGAAGATCGGGCATTCCGTTTTATGTGGCTGAATCCACCCAGTCTGCTTTCTATAAGCTATATTCTTTTTTGCGTATGGGCTGGCTTTAGCTATTCCATATATCAGCTTCCGAATCCAATATTGTCATATCCGACATTTTGCGGTATTCTGATCGTACTGGAGATATGCTACAGCTGCTTCAGTTTAATAAGATTGGAACATGGAGAACGAAACATGGTAGTTCTTTTGTATGATACATTTTTGTCTGGTGTTATAGCTTTTCCGGCATACTATCTTCTTAAGAGAATGTTAGAAAACAGCAGGGTATTTTCGGATATCGCAGGTTGGCTCAGAATAATTGTTCTAATTTTAAGCATACTGCTTATTTTTCTGGCAAAAGAGGTGTGGGTAAACAAGCGTGGAAGTTGGCAGCAGAAATTATTGATTGTGAAGAAGCTGTCTTTTATTCCAGTTTATTATGTTAGTGAGGACATTTACAAATACCAGGTAATATATAACAAAAAATATGCTGCCCGGAAGGAGGAATATTTTCAGAATCTTCCATGCCGAAAAAAACAGTATATTATTGCAAAAGAAATGGTTCGGGAAGTGAATTCTTTACCCAAAGGGATCTACATTACGGAAACTCACCAGGTATTGATTGATTATATCTGTAGAAAAGGAAATCAGAACAATTTCAGGTATTGTTACTGGCTATTCCCGGCTGCTTCAGTTAAGGTGAATTATTCCTTTCAGAAAGTGTATGGAAATAATTGGAAAAGAACGGATGATTGCCGGAGGTGTAGGCAGTTTGCAGATTACAGGGAGTGTCAACTAAGAAATGTCAAAAGGAAAGCATATATTGTTGGTTTTCAGAAATATTAGGGACTTCTTCGGGAGTTCTTAAATTTTATCTAATAATTTGATTTTTGTCTATTTACAAGGCAGAAGTTTGCCTTTAAAATGAAAATATACAAGATTTTCATACAAGGATTTCTTTTTAAGTTCCTGGAACATTTTTTCACACATATTAATTATAGATAAAAAAGAAGAGGAGGATTCTATATGAACAATAAGCTAAAAAAATTCATGTGTCTCATTTTAACTTTCGTTCTGGCATTTACCCTGTCAGGAGAATTACCGGCCATTGCGGATTCAGGCGAAACGATCATTTCTGTACCGATCACGGTACAGGAAGAGTATGACCTGGCGAGTGACTTTTTCACACTGCTGAATCAGAAACGTGCAGAAGCGGGGCTGCCACAGTATAAGCTTGATGCAGGATTGATGGAACTGGCAATGCAACGGAGCGCACAATTATGTGTTTACTTTGATCATTATTCCATGACAAGTGAAAATGGTGCATTAGATGATCTGCGAACAGGAACGCCAATAGAAAATACCACTGGTGTAAATGAAAATATTCTTGTGGGAGCTGCAACAGCTGCCAGTGCTTATACAATATGGTATAATTCACTGAACCATAGACCGTCTCTTATTTCAACAGACTATAATTATTGTGGGATTGGCGTTGTTACCTATGAAGGGAAAATGGAATGGTGCTTGATTGCATCAGCGTATCCCTGTGGAAAAACAATAGAAGGTGTATCTGGAACAAAGACCAATACCAGGACAATTAACGCTTATCCAAAGTATTTTTGTAAAGGGCTTAAAATATATGCTGATGCAGAAACCGATTACTATATGGGAGAGAATCATTACATAGGAGCAGACGGATGGACCAACGATACTTTCCACTTTGGTGATGCTGCCAGTCAAAATGGAGGATCTGGATATATAGTTAAACAAAGCGGGTTGTTTACCTTTAAGAGCAATAATCCCGATTTATTTGATGTGGATGGGCTAGGAAGAATTAAACCGAAAGCGAAAGGCGAAGGAATTGTTACGGTATTTTATAAAGGAGTTGAACTATGTAGTGCAACTGTTGTTTGTACAGTTAAGCCAACAGAAACAGTTACGCCAACTCCATCTCCAGAACCGACTGTAACAGAAAAACCAGAGCCGACTCCAACCAAGACTCCGGAAAATACAGCTACGCCAACTCCGAAACCGACTGCAACACCAACACCTAAGCCAACGGCAGTTCCGACTCAGAAACCTGCTGCCAATGCGCCAAAGAATGAAATCGTGGATGGATATTACTATCAGAGCAACGGGCAGAAATATACCAAAAAGAATTCTTTGGTTCAAATTGATGGGAAGTGGTACTGGGCTGATAGTAAGGCAAAAGTTTCAATCTGTAATGGTGCCAAAGGAAACTATTATTTCAAGAATGGCATTATGCAAAAAAATGTCGTAATCAAAAAATACTACTACCAGAAAAACGGTAAGAAGTATACCAAGAAAAACACTCTGGTGAAGATTGGAAAGAAGTATTACTGGGCCGACTCCAAATCGAAAGTGAAGCTCTGTAATGGTGCAAAGAAAAATTACTACTTTGTAAAAGGTGTCATGCAGAAGAACAAAGTGGTAAAGGGATATTATTATCAGAAGAATGGTAAAAAGTATTCCGGCAAAGCGAAGAAAATCAAAATTAGCGGAAAGTGGTATAAGGTCACATCCAAGGGAAAAGCAACCAGAACTAAAAAGTAGCCTACTTAGAGATCCCAGCATTCGGTGCTGGGATTTCTTAAAAGAAGAGGAGGATTCTATATGAACAATAAGCTAAAAAAATTCATGTGTCTCATTTTAACCCTTGTTCTGGCGTTTACCTTATCTGGAGAATTACCAGCCATTGCGGATTCAGGCGAAACAATCATTTCCGTACCGATCACGGTACAGGAAGAGTATGACCTGGCGAGTGACTTTTTTACACTGCTGAATCAGAAACGTGCAGAAGCGGGGCTGTCACAGTATAAACTAGATGCAGGATTGATGGAAATGGCAATGCAGCGTGGAGCGCAGCTATGTGTCTACTTTGGACATAATTCCTTATATAGCAGTAATGCAGCAGTTACAGATCTGAGAAAAGGAACACCCATTGAGAAAACTGTAAATGTTACTGAGGATATTGCAGAAGGCCTAGCTAATGCATCAAGTGCGTATACCGTTTGGTACGATTCACTAGGTCATAGGCCAGCACTAATTAGTACCGATTATAATTATTGCGGAATTGGTGTTGTCACCTATGAAGGAAAAATAGAGTGGAGCTTGATTGTATCACAGTATCCCTGTGGAAATACAATTGATGGTGTATCTGGAACAAATACCAATACCAGGACAATTAATGCTTATCCGAAGTATTTTAGAGATACTATCTGGTATAGTATTCCTGTAAACAAAAATACATTGGCGGATGATGGCTGGACAAAAGATCCGTTTATTTTTTCTGATATTAGCAATGATGGTTGTGGATATACGGTACGTCAGTCTGGCTTATTTACTTTTACCAGCAACAATCCTGAATTGTTTGAAGTAAATGGAATCGGCAGAATGCGGCCTTTGGCCAGTGGAAAGGGAACATTAACAGTATCTTATCATGGATTAGAGTTATGTACGGTATCAGTAACTACGTCAGTACCAGAAGTGGAGGTTACTCCAACACCCTCTCCAGAACCAACTGTAACAGAAAAGCCAGAGCCAACCCCAACCAAGACTCCGGAAAATACAGCTACGCCAACCCCGAAACCGACTGCAACACCAACACCTAAGCCAACAGCAGTTCCGACTCAGAAACCTGCTGCCAATGCGCCGAAGAATGAAATCGTGGATGGATATTACTATCAGAGCAATGGACAGAAATATACCAAAAAGAATTCCTTTGTTCAAATTGATGGGAAGTGGTACTGGGCTGATAGTAAGGCAAAAGTGTCAATCTGCAACGGAGCCAAAGGCAATTATTATTTCAAAAACGGTGTCATGCAGAAAAATGTCGTAATCAAAAAATACTATTACCAGAAAAACGGAAAGAAATACACCAAGAAAAACACTCTGGTGAAGATTGGAAGTAAATATTACTGGGCCGACTCCAAGTCAAGAGTGAAGCTCTGTAATGGTGCAAAGAAAAATTATTACTTTGTGAAAGGTGTTATGCAGAAGAACAAGGTGGTAAAGGGATATTATTATCAGAAGAATGGTAAAAAGTATTCCGGTAAAGCCAAGAAAATCAAAATTGGTGGTAAGTGGTACAAGGTTACATCTAAGGGAAAAGCAACCAGAACAAAAAAGTAGCCTGTTAAGAGATCCTCCAGCATTCGGTGCTGGGGGATTTTTAATATATGGATTTCTGACATATTAAAAAGAAAACAGAGGATAAAATATGAACAGACCGAAAAAGAATATGACGAAAAGGCCATGTTACTTATATGTTGGCTATTATATGAACCTAAGAATGTTTTACTGTCCAGAGAATGGGAATATTTATGCGGCGGACACGTATCAGAAAAAATCATCAATACCGTTATCTGTATTCGCTTTTATAAGTGTTGTTCTTTATGTGATCGGAAGAAATATGCGGTTAGAAGAAATAACCTTTTCAATTACTCCGATTATTGTTTGGTCAATTATTTTAGGGTTAATGATGGGAGTATTCTTCTCCAGGTATACGGATAAGAAGAATCGGGAGTATTTTGAGAACAAGGAGGCATTCAAGCTTTCAAAAGAAGAGAAGAAAGAATTGCATAAACAAGCGAGAAAAATAACATGGTTATATTCCGGGAGCCGAATATTTCTGGCTTTTCTTGCAATTATAGAACCTCTTCTCATTGTAGAAGTAAAAGATATTGTACTGTTAGCGGGGTATTGTGTAATATGGTTTGCGCTTGCTTTTTGTATATTACAGTTCAGAACCCACAAGAGAAGAAAAATCAAATTGTAGTCTGGAAGTAGTGCGGGTTGCTCTTCTTATCACATTGGAAAAAATATAGTATCATGGCTGAGAACAGCAGAAGATTTGTAAAAGCTTCAGGAAAATCCTGAGGCTTTTTCTGTAAAATGAATTTTGCCAATCGAGACGAGCTATGGCGGTTCACTTTGACAGGGTGAATTGACAATTTCAGTGAAAATGGGTAAAATGAAAATAGGAAAAGAGAAAATCGTTGCATTCATTTTTTATGAAGGGAGTTGATTTCCTTGATTAATTCAAATGATCGAAAACTGAGCTTGTGTGGATGGCTTCAAAAAACGCATCCAACTGAATATGATAGAACTCTGAAATTACAGAAATTTTTATTTTTCTATGAAGTTTTTTCAAAAGTAGATGGTGAAAAGCCTGATTTTTCTCATTTACGGGGATATCAAAACGGTCCGGTGTTTAGCCAGGTGTGGGGAGATTACACAAAAGAGCGTTCCGCTTTCGATTCCGCCTCCATTAAGTGCTACAATGAAAATACAGATTCAATCAACATCAATAGAGCCGAAAAAAGTGCATTTATAGTTCAAATTTTATCAGAAGAAGAATTATCAAATTTTACACATTGCATGAATCTTTGGAAATCCAAGGAGCCAAGGATTATGCGTAGGGAACGTAATGTATCCCTGGCAGAGGAAGATTTTAATGAGAGTGATGCTAAACTAATTTCCGCACTGGATGACTTATATCCATTAGAGGTTATAAGACATTCCAGGGTTATTTCCCTGAATAATTACTATTTCCTGATAAGTGATACTGATTATGAACGATTGACAGAAGAGCATATGGATATTTTAGACACAGTGTCAACCAGTAAAGAAGAATTGCATAATCCTGTATATGTCGAAATTGACGAAGAGGGGAGACTTATAATTGATTAATGAGAAAAATGTTATAATCATGAAGATCCCTTATCCAATGATAAACGGGGGTCTTGCGTTAAAACCTCATATGTATATTTGCAAGAAATCTCAATCTACAAATCACGAATTTATCAAATGCCAGACTCTAAAACCATATATGCTTACATCGAATATAATGCAGCACTATTGGGATGAAAATCCGGATATTCGAAGAAATCCGTTCCAACATAAGACTCGAATTGACTGCGATAAAATATTTTCAACGCATACAGTAACGTATGATCCCAGATTAAAAACGACAACTCGTCCAGATGTTTGTGATGCACTATATCAGAGCGTTCAGAATGAATTGTATCAAGATGGGTACGAAAATATAGCATTAAATGAAAATGAGCTTAAGCAATTAAATTCGCTGATCCGATAAAAATGGAAAGCTTCAGTTGCACTGGTTTTTTTATACTGGCCAGTTACCAAAAAATCTCATAAAAAACATATTATAGATGAAACTGTTTGGATCAATTTTCTGCGGTGGTAATATGAATGAGAGATGTGTATGATTTTGCAAAGTATTTTATAAAAAATGGTGCTAACTTCGCACAAAACACATATGACGGAAATATGAAACTGCAAAAGCTGCTGGTATTGGCTGACATGGCGTATATGGCACAGGAATACCAGCAGTTATTTAATGACGAAATCGTTGTAGTAGGAAACGGACTGGTAGTAGAGAAAGTGTGGCTCAGATATCGTAATGACTATTATGGTTTGAAGGTTGATAGCGAAAAATTTAACCCTGATTTTACTGAAGAAGAGTATGAGACATTGAATGCTGTCTTAGGAATCTATGGATTCCTTTCAGCTAGAGAACTTTCTAAATTGATTCATTCTTTCAAAGTATGGAGAATGGCATATCAAAATGAAATGGCTGAAAATGGACATCAAACCAAGCTTGCTGTGGACTTTACTGCATATCCGGAGGATATAGCTGCTGTGGGAAGAGCGTTAAAAGCCTATGCAGAAACAATGCGTACACCACACAAATATGAACTGATTAACGGTATTAAGTTCTGTTATGACGATATTGAAATGACAGATGAACTAATTGGTAAACTTGAACGCATCTCTAAGGTGTGTGAGGACGATGCCTACAGCATTGGTATAGATGGCGGAAGGCTGGCGATTTACTAATGCCACAGATATTTATTGCATAACGGGCATTTGCTAAAAGCACACTTATTGCTTTTATAATTTGGTAACACCCTATTTTATAGGCCCCAGGATAAGGAATTTCCAAGTCCTGGAGCTTTCTTATGCTGAAAGTTCTTCAATCTGATATAGGATTGTGGAAAATATTAACTGAAAACAGTATAATTTTTAATGGACATATGCTTTTATATGGAGTATGCTAGATATAGTCACTGTAGACAACGCACAAGAGGAAGAATAATGAGAAAAATTGATGACGAAATTAGAGATGATGAAGTAGACGCAATGCTGGAAGAGGAGCTGATTAAAGAAGCTGCGATGGTTGAAAAAGCATTGTTGGCGAAACCTGGTATTCAGGAAGTAACACCGGAAGAGACAGAGGCTGCATTTCAGCGCTTTTTGCTCAAATTAAAGCAAAGCGAAATTCAGGATCCGGAACTTGGCGTTGTCTTATAATATGGAATTACTTTATATCGAACTGTTCGATAGAGACCTGGCTTAATGCTGGGTCTTTATTTTTGAGAATATTTCTGCCTGTTGCTAGTTGGGTAAATGTGGCTGCAAAATTGGAAAATAGGATGAAATTGTGCTATAATCGGGTAATAAAAGTGGAGGAAAATTATGGAGGAACCTAAAGTATTACAGACAAAGTACGAATATGAGTACGGACTTTGTAAAAGAATGCATTACCGTGGACTCTGGCTGGTGGAATACCAGGGGTATACAGGTGACATGAGAAAAGTAAAAATGGCCTGCTCCTGCGCCGTTGATGGGTGTGATAAGGACTGTGCTGTATTAGACACTGCTGATGAAAAAATTGATATTGAGTGGGAGTGGCATATGCTGGATACGCCGCCCTCCAGATAAAATATACTGTTTCCAGAGAACGCTAACATACCTTTCAGAGGAGGCCATACATGGAAAATTTAAGAAAAATTGATATTGAGAATGTGACCTCAATCATTCAGAAAGTATATCTTTCAGATACAATTCCCTGGATCTGCGGATATAGTGGCGGAAAAGACTCAACAGCAATCGTGCAGCTGGTATGGAATGCGTTATCAGCGCTTCCAAAGGAAAAGCTAAAGAAAAAAGTCCATATTATAAATACGGATACATTAGTAGAATCCCCGGTTGTTTCGTTATGGGCAAAAGGATCCCTACAGAAAATGGAGCAGGTATCCAGGGAGAAGCTGAATGGAATAATTGCTGTTCATCAGTTAAAACCAGCGGTAGAAGATTCCTATTGGGTAAATCTGATTGGAAAAGGTTATGCATATCCCCGTCCAAAGTTCCGTTGGTGTACGGAAAGGATGAAAATTGCGCCTTCCAATCAGTTTATACAGGGCATACTGAAAGCTGAAGGAGAAGCTATTCTTGTTCTTGGCACTAGGAAGGCAGAGAGCGCTTCTAGGCGGCTTAATATGGAAAAATATGAAAGCAGACGTTACCGTGAATATCTAAGCCCGAATGGTTCACTCCCCAATTCCTATGTATTTACACCTATTGAGAATTGGACCAATGATAATGTCTGGCAGTACCTGATGCAGTATCCGAATCCGTGGGGACAATCCAATAAAGATCTCTTAGCAATGTACAGCGGGGCATCCGCTGATGGAGAGTGTCCGTTGGTACTGGATGTTAATACACCTTCCTGTGGAAACAGTCGTTTTGGATGCTGGGTATGTACGATGGTATCAGAAGATAAGTCTATGGCAGCCATGATAAAAAATGATGAAGAAAAATCGTGGATGCTGCCACTGTTGGAGTTTCGGAACTATATTGCCGGAGACTGGGAAACAGATCGAGAAAGAAGAGATTTCCGTAGAAGGGATGGACACCTAACTCTTTTTCACGATAAGCTAGTGCATGGCCCATATAAAAAGGCAGTACGGGAAGAGTTTTTACGGAGACTTCTGCAAGTGGAAGAAGTGGTTCACACAATTGGTCCGGAAGAAGTAAAAAACATTCAGCTGATTCAAATGGACGAATTGCGTATGATCAGGAAGATATGGTTGGAGGAATATCACGAATTTGATGATTCACTTCCTGCGATATATGAGGAAATAAAGGGTATCCCATATGATGATGGCACAATTTCCAGAAACCGCTATTTCGGAAAAGTAGAATTTGAGCTGCTTCATGAGCTTTGCAAAGAGAAATTTCCTGAAGAAGAGCTGCTGCCAGAACTTTTGACTTCCATAATTGATATCGAAGCCAAGGCTGAAACTGTTTCAAATAAAAGGAATATCCTAAACAATATGGAGAAGCAGCTGAAGAAATGCTCTTACTGCAATGAAGGCGATGCTGAGAATATCATGAGAGTTCGGATGGAAAAGCAAGAAAAATACTGTAAATCGTAAAAATTGACATATTATTGGATAATGATTTGTGTGTTTAATAAAAATTTTGACATTTTTACAGTTGCGTGTTAATATGATTATAGAAAAAAGGTGCTACCGATAGACGGTTAGTCCGTTTTGCTATTTGAATTACAAAAGTAATCGCTCACATAGTTTGACAAGGACAAGGGCGGTTACTTTTGTGTCTTGCTATTATCTTTGCCGAATGTGTATCTGGCACAAAAGCAGGTGATGCCGAAGCTCACGACTGCAATAAAGTCCATATAACAGTTAAAAAGCATAGGTGCAAGAATATTATGTCTCTGCTGGAACGATATAAAGCTGAAAATTATTTCAAAAGTTTGTGAATAATAATCAAATTGAACTGATTTTGAAAAAGCCGGGGAATCCCCGGCTTTGAGTCATTTTACTGACTGATTGTTGCACTGGCTTGGTTCTTTTTGAGATAAAGAAAAAAGTTCTTTTGCTTTAGCAATCTCTTTTTGAGTTGCACCCAAAAGTTTAAAGGTTTTTTCTGAGTCATCGGGATTAGTATTTGGGCTATTTTTCAAATAAGACAGAAGCATATTGACTCTGCCTTCATTTCTGCCTTCGTCTTTACCCTCATCCCAATAAAGATTTAGTAATTCACACATAGAAACAGCTCCTTCCTGTTCAGCTGCTAAATCATAAAAAAATTATACGCTTTGTTTAGATGCATTTTCCATACACGCTTCACATCTGCATTCTTTGGCTGCGATTATATCTAAAGAATTTTCTTTATCAATTACGAATTTATCAATATTATATATAAAACCATGAGAACGAACAATCCGATCCTGCTTATCCCAATAGCCAAGTTTTTTCATTCCAGAAACAGATCCTGTTCCATCAATATGAGGATGACAGCTATGTTCGATTCCAGTTGTTCCATCTTCAATCCAAGCAAGCCCATTTTGCTCATCCTTATATAATTCAATATGTTTATCAATCTGACGTATCAATGTTTTTGACATATAACGTGTTACCTCCTAAATTTATAAACGCTTAAGATAATCATGAAAAGATTTACTATTCCATGAATTACCCCTCCCATGCGGTGTTGCTGCTCCTATGGACGGGGTACTCTGCTTAGTACCATAGACAATGTGTAAATTGAACTATCCATTATCTAAATGGTATCCTTATCTTAACTATAATGATATTATAATAAATTTCGGTATTTGATGCAATGCTAATTTTATTTATCGGCATTTATCAGCGTGAATACAATCCTATTTAATTTATGATTATGTATTATATACTTAAATTAATTGATAATTTTTTATAGAGATATTATAATAAAAGTGAAAAACATTCAATGAATTTTCAGGTGGTTTATCTGACATATTAATTATGTAGATAATTTGAGAAGATATGGAGATAAACCTGTTAAAAGGTCTGTCCTTCAGTGAAAGTAGGGACAGACATCGGTTCCTGCTTCCCTTCTCAGGAAAGAGAGGATATGATGAGGCTGGAAACAGAACAAACAATACTAGCAGCCAAGATAAATGGCGAAAAGTATGATGAGAGTATCTCAAAACTATTCAGCAATAAAGAAATTATTGCGCCTATTCTTCAATTAACGGTACCTGAGTTTAAGGGGCTGTCTATTGAGAATATTATTAAAAGTATGGATACTGGAAAATTTCATGAAATACCGGTCAGCGATATTCCAATTCAAATGGAGGGACTTCCAACTGAAATGAAATCCATTGCTGATAAGGTAGTTAGGTACGACATTCGTTTTAAATGCACGTTGCCGGAAAATCCAATAAGTGCAGATGTCCACTTATTTATTGATCTGGAAGTACAAAATGATTATACTCCCGGATATCCGATAACTAAAAGAGCTATGTACTATGTTGCAAGAATGCTTAGTGAACAGCTTGGCCCAATAACAGAAAAAACGAATTACAATGTATTATGCAAGTCGTACAGTATTTGGATCTGTAATACAAATGTACCTATGAAAGATCAAAACAGTGTTACTGAGTTTCATATGGATTACAGCAACATTGTAGGAAAACACAAAGAACCAGTAGGAAATTATGATTTAATGAGCGTAATTATCATTAGAAGAGGAACTAATAATTCAGAAAATACCTCTGAAGGTATTTTGGATTATCTTAATGGGGTATTTTCTTCAAATCTCAACAAAATGCAGAAATACTCTAATGTAAAATGGAACGAGGAACTTATAAGGGAGGTTCATAATATGACTGGTTTTGGAGCAACAATAGCAAAAGAAAACTATGACAAGGGCGTTATAAACACGCTTTCTCTTTTTTTACGATCAGGCACAACAGAAAAAGAATTGTTGGATAAGGGCTTTTCCAAAGACTACATTGAAAAAGCAAAGGAACTGAATAAGAAGTAACAGGTTGCACCACCCAGTATCGGGTGGTGCTTTTTTCACGAAACAAAACTCTGGATATGTGAATGATAAGCGTAAATAGTACTGAAAACAGTAAAATATGACATATTGAATTTAAAATAATAGCCAGGAAGGAAATATATATGCACACTCAAAAAGGAAGAACCTTGGAGGTTTACAAAGAAGCCGGAGCCTGGGTGAGGCTGTACAAGGATGTATCTACGCAGATGCTCTCGCAGGTAGTTCCATTGCTATCAAAAACGGAAAAAGATAAACTTTACTCATCGGTTAATAAAATCAATGCGATTATAAGCAATGCTGATGAGGGGCTTTTTCGGGACTTTCCTGATATTGGCAATAAAGGCTGCAATATTTTCTATGGGAGCCTGAGAAATGCACCCCGTGATGAATTAGATGAGGAAATAATTGCTTTGGCGGAGAAGGATGCACAAAGTTTGTTTGATATAAGGGAGAAAAAATAAAGATATGTATGAAAGAGATATGCGAAAATTAGACCCCGCTATTTCAGGAACGTCAATTTGCCTAGAACCCGCTATTTCAGGATCAATTCGCCATATACCGTTCAGTTGCTTGACGGAAGAAAAGAATGAGCCTACTGTTATGGAAAAACAGGAGGTAAATTTTATGAGTTTTTCAGGTGTTTGTTTTGCAGAAGGAAAGATTCTTGCATTTTCGGATTCTAAGTCTACGCAATATGTCAATGGATTTCCTTATTATATTGGAAATGTGAAAAAAATTTTTAAAAATCAGCAATTTATTGTCACCTGTACTGGATCAAATAATCTTCCATTGCTAAAAAACTCCCATATGGAACTGCAGCGGCTGGAGGATTGGATGAATGAAAATATTTCCGAAGATATGACCGTGTTTTCGCTGTGTCAGCATTTGTATGAATATTTTAATACAGACGTTGCCACTGATCTAAATAACGTTGTCTTAACCGGGGCTTATCGAAAAAAGGAACTTGGAAAAAACCAATGTATTTTTGTTCGATCAGAAATTGGATGTGATATGTTCTGTTATAAAAAGCAGCTGATAACCAAAGCTGAAACTTGGTACTATGGGGCGGATGAATATATGGATTATTTCGATCACCATAGATGGGAATTAATCAGTTCTTCTAAGGAATATTTGCAGAATGTACTGGAATCAACTATAAAAAAGATTCAACATAAGCTTGGACCAGGCGGGTATAATCCTGTTGGAGTTCCAGTTTGCGTTGAAGAGTTTATATAATTTGTCTCTACGCCCCGGATTAAGTCTGGGGCGTTTCTTACGGCTATCCCCTTGTATAAAAATGAACTGCGATAAAACATTTCTGACATATTAATAATAAAAATGTCGGAGGTGAAATTATGCAGATTACAGAATTAAATGGAGTTGGCCCAAAAACAGCAGCTTTATTAAAAAAACTGAAAATAGAAACGGTAGAGGATCTGTTCCTGCATTATCCACGAAGATATGAAACCCATCCGGCTCCTGTTCCAATTTCACAAATAGTCGAAAATCAGAAATGTGCGGTGCAGTGCGTGGTAAAAAAGGAAGCAGTAAAAGGAAATAATGGGTTAATGACCTTATATATTTCAGACCGCAGCGGGCGCACTTCCTGTAAATGGTTCCAAAATCCCTGGATTAATAAAATCATAAAAGTCGGAAGGGAATATGTTTTCTTTGGGAAAGTTACAGAGTACCAGGGAAGACGGTATTTCATGCAGCCGACCTTTATGGAAGCTGACGAATATAGAAGGATGATTGGTTCTCTGACACCAGTATATCCATTAACTGCAGGAATATCGAACGATACCCTTTTTAAGTGTGTATTACAGGCCATCCAGTTTTTGGACGAAAAAGAGACCTTGCCTTATGACGTAATAAAAGAAAACCATCTCATATCCCATGCTGATGCTATAAGGTGTATTCACTATCCGGGGAATGCAATGGCATATAAACTTGCTCGGGAAAGAATCGTTTTCGAAGAATTTTACGATCTGATCTATTCTATAAGGAAAAATAGCCTGAACAGGGGATTCAACTATTATCGGATCCATTCCTCGCCTACGGCAGACCGTGTTATTGCCAGCTTACCGTATGACCTTACTGGCTCCCAGAAACAGGTTATGCAAGATATACGAAATGATTTCAACCAGGAACTGGTATCAAATAGGTTGGTTCAGGGAGATGTAGGATCTGGAAAAACAATGATTGCTTTATTATCCATGATCATAATGGCAGATAATCAGTTCCAGTCCGCTTTAATGGCACCAACCGAAGTGCTTGCAACCCAGCATTATAAGGAACTTTGCAAAATACTTGAAAATACCGGAAAAGTAGAAGAATTCAAACCGGTGCTTCTTGTCGGTTCCATGAAAGAAAAAGAAAAAGCCCAGGTAAGGGAAAATATCCGAACCGGAGAAAGCCGGATTGTGATTGGTACCCATGCGATTATTCAGGAAAAGGTAGAGTATAAAGACCTTGCCCTGGCAGTTATCGATGAACAGCATAGGTTTGGCGTTGAGCAAAGAAAGCATCTGGCGGAAAAAGGGATGCGTCCGGTACATACGATTGTCATGACCGCAACGCCAATTCCACAGACTACAGGCCAGATACTGTTTGGTGGAATGAACCTTTCCATTATGAGTGATAAACCTGCCGGTAGGAAACCAATTATAAATTATGCGGTTACAGAGGACTACCGCACTAATATTTACAAATTTCTTGGAAGGGAATTATATAAGGGACATCAGGTATATGTGATCTGCCCTATGGTCATAGGGGATGATGATGGCCGAAAAAGTGTAGAAGAGAGTTATAAAAAATACACAGAAGCCTTCCCGGGGATAGCGATTGGAAAATTACATGGAAAAATGAATCCAAAGGAAAAAAATGATGTGATGGGTAAATTTTCCGAAGGAGAAATAAAAATCCTCATATCAACAACCGTTGTTGAAGTCGGGGTAAATGTTCCAAATGCATCTGTAATTGTGATTGAGGGGGCAAACAACTTTGGTATGCTTCAGTTGCATCAGCTTAGAGGACGTGTGGGCCGTGGTGATGCTCAATCTTATTGTATTTTCATAAATTCCTCAACAAAGCCCAGTGAGAAATTACAGATACTGGCAACTACGAATGATGGCTTTAAAATTGCGGAAGCTGATTATCAGTTAAGAAAAGCCGGTGACTTGCTTGGCACAAAACAAAGCGGAGACATGGGATTCCGGCTTGCAGACACCATAAAAGATGAAGCGATTGCAAAACGTGCAGAATATGCGGTAGAAGCCCAAATTAATAAGGAAACAGGTTCCTGTGCGTAACCGCTTCCTATGCTTAAGAATGACATATTAAAGGTGTAAATCAATTTCAGAGCATAAGGAGGAACGAAAAATATGGTTACATAGGAACTTGTATAAGCAAAATTCGATTACGTTATAAGAAAGGAACTTTTATTGTGAAAACTGTCATACGCTATAAGTGTGAAAAATGCGGGGCTGTTTTCGATACAACATCTGCGGCACTGGCTTGCGAGGCGAAGCATTATAATCTTTCCCTTGATGAGTATAACCACTGGATGGCATTGAAAAAACTAGCCGAGGATGCTGGGAAAATATGCGGCATCAGAAAAAATGAGAAGACAGAAAATGAGTTCGATGTTGCAGTGAATAAACTTCTTGCATTTGAGAAAGTGCATAATCTGTCGTAAGAAATTTGGAGGGTATATGTTTTCAAAAGGGGAACTTTCCGTTCTGCATAATACCAGGCGGAAGTTTGTAAAAGAATTATTAAGGAATATCGGACCGAATGAGGCTGTGGAACATTATTGCAGCAGAGTCAAGGAGAGTAACAGCATTGCAGAAAAACTTGAAAAGAGAAATCTTCAACCAACAGCTGACAATGCCGCTGCCTATTTAACGGATCTGATTGGTGTCCGTATTGTCGTACACTTCATTGGTGATGTGTATGAAATCGCAGCTCGGATTAAAGAAAAATATCATATTGTGGAAGAACTGGATTACATTACAGTACCAAAAGAGAATGGCTACAGAAGCCTTCATTTAATAGTTCACGTCCCTGTGACGGATACAAAGAAATTCAGATACTGTGCGGAAATTCCTGTAGAAATACAGATTCGTACAGTGGCAATGGACTGTTGGGCCAGCCTGGAGCATATGATGCTTTACAAGCGAAAGCCGAACAGAAGTACCGAACTGGCAAAAGAAGAACTTCGTAATTGTGCCGGAACTTTATTTTTAACAGATATGCGAATGGAAGCCATTCAGAGCATTATCGAAAAAACCGAACTTGATCAGGAGGAATTAAATCATGGAAAAAAATAAGGAAAGAACAGAGAACACTGAGGGAATGATTCGTTTTTCAATTTCAGTACCACCTGAAATGAATTCTGAGTTAGACAAATTGAAACGGGATGTATATTTTAAGGAACCGTATTCTAAAATGGTTCGGGATCTGATTCGTTTAGGCTTAGAGTCTGTAAAAGAAGAAGGCAAGACTGTATGATTAATTTTTCCATATGACCATATTGTACAACTCCAGGCAATTTAGCCTGGAGTTTTTTTTGTAGGGGCTCTGATTTGGAATGACATATTAGGGATGAATATTATTATTGAAGATGGGAGTGATTAAAGTTGATTGGTTAAATTTCTGCAAAATACAAAATTATTAATGGAGGAACTTTTATGAACAGAAATGACATTATTGCAAGACTGCAGGAAAATGATAGTACAGTATTATCTTTTCCAGACCGTGGACCGTGGGGAGATAACCGATACAGAGGAAATTGTTCCGGCTGGTATCAGGCTTTTCTGATTTGGAAATATAAAGTCCATAAAATGGCAGAATTATTTTCTGGATCCGGGACAGGATATGATGTTGCAAAGGACATGGGGATTGATTATGTTGGGGCAGACCTGAACCCCAATCCGGTTAGACCTGGAATCCTTTCCGTAAATGCCGTTACAGATGAAGTACCTGTAGAATTTACGGATGCAGATTTTTGCTTTATGCATCCACCTTACGGAATGGAAATTGGAATCCCGTATGCTGGAAGTATGTATCCGGATCCTATGAAACAGTTATCCAAAAGTGATCTTGGTCAGATGCCATGGGAAACATTTATGAAAACCTTGAATGAAATTGTTATGAAATACTTTGCCGCCATGCAAAGTGGTGCGAAAATGGGAATTTTGATGGGAGATGTGCGTAGAAAGGGAATACTTCATTCTATGCTGACAGATATTGTCAAACCAGGCGAGCTGGAGCAGATCATCATTAAAATGCAGCACAATACATTTTCGCAGAATCGCAGCTATACGACAAAGAATTTTGTTCCGTTGGTTCATGAGTACATTTTGGTCTTGAAAAAAGCTTTTCCTTACATTCTGGATTTTCAATATCCATATAAGAGAAAACTGGATGTCCGGGATTGTAAAGCTGCTACCTGGCGTGACGTTGTGTTTGCTGCGCTGAGTAATCTCGGAAAGGAAGCACCTCTTGATCGGATATATGGGGAAATTGCTGGACATGAAAAAACAAAGTCAAATCCCCATTGGAAAGATAAGGTGAGACAGGTTCTGCAAATGTATCCAGCATTTGTTTCTGAAAAAAGAGGTATTTGGTGCCTTGCGGCATAAGAAAAGGAGAGAGCGTAATGGATAATAAAGAATTGAATGCGGCAGTTAATCAGTTGGTAGAGCTGATGGATGAATCCTTTGGCCTTCCAGGATATAAGGACTATATAAAAGAGAATTTCTTTATGGCAGTTGAAGTGCTGAAAAATTCTGGAAATATATATGACTTGGATGCCATGGTCGCATTATCAAAAGCATTGGGTATGGATGTATCATATGGATTTTATTCTTTTGTGGACAAATGCTGCGATGATATGACTGTATCAGAGTTTTGCTCAGATGAAGACTGTGTAAAGCTTTTACCTAAACTTTTAATTCTTTACGGCAGATCAGAAATGTTGGAATGCTCTGAGGAAGGAAAAAAGCTTCTTAGGCTTTCCAAATAGTTAGCAGAGTTTTGACCAGATTAACCAACGAGAGCAGCTTCGGCTGCTCTTTTTGTGGTTGTATACAAAAAAATGACATATTAACACAAAAATATATTGTATCAATAGGAGGAAATCTATGCACAAATATTGGAAACAGATAGCTGCGGGATCGCTGGCCGTTATGCTTGCCACTCCGGTTCCTATACAGGCGGCCATAAAAAAAAGCATCTATGTGGGCGATGTTGTAAGTATCACAGCAGCAGATTTAAAGGTAAATAAGGGGTATAAATCCCTCAGCGAATTAAACACTATATATTCTGAAGCCAGGGAAAAAGTCGGTTCGGCCTATTCTTCTATAGAATCTGGAAACAATCAGAATACTAACGGAAATGCAACCGGAGGTGGTTCTGGAAGTAACGGATCAAGCAGCTCACTGATAGACAGTATTATTTCAAATGGTGATCTTTCAGGTCTGTTGCCTGATAAAAAGAAAAAGACGTTTACCTATGAAGAGTTTTTAGAACTGATCAAAGGACAGGATTCCGAAATTGCCCAAAAATATGAAGAAGCCAGGAAGAACATGGAGGACGAACAAAAGAAAGGAGATAAGGAATCTGCCAAATATATTGAAGATGCTATAAAAAAAGCAATGAATGGCATTAATCCAGTAACCGGGGAAGCTTATGAAAGTACAGATCATCCTCTTGATATAAATGACTCCCTGGCAGATGAAACCCAAAGGTTCATGGATTGGGTGGACGGAAATATGGAAAACGAGAATTCAGCTGCAGAAATGGAAAAAGAAAACCTGGATAAAATGCTGGAGTATATACGTGACGATGTTGAAAATAATGTTTTAGCGGGAAATCATTCGCTTGTAAATTTTTCAAGGCTTTCAGAAGATGACTATATTAATGATGAGCTGATTCTGGAACGTGGAGACTTTGAGGATCAGTATACAGGACATATTCCGGGAATGGATGGATATAAGACAATAAAGTACCGTTGTAGCAAATGCGGAAAAATATACTCGTTCTCGAATGTATGTGACTGTGGAAAATTTTTATTGAATTACTTGTATGAAAGTGACAAATATTCAAACCGGCTTCCTTTTACAGATTGGTGGGTTAGTGGATTCTATGAATTTGACAAAGATGGAGAAGCATCAAATAGTTCACTGACTCATGCTACTATTAAATGCGGATTTTGCGGAAAAAAATTAACAGCCAAGGCGTTTGATTTTAAGGCGGATAAAGAAGATAGGTTTTACTATACGTCAAGTGGTGTATGGAAATGCGCAGACTGCCAGGGCGATTATCCGCTTAATCAAACTGATGAAGATGGAAAACAGAATTCACTAGACAATTATGAAGAATGGTATGGGGAAAAATTTAATCCATATTGCGATAATCCAACTATTCCGGTAAAAGCGTTTGGGTTCGATGATGGCATTACGGATATGGATTCCTATTTGGAGGCATTTCGGGAAACTCTCTCTGATGATGAGAAGGAAAAATTTGATGTATTCTATAATCAGTACAAGGAGAATAAATCAGCTACATCGAAATTCCCTGCAAGCGATGAAGAAAGACAAGAAGTCCAGGACTTCTTCGATGAAGTATATGATAATATCAAAAATACGGAATCAGGTAAGCTGCTGACCAAAGGCAAGCATGGATGGACGGATGAGGAACTTGAAAATTTCAAAAATGCAATTAAGGAAGCACAGGACGAGACAATTCCCGGTGCAGACTATTGGAAGGACACGGAGAAGATAAAAGACACAGCTGATTATGACGATAATGTCAATAAGATATTTGCGGAGTGGCCAGCTGACCGTGATAAATGGACTGCCAAACAGAAAGAAATGTATGAACAGTTCAAGGAAAAATATGAGTCAGATGATAAACTCCAGGAAACAGTAAAAGACCTGGTTGATAAAGGAATCCTTAGCAATGACAAGACACCTTCAGAAATATTGAGCGAATTGCAGAAATATATCACCAGTTTTACTACTATTAATGATAACGTAACAGTAACGGTGACAGTCGAAAGTACTGGGGAAAAGGAACTTTTGCAACAGCAGGATTATGTAGCCCAAGGCGATGTACGGGTTTCCATTAAAGGACCAAAGGGCCGGTCTGTAATCTCAGATTACGTGATCACAGATACTTTGCCATATCGTTTCTGTCCATCTTCAGCTGGAACTTATACGATAGAGCGTAAAGTAAGGATCTATGATGTTTCCATGCGGCTTGTAACAGGTATCTATAAGGTTTCTGCTTCTGTTGAAATGCCAGATGGAACACAGATGCTATTGGAAGAAAAAGAAATCACACGTATTAAAGAGGATAAGAGCGGGTTAAATACTTCTAATATGCGTGAAATAGGTGCCCCTAATATTACGATAACGGTAAAGGATCGGCAGCTGGATATTGATAAAAAAGATTTTTATGACACAGAAAGGATTTCATAATTATGGTTGAGATAATCAGAACATCTGTTTTAGCAAATGTCAATTCGCTTATTTTATTATTTGTGTTTTGTACGCTGGTTGGTTTTTTCCTGGCAATGTCAACCTTGTCATGGAATAAGGAAAAGAAGAAAAAAGGGTTCAAGAAAAACCGGTTATTTGGCAAGGAACGGAAATATGACAAAGAATTATACAGGGAATACCTGAATATGGAGCATGACAAGTTCAAGGATTCTTATAAGGATTACCTAGAAGATGAAATGGAGTACCATGCAAATAAGAAATTTTAAATAATTGTAGTAATGGAAAAAGGTTCAGCTAACTGGGCCTTTTTTTATTGCAGATCTCGATCCTTAGAAAAACATATTATACATGAATGGAAACTTATGAAGAGAGGAGTGGTTCGATTTGGCAAAAACACTTATAGAAGCATATGAAGAAATGAAGGAAGGAATTGGGTATGACGAGCTTATCCAGACGTTGAATTATTACCACATTGAAATTCAGAGAAAAAGGATACGTTGCCCATTTCCTGGACACAATGACCGACACATTGGGAATTGTAGTATTACGGATCGAGGGATGATATATTGTTTTGCCTGTGGCAACCACACGGATGCAATCGGTTTGGTTCAAATACAGGAAAACATGACTTTTAAGGAGGCGTTAAAATTTTTATGGACAGATATTCTTGGGAGAAGCCTTCCAGATTACATGGAGCATAAGAAACGCCCCGTTAATTTCAATGATTTGTCATTTATCGGTCTTACCGGAGCGCAGGGACGTTATATCTGGATGTATATAAACCGGACAGATGATGTTAATGTACCCCCAGGATATTATATCGACTATAAGAGCAAGGAAGACGGGGAGTACAATGTCTATCAGAAAGAAAGGGCAGATTCCTTTTTTGAACTGATGGATACGGATCTCCCAACTGCCAAAACGCTTGCAATAAACAAGTGTATAGAAACTCGCAGCTATTATTATGGAATGCTGAAAATGTTGGATAATCCTAAAACGGATCTAGGAAAAAGTGCAAAAAATCCTGAGTTTAAACACGAAGCGACGGTGTTTTTGAACAGCCAAATCCAAAAAGTAAACCGGATATCAAAAAAAATAAAAAGCCTCTGATGGGGCTTTTTATTTTTGGAAAAATATAATTTATTGGAATCACGTATTTTCTGTATCTTTATTGGCATCTTCAACCGCTTCCTTGATCTTTTCAGGAGTCAGTTCATTGAGGATAGTGGAAGAAGCAACGTACATCATGATTATGAAGGTGATATAATATTCACTAACACCTCTAATATTGGACTCTTCCTTGACCTTTCGTAAAATCCGTAACAGTAAATTTTTAGAAGAAGATACAAAACTGTTATTGATTCTATATTCGTTTTTCCCTATATGAATGATCATAAAACATCCTCCTTCAGCAGTCTGTTGCATATCTGGAAAGATTTTGCAGCTCCGTTTTTATTCATCCAGTACGAAAATTTGTAGTAATAAAGGTACAAATTATTTTTTTCCTTGGCCGGGAGACTAAAATGCAGAAAATCAACAGGAGTTTCAAAATTTTCCTTAAATGCAGAGAACAGCTTATACTTTTTTAACAAAGCAAGTCCCTGATCGTTTGAGAATAAGTGATATAATTCATTAATTGAGGAAACGAGAACATGGTTGCTGATCATATACTGCAAACAGATTCCAGCCCGCACAATCCCCTCACTTCCAACGAAATAGGATTTAGGAAATTTGGTAATGTCTCCACTTTGGACAGCCTCATAAGTGTGGATGGTTGTTTCACGGAAACTCATTTTGTGGCTTTCAAAGACCAGGGAAACCAAGTAGAAATAGTCTTTGGATTTATCGTATTCAAGAGGATATTCGATATATCGCATCAGATACTGTAAGTGTAGTTTCTCCATCAGTTCCTTAGTCATGTGTTTACTGATATATTCCGGTTGCCATCTTAAATACTTTGTAAATGCATACCGGATAATTTCCAAAGCATTTTTCTGGCACATGACTTTATCAGTTCCAAAAAGCGTTTTTGAATAGTTGTTCTGCTTCCCTATGATGATATTATCATAATTCATGTAGGCGTCAGTTGTCATATAGATTACCTTTCCTGCTCATCAGAATATATCCTGCTGCCGGAATGTCTAAATGTCAGTGGATCCTATAGCACAGATATATATATTTGAGCGTCTCCTTTCTAAATATTTTTCCATGTATAATATGTCTGATGAGATAATTTTCTGTTGATTTCCATACAAGAAATGATTTGAAGCCTTCTGAATGTCCGCAATATACGGACATACTGATTACCACCTAGTTCTCCCCGCAAGCGCATGGAAAATGAAATTGTGGTGATAATGTCCTTAGGGAGCAATTTTCAAAAAGCAATTTTCAAAATTCCAGGCATGGAAATCCTCTATAAGAAACACTTGTTTTTTTCCAGACGAAAATTCACATATTTAAGCAAAAATTGCAGTATTTGCAAATGAAAATTAAAGATATACCCGTTTTCAAGAAGATTTAAACAGGTTTTGAAGGAGAAATGCCGGATTTAAAGATAAAAATTGCTTCTAAAAACCAGACTGGATAAAAAGGAAGAATTGAGAAATAAAAATTGCTCCAAAATGGAAAATAGATAGATAATACATAAAAAGCCCGGTCAGTACAGAAAAAATATGTGTGCGTAGGAAAGACACCTGACCGGTATCCGTATTTCTAAAAGAATGTGCTTTGAGGTGGAGACAGATATAGGAAGAGGCCTGGATCAAATAATAGGTTAAGTAGAGAGGGTAATTTGAAAAAGAATACGTGTCTGGGAATATGAAAGCGGGCAGAAGGCTGCTGCCCGCTCTTTTTCCTGTGGAAAAATATTTTATAATTTCATATATGACATAATTGAATTTTAATAATGTCAGTATGGGTTTTTCTTTATAAATTATTATTTCAGTATAGACATAAAATAGATAGAAATGGAAATAAAAAATGTCACTTGTGAAATAAAAACGAACGAAAAATGTCGTTCTGGGCATAGGATTTTACAGTGGATAGGTATTATATGTTCTGTATGAAATAATGCAAAATAAATAATTTCATATATGACATAAAATACGGATTTACAATAAAAAATCATAGTTGTTTTGCTACGGAAAATTGATTATTTCATATCTGAAATAATATAAAAATTATTTTTGTTTTAAATAGAAACATAATAGAAGCTGCTGCCGCTCTAAAATGGAAAATAGGGGAAATTTTGCATTTTTGAGGGGGTTTTTATGAAAAATAAGGGGTAAATGAAGAAAAAAGAGGAGTTTTTCCTGGATCAGGGATAGGGATGAAAATACCTGTGGTATACAGGAAAAATAATGATAAAGCTGCAACGTGTTATATCTGTTTTTTTAGAAAAAATACATATTGTATGAGAGTAGAAATACTCAAATGTTCTCATAAGGTATTGAAGTGCCTGAGAAGCATTTCAATACAAAATCTTCCTTTTTAGAGCCGGACCGTAGTGATCCGGCTCTTTTGTACTCTCACTGAAAGACATATTAGTTACGAAAATAAATTTCAAGAATAAGGGAGGATGTAAAGATGGTTATTTAGATTGTTGAGAGGAACTGTATCTAAAATTGTTTGAAGAGGAGACTGAAAATGTTTAAAAAGAGACTGATGTTTACAGAGGAAATGATAAAAGCCGTCAAATTTCTTAAGCTAGAAAAAAATAGGATTACTGCGGTTTTAAAGCTTACTCCGGCAGCAGCTACATATTTTGGAATTGAAGTTGAAGCATTTGTTTTAAAGGGAATATGGGATCCCCAAAAAGACAAATGCAAAGGAGTAGTTGAGATTAAAGAGACCGGATATTCTGAAATCTTCCCATTTTGTAAGTGTGAGCAGGAAGTAATCCAAAATGCAATGGAAGCATACAGCTGGGAATTTTACAATACAAGTTTGCTGCTTTTACACCAGAGCATATTTGCAGAAGATGTTGGCATTTGCATGATTGATAGCAAAGATCCAAAGCTGGCAATAATTGAGCGGGATTCCACTCGAAATGGATTTTGTTTCAAAAGCTACAAGAATTATGTAAATCATCCCAAAGAACCATGCTATGTACCGGAAACGACAGATACCGTGTATACAGCAGAAAGCTTCCTGGATATTTGTAGAGGACAAAAAGAATTTGCTGATTTTCTTTTCCAGAAATGTGACTGGCAGCATCCAGAAGCACTTCTTGATAAATTCATTCAGGAGGAAGAGTGGGTGATTTGCCCTAAGTGTGAAAAACTCGTCAGCTATCTTGGTGGCGAAGGTGATACTGAGTGTCCGATATGTGGAGAGGAAATTGAAGATGACTTTTAAGAATATCTGCAAACGATGTGGTAAGGAATTTGAAAGTAATGGAAGAACACGGGAATTCTGTAGTGTATCCTGTAAAAACAGGTACTCAATAGAACATACCAACTGTTGTATATGTGGAAAGCCGATGATAGAAAGCAATGATCAGCGTCCTAACCTTTCCAAATGGTACTGCTCCAAAGTTTGCCGTGAAGAAGGCGAATGGAAAGAAGCCAGGGAACAGGGAAATGTAAAAATATGCCCTGTCTGTGGCAAGGAACATATAAAGGACGGAGTATTTTGTTCAAAAAAATGCTACCAGGTATATACGACAGGACATAAGGAGAGCAAGCATAAAAAATGCCGTGTGTGTGGAAAAATTTACACATACCGTGACAGCAAAGACGCATATTGCTGCTCAAAAAAATGCCGCTGTAAGCTGAATGAATATTATACCAGGAAAAGGAACCTGAAAAAGGCATAATACTTAAGGAGGAACCTGTATGGGAAAAATCAATGATTTCGGTAAGGTAATTGAAGGGGCTCGTAAAGACCTCTGGAAGAGCCGGGGGTTAATGGTAGAGGATACCACTGGAATGACGGATTTGGAAAAAGAAAAATACGTCACAAAAGATAACATCTGGATTAAACCGGATGTCAATCAGCTTCTGGAAGTTTTTCCAAGAGAAATTGTTTACTGGAAAATGGAAATGAGAAAGCTGGTTGCTGCAAAGCCTATGCAGATTACCATAGAAGAATATATTGAAGGGGTACGTACAATCCGTGATATGGTAGCTCATGTAACAACTGAAGCGGAAATATATGCATTTGCAAGCGAAGCTAAAAACGGAAAGCTTCTGATCCAGACTGGCAGATATCAATACGACTATGTAAAGCCATATCGTAATATTCTCAAAGGAAATGCGTTCCTTCGCCTTAATACAGAATATGGGCTAAGACAGATGAAGCGTAAAATGGATGAGAAAAATTTCGGATTGAACGAAAATGCAATTATGCAGAAAGATTACCCGATTTTATATGTAGATGGAGATAAGATAGGGATTGGGTTAGACCGTGGAAGAAAAATGCTTGTTCAGAGTGTGCCTACCGGGAAATATTTTTTTTATCCACAGGAAGGTATTTCATTAGATGATGTTGAAGAGAAATATGTATTGCTCAATAAAATGCGGCGAATTATTTTTGTTGGAACGACTTCAGATGAATGCGAAGCAGAAAGAAAAACAATCTTTGAGCAGCAGTCTTCTGAAAAAGGCAACAAAGAAAGACCAAATAAAAAGAAAAAATGGATTCCGAAGCAGTTTGAAAATCTGAAAAGGATTGGAAACGAGCAGCATTTTCCAGGACATCAAGTTACCGGAGAAGAGATAATTGAAATATTTGGCATCAGAGGTGGACAGTTTGGTAACTGGACCAACAACCTTGAACGTCAGCATTCCCTTAATTATACTTTTGATGCATTTGCAGATCTGGCTGAAGTACTTGGTATAGAGCGTACAAGTATATCCCTTCCAGGCCTGTCAAGAGGAGGCCTTGGTCTGGCTTTTGGAGCCAGGGGCAGGGGTGATGCAGTGGCGCATTATGAGCCCATACAGGAAGTAATTAATATTACCAAGCTGCGTGGAGCTGGTTCGTTAGGCCATGAGTGGTCCCATGCATTAGACCACCTGATTGCTCAGAAGTACCATTTGCGAGGATTTGCTTCCGAATCATTCCATGGTTCACAAGCTGTTCCGGATACCTTTCATAAAGTGATGGACTGCATATACTGGGATGAAAATGGAAATCGAACAATATATTTGAGGAATTCCAAGCTTTTTGACGGTATGTACAGCAGCTGCGGACATGGATATTGGACATCCCCTTGTGAATTGTTTGCGAGAGCATTTTCCTGCTACCTTACCGATAAGTTCAAAGAAAAAGGTATGCGAAACGATTACCTTAATGGACATTCGGAGAGCTACACTTTTGGACCAATACACGCTTATCCGCTTGGAGAAGAACGTACAAGAATTAATCAGGCTATAGACGCCTTGATAGAGGACTTAAAGAAAAAAGAAATTTTTATAGAAGCGAAACCTGTCAGAACATCTAATATTTCTGTGAAAAAACCTAAAGCTGTTTCTCAGAAAATATCCTATAACTTCAAAGTATCCCAAAATGGACAATTTTCTTTTATCTAAAATCAAAAAATGGAGGAAATTACTATGTTAAAATCTGAATTTGAAAAAATCCCAAATGGAACAATCTTTAAAATTCCTGGAGTGAGAAAAGTATTTGTAAAAGCCCAGGTTTATTTTGAGGAACAATATCTTGCATTGCCCTATGATGGAAGAAGAAATATACTCTTGATTAAAGATATTCCGGAAGATATCAAGATTGAAAAGGGAGATCCGAATCTTCTTTATGTTCCGGAAAGAGACGAGAAGAATTACCTTGAAATGTGTGAGAAAAACAATAAAAAACTGGATGAAATTGACAGAATCCAGAGAGAAAAGGGAAAACTGTTATACCGCTTTATCCAGCTGCCGTATGCGGATGGTTACGCTGTATACCAGATTGTATATATTAGCGGGCAGCAGGTAAGGGTACACCACGTTACCGGAATCGGGAGTGATTATAGTATTCCGGAGCTTGTGGATGGAGGATTCTTTCCAAAGGAATCAGCTATATTAAATATTGAAAGAAGGGATCGTATATCTTCTTTCTTCAAAGAGAGGAATACAAATGCAGGAGATTAAAGTAACAGATACCTATAAATGCCCGCTTTGCGGGGAGAAACTAATAGAGGTACGCCTTGGAGTTACAAATGCTACAAGGACGGGACAGCTATTTAAGATATTCTCAAAGAAGAAAAGCATTGTAGTCCGAAAAGGCCGTATGTGTACGAATTGCTTTTCCGTATTCCCTTTTCTTGCAGATGAGGATATAGAAAAATACTTAGAACCAGCAGTCAAATAATCTACTCTGGCAGACCGGGATTCCCGGTCTGCTTTTTCATTAAAAAACATATTAAGAATGGATATAAATTTTATGAAAGGAAGGAGAAAAACTTAATACTGTCAGAAAATAGTGAAATTTAGAAAGGAAACTATTATGAACCAGAGAAAAAAGGATATTATGAAAATAAGGATTATACAGGCTTATGCAGTATGCAAAGCATTTCTTGATGCTTATAGGAATGAAGAAAATCTGAAGTCGCTTGAAGAATTCGGAGATGTCGTTGATGAAATATCAGCTTTTGTTGATGCCTTTGACAATTCGCCTCTGTTCCAGACACTGAAGGATATCCGCCAGATTGCTTACGAGAAATATCAGCATGACTGGATGATCAGCCATGATATTGATGAAAAGGTAATGGATAAGACCATGCAGGAGTATATTGCAGACACTGCGGGAGAGGAAGTTCCATTTTCAGAATGGTTATTTGACCATGGCTTTGGTGGCTCCCTCTGGGGTTGTTACGATGAATTTCTTAATGCAGAATACAGGGATAACGCTTATATGGAGTATCTGCTTTCCAATAAAGAATATCAAATATATCAGGCAGACATCACCAATTTCTGGGAAGAGGATTAAGAAAGACCATAAAATTTTATACACCACATAAAATAAACAGAATTTTCCAATGTTAGGGATGATTGACAGTATTATAAGTTTAGGGACAGCTTTGGGCTGTCCCTTTTTCATGGGGTACTGATCGGTGTAAATGACATATTAGTTGTGAAATACAATTAATGAAAAGAGGGAGGATAAATGGATATTATTTGTTTAAAAATTTTATAAGGAACTTATATGAAAATCTGTCGCAAAATTATCAAATGGGAGGAAATCTATATGTTTATTTTAGTGGAATGCTGTGACCGTAACATGGAACTGCTTGGCGTACATGATAAGAAAACAGAAGCTTTTGAAAATCTGGAATCACACCTGGTCTCGGCCATGGATCTGAAAGAAATCCCGGCAAACTGGGATCAGACTCCTTTCAAACGTGATACGGATTTCGGAATTGATGAAGATTCTGCTTGGTTAAATCGGAGTTCCTGTGAGTACGACTGGAAAATCTGGGAAATCCCTCAGAAAGTCAGTGTTGACGAGATTCGTCAGGACTCCACCCTTGTATAAAAATGCTTTGTATCAGGAAAACGAAAACACCTATATGCAGCGGGATATGGGAATCTGCAATAAGGTTACAGGTTAATTTTAGGAGGAATTTTTATGTATTTGTTAAATACCCTTTTGGATGAGTACAGACTTCCCTATATGGAAAAACAGCAGATTTGTGAGGAATCTGTTTCCATTAAAAACACAGAAAAGTTGTACGAAATTTTAAATCAATATTTCAAGCTTGGAAAACGATCAGAAGAATATGTCTATATGGCAGCCTTGGATTCGAGACTCAATGTAATTGGTTTTTTTGAAATAAGCCATGGTACCGTGAACGGGTCTTATTTCAATAACAGGGAAATTTTTATGAAAGCACTAATAGCAGGAGCTGCAAGCATTGTTCTTGCTCATAATCATCCGAGTGGAGATACGTCCCCATCATCCGAAGACCTGGATTGCATAGAAAAGGTAAAAGATGCAGGTGCCTTACTTGGTGTTCCGGTACTTGATTTTATTATTTGTGGCCGAGATACCTATTTTAGCGCACGGGAACAGAAAATCCTGTAGAACAGGGGGATATGGAAGTGTTAGAGGAAAGAGAATGCAAGATATGTGGAGTATGGTTTCAGCCAAAGCGTAAGAATAATATATACTGTGAAGAATGCAGTAAGCGCTCTGGTGCCAAAAAGAAGAAAATGAAACGGCAGATTATGATCAGCATAAGCCGTTGTGGAACTGGCAATAAGCAGGGAGAACACAATAATATGCCACGGTTCCAAAGCGAAAATGCCCGAAAACCATCTTGCCATTCTGGTAAAGAAAGATTAATTGAACCAACGTACTGCTGCGTATGCGGAAAGAAAATGCCGGATGCAGATGATAGGCGTATACATTCTCCCAAATGGTATTGTTCTGCAGAATGCAAAGAAAAAGAGAAGTGGAAAATTGCCAGGGAAAAAGGAACCGTCAAGACTTGTCCGAACTGTGGTAAGGAGCATATCCAGCGGGGAATTTATTGTTCCAGGGAATGCTATAAGGAACATATAACGAAGAATCCCACTCATAATGTGGTAAAACCTTTGATGACCGAGAAAAAGTGTTGTGTATGTCACCGACTTTTTTCTTGCCAGGCAGCACAGGCGGGGGATTTCTTCTATTGCTCAAAAGAATGCTATGAAAAAGATATGGAAAGGAATCCATCTGAATACAGCTACATAGTCATTCCACAAAAGCAAGCGGTAATATCTTCAGAAGAGAGTGCCAAAAAGGAAGAGAAATACATACAAAAAAACGGACTTTGCAGCATATGCAGAACTTCTTATAAGAACTGTGAAAGGTTGCTGTCAAATTTTACAGCCTCACCCAAAGGAGCTGTTTTTAAAGGTTCCATTGTAATTGAGTGCCCGAAATTTAAAAAGTAAAGCGAGGAACTTATTATGGATAAGATCTATAAGAAATATCAAGGTCATACAATCGAGAACGGATTTTCTGAAACAAGTCCTGATTTCAAAAAGTTTGCAAGCTATGTAAAAAAGCGCATGAAAATAGCTGCTGCCGACCGAGGAATTGTTTTAGAAGATTTTATAGTTGGACATTACTTTATTAGTGGATTTTTTCGAAAAAATGAGAAATGGGCGTATTTTTCATTTGATGAATGTAGAAATAGCCCACTTGATTTTACAGCAAAGGATTGCTGGAAAGGTTTTTTGATGAGAACAGCAAAAAACAGTAAAGATTATACTGGAGGAACCAATCATTATACAAATCTGAAAGGGTTTATGCCATTATTGGAACAGCTTTTGGGCTGATACCTATTGGCTGGATCCTAATATAAAAGGAGAACACTAATGAATCAAATGAAAAGAGACGTAATACTGAAACCGAATAGAATGTTTTATCCTGAGAAAAATTACTCACATCAGGAACTTGTACTTCATGCGACATTGTTAAGCCGTATTTTCTTTAATAATAACTATTCAAGAAAACGGAGCAAACAGAAAGATTTGAAGTTGTTTAATTTAGCTTCAAACGAAGAACTTAAAGAATATATTATACATTTCTTTGAGGATTCTTTTGATCCTGAAGAAAAAGGACACAAAGATGCCGAGGATTGGGAATCCATACCCGGTACCAGATATGATATTCCTGATACCAGGCATGAATATACTTCCTGCACAGCCGGTGACTACGGTCCGGGTAATCCTTGGGATGCTCCTGGAATGAGTATTCGGGATTTCATTTAGGAGTGTAGTAAAATGGAAAAATTTTACGAACCGACAAGCTATTATGCATTTCATCCGGTTTATTCTGGAGCAAAACATTATATGGTGTTTGTAAGCCATTATTCAATGGAAAATGGAGAAATGCAGATATGTACATATTCAGAAAAAAAGTATTCTATTGACAGCTGTATCCAATGGGCGTATCTGAAATTGGCTCTTTTTGAAAAAACTAATGCTTTTCATATGGTGGTGTTTGATCCTTCTGGAAAGGAAACTGCCTCTTATAGTAAAAAAGAAGCTCTGTTGGAGGATCTGTGGAGATGTTTTCAGAGTATTCCGTTCTCAGAATCAGAGAAAACAGCTGTTGACTGGTTTATTTTTCAAAAGGGGACCGACCTGGAAACAATCTGGCAGTGGTTTAGTGAAAGATATGCCGGAGGCATTGTGAAACTATTTTCCCTTACGAATAAACACTAATATCCATAACAGGAAGAGGCTGGGAGTAACCGGCCTCTTTTCATTTGGGTTAAATTACATATTAAGTTTGAAAATACTTTATAGAAAAGAATGGAGGTATCTAAATATGGGATAAAATTTATGTAAACCTATTATTTTACCAAGACATGATTAATGATATTGAAAATGGCATTGATTGATGGAGGAAATTTGTATGATAACAACAATTTTGAAAAAATTAAGTGATGGACAGATCCGTAAGATTGAAGAATACTCAGCTGAACTTGAAAAGGCCCGATCCAACGATGAACCGAACAAGTTGTGGGTGAATATTGGAAAATTGTGCGGCTTTCTTGAATGCCTGGTGGATCTGAAGATTCTTTCTGATGAAGAGTATACTACTTTGATTTACAGGACTTTAAAATCCCTCCATGGAAATTGAACTGACGATGGAGGAGCAGAAGTTTTTCCGAATCAAAATGGAAGAATGGAAAACAGCTTAAAAAATAAGAATTCAGTCACTTCCCAAAAGGAAAGGCCGATACTGGAAAAATGGAGGATATTTTATGAAGAAAAGGAACCTTGATATTACAGAACAGACTATTAATTGCGTTGGTGACCTTGAAGTGGATCTTGATAAGGGGTTTATTGAAGCTGCATATGAACTCTGGTTTGATGTAGACCGGTACTTTGGAACTGATACCAGAGACAAAGATGATACCTGGATTAATTTTTACACACGTTGGCATCCTGATAGAACAATTACAGCTATTTACTTTGTGGAGAGTGACGAGACAGTTAAAGAGCATACCTGGGAACTCACCCCAAAGGAACAGGAATTTTTCCGTAAAAAAATGGAAGCTTATGCAAAAACGCAGGGAAATCAGACGCTTCAGGAGATTTGGGAGGAAACAAAAGATTACATTGAACTTCCCACAACTAAAAATCCTAATAAGAAAGTTTACCAGCAAGATACTGAAAAAATCGAAGACAAAATTGATTCACAGGGATATATAACAGGCATTGTATATGTTCCTCTGGAAGAAGTGATCAATTCCAGCAGGGACAGATTCCTGGAACTTCTTTCGATTGGATTAACAGATACTACCCGCTTGCGTTATATTTCATATGAGATCGTGAGTGCGGAAACGACCAAAAGTGAGATTGGTTTTCGGGTGAAAGGTGATGCCTCCGCTATAATTGGAACCGTGAAAGGGGACGGCATTATCCAGGATTGCAGCCTTGTGAAAAAAAAGCTTGTCGGGAAAAAATATCATCTGACTAAGATTGACCATGAAACACATAATTATATTGGAACCGTTGAAGGAAAAAAGGGAGAATTTTCATTTTTTCCGGAAGTTTTGGAATACTCATTATAAGGAGAAACCTATGAGAAGAGAACTTATTACGGCAATCGAACTGGGGCAAGTAAATAACCGCATTGTCAATATGCTTTTTACAGTACATAATGAAAACATTGATCTCCAGGATGCGATAAAGAAAGCAGCCGCCGAATATCTAAACACGGATGAAGGGTTGCTGGCTTATTCTGGAAATGGCAACAGTTTTAAATGGGACGATTTTTGGAAATCCGTATCAAATGAAATCTGCCGCAAATATGGTTTTGAAAAAGATACTGTATCTATTTCAAGGGAAACAGAGGTAGATTCAAAAGAAGAACTGGTTTCGGAAAAAGACCTTGTGTTTTCCGAGGAAAAACTGGAACGATTAAAAGAAGAACTTTTTGATAATGGTATCGAGGCAATGGAAGAGTTTTGCGGATGCGGAATTCCAGAGCATTATGAAAAAGATTCCATTGATAATATGATGGATGAAATTGCTTCCCAGATGTCTGTAAAAGAATTGCTTCAGTTTTATGAAAAATACTTTTTATCCGGTGAAAAAAGGAAAAGAAGGCTGATACAGGATATTGGCATTGCACAGCGTCTGACTCCAAAAAGTAGTACATTCGAGGTGAATTACCTTGTAGGGGAACAGGCCGGCTGGTATGCCTGCAGAAATGATGGAAGCGGCTCAAAAGTCCTGTCCATATATTCAGATAAGCCTTTGCTCACCCAAATGGAAGCTGAAACTTATGGAATGGATGTTGAAGCAATACTGGATGAACTGAATGTTCCACATCAGATTAAGAACCAGAATTGTTTGAACTCTGGAAATTACTCGCAGATGCTATCAGTCTATCCAAATAAGCACTTGAACACCCGGATTAAAACTTATGGAGTGGATGTTGATCCCCAAATGGATGAGCTTAATATTCCACAAAAGGTAATGAGCCAGATTCGCCTGAACTCAGAAAATGTTCAGATAACTTACTTGGGAATCTATGACCGTACCCCTTATTGCGATGGAATTGCGTATAGGAAGAGTGGTAAATGGTATTGGGCATTAGATGATTCAGATATCGTTGTTCCAATTACAGCGTGGAAACAGAATTGTAAGGCGTATAAGGAAACAGAAGCTGATAAGGCTTGGGTCCCTGTTAATACCGGGCTGTTCCCGGAAGAGCAGGAAGCAGTTCAAGTAACCTATCTGGGATACAATGACCATAAGCCTCATTGCGATGCATTTGCATTTCTTGAAAATGGTAAGTGGTATTGGAGCTTGGACGAAAGTGATGTAAAAGTTCCAATAATAGCATGGCAGCAGACAGGAGAAGCCTATGAAGAATAAATATGAAATTCAGGAAACAGATTATGGTGTCACTTGGATAAATGTATTACAGAAAAATTCAAGGGGAGAAACAATTAAAATTTGCATTACAGAGTGCAAAAACCGTGGCGGCAAACACGCACTTCCTGTCCTGTGGTATCAAGCTGGATATACCAAGAAAATCTTTAAAACATATCTTTGTGTGGACACATATGTATATGATTCAGAAGGGGAATGCCGAGGTGACTATAACCCAACGGTACTTCCAAGTGGCATAGCGCTTGATTTTACATGGCTTTTTGAAAATACACCTGATAATAAGCAGAAGCTTATAGATGAATGTCTCCGGCGGTTTGAAGCGGCTTCCGGTCCATCAGCAACGGAACTTAATACGGAAGAAATCCGTAAGTTTGCAAAAGAGAATGGATTGGAGCTTTTTGAAAAATTGCCTGATGGCTGGAAGATTACGTCCAAATTTGCTCCCCGAGGATCCGTTCGGATTGCAAAAGGCAGTTTTGTTATGAGGGCAGATGATGGAAAATTAATAGCAAATCCTGAATATAGGGAAGCATTGTTAATCCAAGGGAGGAATTAAAATGAGAGTATTACTGGTAGAGCCTCAAAAAGTACCCAGAGAGATTGAAATTCCTGAAGGGCTAAAAGCTTTGCAGGAAGCAGTTGGTGAGAGTATTGAAGCAACATACCCATTTGAAGACTTTGTAGCACTCGTTACAAACGGAAATGGAAAATTTGACGGATCCCAGTTAAACCGGGCTCTTCGGACAGAAGACGGAGAAGTTTATGATATTATCGCCGGAAATTTTCTGGTTGTAGGTCTGGGGTCAGAAGATTTTGCATCTCTTTCAAATGAACTGGTTGCAAAATATAAGGATTATTTCGGTGTACCGGAAATATTCCTTAAAGTCAATGGAAAATTGCATATACTTCCAGCTTCTCCAAAAGAATAAATGAATTCCATATGAAAAAATACCGTTCTTTTATAGAGCGGTATTTTTTTGGTAGAAATACATATTAGAAGTGAACATTTATTTAGATATAAGGAGGAAATGTAATATGGGATAAAATAGGAACTTTATAACAAAACACATTTTATTCAAAAGCCAGAACATGGCTTTTAGAAAACGAGGAAAAGTGGGATGAAAATTATTATTTTACTTATGGCAGTAACAGCTGCCTTGCTTCCAACCTTATGTATTATCACACCTTCTGATCCGGAATATAAAGAACTGGAAGATCGGGAACAGGTGGAATGGATCAAAAAGAACACTAAATAATGAGAAAAATGGAGGAAAATTATGTTTGTTAGATCACAGAATAGAAAAGAACTTGTAGAAATCACAGGAATGGTAATTTCTGTGCATGGTCAGAATATCCATGCAGTCGGAAGAGCTACAGTACAGATTGCAGCTTATGAAAATGAAGAAAAGTGTCTCCAGATAGTAGACGAACTTCAGAAAGCTGCTAAAGAAGGAAAAACTTTATATGAAATGCCTCAGGCGAAAGACGTCAGCTCTGCTTTATCTACAGAATTTTGTTGAGAAATGGTTGCAATGTATATCTGAGGAGTTAGAAAGGATCCGGGATTTGCCCCGGATTCTTTCTGCATAATATGAGGACTATAAGGAGAATCTTATGAACGAACTTAAAAACACAGCAAACCTGGAAACATTAAAAGAACTTACTAAGGAAATGCATATGGCAGCTAAAGCCTACTATTCTTCCAATAAGGAAATCATGTCAAATAAAGAGTGGGATGAAAAATACGATAAGCTGGCAGCTCTCGAAGAGAAGCTTGGAATCGTACTCCCGGAAAGCCCGACTCATTCAGTCGGTTTTAAGGTGATTTCTTCACTTGATAAAGTAAAGCATGAGGTTCCTGCACTTTCTCTGGATAAAACCAAAGAAAGAGAACAGCTTGTAGAATGGCTGAATGGAAAAATTGGGGCTTTATCCTGGAAAATGGATGGTCTTACAGTGGTTGCTACTTACGAAAATGGACAGCTGAAACAGGCTGTTACCCGTGGAAATGGCATTGTGGGTGAGGATATTACTCATAATGCGGTGTTCTTCAGCGGGCTTCCCAGACAGATTCCAATTCAGGGAAAAATCATTGTACGTGGTGAGGCTGTTATCAGTTATAAGGAGTTTGAAAAAATAAATGAATCCCTTAATGCGGATGAACAGTACATGAATCCGAGAAACCTTGCGAGCGGAACGATCCGGCTGCTTGACTCTAAAAAGTCAGCAGAACGAAACGTGCATTTTAAAGCGTTTACTTTTGTGAATGCGCTGGACTACTGTAATACCTATGATGGCGCTCTGAAATCCCTGCAGCAGTGGGGATTTGAAACAGTAGATTATCAGCTGGTATCTCCTGAAAATGTTGTTGAAGCAGTTGGCAAGTTTGAGGAAATGATTCGTAATAACCCGTATCCTTCTGATGGACTTGTGCTTACTTTTAACGATATTGCATATGGAAATTCCCTTGGTACGACAGGAAAATTCCCCAGGGATTCCATTGCATTTAAGTGGCAGGATACAACAGCAGAGACAACTTTAAAAGGGATTGAGTGGTCCGCTTCCAGAACCGGACTTATTAATCCGGTTGCTATCTTTGATACCGTGGAGCTTGAAGGAACCGCTGTATCCAGGGCAAGCCTTCATAATATCAGCTATATGCGTGATTTGAAGCTTGGCATCGGGGATACAATCACAGTTTATAAAGCAAACAAGATCATTCCACAGATTGATGAGAATCTGACAAAGGGATCACACCCAATTATACCGATCCCGGAAGAATGCCCTGTATGCGGAAGTAAAACGGTACGCCGGATTGGTGCGGATGGCCACACAGAGGCACTTTATTGTACAAATCCGGATTGTGCAGCAAAACATATCGGTATGTTCGAACGGTTTGTTTGCAGAGACGCACTGAATGTTGTGGGACTGTCCACTGCAAAATTGGAACAGCTTGTAGATCAGGGCTTTATCAAGAAAAAAACGGATCTTTTCAATCTTGACCAGTATAAAAAAGAAATTTCTTCTCTTGAAGGCTGGGGCATGAGATCTGCTCAGAATTTATTGGATGCTGTATACAATGCCCGGACAACAACTTTCCGTCAGTTCTTTTACAGTCTTGGTATTCCTGGCTGTGGACATGACGTGGCAAAGATTCTTGAAAAAGAATTCCAGAAAAATCACGCTGGAGCGTGTAAAACAACGCTTCTTATGGAACTGTTTTCTTCAGCAGATATTTTGGATACCTTATCCAAAATGGATGGAGTTGGACCGGTAAGAGCTAAGGCCATGAAAGACTGGTATAATTCAAATCAGCATGACGTAGAGTACAGGCTTCTTGTAGAAAGGCTTTCTATTACGGATAATCTCCTTCTTGATACAAAACCAGCTGCCGCTTCCCTGGACGGTCTGACATTTGTCATTACTGGATCGGTACATATTTTCAAAAACAGAAATGCGTTAAAGGAAGATATTGAATCCAGGGGTGGAAAAGCTTCCGGATCAGTATCCTCCAAAACTTCTTATTTGATTTCAAATGAGCCTTCGACATCCAGCAAATCTGTAAAAGCAGCAAAGCTGGGAGTTCCGGTTATCACGGAAGCGGAATACGTTGAAATGACTAAGTCAATAACCCACGACTAAAGTCGCAGACTTGCTGATGCAGGTTCTACTTTAACTGTGGGTTAATGAGCAGAGACATGATGCCTGTGTTCTCCTTTTGCGAGATGGCACCTGTAGGTATTTCCAGCCCCCAGCACTGCAAAACAGGCACCAAGTCTAGGAAAACAGTTATACCATCATGCACAGGCTTACCACCGGTGCGGGGAGTACCGTATTCCCCGTGGCACTGCATGATACCTAATGAAAGGAGGCACCTGATGCCGTATATCTATGTCATTGGCATGGACGGGAAACCGCAGATGCCTACTAAAAGGAGGAGACACGTCCAGAAGCTTCTGGATACCGGGAAAGCACGAATTACCGAACGTGTTCCTTTTACCATACAGTTACTTTATGACAATGATCCCGTCCTCCAGCCGGTGATCCTGGCAGAGGATCCGGGACGTACCAATATCGGGGTTGCGACCCTCGACCTGAAAGGAAACCTCCTGCTATCTGCAGCCGTGGAGACCAGGAATAAGGAGATCGCAAAGCTGATGGAGAAACGCCGCCAGTGCCGCCGGGCTTCCCGGAACGGGGAGCGTAAGGCAAGGCAGCGGCTGGCGAAAAAGTACGGGACAATGATCCAGGCAGGTATGAGGATGCGGAAGCTGCCCCAGTATGCAGCTGATGCGTTTATTACCTGTAAGGTCATCCGGAATACCCAGGCCCGTTTCTGCAACCGCCGGAGGCTGGATGGATGGCTGACGCCGTCTGCCAGGCACCTGGTACAGACACATATCAACCTGGTACATAAGGTACAGAAGTACCTGCCGGTAACGGATGTGGCTATTGAGGTCAACCGGTTCGCTTTTATGCAGCTGGAAGACCCAGCCATATGCGGTGTGGACTTCCAGACCGGCCCGCTGAAAGGATATGATGACCGGGACGCAGCCGTCTATGACCTGCAGGATGGAAAGTGCCTTATGTGTAAACATGAAATCACCCAGTACCACCACATCGTCCCACGGTCAAGGAACGGTTCCAACACCATAGGGAACATTGCAGGATTGTGTGACCAGTGCCATGACCGGGTGCATAAGGATGCAGACTTTGCAGAGCAGATGAAAGAGAAGAAGGAAGGCATGGATAAGAAGTACGGGGCTTTGAGTGTCCTGAACCAGGCCATCCCGTTTATCTGTAAACAGCTGGAAACAGAGTTTGGCAGGGGACACGTCCATTATTGTACTGGAAGGGAGACTTCTTTAGTACGGCAATCCACCGGCTATCAGAAAACCAGGAAAAACCAGCTCCATGAAGTGGATGCCTGGTGTATCGGAGCCCTGGCATTAGCGGAGTTACCTGAGAACGTACCGGACTTCAAAGAAATCCATCTTATCAGACAGTTCCGCAGACAGGACCGGAGCCTGGTAAATGCCCAGACAGAGAGAGTCTATAAGCTGGGCGGGAAAATGGTCGCAAAGAACCGTAAGAAAAGGACTGGACAGGAAATATATGCCCTGGAGGACTGGTATAACCGACAGGTGGAAACATACGGGAAGCAGGAAGCAGACTGTATGCGGAGCCGGCTCAAAGTAACAAAAAGCAGAAGAAGATACAACAACCCGAACCGGATGATGCCGGGTGCGGTATTCCTGTACGAAGGAGTACGGTACGTTATGAGGGGACAGCACAGTAAAGGTGCTTACCTTCAGGCAGTCGGCATGGAGAACAGGGACTTCCCTGTAAGAAAATGTAAGATATTGACGAGAAACACGGGACTGGTGTTTGTTTCATAAGCAAGTTCACATACTGAAAATGGTGTTCTCTTCAATGACTTCAGTTATGGGAGGAGAATGCCTTTTAGAAAGAGGCTATTTATGGAAGAGCGTAAAAAAATTCTGGAAATCGACCTGCGGATAACGGAAATTCAAGCAATCCTTGAAAACAATTTATACGAGGACAAGAAAGAAGAGCAGGAGCTGGTTACAGAATTGGAGCAACTGGAAAAAGAGAGATTGGTTGCAGAATAATCAAAAATCTATTACGGAGGAAATTAACATGATTAATTTATGCCTGGATGTCGGAACACTACTTTCCCCTGATGAAATTTACTTTTCTTGTTATCGTGCATACGACAATGATGACTGGGGATTTCATGATGATAACCAGATTGCATACAAGGAAGAGGACAAAGATAAGGCAATCGCCTATGGAAAAAAGTATGTAGAGAATGGACATGAAGGTACATATGCTGTTTTAACCAATCAGGGTGATTGTTTAAACGGTGATGATGGAGAGTTTGACGATGGAATGATCGAAGGTTTTGAATATAACCTTAAAGATGTCATATATTCTGTCGCCAAAATTAATGGAAAGATTGTGGAAAACTTTCTTATGGAGTCACTTTCAGGGTCATCAGCAGAATTCAGCATTACAGCTACTGAAATTAGAAAAATGCTGAATCTGGCAGCAGATGGATGGATCTGTGAAAAAATAGAAGAAAATGAAACTTTATATATTCGCTTCACAAAAGGAAAGGAAGAAGCAGAGTTTGAACTTGTAAAATGCTGAATTTGCTAAAAAATCTTATGGAGGACTTGAAATGAGATATTATGATATTTATGTAAAATGGGCAGAAGAAAATGGTGCAGGATACAGTATTTTTATTTCTGTTGATGGAGAAAAGGAAGATGCGGTTGAAAAGGCAAAAAAAGAGGGCCTTTTTGAATATGAGCTTGACTATAATCATATCCGCTACGTGAACGAAATAACCAAAGATGAGTACGAAACTGCAACAAAATAATATTTCATGGAGGAAATTTTATATGAAAAACGTAAAGAAAAATTATTGCTATTTGGTCCGAAGAAAAAGAGATGGAAAACTGTTCTGTACTTATGGAAATTTCAAGGAAGCATGGAACAGACCGAAATATTTGTTCAATCTGGTATCTTCAGCATACATCTATGCGGTGAAACTTCCGTTTGGTAACCTGCTTGCAAGCAATGTTTCTTCTGATTTAAGATACAATTCAAAAGATTACAGTGTGATCAGACAGGCGGCAATGTAACATTGGATTACGAAAGGAATTAAAATTGTTATATCATATGAGCTTTTTTCCAGTCAAACAATTCTATCCAAGAATTCCATGTTTCCGATGCGAAAACGAAAATATGGATATTCCCCGGATATCCTTTAGTGATATTTCAAAATTGGAGGCCTTACGTGCAATTCCATCGAGTGATAGAATACTCAAAAAAATGCTGGATTTAGAAATCTATCCAACACTGTATGCATATAGTATGGCAAAAGAGTCATGTACAACCGTGAAAACACCTTCTCAGGAAGCAGCGGGTATCCGTCTGCTGCCGTGTCTGGAAACACAGGAGTATGTACCAGATGCCAGATATACAGGAGAATGTTGGGTGTTGGATCCACCTGATATGAAGAATATTATTTGTAAAAAATACCGGGTACTGGATATCGAGCTTGATGAACAACAAAATACCTTTATAGAAGGCGTTATATTAGAGCAGTCTGAAACAGCAGAGGATAACCTGATTCAGATTTTCCGCAGATTCCAAATAAAAAAATCACCAGATGATCCTCGGCTGAAAAAATTCCTTTTTCCAGGAAACGAGAATAAATTTCTGATGAATTTACTGGATGTATTGTGTGAAAACTGTAGTGTCTAAAAGGAGAAAACTATGAAGATTACAAACATTAAATGGGATACAGATGGAGATGTAGAGGCTCTTGAAGCTTTACCTGTGGAAGTTACCTTACCAGCAGATGAATTTAACCGTGAAGACTATATGGAAGACGGCGAATTTAATGAAGACGCATTTCTTGAAGATGTATCCGATAGGCTTTCTGATACTTATGAATTTTGTCATGATGGATTTTCAATGGAGGGTGAGGATGAAGCTGAGTAGTTCGGATGGTACGCAATTGACTGTAGACGAATTGAGAGAAGCATATTCATTACTTTCAAGGTGCTGCTTGCGGATTGAGGAAATTAATTCGGGAAATTATAAGCCCGGCAATCCTCCAGTTGTATTTCATGCAGGAGCTTGTCCGGAACTTGCAAAATTATCAAAACAGATTTCGGAGATTTCAGAAAAGCTGGAAAATCTGATCCATAAAAAATAATTTATCCTATATTCTTAGCCCCGGTTCTGCCGGGGCTTTTTCATGCAGATATCTTTTGAAAAATCTTACATATTATAAGAAAATGAACTGAAAGGAGAAATTATGTTATCAGAAAATGCTACATTAAATTATGTATCTGCAGTTTTGCAGGAAAAAAACGTTCCAGAGAAATTCAGCCCTGTCATGACTGGGATTTTATCAAGATCCTATTTTAATCAGGATGCCGGATGTATGGAGATTGTTACCAATACATACGTAAAAAAGGAAATCGCAAGAAAAATGGGATTGAAAAGTCCGGGGCTTGTAGGGTCAGGAATCAATAATTTGACAGATGCAGGTCTTCTTATGTGTGTGGAGAGCGGCGTTTACCGGCTGTCTCCGGAAGTATTCGGAAAACGGCCATGGGGAGAGGTGCAGTCCATCAGCATGAGCAGATGTTTTTGTGCGGATGAGTCAGAAATCAGACTTTCTGCAGTCTATGTGGATGGAACAGAAGAAATTTTTTCTGCCGAGGATGATGAAGTGGAACAGATTGAAGGATCGGAAGCTAATTTCGAAGTAGCAGAAGATGATTTCGATGAATCTTTTGGGGAAGACATGGAAGAATACGACGAGGGTTACGATCCAGCTGAAGAGGAGTAAAAGGAGTGCCATGGAAAACAACTGGATCCTTTTTGCTATTCAATTCGGTATGGGAGTAATTGGGTTTATATTTCTTGGTACGGCTATAGGCTTAGATATATCCCTCAAAAGGAAAAAGAAGAAATGTACGCAGCTGGTACCTGCGGTTATCGTTGATATAGAGCGTGTTTCCTATACTTCAACAGATGGCATTGGCATGACATCCTGGTTCCCAATATATGAGTATTGGTATCAGGGAAATCGTATTCAAAAGAGAGCCCTTACCGGTACTTCTAACCAGGACTTTTATATTGGACAAAAGGTAAAATTGTATTTGAATCCCTTTAATCCAAATGAGTTTTACTGCCCAGAAGAAAAAAGAGGTTTTCTGATTGGAGTATTCTACGCAGTTGGCAGTTTAGTGTTTCTACTTGCGATTATTTTTGGAATCATTACAACGTTATTGCAGGTATCATAAAAGGAAAATCCGTTGCAGAGCATAAGTAATATGCCGTAGCGGATTTTTTATATGCACATTTAAAATAAAAAAATTCCAGCATACTATAAGAAATGGAAAAAGGAGGAATTTCATGTACCAACCATCGGGATAGGCAACTTATCAATTTTAACTGGATATCTTCTCCCTGTCCAACTTAGTTTTTGTAAACCAGACAGAAATGTCTCTTTATGTATACCTGTGAATAATGGTATATTTAAGAAAAAAAGGGGGATACCATCATGGATAACAGGCCAATCTGCTATAAAATTGGACACGGAGCAATCATCATTTATGGAGAAAAAATAGAATATTATACAAATTACTTGGATAATAACTCTAGTAGCGCAGAGAGTTTGTGCATATACTGCAAAAATCATGGATTACATATGTTCTATTTTCCAGAAAGAAATTTATTTGGATTTATTGATTATTGTCATTTCCAAAAACTTAAGAAAAAATACTTCATCCAAGGGTCTTTTAAAGATTTACACGTCAAATCTAAAACAGTGCAATAAAATAGCATATTATTACTGAATTACTTTTTTGAATTCATGGAGAAAATATAGGATAATTTCTACCAGGAGGAACTTTTAAGATGAAAAAAATAAAAAAATATGTAAATAAAATGATTTCTATACATAATTCCGAGAAGGAAAAATTTAAAGGAGCAGTTATCAATAATATTGTAACTATTATTTTCACTTTATGCACCAATATTATCGGTAAAATAGCAGCTTTGCTTAAACGCTTTATTTTGGCAATCCTCGCAGTCTTTAATCCAGGAATGGTTCCGGAACCAGCTGCTGTTGAGGATACGCATATCGAACAGATAAATTCTACTGAACATAATTACGAATACATTTCTGATGATTACCAGATAAAGATACAGGAAAAATTCGTATCAGAATACAGAAACCTTGACGCTTCAGTAAACAACTAATTTCATATAATCCTATATTTTAGGCTGGGTATATCCCAGCCCTTTTTCATGCCTGAAATTACATATTACTTATGAATCAAAAATTTTGAACATGAGGGAGGATGCAGACATGGATTAAAAAGAAGCTTATAAGAAAAATAATATCAGGAGGAACTTTTATGGAATCATACCAGGTAGCAGGGCAACTCAGCATTTTTGACTATCCGGAATTTTTACCGGAAAAGCCAGATAAAAAAAGGCACATTCTTAAAGTTGGAGACAAGATTGGAAAAATCATTCTCGGAGAATGTGAGATTACGACTGTAACGGAAGTTAATGATAACAATGGTTATTTATTTTATCGCACAGCAGCTGGAATTTGTTATTCAGCGGAGGATGGAGAGAACGATATTGAGGAACTTATAAAACTGGCGGCAGAAAAACATAAAAATTATAAAACAATTATCCCAGGGCAATTAGAAAACCGAATAACGGTAAGATATGCACCTAGAAAATGTGATGGAAAGATTCTATGGGCGCAAATCGGAATATTTAATAATATGCTTTTCTGGAAAGAAGATTATACCTATCAATTTTTGGAACCGTATTCTTCTAAAAAAGCATTGGACAAGGCCTATAATATGCACAAAAGTAAAATCCTGGAAGGTGATTATGAATTGATCCCGGACCAGCTCCCGATCAAAGAACTATACTGGAGCAACCATGGCTTTTATGCGGATGCCAGATATGTAGCGTGCCATTCATAAAGAGAATAGAACATTACGGTTGAGAAATTCATATACGGAGGAAAAATAATGGGAAGTTTTAGTTGGATGCGGGCTGATAAAGCCACAAAAAGAAGTAACTTTATATACGGGGATCCTTATAAAATACTCATTCCAAAGGAGTTTGGTGGTGGATTTATAAAAGACACTTTCGGTGAATTTGGAAAAGTATTTTATGGGAAAGAAAACGAAGCGGATCTGTACGGGATATTAGCATACTGGAATAAATGCGAAGGTATGGAGTACAGCTGCGATCATTACCCATGTACCATGGAGGAAATTCTTAAGTACGGAAACACCTGCTCCCAGAATAACCGCTCCAAGGGTATTGATATTGGATGCTATGACAAGGATATTGCTAAATTAAAATATCCCTTAAAACTGGTTTCTGCATCATACCACGGAACTTATGAGGAATGTAAGGGACGTAGTTATGGTGACCCCAACCAGGGATTCAGAAAAACTTATTGGGAACAGTAAACAGAACACTAAAGTGTTGAGGGAATCAGCCCTTTCCATGGAAGCTGCAGTTTACAGGAGGGGCGTAATATATTTACAGAAAGTGAAAGACTGCTAGTAGTACATCCATCTAGTTTTTAAAGTGTTGTTGGATATAGCTTTGCCAGTTTAATTCTGGCATCAGCTGTCGTGAACTGCCAGTTTATTTTTACACATTTTGCATTTCGATTCACTGTCCAGCTACGAACCTGTTTTTCAAAACTTTCGAGATCTGGAAATGGTTTTGCAAGTGCCTGGCGGCTCATAACCCCTATTTCTATTTCTGCCATATCCAACCAGCTTCCATGTTTTGGCGTGTAATGCCATTCAAAACGTTTGGTTAAACGGTTGGCTTCTTGTGCTGAAAATGCCTTGTACAAAGAAGATGGCGCATGGATATTTAAGTTATCGGTGACCAATATGATTTTTTTCGCTTTTGGATATAATTCATCTGCCGTATAGCGAAGAATTTCAGCAAAATCAATTGCTGTCCGGGTTTGTTTTACAACAGTTTCCCGTTTTCCTGCCAACGGCTCAGATATCATAAAGATATCTGCAACTCCATTCCGGACATAAACAGAATCCAATTTTTCTGGTTCCCCTGGCTTACAGGGAACCCGTTTTTCTATGATTAGCTGTTTATTCGTTTCATCAATACAAACTACCGGTCTGGACGGATCATATGATCTTTGATATACATCCAGAACATCCTCCATTTTTGCTACGAATTCTGCATCAGCCTGGGGGATGCACCATTCTTTTACAAGCCACGGTTTAATTTCGTTTTTTTCATAACGTTACAGACCGTACTATCAGTGATGTAATCAACAACTTCCAGCCGTATCAGCTCCTCCGCGATAGCCTGCATGGTCCAACGGGAAGCCCCTTCCGGAGGTGTCGAACAGGCAATTGCACAAATCCTTGCTTCTACATCACCTGTAACTTTTCGGTGTCGGTTTTTTTGCTCTTTTCTTCCAAGGGCAGATTCCATACCTTCTGTTACAAAACGCTGGGCAATTCCAGCTATTGTACTATGGGAAGCACCATATGCTTCTTTGATACGGTCATACGTCCAGGAACTATTTTCAGGCTTTTGATCCAGCTTTAGTAAGATTTGAGCATGCTTTATACGATAGCCCTTTCCACCCTTTTGGATGAGAGATTTGAGTTCCTGTATTTCTGTATCAGTAAGTGTAACATGATAACGTGGCATTGCGTATCCTCCAGAACTGTTTTTTGAATGGAGTATAGCAAAAAAACAAGTAACTGTAAACTATTATTACTAGATGGATACTATACTAGTGAAAAATTTAAAAAAAGAATATGAGGAGCTTTTAGAAGTTACTGGGATAACTCCTGATTGGCTGCAGGGAGTTGCGAAAAATATCGTTTCAGTTATTAATCCCGAACATTGGGATGGAACAGGCAGAGTGCCAGAGAATTTTTCCAGCCTAAATGTTGGACGGTTTTATTCAACGGCCAATCCACGATTTTTTATACAAGTAAAAAAAGATGCAAATGGTGCTGCTGCTTACAAAGTATCCTATATTACCGGTATTCCAGGACTCAAATCGCAAAATGAAAGCTATGCTTTTTCTCCGTTAAAATACGGAGAGCAGGGCCTTTATGATGCGTTATACCGGCTTTTTTATGGAGAAAGCACTTTTTCCCCAATAACAGTGGAACAGGAAATCTACGAAATAAAGCAAAGAATGGCAGAGCTTGGCTGGGAAATAGAAGAAAAGTATTTTAAACCAGAGAAAGCTTTAGAATACCAGATTAGCTTTAAAAGGCCAGAATGCCTGGAGCAAATATATAGTGAAGTTTGCAAAACACCAGCAAATAGTGAAAAACTATTGCAGACAGTGAAAAAAGCTTCTTTTAAGGCCAGAAAAGGATGGAAATATCATAAGAAAAATGCAATTTAGAAAAAAGCCGGATCTCCGGCTTTTTTTCTTTGCCTGAAATACATATTAGAGATGAAATTAGATTACTGAAGAAAGGGAGTGTATGAAATATGGAATGAACGGAGTAACTTATAAAATTATACATGATTGGAGGAAATTTTATGGATGAAGGAACCCGGAGACTGATTGAAGAAATCGACAATCGTTTATCTAACCGTTATATGGTCTATGAGCAAGTTGGAAACTCACTGACCGTAAAGGAGAGAGAAAATGGAAAACTGTATGCTATTACAGTAAAAAAAATTGATAATTGAGGAAAAATATATGTGCAGACCAATTTGTAAGGAAGAAAAAAATGAATTTATTGGACAGGTTATTCAGGTATTTGAAGGCTTTCTGGATGAAAGAAACATTATGATCCCTGGCGACAACAACGGCTCAGAAATAGAGTCCACAGCTAAGATTGATGGGAACAATTACGGCTGTATAAAAAATAATCTGGAAATGTTGTTTCATAATTGGAATATCCTGGAAGATGACCGCCCGCTTATTGAATATCTTTTTGAGGTATCGCTTAACGGAGTAAAATGCGGTGGAACAATATCAGTCAAAGCAGTTGACGATACGGATGCGTATCAAAAAGCACAGGACAAAATTGCAGATGGACTTTATAAAGCTTTTCCAGATCTGGACATCGAATATGATGTTTTACAGGTCGAAGAAGAGGGATATCCGAAGTACGAGGTATTTGCACAGAAATATCACTTTGATTCTGCCGGATGTGTATGGGAATTTACGGATCAGGAAAAAGCGGTGGACGCTTTCGAGACTGTAGTCAAACAGGATTACTATTCCGCAGAGCTAAAAATTAAAACCTGCAAAAATGCAAAGTGGTGTCAAATTAAGGAAAAACACTAATTTGGAAAAAAGCAGTACGGATAATTATCAGTCATAAAAAGAGCAAATTATTGTTGTTACCGATTTAAGAGGAGGAAAACTATATGGATTTTTGGAATACGGTATTAGGTAATCATCTTGCGGAAACATTGATTCGATGTCTCCCTGAAATAACGGAAAAGAAACAAAACACCGTCATTGTTGAAAATAAGAAAGCACCAGAACTGGTAATTTCAAAAATTTCTCAGGGCGAGAGCTATGTTGCTTCTATGCCATATTCAGATGATAGCACCTTATTGATTTTTGAAAAATAAAACAGCTGCCCTCTGTACTATTCAGAGGGCATAACAGGAGGAAACTATTATGTCAAGATACTATTTGATTAATAACCATGAATATTTATGCGGACCACTGTCCGAGAAAGAAATTCGAGACAACATGAATAAAAACAACATCATCGAAGGTGTTGTCAAAGTCCATCTCTCTAATCTGATCGACAATGATCTGGAAAACTTTCTGGATTTGATTTCAGTCGGCCTTACCGGAAGTGACCTTTTAATGGATATTAGCTATGATATTCTGGACGTTTCAAAAGAAGAAAAGAATATGCTTTATATCCTTGTATCAGGAGATGCTTCGCTGATAGTAGGCGATACGCAAGTTACAGATCCACTGCTGGATACATCCCAAATGCTGACCTTGTCTTTGGAACATATTACCAAAGAAACAGTAAAGCTTTTGAAGGATGAACCAAGTACAAATTTTCTGCGCTTAAGTGTCTATAAAAAGGATAGCTTTGGCTTTTTTATTGATCTAAATAAGAGAACCATTTTGAATGAAATTGAATCAGAACCAGATTTTCCAGATGATTTAAAACAAGCAATTCTTTTCGCAGCGAAAATGGGCTGTAAGACCCTTTGCTTGGACTGGGATGGCCCGGTAGTTCGGTGGCTGAATAGATATTGAGATAGCCGGAGGTAGGATATGACAAAATTGGATCTGGAAAGAGAATTAAAAGGTGGAAAAAAACTGGTTGATCTTTTTACTTTTACCGGAGGTCAGGAGTGCGAAATTTATAAAGGTGATTTTTCTCACTCTACAGCAGAAGACATTGTTTATATACCGGATGTTTTATTTAATGGTATTCACATCTCAAAAACATTGTCTGAGGAAGAAATAAAAAATGTGCTTGAAAATTGCTACACAGTCCAGGACTTCATAAGAGCAAGCCAGGAACATGAAAATGTTGCAAGAGCATTATTTGTCTCTGTGGACTGGCAGCATCCTAATCTCACGGATTTTCTTCTCGGTTATGAGGAGGAAGATTTCCGTGAAGCATTCGGAATCTCTATGGATGATCTTGAAGCATGATTACATTATTTTGGAGGAACTTATATGTATATTGAACGTGAGGGAAAAAGGTACGAACTTACTGCAGAAGAGCTTTTAGAAGCAAATGCAGAATTTGTAACAAACTGGATGAAGGCAACTTTGGAGGAGAATTTTAGCATTCCGGAAAATATTTCCCAGAAATATGCTGAATGGGCCTACAACCGATATTCTGAGGGGAATGGCGAAACAGAGTACGAATGCATAGAGCTGGCGGCCAAAGAATATGAGAAGGTTCCAGAAACTGATTCTGGGCTTCAGAAAGCCACCTGTGCCGTCTGCAACAGTTGTAATTTAGGATACTGTGACAGATTCCAGGGGCTTGTAGATGCAGATGATGACTGCGACCACATTCATGCAGATTTTATCAAAAAAATCTATGCCTTTGGTTATTTTCTGGGTTACTACAATGTTGAAAATTTTGACGCAAAACAAATTGCACAAAAACTTGGATATGGGCTGGATGTTCTCCAGATCCTGGATACAATCTAAATATTTTATCAAAAGGAGGAACTTTTTAATGAGTTGGATTGGTGGAAGTTTTGTAATTAATGATCTTTCTAAAAAAGAATTGAATCGTGCATATTTGCATATTGACAGGAGAGTGAAAAGTAATTCTGACTTGGTTGAATTTCCAAGTGCCGGTGCCAGGTTTCCAATTAAAGAGATTAAGTCTAAGCCGTTTGAGACTATGGAGGCTGCCGAAAGTTTTCTGAGAACCAGAAACGACTGGCAAAGAAATTGGAATGTGGCAGTTCCTTTTTATGATAGAAGTGCCTGCAAGCCAACATCAAAGCATGAAGAATGCCTGAAACGGCTTCAGTCTGAAGAGGATAAATATGCGGCGTATATAAAAGCTCACGATTTAAGCACTTTCAAGTCAGTTCTGATTACTTGTAAAAAGTGCGGTTCTAAGCTAAATAAGGATTATTTAAAAAGATCCTGCTGCCCACTCTGCAAAAACGATCTGCGATCAAACACTGTAAAAGCAGCAAGTGACCGTTATGAGGAAAAAATCCGTAAGTTGAAAAAAGATATCCAGACAGAGGAAGCGAAAGCTTCAGGAAAAGCTGTTTTACGGTATCTGGTAATGTATGAAGAGTATTGCGGATAAACGGGAGGTTAAGATGGATATTGTAGAGTGCTTAAACACCATGTGCGAAGCTTTTCTGGAGATTGAATCAGAAGAAATAAAATATGTGCAGATACAGGAAAGCTCGGAAGGTGGATATGATTATACTCTTTTTGACCTGAGCGGAGAAGAATATGACGGGGGAATTTACGAATCGCAGGACGAAACTAAATTAATGGGGGATGCCCTGCTGGAGATTTTGGAAGATTCCGTTGAACATTATGAACTTATTCGGATCCTGACGGATGAAGAGGGGGAAGCTTTGCTGGAGGCTGAATATGAACGAACATTCGTCTAAATATAAACAGCCTGATTTCAAATATTATGTCAAGCCTAATACGTCCTGTTATGATTATTATACATTTCAGGATTTGGAGGAAGCCTGTATAAGAGCGAAAACATTATCCCTTACAGAATTTCCGGTCAGCCTTTTGTACGAACCTATTGAGACGGAGGACGGCTGGAGAATGAAAGAAATTTTTATTTATATGAAAGGAAGAGCTATAGCTTCAGAACGTATTCGCCTACATTGTTCCTTTTATTTACGGGCTGGACATAAATTAAACTGAGGTGACTTAATGAGAGGTAAAAGAGGAAAATTAATTTGCGAAATGAACCAACTTTTAATCTATGAAAAATCCGAAAAATATTCTGTGTATTCGCCGTGTAATAGAAATTGTCTATTGCAAGGAACCTGTCTTGAAATGGCAAAAGAGTTTGCAAGACATTTCACAAAATTCATTGCACTTCCCTTGTCTGAAGATAGCAGAAAATACTTATCCCGGTATATAGAGTTGACAGATGACATATTGCTGGCTATTGGGAAACACGCTATGCGCTTCCAGATTCCATGTGAGATTTGTGCCCATTATACAGATATGGAAGATTTCTTTTCTGACTGGACTGCCCTTGGATATTCAAGAACTGAGGCGAGAAAATTGATGCATGGAGGGATTGGAGAATTTATGAAGCTTCCGGCAGGGGCTGGATATGTCCGGTTTGCCTTATGAAATCCACATGACTACATAGGAGCGAAGATATGATTATAACAGTTTGTTATGGTACACAGAAAACATGGGAATCCAGGGAAGAAGCTATGAGCTTCTTCCTGGAAGCCATGATGTCTTGCGATGGAAGTGAAAAAGACCGGTATTGTAATATTTACATGAAATTGCAGCTTGGACTTAATTACTGTACGGATAAGGATTTTGCATAAGAGGAACGGTATGTACAAGTGCTGCAGCCTGAAAGGGGAAACATTATGTATTTTACTTACGAGGAACCATTTGCAGGACGTTCTTTCACAGAACGTCAGATGAACAATATCTACCAGATTATGATCGACAAATCAGAATATCCGACCTATGAAGGATGGATATGGGATATGCTAAGATCTGGGGTATATGGAAAAATATAATTACAGAAGCGGAAGGTGAACATGATGAGTAATACAGTTTTTGATGAGGATGATTTTATAAAAGATATTCCAAAAAATATTTTGGAGCGTACTAAGGAAAATATGGAAGTATATCATATAGACTTAAGAGATGCTTTTCAGGAAGCAGTAAGAGAATTTGCCCAGGAGGGAACGGAACTATGGAAAGCCTGGTATTATGATGATTTCCGGGCATATGTCCCATGCATCTATGAGCAAAAATATCTGGATCTTGAAAAATATCCGCTAAAATATGAGGGCAAATAGCATGAGAAAATTGAAAATGGAACTTCCAATGTCCAGTGCAATGTATTGTTATCTGATTAATCATTATCTGACTGCTCTGCCGGACACAAGATCCTGGCAGGTTCCCAAGGCGTACAGGGTATTAACACCCGAACCGACTGTCTGACAGCCGGCTGGCCGGAATGTATATAACCCCTGCCATACAGGATTTCCAGCTCATACACCCGGCGGTGTACTTAAGGGCTGCGGATCCAGCCGGACCCGTTTGCGTGGTTGATAAGTTACCGATCCATATTTACAGTTACAGGAGCCCTCCGGGGCTCTTTTTATATTTAAAGGCCAAAGGTTGCAGGGCGGCTGATCCCTGTCTCTTTCAGTTCACGGATACAGATATCGTGGAATTTCAGGAATATTTCAAAGGTATCGTTACATCTTGCGGTGTCCGGGTGTTCATAAGGAGGAAGGCACTGTGCGATCCCGTAGCGGGGATCATCATAATAATATACTGCAAAAACTATTATTTCGCAAGAAAACAAGAACGTTTATTCGATACCAAAAGGTATCGGACGCTCTCATCCCCACGTACACAAGATCCAGAGGGCTTTCCCGCTTGTTTATTTGTAAAGCGCACAGCTATCTGTTTCCATTGCCGTGTTGAAATAAGGCTACCGCAATCCCACTGGCTTTAGACGGTGGGTTAAGGTAGCCAAAAGTGGAAACAGATGTTATACTTATGTTGTGAGGATATGGAAATCAAAAAATAGACATAAATATTTATTACAGTATCACATTATTTTTGTGTGCAAATATAGAAAGAAATTATTGGCGTCAAAGCAAATATCAGATGATATCAAACAGGTTTTCACATTTGGAAAAAACATCCGAATTATTTGCGTAAACATTTCTGGAAGGAACATACATTTTGGGCAGATGGGTATTTTGTCTGTAGTGTAGGAAATATATCGGAAGAAATGTTAAAAAAGTATATCGAGAATCAAGGCGGAGAAAGAAGGTGACAGTAAATGTTAAAAGCATATAAATACAGAATATATCCCAATACGGAACAGAGGATACAGATAGCAAAAACGTTGGGTTGTTGCCGCTTTGTCTACAACTGTACACTGGCATATCGGAAAGAAATGTACGAAGAAAAGAAAAAATCTGTCAGCAAAACAGAATGCAATAATTACTGCAACAGAGAATTAAAAAAAGAAAATGAATGGCTGAGGGAAGTAGATAAGTTTGCTCTGACAAATGCAATTTATAATATGGATGCTGCATATCAAAAATTTTTCAAAGAACATACTGGTTATCCGAAATTCAAGAGCAAGCATGACAGTCATAAATCCTACACAACCAATTTTACAAATGACAATATAACGGTAGATTTTGAGAGAAATAAAATAAAGCTGCCTAAACTAAGGGAAGTAAAAGCAAAATTGCATAGAAATTTCAGCGGTCAGATAAAGTCTGCAACCGTATCGCTGACGCCAAGTGGAAAGTATTATGTATCATTATTGGTGGAAACGGAACATGAAGAGCTACCACATATCAACCATAATACCGGCTTAGATCTGGGGATTAAAGATTTATGCATTACTTCTGATGGGAAGAAATATATAAATCCCAAAATCATCAAAAAACATGAGAAAAAACTGGTAAGGTTGCAAAGACAGCTGGCACATAAAGAAAAGAGAAGCCAAAATTACTATAAAACCAGGAAAAAGATTGCATTATGCCATGAAAAAATAACAAATACCAGAAAAGATTATCTTCACAAGATATCCCATGAGATTATCAGCGAAAACCAAGTGATAGTTTCAGAAGATCTACAGATAAAAAACATGGTAAAAAATCATCATCTGGCAAGGTCCATAAGTGATGTATCGTGGTATGAGCTGACAAGGCAGTTAGAGTATAAGGCAAAGTGGAATGGAAGAGAATATGTAAAAATAGATACCTTTTATGCAAGCAGTCAGCTGTGTTCTATTTGCGGATACCAAAATACAGGGACGAAAGATCTGTCAGTAAGGGAATGGGTATGTCCTGTTTGTGGGACAAAGCATGACAGAGATATCAATGCCGCAAAGAATATATTGGCAGAGGGATTAAGAAAAACAGCATAAGAAAATCAAACAATAGGGCAGGGACTGCCCGAATTAACGCCTGTGGAGTTAGTAGATTACGAGGACGATGAAGCAGGAAGCCCATTGGCTTTAGACAATGGGTAGTTCACGATTACAAATCCGATAAAGAACTTGCAGCAAGTATATACAAGCTAATATCCTCCGATATTATCACAGAAATTACTATTTGAAATTCCATATTTAGGGAGCCCTTCGGGGCTCTCTTTTCACGTTTCTGACATATTAAAAAGAAAAAGGGGAATTTTACATGAGAAAAAAATTATTTGCAAAAACAGCTGCTGTTTTGTTAGCGTTATGTTCGGTATCCGGAAGCATAAATACAGGTGCTGCTGCCAGAATAGAACCAGTCATAAATAAAGAGGAAAATCTGATTCAATCTGTAAGATTGACGGACAAAATTGCGGCAGCTCAAAAAAAGAATAATATAATGCTCAGTCCTACCAGCCTTAATTTTGCACTTGGTATATTGGCAGAAGGTGCAGCCGGAGATACCAAAGAAAAATTAAATGAGTATCTTGGAACAGATAAATATACAGAATATGCCATGGTATATCTGGAAAAACTGAATGCTTACAATAAAAACGGATCAAAACTTAAAATAGCGGACGCTGTTTGGGGTGATGATAACATAGCTTTAGAGCAGAAATTTAAGGAAAGTGTCTCCGAAAACTTTGATTCAGAAGTAAAGAACCTTGATTTTTCTGATGGTGAAGCAGCCAGTCGTAGTATAAATGAATGGTGTAATAAAAATACAGAAGGGTTGATCTCTGAAATTGTGGCACCAGAAGCGATAAGTGGCAGTACCGGATTATGTGTTACAAATTCTTTATATTTTGAAGCTGGCTGGGAAAAAGCCTGGAGTGTTTCGGAAAAGGCGGAAACTTTTGGAAACAATGGAGAAGAAACCATTTATATGACTGGTAGTGCAAATGATTATTATGAAAACGAGTATGCCACAGCATTTGGTAAAAACTATGCAAACGGTTTAAGTTTTATTGGAATCCTTCCAAAGAAAGAGGGGGAATTTACGCTGGAAGGACTTGATATTAATGGTCTGATGAATTCTAACCCAGAATATGATCAGGTTTCCTGCAAAATGCCAAAATTAAACTTTGAAACTTCGGCAGAATTAACAGAGTATCTAAAAGCCCTTGGCTTAGAAAATATCTTTTCAGAGAATGCTGATTTTTCCGGGATTACTAAATCTGGAATAAACGTCAGTTCTATTTTGCAAAAAACAAAGCTGGAGTTAGACGAAAAAAAGACAAAAGCGGCAGCAGTGACCGCAATTTTTTCAGATAAATGTGCAGCACCTGTAGATAACATGATTATAAAGGAAGTTAATTTACAACGTCCGTTTGCTTTTCTGGTTTATGATATGAGTAATGATGAAATACTTTTTATGGGAAAAGTGATAACTTTGTAGGAATATAAGAGCCCCAGATGGGGCTCTATTTGTTTGGGAGATAACTGTTTTGCCAGTCTGACATATTAGAGATGAAATATATTTTTGTGAAAGAAGGAGGACTTATATAATGAATTGAATTTTGTTTGGAACGAAGAGCGTCTATTTGAAAAATTATTTTTATGGAGGAAATTTTATGAATCACGGAGAAATCAGACTGATAACAGCACGAACGGAAGATGGCTTCCAAACACACTGCCAGAAAATGTTCTTTTATGTATATGATAAACACCTAGATCTTGCAGAAGCAATTTCACTGGCTGTTGCAGAATACATCAACTATACGGAGAAGGGCAAACAGGAATTCAAAGAACGAAATTTCTCGTTTACCTGGATAGACTTTTGGAATTGTGTACCAAATGAAATCTGCCAGAAATACGGTTTTGAAAAGGTACCAGGCAGTACATCAAGCCATGAAGTATCATGGGATGAAGAAATCCCCATGATGGACCTGGTCAATGATTTTCAGGAAGTCCAGGAATCCTTATTGAAAGATGAAGGGGCAGGCAGTCTCAAAGACAACCAGGATACAGAACCATCCCTGGATGGACAGCTTATTGCACTTATTGGATTTCTGGATAGTGTAGAAAAAATTGCCGCCGGGACTCTGGAGGAAGAGAAACATTGCGATTGTTGTACTGAAAATGACCACGAAGAAGATGAATACCGTAAATTTTCGGTTGGAGATTTGGTAATAGAGTATGAGTGGGAACTTTGTCCGTATGATACCGATATCTCTGTAATCAATAATTTTATTTTCAAGATTATTGACATCAGTGAAGATGGAGAAAAAATCACTTTATGTCCCTGTAATGGAACCACCCAGTTACGTGTTATAAGTGGACAATACTTCAGGAGCGAAGTGGATCACAGCAAATATCCGGTTAAACAGAAATATAAATTTACTTTATATAAAGGATGATGGATTTTATGAATGCGAAAATGTCAAAAAATTTTGATAAGAGACTACTAAATTCAATGGTTGGAAAGCAGATTCCGGTTGACTCTTTTGAGGAAGAACTGAAGAAGATTTTCAGGGCCAAAAGCAGGAAAAATTTATGGTGGAGCAATATTCCGACATGGATCAAAGATGCAGAAGATAATAAATATCATAAGGTGAATTACCGCTGTTGCCCGGAAGGAGACAGTCGATATCTATTCTGCTTCATCCTAGACCGAACCCCAGAAGAGATTACCATAACAAGAGGATTTTTGGAAGAAATTTAATTCATTTAAAAAAGAGCTGGCATGAGACCGGCTCTTTTTTTGTCCGGATCCGAAATAACTGAAAATTTCATAATCATACATATTAAAAAAGATTTCCTATGTGGAAGAGAAAATACAGGGCTTTGGCATACCTTAGAATTATCTAATGAGTGCCAGATAACTGTTTTTTCAAAAAAATTACATATTTTAAATGTACTTATCAAGTATCGAATTTCAAGGCGGAAAGCAAGGAGGTTGCGTATGAGAAAAAAAGGATATGGTTAAAATGGCAAATATGTGAATGGCAAATGACAAAAAAAGTATGTTAAAGAAAGGGTTTTATCTTATGAAGAAAAAGTATCTTGCTATTCTGGTAGCAGTTGTGGGCGTTATGGGCGCAGCAATCGGTGGAACAATGTCTTATATGACAGAAACAGAAGAAGTAACTAATGTTTTCACAGTTGGAGATCTGGACATGGGACAGAACGAGACTGACTGGGAACTGACAGGAACAAACGGTAAGGACGTATATCCTGGATATACTGCTTACAAGAACCCGACTATCAAAAATATTTCCGATACAACCAACGGTGAAGAACCGGCATATGCACGTATGACAATCTACGTTCAGGATCCAAACGGCAATCTTATCACAGATCAGACTGCCCTTGATCTGATCGAGCAGACAATCCGCTTTGACGGCAGCTACACAGGAAATTATGCTAACGCAGGAAAAGCTACTGGCCTTGTTGAGGGAAGAATCCCTGGATATTCCCTGGCAGATATCTCAAAGTATCCAATGGTAAATCCAAAATGGTCCAAAGATACTGTTCGTTCTACTGCTAACAAGTGGGTATTCAACTACAATGGCGACAACAACGGTATCCTGAAGGGTGGAGAGGAATCCACACTGTTTACTACCGTAGCAATCCCGACAGACTGGAACCAGACACAGCTTAAGAGCATCGGATCCGGTGTTGCTGGTACTTATAAATTACACATCGTAACAGAAGCTATTCAGGCAAGCGGTTTTGCAACACAGGCAGATGCTTACAATGCTCTGGACAAAGAAATTGCAGCTGGCACATTACAGCACATTGATCGTAATTAACTCTTTTCTTGTTGGTACTCCGGGAAAAAACATATTTTTCCCGGATAATAAGAAAAGATAAGGGATGGTAAATATGAAGAAAAAAATTACAAATACACTTATCCTGCTTGGTATTGTAGGCGCAATTGGATCTGGAGCAGCATTTACATCCGCTTATCTGATCAACGGAGATAAGGCAGTTAATACAATGGATGCAACAGAAGTTAATGTTCATATCGAAGAGGATTTCACAACTCCTTCAGACCCTAAGCCAGGAGATCAGATTTCCAAAAAGCCACGTGTGGTCAATGACAGCAATGTGAATTGTTATGTCCGTATGCGGGTAAATGTAACCAATGAGGATCTTCTTGATCCAATCTCAGTGAACAGTGGATGGACATTAAAATCAGATGGATTTTACTATTGGAATTCTGTCCTTAAACCAGGTGAAAAGACAGGAAATCTGTTTGAAAACGTCAGAATAAAAAGTGATGCATTAAAAGAAGACATTCATGATCTTGATGTGCTGGTATATGCGGAAGCTGTACAGGCCGGTTCCAACTCAGCTGATTCGGCCTGGGCAACCATGGATTAAGTTCAGAAAGAGGTTAAGATGAAAAGAAAAATATCTAAAATCGTAATAGGACTATCAGCGGCTTGTTACCTTTTTTCCTCTGTTACAGCATATGCATCTTGGTCTACATCCGGGCAAGCAGATAACTTTTTGAGCATGGGTGCCTATAAGACATCCATTGAAGAAGAGTACACTCAGCCTGAACACGTTGATCCTTCACAGGAAGTAAGCAAGATTGTGAATGTAAAAAACACTGGAACAGTAGGTACATTTGTCAGGGTGGCAATCGAAAAACAAATCGGTGATGTAAATGAAAACAACGATTTCGTTCCAGACGAAACTCTTGACCCGGAAATGATCCTTATTACTTGTGATGATACTGTATGGAAAGAGGATTCAGATGGTTTCTATTATTATTTAAAGGAACTCAAACCTGGTGAAACAACTGAAAAACCTCTGTTCGAGTCTTTTACTCTTTCACAGGAAGCTGGTAATGCTTACAAAAAGAAAGAGGGACGTATCATTGTAAAAATGGAATCTATACAGGCCGCAGGAAATGCAATTTCCATGTGGGGCAAATCCACAAAAGACCTTGGAATCCAGTACAATGAAGCTGTACAGGAAAGCAAAGACACAAGTGTTACTTTCCTTGGAAAAGAAAAAGGATTTGATATCAACAGCAATGAAACTGATTTGTTCGCAAACTTTAAGAACCTGATGCCTGGAACTGCAAGGACGCAGGAAATCAAAGTTACCAATTCATCTGATAAGGAAGCTGAAATTTCCTTAAAAGCAGAAGCTGTGGAACAGGAAAAAATGTCATCCGAACAGCTTGCTCTCGTAGAACAGATGCTTAATAAATATGCAACCATCACTATTCAGAACAATGGAAGCACTCTTTATGAAGGCCCTGTCTCTGGAAATTCCAGCACTGGAACCAATATGCTGTCAACTCCGATTTCACTTGGAAAGTTTAATGCAGGAGCAGAAAAGGACTTAACGGTATCTCTTGCAGTATCCCCGGAAATGGACAACCAGTATCTGGAGTTACTTGGAAAAGTACGTTGGGTATTTACAGGAACTGGAGAAGATGATACAGCGGTTAGCGGCATAGTTCCAAAGACCGGGGATATCAACATGATTCCAGTAGCCGTATCTTTTGCGACTGCAACGCTGCTTTTGGGATGCGGCCTGATACTTATCAGAAAAAAGGATGATGAAAATGCCTAAAAAAATTGCTAGGACTACGGTCAATGTCCTCACGTTTATCTATATATTGTTTATTCTTCCGTTCGCTTTGACTGGAATATTTGGAATCCGTACCTATGCGGTTACAAGTGGAAGCATGGAACCGGATATTCCGACTGCATCACTGGTCTTTGTGAAAAATACGTCCTTTGAAAATCTGAAAAAAGGTGATGTCATTACCTTTTTAATCGCAGATAACCAAACTGCAACACACCGGATTATTTCGGTAGATAAAAAGGAGAAGAAATTTACAACAAAAGGTGATGCCAACGAACAGGCGGATAATAAATCAGTATCTTACGAAAATGTGGTAGGAAAAGTGATTTTTCATATTCCGTACTTGGGCTATCTCATGGCCGTGTCCAGCAATAAGGGCAAAATTGTCTTAATAGCCGGAATCGGACTTTTGCTATTTGCACTGAATCTTTTATTTGAAGATACAGAAGCAAAGGATCCGAAAAAACAGGTCAAAAAAGCCACTGCTGATACGGCACAATAAAAGTTGGAACGTATTGGCAAGGGTGACCTGCTGAAGTTTAGGCAAAAAGAGAAAGGAGAAACAGGGGATATCCTGGCATACAATTATGTTGAATAAATTTAAGAAAAAACTTCTCCTTCTTGTTCTGACGGCAGCAGTGGGCTGCAGCACATTTGGCCTTACCATGGCCTACATGACAGATTCAGAACAGAACACGAATGTGATCACAGTTGGAGATGTTACCGTTGACCTTACCGAGACAAAATGGAACCCAGAAAACGGAAAAGATATTCTTCCATTAGAAACTGTGGAAAAGAATCCACAGGTGACCAACACCGGTTCTGTAAATACCTGGATCTTTTTAAAAGTAAAAAATCCAAAGAAAAATATTATTACCGTTAATAATACTTCCAAAAGGAAAAATGCATCAGCAAATGTAGAATTATTCTCATTTACGGCAAACTCCAAATGGGAGCTGCTCTCTAAAACAGAGTCCGATTCCGAAGTTGAATATCTGTATGGATATAAAGATGTAGTTACGCCCGGACAGACAACCCAGTCATTATTTGACAGCGTTACGGCTGTCAACTATATGGAAGGTAGTCTTGGGGAAAATGACGCTTTGAATATTCCTATCGAAGCAATGGCAATCCAGTGGAATGTTGACAAAGCCGATGTAGGGCTGAAAAAGATTTACGACTATTATCTGAACCAGAAAGCAGTAAATGACAAGGAGGGAATCTGAGAATGAGAAATAAGAAATTCACAAGGAAATTAGGTGCCGGTATTCTTGCCGCCCTGATGGCAGTTTCCTCTATTCCAGTCAATGCTTCAGAGATTGAGTATTCCGTGGAAACCGAAGCTCAGACTGAAGCAGAAACCCAAATCCAGACAGAAGAAACGGAAGCTCAGACAGAACAGGTGGAAACACAGGAGTCAGAAGCTCAGACAGAACAGACAGAAACAAGTGCTGCAGAAACCGAAACTGAATCTGAGACAGAAACAGAGACTGAAACGGAAACTGAAACTGAGACAGAAACAGAAACTGAAACAGAAGCCCAGACAGAGACAAATGGACATCAGATCACTGTTAAATCAGAAGCAGCAGATATTTATTTCGCTTCCGATTTGGCTAAATTAAAAGAGGGTACATTAAAAGATCCTGATCTTGAAAAAGAAGTTGTACCGGAAACTGAGCCGGATTCACCGGAGAAGCAGGAAAAAAGAGCAGCTGCGATTAAAGCGGCAGAAGATGTTCTTCCAGAAGAATATTTTTCTCTTTTAAATGATGATTCCTATAAACTCCTTATGAAGCAGGAACATAACTATGATCCAGATTCAAAAGTTGGATTTTATGTAGTTCCAGCAGATGGCTACGAAGTTGATACTGTGAAAGCATATGTTGCTTCTGGGGAACTTCCCGTTACCGATTATGAAAATAATATCTATGAAGTAACCATGCCGGAAGCAGAAATGACACTGACTGTAACGGTAAAAACTTCTGAGGATGAAACAGAAACAGAGTCTCCAGAAACGGAAACTTCTCAGGAAGAAATTTCTGACTGCACCTGTCTTTCTGATAGCGAGGACGGTTATCAGCATGATTGGGATTGCCCGGTGTTCTGGGAAACCTTCGAGGCAGACTGTACCTGTGGAAATGACAGCCATAGAGTTGCTGACCATGCTTTTGACTGTGAAGCATTTAAAAAAGCTGTTGCAGAAGCTTGTACTTGCGAAGTAGGTGACACTTATCCCCAATTTCACATAGACTGCGAGGTTGTAAGTCGTTTACACAAAGAACTTTGCGATTGTGGAGAAGATTATACCAAGGTAGTTGATATCTATTCAAACCATGCAGAGGATGCAGAGGTTCATAAATATTTTGTTTCATGGGCTACATTCTGCAATATTGAAGCAAACTGCACCTGTTCTTCTGAGAGTGAAGATACTTACCAGCATGACTGGACTTGTCCGGTGTTCTGGGAAACATTCGATGAAGAATGTACTTGTGAAGGCTATGGAGAGGAAAAAGTAACATCCCATGATTTCACTTGCAGGGCATTTGAAAAAGCTATTTATGCTATTTGCGATTGTAATGCAAAGGATAACGCAGGATTTTTACATGATCATTGTGAAGTGATCAAGCGTATGCATAAAGAACTTTGCGACTGTGGAGAAGAGTACATCGCTATTGATGACATTTTCGATACTCATAGCGAAGACAGTGCAATTTACCAGTACCTGAACAAATGGTGTGATTATCTTAACCAGCCAGCGACAACAGCCGTTTTAAGTGGTACAAAGGAGTGGGGAAAGGATTCAATTCCATATACGTATGCGGCCACTTATTTCAAATCCGTTCCACTTTCAAGCTGTACATGGGGCAACGGGTTTGAGTCTCTCTTAAATAAAAGCGGTACAAAAACAATCTACAGAACAGCTGTACGAAAAAAGTATGAAAATACTTGGTTACGGTACAATAATTGTGGAACCACTATAATCAATGGAGTTGTTACCCCCATTGACGTAAAAATCTATTTATGGAGCAATGTAAGACACGTTGTTTTTGAAGATTTTGGAGCTTCTGCCGGTACATGGATTGAAGGATGCCCGTCTCACGATGGATGTGCAAGAGATACAGGCAATCAGAGAATTCATATGCAGTTCCATTTCTATAAAGCTGGAACCAATGAAGAAATATCTGTAAATGGTGTTATGCAGCTGACAGATATGGATAATACCGAAGGATACTACCTCGATACTGGTTTCCAGAATGTATATACGACTTCGACAACTCATATCAAAAAAGACAGTGACGGGTATTATGTTGGAACACAAAGTGAGGCCAATGATGGTACTGTCCGTAAAGACGGTGCTATTATGGCTACGTTTACCTGTACTCCATCAGCTCCTGCCAAACTTATATATGCATCACGTATTACATTTGGAATGGGCTTTACCAATGCCCAGGTTGCCATTAATTATCACTTATCAGGGGATATTCCAAGTGGAGTTGGGACACCATCGCAGATTTTGCTTGCAGAGGGTGCAAATACCCAGGAAGGTATTAACCTCATCCAAAGTTATGTATCAAGAGCTGGATATGCCTTTACCGGATGGAATACGGACTCTATTACTGGTGCCAGATATGCAGGTTCCACTTGTCAGAATACCAGTGTTAATCTGTATGGACAGTATACAAAGCTGTATGGAAATCTAACCATTTCCAAGAGACTTGGCGGACCATCGCAGGATTTCCTGAATACGATTCCAAACGGAAATAAAACTTTCACTTTCAATCTGAGTGGAACTGCTGACTGCGGAGATTACATTAATAATAATTATACGGTTGTTAGTGGAACGGATAGTACATTTTATAATATTACGGTTGGAACGTATACCTTGACAGAGGTTGGTGCTGCAGGATCTCCATATTGGACTTGTAATAATCCGTCACAGACGGTAAATATTACCAACGGTATGACTTCAACTGTATCTTTTACTAACTTTATTCATACAGGCAATTTAACAGTCAGCAAACAGATTACTGGAATATATGAGAGTTTATTGACAGATTCAGAAAAGACTTTCCATTTTACATTAACTGGAACATCTTCTTACGGAGCTGCAGTATCTTATGCCGGAAATATTGTTGGAGCAAACTCCCTTACCTGGGAAAATATTCCGATTGGAACGTATACTTTGAAAGAAACCTGTGATTCCAATTTATGGGATGGCAACAACAGGACATTGTCAATTACAATTTCGAGGAATCAGACAGTTACTGCAACTATTATCAATACATTTACACCAACAAGAGTAGCACAGCCAGCTCCTACCAAAAGCTTTGATGGAAGATATAGTACAAATCCATCTCCAAAACGACTGAATGGACGTAACTCTGTTACTTTTAGCGTATATCAGGTGGTAAATCAGTCCAAACATTCTTCTGTGGCACCAAACAAATTAAGCTTTTCAGATACTCTTGAATCACCTTTTACATACGCTGGTTTTAAGGCATATCGTAGTGATAATGGCGGTACGACCTGGTCTGAGGATACCGGATTTACCGCAGTTGGAAATGGACAGAATGTAACCTTTAGTAAGAGCGGAACTTTCATGGGTGGAGATATGTACCGTATTGATATTACGTGTACAATTAAGTCCGATGCACATCTGGAATCTTATGTACAGAATGTAGATGGAACCAATCTGTATGTAATCCCGAATAAAGCACAGACAATCTTCTCTTATGCATATGGCAGCCCGTCTACGGCAACATATGATTCCAATACTGTAAAAGTAATTCTTCCGATTGATGAAACAACAGTAAATGTGGTTAAATCAAATGAAGTTACTGGAGAGAACATTTCCAATGCCGAATTTACAGTTTATGAATGGGATGGAACTGGATACAATACCAATAAGGGAAAAATGTCCTATGTTTCCAGAACCCAGAGTTATGTAATGCAGTATCTTAGAAAAACAGACCAGAACGCTGGTAAGTTTAAAATTGTAGAAACTAAGACTCCATCCGGTCATATCGGAAGTTGGTCTAAGGAGTTTCAGATCGGTGCTGCTGCTGACTTAACACTTAATGCGACTAACCCAATGGGTATGGGAACTATCACTGTTTACAAGAAGAGTAAGGGTGATGAACTTTTAGCAGGTGCAAAATTTAGCATCAAAGCCAAAGACAATATCACATCCCCACAGGGAAAAGTGCTTGTTGCAGCAGGAACTGAGGTTGACAATGTTACAACTGGTAGTGACGGAAAAGCTGTATCCAAGAAATTGTATCCTGGAAACTATACCGTAACAGAGACCAATGCACCTCTTGGATATGCGCTCAATACAACGCCGCAGAATGTAACTGTTACTTATAAAGACAAGGATACAGAAGTTACCAACTCTGATGTTACATTTGTAAATGACAGACTGTATAGCACAATCACAGTTGAAAAAGAAATACGTTATAATGATATCGTATGGAAACATGGAAACCCAACATTTACCTTTAAGTTGACTGGAGAAGATGTTCTTGGAAATACACATACCTACTATGAAACAATAGAGTTTACACCAGATAATACTTCGGCAAGCTCTTCAACCGTATCAAAGCAGGTAACTTTTAAAGTTTTAGCAGGAACCTATACCGCATCTGAGGAAAAAACTGCAAGATATGAATTCTTTGATTTTGATATGACAGAGAATGGAGTTGAAGATCGTGCTTCACAGACCGTGAAATTCGATGTATCTGGAAAGAAAGATGGTACAGAACTTACGGGACCTGAAGGCAGAACACTTTTCTTCAATGAAAAAACAACAGACGAGGATCTTAGTGCTACTGCATTTGTGAGAAATAAAATTGCATAAGTCAGAACAAGGGGAAAAGGGGACGTATTAAAAAGCGTCCTCTTTTTCTTGCATTAAGTTGAAAAAAATTTTTTTAAATGGTAAAATCTCTTGTATGAAAATCAGCTGTGAAAAATATGATATGACATATTAGAATCAAATAAATCACACAGGAGGATGAAACATGAAAAAAAAGAAAATCCGTTCCTTCTTGGCCGTATGTGCTTGTGTACTTGCGACAAGTATAGCAACACCGTCCGAAGGAATCACTACACCGGTATCCGCTGTTACCGTACAGGCAGCCACTAAAAAAGCAGTTTCCCTAAAAGTAACAGGAAAAACTGTTGGTGTCGGACAGTCCGTTAAGTTAAAAGCAACCGCCACTAAGGGGGCAAAACTCACTTATAAGTCATCCAATAAATCTGTTGCAACGGTAAGCTCAAAAGGCGTTGTTACCGGAAAAAAACCTGGCTCTGTAAAAATTACGGTTACAGCAAAAAAATCAAAGTATAAGACAGTTAAGAAAACGGTTACTGTGAAAATTGTAAAAGGAAGCCAGACCATCACAGCAAGCAATCAGTCTCTTGTGATCGGACAGAACAAGAAGATTGGTGCAACGGCAAAAACTAAGTTATCCTATAAGTCATCCAATTCAAAAGTAGTTACCGTTTCTAAAAGCGGAAGCTTGAAGGCTACAGGAATCGGTACAGCAAAAATTACAATTACAGCAACCGGTAATGGATCCTATAAAAAAGCCAGCCGGACAATAACCGTAACGGTCACAAAGAAAAATGAAACTGTTGTTTCACCTACTCCAACCAAGGAGCCCGAGAAACCAGCGACAACACCTAAGCCAACTCAGACACCGCAGGAACCTACCACAACACCTGAGCCGTCTCAGACACCGCAGGAGCCTACCACAACACCTG
>ERZ827101.177-NODE-177-length-106901-cov-14.485381_pt1 | contig 106901 bp, 91 predicted proteins | sample MGYA00519869_ERZ827101 | MGnify/ENA primary metagenome ERZ827101 (study PRJEB31778, sample SAMEA3449256) | human gut metagenome | biome: human gut; feature: human-associated habitat; material: faeces | place: United Kingdom | collected 2010/2012 ...
GCTACCCGACAAGTGTGTGGCACGGCGGGCTGGTGCAGCCGATCCGTCCCAGCGTTCTGCACCTGATGCGAGGGCAGCTCTACGAGATCTGCGGAAAGAAAATCTTTACCATGGGCGGGGCCAGCAGTCACGACATTCGGGACGGCATTCTGGAACCAGATGATCCGGACTACGAGCGAATGCTCCGGCAGCTCAACGCCGCAGGCGCTCTCTACCGAGTCAATCACCGCTCCTGGTGGAAAGAGGAACTGCCCGGCGAGGACGAATACCGGACCGCAAGAGAAGCACTGGACAAAACAGGTTGGGACGTGGACTACATCATCACCCACTGCTGCCCCAGCAGCATTCAGGACACATTCAGCGGCGGGTTGTTCCAACGGGATGCCCTGACAGACTTTCTCGATGAGGTTCGAGAGCGATGCCGATTCCAATACTGGTTTTTCGGGCACTACCACGAAAACATGGTGGTGGAGAAAAAGTTCGTAATGCTCTACAAGCAGATTATCCGATTGAAATGATGAGTGGAGGCGCACTCGCGATTGGCAAATGTGTCTCCACTTTTTATTTAAGTCAGTTTTCCACAAGCTCAGGCATAAATTTTTGCCTGGGTTTGTGAATAGCTCTCCCGACTGCGTTGTGCCATTGTGTTGATGCGGGCACTGCCCAAAACAAAAACAGGAGGAAATAAACATGATGATTGAAAGTGCAAAGGATATTCAAATGAAAGGCTCGTAAAATTGGTCTATTGGAATTGACGTTTTATGTATTTTCACGTATACTTAATTTACAGATTCACGCGCACATTTACAAATCATTCATCCGTCATCACAAAATGCTGGGGGTTCGAATTGCAAAAACGGAAAATCGAGCCTCAAAAGCCCGCAAACCCTTGCGACACAAGACTTTGCTCCTGCATCTTTTTTGTCAACACACTCCATTCCACAAATTTCAGAGCGCATCGCTCCGCGATGCGCTCGTTTTGGTATTCCGGCACTTTTCGTAAATCAGATTTTCACAAAGGAGGTGCGCCATGCAGAAGGTCACGCTCGGCATTCTCGCCCACGTCGACTCGGGAAAAACGACCCTGTCCGAGGGGCTTTTATACGCCTCCGGCGCACTGCGGAAGCTCGGCCGCGTCGACCACGGCGATGCCTTCCTCGACACCGACGCGCTCGAGCGCGAGCGCGGCATCACGATCTTTTCCAAGCAGGCAATGCTGTTTGCGGGCGATAAGGAGTTCACGCTGCTTGACACGCCGGGCCACGTCGATTTCTCCGCCGAGATGGAGCGCACGCTGTCGGTGCTCGACTACACAGTGCTCGTCATCAGCGGCAGCGACGGCGTGCAGAGCCACACGCGAACGCTCTGGTGCCTGCTCACGCGCTACGAGGTGCCGACGTTTCTTTTCATCAACAAGATGGACTTGGTGGGCGCGGACAAGGACGCGCTTCTGCGCCAGCTCACGGCGACACTGAGCGCGGAATGCGTCGATTTCTCCGCATCGCAGGAAACGCGCGATGAAGCGCTCGCCCTCTGCGACGAGGCGGCGCTCGAGCAGCTTTTGGAGCGTGGAAAAATCGACGACGCTCTGATTGCTGAGATGGTCAAAAACCGCAAGGTCTTCCCCTGCTTTTTCGGTTCGGCGCTCAAGCTGGACGGCGTGGAGGACTTTCTCACCGCGCTCGCGTGCTTCACGCGCGAGCCGGTCTATCCGAAGGAATTCGGCGCAAAGGTCTTCAAGATCTCGCGCGACGCGCAGGGCGCGCGGCTCACGTGGCTCAAGGTCACAGGCGGCGCACTGCGCGTGAAGGCACCTCTCACCTATCGCGCGCAGAATCAGGACTACAATGAAAAGGCCGATCAGCTGCGGCTTTACTCCGGCGTCAAATTCCGCGCGCTCGAAGAGGCGGGCGCGGGCAGCGTCGTCGCCGTCACGGGCCTCAGCCACAGCTATGTTGGTCTCGGCCTCGGCGCGGAGGCCGAGGCGTCCGCCCCGCTTTTGCAGCCGGTTTTGACCTATCAGCTCATCCTACCCGACGGCGCGGACGCGCACAGCGCGCTTATAAAGCTCCGCGAGCTTGAAGAAGAGGACCCGATGCTGCGCATCGTCTGGGACGAGCGCTACGGGCAGATCCACGTGCAGCTCATGGGCAAAATTCAGCTCGAAATTCTGCGCCGCCGCATCCTCGACCGCTTCAGCCTCGACGTGACCTTCGGCGAGGGCAGCATCGTCTATCGCGAGACGATCGCCGCCCCCGTCCTCGGCATGGGACATTTCGAGCCCCTGCGCCACTATGCGGAAGTACAGCTTCTAATAGAGCCGCTTCCGCGCGGGGCGGGCATCCAGCTTGCGTCAAACGTGCCGACGGACGCGCTCGACCTCAACTGGCAACGGCTGATTTTCACCCATCTTTTAGAGCGCGAGCACGCGGGTGTGCTGACCGGCTCACCGTTGACGGATGTGAAGTTCACACTTGTCGCGGGCCGCGCGCATCTGAAGCACACCGAGGGCGGCGACTTCCGTCAAGCGACGTACCGTGCCGTGCGGCAGGGCTTGATGCAGGCGGAAAATGTGCTGCTCGAGCCGTATTACGACTTCCGTCTCGAGGTGCCCGCCGAGTGCGTCGGCCGCGCGATGACCGACCTCCAGAACATGGGCGGCACCGTCGAACCACCGCAGAATGAGGGGGAAAACGCCGTACTCACGGGCTATGCGCCGGTGCGTACGCTGCGCGACTACTTCGCCGATGTCGCGGCCTACACCCGCGGCCGCGGACAGCTCTCCTGCGCCGTGCGCGGGTATGAGGCCTGCCAAAATCAGGACGAGATCGTCGCGTCCCTTGGCTACGACGCCGAGCGCGACACGGATAATCCCGCGTCCTCCGTCTTCTGCGACCACGGCGGCAGCATCACGGTCCCGTGGAATGAAGTTCCCGCGCATGTTCACTGCGACAGCGGCATCCGCCTTGGTGAAGAGGCCGTCGAAGAAGCGCCCGCGCCGCTCCCCCGACGCGGCGTCGGCGCAGGCGGCGCATATGCCGAGGACAAGGAATTGCAGGACATTTTCGAGCGCACATACGGCAAGGTCGAGCGCCGCGCGTTCGAACCGAACAAAAAGCCCGCACGCACCTCGCTTGCCGACCACTACGACGTCACGATCCACTCAGAGGACACGGAATATCTGCTCGTCGACGGCTACAACATCATCTTCGCGTGGGACGAACTCCATCGGCTCGCCGCGCAGGATGTCGCCGCGGCGCGCGGCGCGCTGATCGACATTCTCGCCAACTATCAGGGCTTTCGCAAGTGCCGCGTCATCGTCGTGTTCGACGCCTACAAGGTCAAGGGCAACCCCGGCAGCGTGCAGACGGTGCACGGCGTCAAGGTCGTCTACACGAAAGAGGCTGAGACTGCCGACACCTACATCGAGCGCGCGACCTACGAGCTGCGCCGCGAACGCCGCGTGCGCGTCGCGACGTCCGACGGCCCCGAGCAGGTCATCATCCTCGGTCACGGGGCGCTGCGCGTCTCCGCCCGCGCATTCCACGCCGAGGTCGAAGCCGCCGAGGGGCAGATCAGCGCCGTGCTGCAACGCCTGACGAACCGCCCCAGAAGTGAGCGCACGATCAGAAACAATGTAAAACTCAAGCAATAACAGAAGGCCCGCGCCGTCTTTTCCGGCGCGGGCCTTGCTTGTGATTCTGGCTCATTTTTGGCCTTCATTTTTGTCAAAGTGCCGGATTTTTTGTGGAATTCAAATTTTTCTTGCCATTTTCCTGTCTTTATGCCATGCTGTTGATGTAAGCATTCCCGTCAGCGATCAAAAATCAGCATAGGAGGACGATACCATGAAACGGCTCCCTTCCCTGTTGTTGTCACTGGTCCTTTCGCTTGCGCTGCTCGTCCCCGTTTTTGCGGCGGACGCCTGTACGGAAGTCAGCTACACCGCCTTTACCTGCGGCAAGGAAATGCACTTCACGGAGCATTATTGCCGCAACGGCGACAAAACCATCCGCGTCGAAAGCGCGGACGCATGCGCCGTCAGCCATCTGGACGCGACTGCGCAGACCCTCACGGTCGAAAGCACCGTAGATGGCAAGACGAGCACTGTCTCGTTCCCCTTTTCACCTCCTGAGGGATCCAAACCACCCTCTTATTACAAACTTATCGCTGAGGGCGCCAAACCGACCTCTTACAGACTTATCGCGCGGCATTCCTCATTCATATTTTCCTAAAGCGGCAGTGAAAAGCTGCCGTTTTTTTGCGCTCTTTTTGCGCATTTTCCTCTTGCAATTCGTTTTTAATTGTTGTATTCTAAGCACTGTCAATTCAAAGTGATAGTCAATTCAGGTTGACTATCTAAGTATTTTCAAGAAAGGAGAACCACATGCAGACCAACGAGATCCAGGAGCTGCTGCTCGACACGATCCCCGCGTGGCACTACTGGTTTGCCCGTCCGTTCAAGCGCATGCTCAACGACGGCGTCAGCCTTGACATGTACTACTGCATCCAGTCGATGCGCCGCAGCGGCCGCACGATGACGATGACAGAGCTTGCAAACTTTGCCCGCATGCCCAAGCAGCAGATGAGCAAGCTCGTCGACAAGCTGGTCGAGGGCGGCTTTGCCGAGCGGCTGAGCGACCCCGACGACCGCCGCGTCATCCGCCTGCGGGCGACTGAGAAGGCCGACGAATATGTGGCGAGCTTTTTGGAGAAGGATGCGGCGGAGTTCCGCGCGTTTTTCGACCAGCTCGAAAGCGAAGAGCGCGAGACCTTCTGCACGGCGCTTCGCACCATCCACGACACCTTTGAGGCCAAACGCAAGCGCATGATCGAGCAGGGCAAGCTGCCCGACTGTCCCCCACAAACTAAGAAAGGAGGCCACTGCCGATGAATATGATCCATCGCTTCATGGGCTGCATCCGCGAGTATAAAAAGCCCACGATCCTGACGCTCTTGTGCATGGTCGGCGAGGTCGCGATTGAAGTGCTGATCCCGTTTTTCACCGCCAACCTCGTCAATGAGATCAAGGGCGGCGCGGAGCTCAGCGGCGTTGTGCGCGTGGGCCTTGGGCTTATCCTGATGTCGCTCGTGTCGCTCGGCTGCGGCGCGCTCGGCGGGCTTTACGGCTCGCGCGCGAGCGCCGGCTTTGCCAAAAACGTCCGCCACGATGTTTTCACCCGCGTGCAGAGCTTCGCATTTGAAAATATCGACAAATTCTCCTCTGCCTCGCTCGTCACGCGCATGACAACCGATATCAACAACGTGCAGATGTCCTTCATGATGTGCATCCGCATCGCGGTGCGCGCGCCGCTGATGTTCCTCTTCGCCGTCATCATGGCCTATATCATGGGCGGCGCGCTGGCGACGACGTTCCTCATTATCATCCCCGTGCTCGTGATTGGTCTTCTTCTGATCGCACGCAAGGCAATGCCCGCGTTCCGCGCGGTGTTCCGCAAGTACGACAAGCTCAATGAATCGGTCGAGGAAAATGTGCGCGCGATGCGCGTGGTCAAGGGCTTTGCTCGCGAGGGATATGAAAAGCAGAAGTTCGCCGCGGCCTCGCACGATATCGCCAAGGACTTCACCTTCGCCGAGCGCGTCGTCGCGCTCAACGCGCCGCTGATGCAGTTCTGCGTATACTTCAACATGATCTTCGTGCTGTTTGTCGGCTCGCGGATCATCATCACGAACGGCGGCACGACCATCGACGTTGGCCAGCTCTCGGCCATGCTGACCTACGGCATGCAGATCTTAATGTCGCTGATGATGATCTCGATGATCTACGTGATGATGACGATGTCGTATGAGTCGTTCGTCCGTATCTGCGAGGTACTCGAGGAAGAGCCCGCGCTCACTGATCCCGCCTCTCCCGCACTGGACGTAAAGGACGGCTCCATCGACTTTGAAAATGTCAGCTTCAAGTACTCCGCGCAGGCGAAGAAGTTCGCACTGCAGGACATCAATCTGCATATCGACTCCGGCATGACCGTCGGCATCCTCGGCGGTACGGGCTCGAGCAAGTCGACCCTCGTGCAGCTCATCCCGCGCCTTTACGATGTGAGCGAGGGCTGCGTCAAGGTCGGCGGCAGAGATGTGCGCGAATACGACCTCGAGGTCCTGCGCGGTGCGGTCAGTGTCGTGCTGCAAAAGAACGTGCTGTTTTCCGGCACGATCAAGGACAACCTGCGCTGGGGCAACGAAAACGCCACCGACGACGAGATGATCGAGGCGTGCAGGCTCGCGCAGGCGGACGAATTCGTCCGCTCCTTCCCCGACGGGTATGACACCTATATTGAGCAGGGCGGCTCGAACGTCTCCGGCGGACAGAAGCAGCGTCTCTGCATCGCCCGGGCGCTTCTCAAAAAGCCGAAGATTCTGATCCTCGACGACTCGACCTCCGCGGTCGACACGCGCACCGACGCGCTGATCCGTGAGGGCTTCCGCACCTATATCCCCGAGACGACGAAGATCATCATCGCCCAGCGCGTCGCGTCCGTGCAGGATGCCGACCTCATTCTCGTGATGGACAACGGCCATATTGCGGACATGGGCACGCACGATCAGCTCCTCGCTTCGAGTGAAATTTACCGCGAGGTCTACGAATCCCAGACGAACGGAGGTGAGCAGGATGAAGCGTGATCCCAAGAATTCCCGCCGCCCAAACGACGGTGCGGCGAACCTCGCTATGCTGAAGCGCACGGTGAAAAAGCTCTTTTCCTATTATCCTGTGCTCGCGCCCGTCACGTTCGCGTGCATCCTGTTCTCGGCCATCGTCACGTCGATCCCGTCGCTTTTCGTGCAGAATGTCATTCAGGTCATCGAAAAGTGGTACGTCTCGCGCGACTGGGTCTCCGCCAAAGCAGAGCTCATCCCCATCCTGTCGCTGCTCATCTCGCTCTATGTGCTCTCGATCATCGCGATCCTGGTCTACAAGCAGCTCATGGCCTATATGACGCAGGGCTTTCTCGACAAGCTCCGTCAGGAGATGTTCGGCGGCATGCAGGATCTTCCCATCCGCTACTTCGACACCCACCAGCACGGCGATATCATGAGCTTCTACACCAACGATATCGACACGCTGCGCCAGCTCGTGTCCGAAGCCATCCCCGCCTTCATCCAGTCTGGCGCGATCGTGCTGGGCGTGTTCGCCATCATGCTCTACTTCAGCGTCTGGCTGACGCTCATTTCGATACTCGGCATCATCCTGATGACCGTTGTCACCAAGCGTGTCGGCGGCGGCAGCGCCAAATTCTTCCTGCGCCAGCAGCAGGCCGTCGCCAGGACCGAGGGCTATATTCAGGAGACGATGACCGGTCAGAAGGTCGTCAAGGTCTTCTGCCACGAGCAGCGCTCCATTGAGGAGTTCGACAAGATCAACGACGCCCTCTTTGAAGACAGCTACCGCGCCCACGCCTATGCCAGCGTGCTCGGCCCCATCATCGGCAACATCGGCAACTTCCTCTATGTGGCTCTGGCGCTCGTGGGCGGCGTGCTGCTGCTTATCGGCGTTCCGAACCTGAGCCTTTCCGGCAAGGCGCTGGATATCTCCATTCTCGTCCCGTTCCTCAACATGACCAAGCAGTTCACGGGCAACATCAACCAACTCTCCCAGCAGATCAACTCCATCGTCATGGCGGGCGCAGGCGCGCAGCGCGTCTTCTCCCTCATCGATGAAAAGGCTGAGACAGACGACGGCTTTGTCACGCTCGTCAACGCCGACATTGCCCCTGACGGCACGATCACCGAGAGCGCCGACCACACCGGCCACTGGGCATGGAAGAACCCGAACGACAACGGTAAGGCCTCTTACCGCGAGCTGCGCGGCGACGTGCGCCTCATCGACGTGGACTTCGGCTACGAGCCGAACAAAGAGGTCCTGCACGACGTCTCCGTCTACGCGGAGCCCGGTCAGAAGGTCGCCTTTGTCGGCGCGACCGGCGCGGGCAAGACGACCATCACGAACCTCATCAACCGCTTTTACGACATTGCCGACGGCCAGATCCTCTACGACGGCATCGACGTCAGCAAGATCAAAAAGGCCGACCTGCGCCGCAGCTTGGGCATCGTTTTGCAGGATGTCAACCTCTTCACCGGCACGGTGATGGACAACATCCGTTATGGTAAACTCAACGCGACGGATGAAGAGTGCATCGCCGCGGCAAAGCTCGCCGGCGCGGACGATTTCATTACGCGCCTTCCGCAGGGCTACGCGACGGAGCTCGCCAACAACGGCGCAAACCTCTCGCAGGGTCAGCGCCAGCTCATCTCCATCGCCCGCGCGGCGGTCGCCGACCCGCCGGTCATGATCCTCGACGAGGCGACCTCGTCCATCGACACACGCACCGAGGCCATCGTCCAGCGCGGTATGGATAAGCTGATGGAGGGCCGCACGGTGTTCGTCATCGCGCACCGCCTGTCGACTGTCAAGAATTCCGATGTCATCATGGTCCTCGACCACGGCCGCATCATCGAACGCGGCAGCCACGAAAAGCTGATTGCGGAAAAAGGAACCTATTACCAACTCTACACCGGCGCATTCGAGCTTGAATAACGAAAAAAAGGACACATCCGTACGGATGTGTCCTTTTTTGATTTCGCATATCGTCCAAGTCCTCCCGCTATATTGTGTTGAACGCAATTTTTAAGGGAGGAATTCTATGTCTCGTTCCTTTTTCCGCACCTACGGCTTTCTGAGCGCGATGCTGCTCGCCATCGTACTCGGATGCGTGCTTGGCGCGCTGTGGCCGGGGGCGACGTGTCTCGCTCCGCTCGGCACGATCTTCATTAACCTGATGTTCTGCATCGTCGTGCCGCTCGTGTTCTGCTCGCTGAGTAGCTCCATCGCCTGCATGAAAAGCCCAAAGCGCGCGGGGAAAATCATGGGCACGACGCTTTTGGTCTTTATCGTCACGGGACTCATCGCCGCGGTCATCATGGTCTTTTTGATGCGCCTCTATCCGCCAGTGCTCGAGCCGTGGGCAGACGCGGCGGCGGGCGCGGTCGATGAACAGGCGAGCGTCGCACAGCTGCTCGTCAACTTCTTCACGGTCGAGGATTTCGCGGCGCTGCTGTCCCGCCGCGCGATGCTGCCGCTCATCGTGTTTTCGCTTCTCATCGGCTTTGGCGTCAATCTGAGCGGCGGCGCCGACTGCCTGACGGCAAAAGTCCTGCAGAACATGACGAACTGCCTTTTGAAGGTCGTCTCGCTCATCTCCTACTACGCGCCCGTCGCGTTTTTCGGTTTTTTCGCCTCACTCGTCGCGACCTACGGTGCACAGATCACCGCGGCCTATGGCCGCGCGATGCTCGTCTACTATCCGCTCTGCTTTGTCTACGCGCTCGTCGCGTTTCCGCTCTACGCCTATCTCGGCGGCGGAAAGGAGGGCGTGCGCGTCATGCGGCGGCACATCCTGCGCCCCGCGGTCACGGCGCTCGGCACCTGCTCGTCCGTCGCGACGATCCCGACAAATTTAGAGGCCGCGGAAGACAGCGGCGTGCCGCGTGACATCTCCGACCTCGTCCTGCCGCTGGGCGCGACGATGCACATGGACGGTTCGTGTTTCAGCTGCGTGCTGAAGATCGCGTTCCTCTTCGGCGTGTTCGGCATCCCGTTTGAGGGCGCGGGGCTCATCGTCAAAATTCTGCTTGTCGCCGTGTTCAGCTCGGTCGCGATGAGCGGCATCCCCGGCGGCGGGTACATCGGCGAGTACATCATCTGTACGCTCTTCTTCCCCGCGCAGATGGCCATTGCCTACCCCATCGCTGTGACGATCGGCAACCTTGTCGACCCACCCGCGACGATGATCAACGCCGCAGGCGACTACGTGGTCACGTTCCTCGTCGCGCGCTTCACCGAGGGAAAAGACTGGCTTGAGCGTGCGCAGTGCGAAAGGACCGCACGTTAAATTTTCCGTGCGCTTTCCGCGCAGGCGTGCTATAATGCTGTTCGTTAACGAAAGAAGAAAGATTCGCCCGCTGCGCGCGGGCAGAAAGAGGTTTTTATCATGGAAGTTGGTCTTTCCATCGCGCAGATGCAGCGCGGTATGGACGTGGAAGGCTTTTATCTGCTCAAGGCCGCCTTTGCCAAGGTGACAGCAAGCGGCAAGCCGTTTTTGAGCGCAGTGCTTGCCGATACGAGCGGCACGATCGAAGCAAAGGTCTGGGACTACAGCGGCCCCATCGGCGAGCGCGACGTAGGCAAGGTGCTCAAGGTGCGTGGGAGCGTATCGGACTACCGCGGCATGCCGCAGCTCACGGTCGACAAGCTGCGCCTCGCCGAGGACAATGACCGCGTCGACGTCTCGAAGCTCGTGAGCGTCGCGCCCATCGACCGCGAGGCCGGCTATGACGAGGTAAAGGCACTCGTTTCGACCATCGAGGACGCAGACTACCGTGCCGTGTGCGAGGAAATGCTCCGCCGCCACGAGGCGGCGTTCCGCACCATTCCCGCCGCCAAGAGCGTTCACCACGGCTTTTTGTCCGGCCTTCTGATGCACACGCTCAACATGCTGCGCCTTGCCGACTTTCTGTCTGCGCAGTACGCGGGCACTGTGAACCGCAGCCTGCTCCTCACCGGCACGCTGCTGCACGACTTCGCCAAGGAGCAGGAGTTCACGTTCTCCGAGCTTGGCCTTGTGACGGACTATTCGACGAAGGGCCAGCTCCTCGGCCACCTCGTCATGGGCGCGCAGGAGGTCGCGGCGATCGCCGCCGAGCTCGACCTGCCCGAGGAAAAGGCGACGCTTTTGGAGCACCTGATTCTCTCGCATCACGGCCAACCGGAATTCGGCGCGGCGGTGCTGCCCCAGTGCGCGGAGGCAGAGCTTTTGTCGCTCGTCGACCAGATCGACAGCCGCATGGAGATCTACCGCGAGGTGCTCGCGCCGCTCAAAGCGGGCGAATTCAGCCAGCGTGTCTTTGCGCTCGACAACCGCCGCGTTTATAAGCATCAATAAGGATGGCAGCGCCAGCGGCGCTGCACGGGACAAAGGGGGAGATTCTCTTTTAAAAGAGAACCTCCCCCTTTGGAACCCCCAAGAGAAAAGCAGGGGGCGTTTCGATTTCGCCCCCTGCACCCCCTAACGACCAAAAGGGAGGGGCCTCGCCCCTCCTTTTTGGATTATCCTCCCCGCGCTTCTGACGGCGCGGCATTGCTTCGCTCGCCGCTCAGGGCTGCTTCTATTTCAGTTCTGTGCTGTGATATACATTTCTTCTGCTTTTTGCTGGGCGGCGATGAGTGTGGATTTTGCGTCGCCGTAGTTTTGGTTCTCAATCTGAGCAAGTGCGTCGGTGATAGCGTTGAACAGAGTCGAGTACATCTTCCGATAGTTTTCCATCGTCTTTTCCTTTCCGCAACAAAATTTTTATTTTGCACTGATATAGTGCAATTATAACGAACTTTACGGATAAACTCAATACTGAAATGTGCTAAATCAGTGCAGGAGGTGTTGGGCTTGGACTACGAATACTCAAAGCGTCTCGGCGCACATCTTGCGAAAATCAGAAAAGGCAATCACCTGACGCAGGAACAGCTCTCCGCCAAGCTCCAAGTGCTCGGCTGCGACCTGACGCGAAGCGCCCTCGCTAAAATTGAAGTCGGTCAACGCCACATTTATCCTGACGAAATGAAAGCCCTGCACCAAGCCCTCGGAAAACCATACGATGACTTATTCATATAAAAACGACCGCTGACGCGGTCGTTTTTTTCTATTAGAGATGCGGCGAGCGCAGCAATGCCGCCCTGGCAGGCACCAACAAGTCTGCCAAAATCCAAAGTAGGCGGAGATTGCGTAAGGGTAACAAATCGCAGGCAAAGCGACAGCGAAGATAGGAGATAGTCAAGTCGTTTAGATACAAAAAATAGCAGGCACCCGATTCCGCAGGCTGCGCAGCTCTTCAAGCCCAAATCTCGCAATGGCGGGGTCAAGGGGCAGCGCCCCTTGCGTTCTCTTGGGGGTGTAAGGGGGCCATTCTCTCACGTGAGAGAATGGCCTCCTTTCCCGCGTCCCCACACGGTGTGGGAACCTTATCTTCTTCCCTGCGCCTTGGCGCGCAAATACAGCACCGCTTCGACCACTCCCCCGCCGACGGCGAGGGCCTTGTCCGAGATCGTCGTGCAGTATTCCGGCTTGCAGCGCGGGTCGACATCGCCGGACTTCATCCCCTTCTTAACGGACACGCCATCGTCCAGCACGCCGCGCAGCACACCGCTGATGGTGCACTTCATCGGCTGACCCTCGACAAAGCCGATGGTCTCGCCCTCCTCGACCGTGTCGCCGATGCGGTGAACGGCAGTGAAAATGCCGTCGCACGGCGCGCGCAGCACGCGCTCGCCCGCAAAGCCGCCGATGAGGCCGGGAATGTTCGTGTTCGGCAGCGCGCTGCCGGAGTAGATGACGCGCCCGAGCGTGTGGCCGCGCATCGTCTCGACGACCGCGTGGCAGTCCTCCCCCGCCGTGAAGCCGGGGCCGACGCCCACGACGATCGGCGCGTCGTCGATCTTCGTGCCGAGATTGCGCTTGGCAAGAATCGCGTCCACGAGCGCGTCGGGCGCGAGCTCCTCGCGGCAGGCGCACTCAGGGTCAGCTAAAACAGGCAGCACACCCTCGCGCAGCAGCTTCTTCGCCTCCGCGGCGTTCTCCGCACGCACGGCGCGCAGGCCCTCGACCGTCGTTTCCCCGTGGACGATGGCATCGGAAAACGCCACCGTGCGGCGGATGGCCGTCGGGCGGGCGAGGTCGGTCATCACCACGTCGATCCCGCAACGCCACAATCTCATGGCCGCGCCGCTCGCGATGTCTCCTGCGCCGCGAATCAATGCAAGCATACATATACCCCCTGATGCAGACTGCCCGCGATGACCGGGCAGGAAAATTCATTTGCCATGGCCTGCGCCGCTTCATAATCGGCGGCAGACTCCACCTTGTTGATATAAACGCGGTCACCGTAACCCTCGGCGTTGACAACGCGCGCGGCAAGCTGCGGCGTGACGACCGTCTCCTCATCCACGCCCGCGAGCTGCGCGTAGAGCGCGCTGCGGTGGCAGGTCTCGCGGATGGTTTTGCCGACGCCGTCGATGCCGATGACCATGATGACACGCTGCGCCTCCTCCGGGATCACCGGCTCATGGGAAGCGTGCGCCTTGAGCGGCAGGCGCTTGGCACCGTCCGCCTCGACAAGCACAAAATCCGCAAGCTGCACCAGCGTGCCCATTGAGAGCCGCGGCGCGCAGAGCTTGCCGCTCTCCGCCTGCGAGGCAACACAGACGATGCCCGACCGCTCCAATGCCGCCGAAACGGCGGCCTCGGTAGCGTCCAGCAGCGTTTCATACTGCTTCGGACGGCAGATGTGCGTTGTGGTCGTGATAATGACCTTACCCTTTTTCGAAAGCTCCCCGGCGAGCGTTTCTATCAGCGTCGTCTTTCCGCCGCCGCCGATGATGGCCGTCACGCCGCGGCCGACGTGCAAAAGCGATGCGATCTGCATATACGCACCCTCAGTGCCGCTGTCCGGCGAGGCGCGCGCGGTGCTCGATCATCTCCGCCGCGATGCTGATGGCGATCTCCTCCGGCGTCTCGGCCAGGATCGGAAGGCCGATGGGCGCGTGGACGCGCGCGATGTCTTCTTCGGTATAGCCGTCGCCCTTGAGGCGCTCGCGCGTCTTGGCGACCTTCGTGCGGCTGCCGATGCAGCCGATATAGGTCGCGCTGCTCTTAAGCACCTGGGAGAGGATCTCATAGTCTGCCTGATGGCCCGGCGTCATCACGACGGCATAATCGTTCGCCGTGAGCGCCACCTTGCCGGAAATGTCGGAAAAGCTGCCGAAGATGACCTCGCTCGCCATGGGATAGTTTTCTTTCTTCGCAAGCTCCTCGCGGTTGTCGTACATCACCACGCGGAAACCCACCGTCGCCAGCACCGGCACGAGCGCGCGGCCCACATGGCCGCCGCCGAAGATATACACGCTGCCCGCGTGGCACAGCGGCTCGACATAAATGCCGTTCTTCCACACGGCCTTGGCGGAGAAATAGTCTACCTTGTCCTGCGGGATCTCCTCGCGCGTGACAACGTGGAACTCGTTCACGCCGTCGCCGTCAAGAGACAGCAGCAGCCAGAGGTCGACGTCCCTGTCGAGCATTTCGCGCCAGCGCTTCAGCACCGCGACGTCCGCAGTCTGCTCGGGCGCGAAGAACTGGAAGTAGACCGTCACCGCGCCGCCGCAGATCATGCCCGTGCTGGCCACTTCACTCGGGTGCAGGTTGTAGGACTTGAGCTCGTTGCTGCCGCCGTTTTTGAGCGCGTCCTGCGCGCGCTGGATGCTCAGCCGCTCCACCGCGCCGCCGCCGATCGTGCCGAGCACGCGGCCATCTTCAAAGACGGCCATCTTCGCGCCCGCGCCGCGCGGCACAGAGCCCGAGGATGCCAGAATGCTGCTCAGCACCACACGCTCGCCGCGCAAAAGGGCCGCGAGCATTTCATCAAGAATCGCTTTCATATTTTCATGCTCCTTTGCAGAGAATCACGCTGCTATTATGCACTGCATTATAGCAAAGCGCCGCGGCAAACGCAAGCCGCGGCGCACAAAAGTCGCATTGATCGTTATTTTCCATTAAATCAGGGGCGCGCATATCTGGCGCGGCTCACTTACTGCGCTCGATGCGCTTGAGCTCGCCGAAATACTTGTCGTGCGCCTCCTGATAGGCGCGGTTGAAGACCGGGTCCTTGCCCTGATGCAGCGCTTGAATGTAGTCGTGGTGGTTGTTCATGATGTGCTCGTCGAACATCGAGAGCGTGAAAACGCCGACATTCGAGCACTGGTCGGCGATGCGCTCCACATTGACGAGGATATCGAGAAACGTGAGGCCCGCGTACACCGTGCACTGCCCGTCGCGCACGCGGCGGATGTGATTGGCGCGCAGCGTGGCGACGAGGTCGTCCACGACCTCCTCGACCGGCTCGATGTGGCGCGCGGCCTCGTAGTCCGTGGCGGCAAAGGCCTTGTAGGTGTAATCTAAAATCTCGCCGAGTACCTCGCGCAGCACCATGAGCTCCTGATGTGCCGTGGGCGACAGGCTCGCGCTGCGGTCAAGGAACTCCTGCGCATTTTCCGTCAGGTTCACGGCGTGGTCGCCGATACGCTCAAACTCGCCGAAGCACTGGATATAGTAGTTGAGCATGTCGCTTCCGTGTCCGCTCGGCATGTGCGGCGACAGGTGGATGAGGTAGTTGTCCACATGGTCGGCGAGCTTGTCGATGTGCTCCTCGTTCTCGTTGATGACCTCGATCGTGTGGGCGTCGTACTGCTCGAGCACGCTCATCGCGCTCATCACGCCTGTGCGCGCAAGGCGCGCCATGGTGGTGATGGCCTCACCCGCGCCCGAGAGCGCGATGGCGGGAGAGGTGAAGAACTTTTCATCGAGCAGCGAAAGCTCGTGGTCGACATTTTCGCCAAGGCGCACATCGTCCTTGACGAGCTTGCGCGAGAGCTTTTCAAACTGGCCGCACACCGGCAGCAGCACGATGGCCGAAACAAGACGGAACACCGTGTGCACATTCGCGATGCCGCCGGAGGAAAGCGCCTCGTCCCACAGGGCATCGAGCACACCGAACGAGTGCAGCAGCATCAGCCCCACGATCACGAGGATCGAACCGGCGATGTTGAAGAGGATATGGATCACGCCCGTACGCTTGGCATCGGCCTTCGAGCCGATGGAGCAGACGATGGCCGTCGTCACACAGTCGCCGATGTTGACGCCGATGATGATGGCGTAAACGGACGAAAATGTCAGCGCGCCGGTCGTGGCAATGGCCTGCAAAATACCGATGGTCGCCGACGAACTCTGCAGCAGGAACGCAACGCCCGCGCCGAGCAGGAAGCCGAGCACCGGCTTACCGGAGAGCTGGTAGAACATGTTGGCAAACGTCTCGGATTCCGACAGCGGGCTCACCGCCGCGGTCATGCTGAGAAGGCCGGTGAAGAGGATGCCGAAGCCCATCGCGATCGAGCCGATGGTATCGGACTGGCGGGTCTTGACCGCCATTAGAAAGAGGATGCCGATAATCGCCGCAAGGGGCGCGAGCGTCGATGGCTTGAAGAAATTGAGCAGCGATGTCTCCGATGCGTTCACGTCGAGAAGGCGAATGATCTGGCCCGTGATCGTCGTACCGACATTCGCGCCCAGAATGACGCCGATCGACTGGTGCAGCGACATCACACCCGCGCCGACAAGGCCCGACGTCAGCACGATCGTCGCCGTAGAGCTCTGGATGACCGCCGTGACTACAAGGCCCAGCAGAAAGCCGACGAGCGGATTGTTCGTCACCTTTTCCATCGCGCGCTTGAAGGCATCGGACGAACCTTTTTTCAGTCCGTCGCCCATCAGGCGCATGCCGTACAGGAACAGCGCCAGACCGCCAAAGAGGGTGATCAAGTTGAAAATCGTCATAAGCGTTTCAAACCTCTTCTTCTGTATTATGCCGCCGCGCGGCGCAGGTTTCGGGCTGTAAAATACCCAACTCTCACCAGATACTATTTTATCAGGTGAGGGCAAAATTGCAATCCTTTTCCCAAGATTTGTTACAAACAGCAAAAATGATTTATCCCTTGCATTTTTGTGTGCGCGTGGTACAATATTTATAGACAAAAAAAGGAGGCTTTCAACCATGTTGAACGCAGGCAACCCCATCGGCGTGATGGACAGCGGCATCGGCGGTCTCACCGTCGTGCGCGAATTACAGCGCATTCTCCCCGGCGAAGATATCATCTATTTTGGCGACAGCGCCAACTGCCCCTACGGCAATAAAACCTCTGACCAGATTTTCGAGTTGAGCAGCCACATGCTCCAGTTCCTCGGCGACAACGGTGTCAAGTGCACTGCCATCGCCTGCAACACCATCTCCACCATGGCCGACCGCCTGCGCCCCTGCTTCGACTACAAGATCGTCAGCATCGTGGAAGAAGCTGCCAAATACGTCCTGCGCGAGCATCTCAAGAGCGTCGGCCTCATCGCGACGGAGTTCACTGTTGCCTCCGGCAAGTACGCCGAGCTCATCCATGAGGGTGATCCCGAGTGCAAGGTCGTCGGCAAGGGTTCTCCCCTGCTCGCGGCACTCGTTGACCGCGGCGACTTCAACCAGCACGACATTAACACCGAGATCCGTACGCAGGTCGACAACATTCTCGCGCGCGAAAAGGTCGAAAACCTGATCCTCGGCTGCACGCACTATCCCATCGTGGAAGAGAACTTCCACGAGTGCTATCCCGAAATGCACCTCATCAACCCCGCGCTCGAACAGGCAAACGCCGTCAAGGCATACCTCACCGAGCAGAACGCGCTCAACCCGCAGAAAAAGGGCAAATTCTTCATCTGCACGAGCGGCGACCCGCAGGTATATGTCAACGTCGGCAAGCGCCTCGGTCTCTTCGAGGCGAGCGAGCTGAAGGTCGTCCACATCTAAGTTAATCCAAATTGAAATGAAAAGCGGAAAGTCACAGGACTTTCTGCTTTTTTGTGCTGTCTGATGGACTTTTTGCATACCTTGTGGCGAGGTGGTCTGTTTTGAATACATTTGAGGCCGCGATTTTGCGCGATTTCGGCGAGCGGGAGGACTTTGAGCGCGTGCTCACACATGCGCTGCGCCGCGGCTGCGGCGGTCGCGTCCTGCTCTCGCTGATGGCGGACGGCTCACTCCGGCTCACCGGCACGAAGGACCCCGACATCGCGTTCGGCGCAGTGCTGCTCGACCTGACCGCGCCGGTGGTGCCGTGCAGCGAGGAGTCCCTCGCCCTGCGCGTCCGCGTGATCGACTGGCGGCGCTGTGCGAGATGCTATGACGAAGCGCTCGCGCAGCGATCTCGCCATCCCCTGCCGTAGCTGCCGCCATCGCGCAAAAACTGCCCGCCGCAATTTTGCGGCGGGCAGTTTTGACCTTTATTTCAGGCAATCCAAAATTGCCTGCACGGTATCCTCCACTGTGCCGTTGTTGTCGACGATGTGGTCGGCAAATCTTTCGTAGCAGGCCTTGCGCCTGTCGTACATCGCCGCAAGATTGCCCGCGGAAAGAGGACGGCCCTCACGCGGCAGCTGGTCGATATCACGCTTCAGCCAGAAAATAATGCCGTTCTGGTGCAGAAGATCGTAGTTTTCCTCCCGCGTCACGCAGCCGCCGCCCGTAGCGATGACCGCTCCCGAGCGCTTGCCGAGCTCCGCGATGGTCTCGCTCTCGAGCTCTCGGAATTCCGCCTCGCCGTGCTTTTCGATGAGCTGGGCACAGCTCATACCGTTTTTCTCTTCGATCTCGGCGTCGCTGTCAAGCGCGATGCGGTCAAGCTTCTCAGCAAGGCGCGCGGCAACGGTGCTCTTGCCGCTGCCGGGCATGCCGACGAGCACGATGTTCTGCATCTCAAGGCTCAGCTTTTTCCAGATGCGCTCGGTCTCGCTGTCGGGGATGTCGCGGTTTTCAAAGACCTCCGCCGTGCGCTTGGCCTGCGCGACAAGCATATAGAGCCCGCTCATATAAGGAATGCCGAGCTTTTCCGCCTGCAGGACAAACGCTGTACGCGCGGGGTTGTAGACGATATCGAGCACACCCTCGAGCTTCGGGAAGAGCGACAGGTCGACGGGCGACACGCCGCAGTTTGGGTACATGCCGACGGGCGTGGTGTTCACGATGACCTCCGCATCTGCGTGGCGGTCCAGATTGTTGTAATTGTCCTCGCCCTTGCGGGAGATGATGGTCACGCTGCGCGCGCCCATCTCCTCAAGCACGGCGTGGACCGTTGAGGACGCGCCGCCGGAGCCGAGTACGAGTGTCTTTTTGCCCTCAATGGCAATGCCGCTCGCCCTGACCATACCGGCAAAACCGTAGGCGTCGGCGTTGTCGCCGTACAGCGTGCCGTCCTCGCGGCGCACGAGCACATTCACACTCTGGAGTTTTTGCGCAATGGGTGAAAGCTCTGCGCAGTACGGGATGACGGCCTTTTTATAGGGAATGGTGACGTTCATGCCGTCAAAGCCGCCGCCCGTCAGAAATTCGCCGAGCTTTTCGGGCGCGACCTCGTAAAGCCTGTATTCATAGTCCGCCAGCTCCGCGTGGATAGCGGGCGAATAGCTGTGGCCGAGCTTTTCACCGAGTAATCCGCAGCGCTTCATTCAAACCACCTCACTGTAAGAGCCAAGATACGTGAACTCCTCGCACAGCTCCGGCAGCTCGCCCATGAGCTGGGTAAACTGCGGAGAATAAACCGAGGTTTCAAGGTCGAAGTAAAACATAAATTCGAAGTTGCGGTCCGGCATCGGGCGGCTCTCGAGCTTGTTCATGTTCACGCCGAGCGCGTTGAAGCGCGAGAGCACCTTGTAGAGCGAACCGGGGTGGTGCGGCAGCACCATCATCAGGCTCGTGCGGTCTGCGCCGGGGTAAATTTCGAGGTTTTTCGCAATGCAGATGAAGCGCGTGAAGTTATTGCCCTGATCCTGCACAGAGGCGGCGAGGCAGTCAAGGCCGTAGAGCTCTCTGCATGCGCGGGACGACAGCGCCGCCACATCGCCGCGGCCGGACTCGGCCACCATGCGCGCCGCCACCGCGGTATTTTCGCAGCGGATGACCTTCACATTGGGAAGCCCCTGTAAAAAGTGTGCGCACTGGCTGATGGCCTGCTCGTGGGAGTAAATTTCGCGGATGTTTTCGAGCTTCGCACCGGGATTGGCGAGAAGATTATGGTCAACCTTGATGCGCACGGAGCGCACGATGCGGAAGTTGTGCTGCGTCATCAAGTCGTAGACCGCGTTCACGCTGCCCGCCGTGCTGTTTTCCAGCGGCAGCACGCCGTAGCGGCAGAGGCCCTTTTCAATGGCGGAGAACACAGCCTCAAAGGAACTGAAAAAGAACGTGCTCGGGCGCTTGAACAGCCGCTCGCACGCCTGCTCGGAATACGCGCCCTCCACGCCCTGACAGGCGACGGCGGCGTCCTCGGGAAAGAGCTGCGGCGTCTTTTCGATGGCCTCGGCAATCTTCGCGGGCAGATCACCCTTCGTGCCGAGAAGACAGCTCTGGCGGCTGCGGCTCAGCTCGAAAATGAGGGAATAGAGCGACGAGACATATTCGCGCAGATCGTCCGGCGTTTTGTCCAGAATTTCGCGCATTTTCTCCTTCTCGCGGCGCGCATCGAGCACGCGCAGGCCGTTGGTCTTCTTGTATGCCGCGATCTTTTCGGCGGTCTCCATGCGCTTGGCAAAGAGCGCGATAAGCTGATCGTCGATGCTGTCGATCTCTTTTCGATAGTCGTTTAAGTCCATGTTCCCTTACCTCATTTCCTTTTTGCGCGATAGATACGCATCATAGACCGCGATGGCGGCCGCCGCCTCCACACAGGGCACGGCGCGCGGCACGATGCACGGGTCGTGGCGGCCCGTGACGGCCATCTTCTCCGGCGTCATCGTCTGCAAATTGACGCTCTGCTGCTCGCGCGCGATGGACGGCGTCGGCTTGAACGCCGCGCGGAACACGATGGGCATGCCGTTCGTGATACCTCCAAGAATGCCTCCGCAGTGGTTCGTCTCGGTGACGATTTTGCCGTTTTCGACCGTAAAGGTGTCGTTATCCTCGCTGCCGCGAAGGCTCGCCACGCCAAAGCCCGCGCCGAACTCGACGCCCTTGACCGCCGGAATGCCGAAAACCGCCGAGGCGATGCGATTTTCCATACCGCCGAACATCGGGTCGCCAAGGCCCGCGGGCGCGCCGAAAATTGCGCATTCGATGACGCCGCCGACGCTGTCACCAGCCTCACGCGCCGCCGCGATGGCTGCGCGCATCTCCTCGCCGCGCGCATCGCTGACGACGGGGAACTCCTTGCCTGCAAGCGAGCCTGTCAGCTCACCTTCGTCAGTAATGCCCGCGATGGAAGCGATGCGGCCTACAAGCGTGATGCCCTCGCGCGCTAAAATCTGTAAGCAGATGCCGCCCGCGATACACAGCGGCGCGGTCAAGCGACCGGAAAAGTGTCCGCCGCCCGCGCGGTCCTGATAACCGCCGTATTTGACCTCGGCGGTGTAGTCCGCGTGGCCGGGGCGCGGCGTGACGGCAAGATTCGCGTAATCCTGCGAGCGGGTGTTCGTATTGCGGATGATGGCCGTGAGCGGCGCGCCGCAGGTATAGCCGTTCACAAGGCCGGAGAGGATCTCCGGCGCGTCAGCCTCCTTGCGCGGCGTCGACCATGCATTTTTGCCCGGCGCGCGGCGGCTTAAAAAGCGCTGGAGCTCGTCCAGATCAACTTTCTCGCCCGCGGGGATGCCCTCGACCGTCACGCCGATGGCGGGGGAATGCGACTGGCCAAAGATGGTCAGATGCAGATTTTCGCCGTAGGTGCTGCTCATAAACCTTCTCCTTTCAAGCTGCTAAAATCCTCCCAGAAGCGGGGATAGGACTTTGCCACGCAGCCGTCGTTGTCGACTGTGATCTCGCCCGTCGCGGCGCAGGCTGCCGTGGCGGCGGACATCGCAAGGCGATGGTCGTTCTGCGTTTCGACCGCGCCGCCGTGCAGCGCGGGAACGCCCGTGATGACAAGGCCGTCTTCTTTCTCTTCGACTTGTCCGCCGAGCGCGCGCAGGAGATTCGCCGTGCTCTTGAGGCGGTCGGACTCCTTGAGTCGCAGCCGGTAGGCGTTTTCGACTCGCGTCTCCCCCTCTGCGACCGACGCAACGACACTCAGCACGGGGATGAGGTCGGGGATGGGCGCGGCGTCGATCGTCACGCCATGCAGTGCGCCGCGCTTGACCGTCACGGCGTCGCCGTGCTCCGTGACTTCCGCGCCGAACCGGCGCAAAACGTCCAGCACGCCGCGGTCGCCCTGCGAGGACTGCAAATTCAGCCCCTCGACGGTCACGCCCTCTTTCGACAGCGCACCCATGCAGAGGAAGAACGCCGTGTTCGACCAGTCGCCCTCGACGACCGTGCGCTTCGGCAGATGACATCTCTGCTGACCGGGAATCGCCCACATCGCCCCCATTTTGGGGATGGTCAGCTTGGAAAGCTGAAGTGCATCCTCCGTCATGGCGACGTAAGCCGCGGATTCCAGCGGGCCGGACACCATAAGAAGGCTGTCTCTGATCAGCAGCGGCAGCGCCATGAGAAGGCCCGAAATATATTGAGAGGACACATTGCCTGCGATCGTATAGTTTCCCCCGATCAGCTGTCCACTGCAATACAGCAGGTCGCCGTCCTCGCGGAGCGTCATGCCATGCTCTTTTAAAACGCTATCCAGCGGGGCGAGCGGGCGCTGGGGCAGCCGCCCCTCGCGGTGGAATACCGCCTGCGCGCCGAGCGCGCCGACGATGGGCAGCAGGAAGCGCAGCGTCGACCCGCTCTCGCCGCAGTAGAGGTCGCAGCGCCCCTCGGGCACCTTTTTGATCGGAGAGACGAGAAAGCCCGTCTCCATTTCTTCAATTTTCGCGCCGAGCGCGCTCAGGCACTTCGCCGTGGCCGCGATGTCGGCGGAGATGCCGTCGCAGACGACCTCGGTCTTCTCCTCGCCGAGCGCCGCGCAGATCAGCAGCCGGTGCGCCTGCGATTTCGACGCCGGAATGCGCACGCGGCCCGTGCGCGCGCCGGGCGTGATAGTTCTCTTCATCGGATGCCACCGTCCTGCATCCAGTCGCGCAGGGCTTCGACGGGGATCGTCTCCATGCGCACCTGACCGATCTTTTCCGGCACGATGAGGTGCATCTTGCCGCCGGAAATCTTCTTGTCGACGAGCTCGGCCTCATAGAGCTTGTCGAGTTCGTAGCCCGTCTCGGTCGGCAGACCATAGCGGTGCAGAATGTCGAGCAGGCGCGCCAGTGTCTCTTCGCCGCAGATGCCGCGCTTGACTGCCGCGCGCGTGACCGTCGCCATGCCGATGGCGACCGCCTCGCCGTGCAGAAGAGAAAAATCGCTGCACTGCTCCACCGCGTGACCAAACGTGTGGCCCAAGTTCAGCGTGCGGCGGCGGCCGAGGTCGTACTCGTCCGCGCCGACGATGTCGCGCTTCATCTGCACGCAGACCTCGATGACGTGCTCGTACTGCTCACGCACGGGCGTTTTGTAGAGTTCTTCAAAGAACGCCGCATTGCCGAGCATCGAATACTTGATGATCTCGGCGCAGCCGCAGCGGTACTGCTCCTCGGGCAGCGTTTCGAGCGTGTTGGGATCGCAGATCACGATGCAGGGCTGATAGAAGCTGCCCGCCTGATTCTTGCCCGTGGGCAGGTCGACGGCGGTCTTGCCGCCGACGGACGAATCGACAGCGGCCAGCAGCGTCGTCGGGATCTGGGCAAAGCCCATGCCGCGCTGATACGTCGCCGCGGCAAAGCCCGCGAGGTCGCCCACCACGCCGCCGCCGAGCGCAACGACCACGTCGCTGCGGCTGAAGCGGTGCTCGCCGAGGAAGTGTAAAACATCCGCGTAGGTCGAGAGGTTCTTGCTCCCCTCGCCCGCGGGGAAGACAAAGGAGTGCACACGGTAACCCGCCTTTTCAAGCGCCTTGACCGTGCGCTCGCCGTAGAGCGCGTAGACCGTGTCGTCCGACACGATGGCGGCCATGCCGGGGGCGCTGACCTCCCGGAGAAGCTCGCCCGCGCGGTCCAAAAGTCCGCGCTCGACCAGCACGTCGTATTCGCACGAGGCCTTGATATGGATGCTTCGCATCAGCCGTCCACCTCTTCCTTTCTCTTCTTGCCCTCGTCCAGAAGTCGGATAAGGGTCTCTTCGTCGTCATGTTCCATGGCGGTCTTGTATTCGCTCAGGTGCTCGATGTAGCAGTCGATCTCCTTGAGCAGGAATTCCTTGTTTTCCATGAAGAGCTCCGCCCACATGTGCGGCGCGAGCCAGGCAACGCGCGTCATATCCTTGTAGCTGCCGGCGGAAAAGCCCTTGTGCTTTTTCGCTGTGGGGCTCTTGATGTAGGCGTTGGACGCCACATGCGCCAGCTGCGAGGTGAAGGCGATCATCTCGTCGTGCTGCTCGGCGGTTGTGACGGAGTAGCTCCCAAAGCCCGCGGGCGAGAGCAGGTCTTTCACATGGCTGAGTAATTCAATGTCGTCAAAGCGCGGCGGCACGAGCACCATCGGCGCGCCCACGAAGAGGTTCGCCTTGGCGTACTTGAAGCCCGAGAACTGCGTGCCCGCCATCGGGTGACCGCCAAGGTACGTAATGCCGTACTGCTCGGCGATTGGGAAGCACGCCGCGCATACCTTGCGCTTGGTGCCGCAGCAGTCGATGACGACCGTGTGCTTGTCGATCTTTGCCGCGTGATTTTTGAGCCATTCGACCGCCGCCGCGGGTCGGACGGCCAGCAGGATGACATCGCACTCTGCCATCGTCTCGTCCGTCAGCGCCTCGTCCACCGCGCCGCTGATGACAGCGAACGACAAGACATCGCGGTCGATGTCGTGGGCGAGCACACGCTCGCCCGCCTCGTGGTATGCCTTGGCGAGCGAGCCGCCGATCAGGCCGAGGCCGACGATGCCGGCGGTCATTCTGCCACCGCCTCTCTCACGCGGCGCACAGCCTTGGCGAGGTCATCGTACTGCTCGGGGCGCAGGGATTGCGCGCCGTCGCACAGCGCATGAATGGGGTCGTTGTGCACCTCGATGATGAGGCCGTCAGAGCCGCAGGCGGCAGCAGCCAGTGCCATCGGGCGCACGAGGCGCGCAATGCCGGTCGCGTGGCTGGGGTCGACGATGACCGGCAGGTGCGTGAGCTCCTTGAGCATCGGCACAGCCGCAAGGTCGAGTGTGTTTCTCGTGTAGTCGTCGTAGGTGCGAATGCCGCGCTCGCAGAGGATGACCTGCTCGTTGCCGCCGGCCATGATGTACTCCGCGCTCATTAAAAGCTCCTTGAGCGTGCTGGCGAGGCCGCGCTTTAAGAGGATGGGCTTTCTCAGCTTGCCGAGCTCGCGCAGCAGGTCGAAGTTCTGCATATTGCGCGCGCCGACCTGAATGACGTCCACATCCTCAAAGAGCGGCAGGTAATTCGTGCCCATGATCTCGGTGACGATGGGAAGGCCGGTCTCCTGACGGGCGATCTTCAGCAGCTCGATGCCCTCGGCCTTGAGGCCCTGGAAATCATAAGGAGAAGTGCGGGGCTTGAATGCGCCGCCGCGCAGCATGTTCGCGCCCGAGGCCTTCACGGCCTTGGCGACCGCGACGATCTGCTCTTCGGATTCGACCGAGCACGGGCCCGCGATCATGCAGAAGTTTCCGCCGCCGACCTTGACGTCGCCCACCTGCACGATCATGTCGTCGGGATGGAACTTGCGGTTGCAGCACTTAAAGGGCTCTGTCACGCGCTTGACGGAGTCGACGATGCTCAAACTCTCGATCAGGTCCATGTCGACGCGCGCCGTGTCGCCGATCAGGCCCAGCACGGTCTGGTACTCGCCCTCGGAGATGTGCACGCCAAGGCCCTGATTTTTGAGCCAGTTGATAAGCTGCTCGCGCTTGTCCTGTTCTGCGCCACGCTTGAGTACGACGATCATAATAATTTCCTCCTTATTGACCGTGAAATATCGCCACAACGAAAAAATGCGGCACAGGTCTAACCTGTGCCGCATCAAGCAATCTCTTTTCAGAGCCTTTTTGCATCTTTGCATCACAAATTAGCCTTACTACGAATCCATAGTAAAGTAATAATAGTATGCAAAAACGAAAATGCTCTTCATCTTGTGTTGTTTCTCCGTTCGTGGAACTTTGTTGCCATCAGTATAAGAGCCTCTGCACCGATTGTCAACCGCATAATTTTACATTTCCGCGCGCCGCCCGGAATTTCGTCGAAAAGCACGGTCTTTTTTCTCAATCAGTTTGCCGGAATAGAGCATTTTACACCAAGGAAGGCTCCCCTTTCTGTCCTTTTCCCGCTGCGAAACGCCGCGTCCTGCAAGGTGTCATGCCAAACGTGCATACTTTCTCATCTTTTTCCCGTTCCCGCCTTTTTTCGAAATTTTGACTCTTGACATTCGCCTGACTATCCCGTATAATGCACCGAAAACACGACAAGGAGGAAGGAACATGCGCTGTATTTTGAAGAACGCAAAGGTTTTCTCTCAGGGCGTATTTCATTTGGCGGATGTGTTTCTTTCGGACGGGAAAATTGTTTCTATTGGCAATGGTGCTTCCCGTTCCGATGATACTATTACTATTGATATTTCAAATATGGTTTTATTTCCCGGTTTCGTTGATGTTCATGTTCATCTTCGTGAGCCGGGATTTTCTTATAAGGAGACCATCCGCACCGGCACGCTGGCTGCCGCGCACGGCGGCTTTGCCCACGTTGCCGCCATGCCGAACCTGAACCCCGTCCCCGACTGTGTCGACGCGCTGAATCTCCAGCGCGCGCTCATCGAGAAGGACGCCCTCGTCCATGTGCATCCCTACGGGGCGATCACGGTCGGCGAAAAGGGCGAGCAGCTCGCAGACCTTGCAGGCATGGCGCAAAACGTCATCGCCTTTTCCGACGACGGACGCGGCGTGCAGTCCGAGAGCATAATGCGCCAGGCGATGGCCGAGTGCCGCCGCCTCGGCAAGATCCTTGCCGCGCACTGCGAGGACAATTCCCTGCTCCGCGACGGCTACATCCACGACGGTGCGTATGCCCGCGCCCACGGGCACCGCGGCATCTGCTCTGAGAGCGAATGGGGGCAGATCGCGCGCGACGTGAAGCTTGCCGAGGAAACGGGCTGCGCCTACCACGTCTGCCACGTTTCGACCAAGAAAAGCGTCGAGGTCATCCGCGCGGCCAAGCGCCGCGGCGTGAACGTGACGTGCGAAACTGCGCCGCACTACCTCGCCTTCACGCAGGACGATCTGCAGGAGGACGGACGCTTCAAGATGAATCCCCCTCTGCGCGATCAGGCCGATCAGGATGCGCTCATCGAGGGTCTTCTGGACGGTACGATCGACATGCTCGTCACCGACCATGCGCCCCACAGCCACGAAGAAAAGGCCAAGGGTCTTGAAAAGAGCGCCATGGGCGTCGTCGGTCTGGAAACGTCCTTTGCCGCAAGCTACACCCATCTTGTAAAAAAGGGCATTCTGCCGCTGGAAAAGCTCGTCGAGCTGATGCACACCTCTCCGATGCGCCGCTTTGGCTGCGGCACGGAGATCGCCGTCGGTCAGCCCGCCGACCTGACCGTATTTGACCTCAACGAAACCTACACCGTCGATCCCGAAAAGTTTCTGACCATGGGGCGCGCAACGCCCTTTACCGGCACACAGCTCACAGGCGCGTGCAAGCTGACGATGATCGGCGGCGAGATCGTCTGGAAGGAGGACACGTTTTGATCGAAGTAAAATATACCATCGCGGAAAACGCCCCCATCGCCTCTGGCGTCTACCGCTTGAAGCTCGAGGGCGACACCTCGGCCATCACCGCGCCGGGTCAGTTCCTCGACCTTCGCCTGCCCGGTTTCTTCCTGCGCAGGCCCATTTCCATCTGCGACTGGGACGAGCGCAGCGTGACCCTCTTATATAAAGTAGTCGGCGGCGGAACGGACTGGCTCTCTCGCTGCACGCCAGGGCATATGCTGGATGCGCTCTCCGGTCTCGGCAACGGCTTTGATGTTGCCGCCTGCGGCGAAACGACGCTCCTTTCAGGCGGCGGTATCGGCACCGCCCCGCTCTTCGGCCTTGCCAAACGTCTTCTTGCCGCGGGTAAAACGCCCGTCGCCGTTCTGGGCTTCAACACGGCGGAGGATGTCTTCTACGAAAATGAATTCAAGGCGCTCGGCGTGCAGACCGTCATCGCAACAGCGGACGGCAGCTGCGGCACGCGCGGCTTTGTGACCGACGCGCTGCTCGAGCAGTTCGACACCGTCTGCGCCTGCGGGCCGATGCCGATGCTCAAGGCGCTTTGTGCAAAAACGGACAAGCCCGGCCAGATCAGTCTGGAAGCGCGCATGGGCTGCGGCTTCGGCGCGTGCATGGGCTGCACGATCGACACGGTAAACGGCCCCAAGCGCGTCTGCCGTGAAGGCCCCGTATTCGGAAGGGAGGAGATCAAATGGTAAAAACGAACGTCACGCTCTGTTCTCTTCCGCTCGACAACCCCGTCATTCCCGCAAGCGGCACATTTGGCTACGGGTACGAGTTCGCGGAACTGTACGACATCAACTGCCTCGGTACGTTCTCGTTCAAGGGCACGACGCGCGAGCCGCGTCTCGGCAATCCCCAGCCGCGCATCGCTGAAATGCAGAGCGGCATGCTCAACGCCGTGGGACTTCAGAATCCCGGCGTAGACGCGGTCATCGCCGAGGAGCTTCCCAAGCTCGCGCGCGTTTTCCACAAGCCCGTCATGGCGAATGTCAGCGGCTTTTCGCTCGATGAATACGTCGAGGTCTGCCAGAAACTCGACGCCTGCCCGCAGGTCGGCTGGCTCGAGGTGAACATTTCGTGCCCCAATGTCCACGGCGGCGGCATGAGCTTCGGTACCGATCCCAAAGCCGCCGCGTCGGTCACGCGCGCGGTCAAAGACGCCGTCAAAAAGCCCGTCATCGTCAAGCTCTCGCCCAACGTCACGAGCATTGCAAACATTGCCAAGGCCTGCGAGGACGCAGGCGCAGACGGCATCAGCCTCATCAACACCGTGATGGGCATGCGCCTTGATCTCAAGGCGAGAAAGCCGCTTCTTGCCAACAGCACGGGCGGCATGTCCGGCCCCGCACTCTTCCCGCTTGCGGTGCGCATGGTCTGGCAGGTGTACGAAGCGGTGCGCATTCCCATCGTCGGTCTCGGCGGCGTGATGAGCGCCGAGGACGTCATCGAACTGATGCTCGCTGGCGCAACGGCGGTCGAGGTCGGCGCTGCCAACCTTGTCGACCCCTTCGCCTGCCGCCGCATCGTCGAGGATCTGCCCCGCGTCATGCAGAAATACAACATCAACGATTTGAACGACATCATAGGAGGTGCCCACCATGGGTAAGGACGTTATCATCGCACTGGATTTTGACAGCAAGGAAAAGACCCTCGCATTTCTTGACCGCTTCACCGGCGAAAAGCCCTTTGTGAAGATCGGCATGGAGCTCTTCTACGCCGAAGGCCCGTCCATCGTGCGCGAAATCAAGGCGCGCGGCCACAAGATCTTCCTCGATCTCAAGCTGCACGATATCCCCAACACCGTGAAAAAAGCGATGGCCGTGCTCTCCTCCCTCGATGTGGACATGGTCAACCTCCACGCCGCGGGTACGCGCGCCATGATGAGCGCCGCGCTTGAGGGTCTCACCCGCGCGGACGGCACGCGTCCGATGCTCATCGCCGTCACGCAGCTCACCTCCACCAGCCAGCAGAGCATGGAGGAAGAGATCGGCATCCACCGCCCCCTTGAGGAAGTGGTCATCGACTACGCCCAAAATGCAAGACTCGCCGGGCTCGACGGCGTGGTCTGCTCCCCGCTTGAAGCCGGCCGCATCCACGAGACCTGCACGAAGGACTTCCTCACCGTCACCCCCGGCATCCGCTTTGCTGATGCAAAGGCGGACGATCAGGTGCGCATCACTACGCCCGCAAAGGCACGCGAGATCGGCTCGGACTACATCGTCGTTGGCCGCCCCATCACGCAGGTGGAGGATCCCGTCGCCGCCTATCGCCGCTGCGTCAGCGAGTTTGTGGGCTAAGCAATGCGCCGCAACATCATCTTATTTGATTTGGACGGCACGCTGACCGACTCCGGCCCCGGCATCATGAAGGCCGGACAGTATGCCCTGCGCGCGTTCGGCATCGAGCGCGACTGGCGCGAGCTGTCGTTCTTCGTCGGCCCGCCGCTCAGCGAGACCTTCGCGCGCTTCGTGAGCGCAGAGAATGTCGACGCCGCGGTCGCGAAATTCCGCGAATACTATCAGCAGGACGGCTGGCTCGACAACGCCCCCTACCCCGGCATCCCCGCGCTGCTTGCGCATCTCAAGAGCGAGGGCAAGCGTCTTTTCGTCGCCACGTCGAAGCTCGACACCATGGCCGAGCGCATTCTGGAGCATTTCGGCCTCGCACCCTACTTCGACGCCATCTGCGGCGCGCCCGAGGGCGACAAGGAAGCGGGCAAAAAGGTAAATGTCGTCAAAGCCGCGCTCAAGGCGGCTGGCTACGACGATCTTTCCCGTGCTGTGATGGTCGGCGACCGCGAGCATGACGTCATCGGCGCGCATCTTGCGGGGCTCGACGTGATCGGCGTGCTCTACGGCTACGGCAGCCGCGAAGAGCTCACCGCCGCCGGCGCCGACCAGATCGCCGAAACCCCGGAGGCATTGGAAACGCTAATTTTGTCAACAGACTGACATTTTGAAAGGAGAAGAGATAGAAATGGAGCATTTGGAACGCAGCATTGCGGAGGGCCTGCTCTCCATCCGCGCGGTCTTTTTCCGCCCGGACGAGCCCTTCACCTGGGCGAGCGGCATTAAGAGCCCTGTCTACTGCGACAACCGCCTGATCCTGACCGCGCCCGAGGTGCGCACGCAGGTGGAAAGTGCGCTGTGCGAGATCATTCGCGCCGACTATCCCGATGTGGAGGTGCTGATGGGCACGAGCACGGCGGGCATTGCCCACGCGGCCATCGTCGGCCACATGATGGGGCTGCCCATGGGCTATGTGCGCTCGTCCGGCAAGGATCACGGCCGCCAGAATCAGATCGAGGGTCGCCTCGAGCCGGGTCAGAAGGTCGTCGTCATTGAAGATCTGATCTCCACCGGCGGCAGCGTTCTGGACGTTGTGAGCGTCCTGCGCGAAGCGGGCGCGGAGGTGCTCGGCGTTGCGAGCATCTTCACCTACGGTATGCAGAAGGGCCTTGACCGTCTCGCCGCCGCCAACGTGAAGAACCACAGCCTGACCAACTTTGACGTCATCGCCGACGTAGCGGCGAAACAAAATTATATCCACCCCAACGATGTTGCGCGTCTCATTCAGTTCCGCAACAACCCATCGGACGAATCTTGGATCGGAGGAAAGAACTAACATGGAGCATTTGATCGACATTTTACAGCTGAGCACCCAGGAGATCGACGAAATGGTCGCCACGGCCAATGACATCATCGACCACCCCGAGGCCTACGCACACAAGTGCGACGGCAAGATCCTCGCAACGCTCTTCTTTGAGCCCTCTACCCGCACGCGCCTGAGCTTTGAGTCCGCGATGCTCGGTCTCGGCGGCAAGGTGCTGGGCTTCTCGTCCGCAAGCAGCTCTTCCGCCGCCAAGGGCGAGAGCGTTTCCGACACGGTGCGCACCGTGAGCTGCTATTCCGACATCATTGCCATGCGCCACCCGAAGGAAGGCGCGCCTCTGGTCGCTTCCATGCACTCTGAGGTTCCCGTCATCAACGCGGGCGACGGCGGCCACAACCACCCCACTCAGACGCTGACTGACCTGCTCACCATCAACCGTGAAAAGGGCCGCTTCAACGACCTGACCGTCGGCTTCTGCGGCGACCTCAAGTTCGGCCGCACGGTCCACTCCCTCATCAGCGCCCTGAGCCGCTACACCGGCATCAAGATCGTTCTCATCTCCCCCGAGGAGCTCAAGCTCCCCAGCTACGTGAAGGCCGAGGCGCTCAAGAAGAACAACATCCCCTACGAGCAGACGACCGATCTCGAGTCCGTCATGCCCCAGCTCGACATTCTCTACATGACCCGCGTGCAGCGTGAGCGCTTCTTCAACGAAGAGGATTACCTGCGCCTGAAGGACAGCTACATCCTCACGCCCGAAAAGCTCGTGAATGCAAAGAAGGATCTCTGCATCCTGCACCCGCTGCCGCGCGTAAACGAAATTTCCGTTGCCGTGGACGATGACCCGCGCGCCTGCTACTTCAAGCAGGTCAGAAACGGCCGCTTCATCCGCATGGCACTGATTCTCAAGCTGCTTGGTATCGAATAAGGGAGGGACTTATAAATGATCATCGACGCTATTTCCAACGGTATCGTTATCGACCACATCTCCGCCGGCAAGGCGATGGAGCTCTACAACATCCTCGGTCTTGACAAGCTTGACTGCTCGGTCGCGCTGCTCAAGAACGTTTCGAGCGGCAAGCTCGGTCGCAAGGACATCATCAAGATCGACCGGGTACTCGATCTTGACTGGGACGTCATCGGCTATGTTGACCCCGGCATCACCGTCAACATCATTAAGGACGGCAAACTCGCCGAAAAGCGCCAGCTCAAGCTGCCCGAGCGCATCACAAACGTCATTCGCTGCAAGAATCCGCGCTGCATCACCTCCGTTGAGCAGGAGCTGCCGCAGATCTTCACGCTGACCGATGAGGAAACGCGCACCTACCGCTGCCTGTACTGCGAGACCAAGGCCGAAAAGTAAAAAGTCAAAAAAGAGGGGACCTTAAAAGGTTCCCTCTTTTTTGTACCTGTTACGTCAAACACCTGCGCCCTCGGCCTTGTCGGTCTCGCGGCGCTCTTCGATGGCCTCTTTCAGGATGATGTCCTTGACCTTCATCAGTCGGATCGTGTTGGCACGCTCGTTTTCATCGAGCTTCATCGTGATATACTTGATGTTTTGCTGCATCTGCGGAATTTTGACGTATTCGAGCGCGTTGACGCGCCGTCTCGTGCGCTCGATCTCGGCAGCTAAAAGCTGCGTGGCCTTCTCGACCTCGGCAAGGCGGAGCAGGTCGGGCAGAATGTCGCCGAGCTCGCGCACCGCGTCGTCGAGCTCGCCGCTCGTCTGGGCGAAGCCGTACGGATAAATATTCCCGCCGTCCTCGCTCGCGAGCTTGAACTCATAGCGCGGCACCTCGACGCTCATCACGTTCTCCGTGCCCGTTTCGAGCGAAACGCTCTGCTTGGGGCACAATAGCGCCTGCTCAAGCATTTCCGGCGACATCAGCGCGCTCGCCACGGTGAACGAGCCGTAGGCCTTCGTGAGCGACTGCTCCACCTTCTGCCGCAGCGCTAAGTCCTCGCGCACGACCTCCATGAACTGCTTCATCAACTCGTCGCGCTTATCCTTGAGAAGCTTGTGCCCACGCTGGGCGGTGCGCAGCCGCCCCTTGAGGCGCGTGAGCTCCATGCGGGTGGGATTAACAGTGGTCGTAGGCACTTTTCTCCCCCCTTACTCTTCCTTTTTGAGATACTTGTCGATATACTCCGGTTTGATGCGCTTAAGCTCGCTGCGCGGCAGAAGGGATAAAAGCTCCCAGCCGAGGTCGAGCGTCTGCTCAATGGAGCGGTTCTCGTCCGTGCCCTGCGCGACATAGCGCTTTTCAAACTCGTCGGCAAACTTGGCGTAGAGTAAATCAGTCGGACTCAGTGCCGCCTCGCCGAGGATCGACATGAGCTCCTTGTTCTCTTTACCGGTGGCATAGGCCGCGAAGAGCTGGTTCATCGTGCCGGAATGGTCCTCGCGCGTCTTGCCCGCGCCGATGCCCTTGTCCTTCAGTCGGGAAAGGCTCGGCAGCACGTCGACCGGCGGATTGATACCGCGGCGGTACAGCTCGCGCGAAAGGATGATCTGCCCCTCGGTGATATAGCCCGTCAGGTCGGGGATGGGGTGGGTCTTGTCGTCCTCGGGCATCGTCAGGATGGGGATCATCGTGATCGAGCCGTCCTTGCCCACCTGACGGCCCGCGCGCTCGTACATCGTCGCAAGGTCGGTGTAGAGGTAGCCGGGATAGCCGCGGCGGCCGGGGACCTCCTTTTTCGCCGCGCTGATCTCGCGCAGGGCTTCTGCGTAGTTCGTGATATCCGTCAGGATGACGAGCACGTGCATGCCGCAGTCGAAGGCGAGATATTCCGCGGCGGTCAGCGCCATGCGCGGCGTCGCGATACGCTCGACCGCGGGGTCGTTGGCAAGGTTCGTGAACAGCACCGTGCGGTCGATGGCGCCGGTGCGCTTGAATTCGTTGACGAAAAACTCAGATTCTTCAAATGTGATGCCGATGGCGGCAAAGACAACAGCAAAGTTGCTCTCGCCGTCCAGCACCTTCGCCTGTCGCGCGATCTGCGCGGCCAGCTGCGCGTGCGGCAGGCCCGATCCGGAGAAGATCGGCAGCTTTTGTCCGCGGACAAGGGTATTGAGGCCGTCGATGCTTGAAATGCCGGTCTGGATGAACTCGTTGGGGTAGTTGCGCGCCGCGGGGTTCATCGCAAGGCCGTTGATATCGCGATGCTCGTCGGCGATGATCGCGGGGCCGCCGTCGATGGGCTGGCCCATGCCGTTGAAGACGCGGCCAAGCATGTCGCGCGACACGGCGAGCTGGAGCGGGTGACCCAAAAAGCGGATGCGCGAATCGGCGAGGTTGATGCCCGCCGACGCTTCAAACAGCTGCACGACCGCGCGGTCGCCGTTGACTTCGAGCACCTTGCAGCGGCGCGTGCTGCCGTCGGAGAGGACGATCTCTGCCAGCTCGTCATACGTGACGCCCTGCACATGGTCCACGACCATCAGAGGGCCGGAAATTTCGCGGATCGTCTTATATTCACGGATCATTCTTCTTTCTCTCCTTTCTCAGCGATCGCGGCGATCTGCTCTTCCATCTCAACGAGCAGGTTCGCATAGGCGTCCTTATACTGGTCGGCAGGCACGCCCTTGGCGCGTCCGATCTTCTCGCGCGCGGGGATGGCGAAAAGCTCGCTTAAGTTCCCGCCGCGCTCGGCGGCGCTCAGGCATTGCGTGTCGTACTGGCGGATCATCGCCAGCATGCGCGCCTGACGGTCGTACTCGGAATAGGCGTCGTTGTCGGCAAACGAGTTCTGCTGCAAAAAGTCCTCGCGGATCATACGCGCGACCTCAAGCGTGATCTGGTCCTTCGCGCTGAGCGAATCCTTGCCGACGAGCTGCACGATCTCGTTGAGGTTCGATTCCTCCTGCAGCGTCGCCATGGCCCACTCGTGGTTTTCGAGGAATTCGTGGCCCAGATGCTCGCTGTACCACGGGCGCAGGGAATCGAGATAGAGCGAATAGGAATTCAGCCAGTTGATGGCCGGGAAGTGGCGTCGGTAGGCAAGTGACGAATCCAGTGCCCAGAAGACCTTGACGATGCGCATCGTCGCCTGCGAGACAGGCTCAGAGAGGTCGCCGCCCGGAGGCGAGACCGCGCCGACGGCGGTCAGGCTGCCCTGCCGCTCGTCGCTGCCGAGGCATTCGACCACGCCCGCGCGCTCATAGAACTGCGCGAGGCGCGAGGACAGGTACGCAGGATAGCCCTCTTCACCGGGCATCTCCTCGAGACGGCCCGACATCTCGCGCAGGGCCTCCGCCCAGCGGGAGGTCGAGTCCGCGATGACTGCGACGGCGTAGCCCATGTCACGGAAGTATTCGGCGATGGTGATACCGGTGTAGATGCTCGCTTCGCGCGCCGCGACCGGCATATCCGAGGTGTTAGCGATCAGCACCGTGCGCTTCATCAGACTCTCGCCCGTGCGCGGGTCGATGAGCTCGGGGAATTCGCGCAGAACGTCGGTCATCTCGTTGCCGCGCTCGCCGCAGCCGATGTAAACGACGAGATCCACGTCCGCCCACTTGGCAAGCGCATGCTGCATGACGGTCTTGCCGCTGCCGAACGGCCCCGGGATCGCCGCCGTGCCGCCCTTGGCCACGGGGAAGAATGTGTCCACGATGCGCTGGCCGGACTGGAGCGGCGTGACGGGCGGGTACTTCTTCGTGTAGGGACGGCCCACACGAACAGGCCATTTCTGGATCATCGTGAGTTCCTTCGTCTCGCCCTTGTCGGTCTCAATAACAGCGACGACGTCCTCCACAGTGAAGCTGCCGGACTTGATCTCCTTCACAGTGCCGCTCATCTTGGGCGGCATCATGATCTTGTGCAGGATCGACGGCGTCTCCTGCACCGTGCCGAGCACGTCGCCGCCGATCAGGTGGTCTCCCACCTTGGCGACAGCGGTGAAGTCCCACTTCTTCTCGCGGTCGAGCGCAGGGACCTCCTCGCCGCGCGGCAGGAAGTTGCCGCCCGTCTTCTGGCGGATGACCTCCAGCGGGCGCTGGATGCCGTCGTAAATATTCTCGATCAAACCGGGGCCGAGCTCAACAGATAGCGGCGCGCCGGTCGTCACGACCTCTGCCCCCGGGCCGAGGCCCGAGGTCTCTTCATACACCTGAATGGCGGCACTATCGCCGCTCATCGTCAGAATTTCGCCGATGAGGTGCTGCTCGCCCACGCGGACGACATCCGCCATATTCGCTTCCGAAAGTCCCGACGCCACGACCAGCGGGCCGGAGACCTTAACGATCTTTCCCATAAGGCTTTTGCTCCTTTTTTACAAAATGTCCGCGCCGACGGCCTTTTCCGCAGCCGCGTGCACGCCCGCTGTGCCGATGCCGAGGCTCCCCTCCCTGCCCGGGATGAGGATGACGGCGGGCGATACGTCCTCGCGCCGGCGCTCGATCTCCGCAGGGATCTGCGCGGCGAGGTGTTCGGTGATATAAATGATGGCGTAGTTCTCCTTCGCCATGCGGTGGAGGGCGGCTTTCGCCTGCTCGCCGTTTTCCGCGATGCAGGTGTCGAGCCCGAGGGCGCGGAAGCCCAAAACGCTGTCGCGCCCGCCGATGACTCCGATCTTATTCATGCTGCTGCCTCCCTTAGAGATAACTCATGCGCAGCCGCGCGCGGATATCCTCTGCCGCGATGCCCGCGATCTTGCCGGATAAAATGGTGCGCACGGCGGTGAACTCCGCCTCTTTTGCGCCAAGATAGCCCGCCACGACCTCTGGGCCGAACGGCGTGCGCCGCGCCCACTGCAAATAGGACATGAGCGCATCGTCGCACGCGCGCTCAAATTCCGTCAGGCCCCCGCCGCTGTCAAGCAGTTTGGCCGCGAGCTCGCCCGCGCTGTCAAGCGGCGTGCCGTGCGTGAGTGACGATAAACGGTCGCCGCGTGCGCCTCTGAGCTGATCCGCCGGAATGTGCCCGCCCGGCAGCATCGCCGCAGCAAGCACATCGTCCTCGCAACCCATGCGCCGTGCGCGCACGAGCGTACGCAGGTTGACCACGTCGATCTGCAAGGCGACATAGTCCTTCAAAAACGTGCTGCCCGTCTCGCTTGCGAGCGCGCTCATCTCTTCATAGCAGGCGCGATCGAGCAGCAGCTCCGCCATGCGGAGATCGCCGCTGTGGCCCACTTCGCTCTCCGCCTGCGCCATCGCGCGGCTCATCGCCGCGGAAACCGCGCTCGTCTCGCCGCGAAGCACCTTCTGCGCGTCGACGCGGCCGCAGTCCATCGCAAGGCGCGAGACGTCCTCGCCGGTGCGCTTGCTCTTGAGTGCGAGCTTTGCGTTGTGATAGTCGTACTTGATCTGAAAGAGCTCGATGATGCGCTTGTCCGGTGCCAGCACGCTCACCTCGCGGTAGAGCTCTCTGCGCGCCTGCGAGAGCGCGTGTTCCACATTTTCGAGCGTGCATCGCTCAAGCGGCGCGTAGCCGCATTCCAAAAGCGTCTTGTAGCTCTCTTCCGGCGCGGCGGCGTCGATCATCCGCTCGGCCATCGCCTGCGTCAGGAGCTTTGCCTCGCGCGCATGCAGCGCCGCGGAGACCGCTGCGTAGTCCGTATCCCGATACTGCTGCATCCGATCCCCTCCTTATTCCGCGAAGAGGAGCTTTGCCGCGCCGCGCTCGGTCTTCTCGCGCGAAAGGGCGAGAAGCGTTTCAAACGAGCAGTTCACGTCGCATTCTTTACTTATAAGCACGAGACCCGCGCGGATATCTGCCGCTTCGCCCGCAAGCGAATAGTGCGCGTTCAGCTCCTTGTTCGCTCGCTCGACGAGCGTTTCGCCGATCTCATCGCGGTCCTTTGCGCTCAGGGCGATTTTCTCGTCGCCCTTGCCGCCCGCCGCTTTCAGCAGGCGAACCAACAGCGAAAGGTACTGCTCGCGCGGCATGGAGCAGAGGATCTCCAGCGCGCGGTCGTAGGTCTCGGCGAGCACCTTCTGCTTGGCGCTGAGCGTCAGCTTGCGCGTCTCCATCTCCGCCGCGGAGCAGAGGCGCTCATAGCGCTCCTGCGCGGCGAGATGCGCGCGCCCGCCCGCCGTCTCGCGCTCTTTTTCCGCGCGTGCGGCACTCTCCTCGCGGATGCGCCGGAGCTCCTGCTCGGTCTGCGCATTCAGCTCGCTCAGCGAGCGCGCCGCATCCTCTTTCATGCGCGCGGTGATCTTTTCCATTCCGTTCATTGCGTTTCCGCCTTTCTGTGGGCGCGTCAGCCGATGTTGAGCAGCATCATGATCGACGCCAGCAGCGAAAGGATCGCGTAGAACTCGACCACGATGCACAGCACCATGCCCTTCGACCAGTGTTCAGGCTGGCGCGCCAAGATGTTGATCGATCCCGCGGCGACGCGGCCCTGCGCAACTGCCGAAATGCCGCCGCCGATGGCGATGGGCATGCAGGCCGCGAAGTAACGAAGGCCCTCCTGAAGCGACATATCGACATACGTGCCGTTCAGGACGCCCATACGCATCAGGCAGAGGAAGCCGATGACCAGACCGTAAAGGCCCTGCGTGCCGGGGATGACCTGCAGGATCATCACTTTACCGAATTTGCTCGGATCCTCGCAGAGAAGACCCGTGCCGGCCTCGCCGGCAAGACCCGTGCCGCGTGCGCTGCCCGCACCCGCGAGGCAAACAGCAAGACCCGCGCCCAGCATACCGATGGCGCCGCCCGTCGTCAGTTCAAAGATACCCATTTTTTATCCTCCTTACGGTTTTTCCGTTTTTTCTGCAATTTACTGTAAATCGACATATTCCGTGTCCAGCGTCATGGGGCGGAAGGGCTTTCCGCCGTCGACGTAGAACTTGTTGAAAAATTCCAAGCACTGCAATCTCAGATCGTGCACGTAGCAGCCGAGGAGATTGAGCCCGAAGTTCATCGCGTTGCCGAGCATCGAGATGATGATGAACGCGATCACGTTCCCCGGCATCGCCGCGAGCATGTTGAACACCTGCGCGATCACGCTGCCCGCGAGCATCAGCGCCATCAGTCGCGTGTAGGACAAAATGTCGCCGAAGTAGCCTGTCACATGGTTATAGAGTGAGCCGAACACGCCCGTGAGCCTGCCCCAGCCTTTGCCCTGCACGATGGGACCGAGCAGCACCAGCGCGCATCCGACATACAGCACCGCCGCACCCTTGCCGAGCGCCAAAAGCGCGATGCCGATAAACACGATCCACCACGTGATCTCCTCGAAAAAGGCGTCGAGGAACTTTTTCCGCTTGCACTTTTCGATCAAACTGATGGCCATGCCGGTGACGATCTGCACCATGCCGAGCGCCATCGAGCCGATCAGGATCATCGTCAGATCGTCGAGCGGGTCGAAGAGCTTCGGCAGCGCGAAGACCGTGCCGGGGCTGACGATGGCGACGAGCTGCGTGAGGAAATCGCCGAAAAATCCGCCTGTCAGCGCGCCCATGATGAACGTGCTGATGCCGCAGAGGCCGAGCAGGCTGAACAGCTCGCCGCTCGTGCCCTTGGGCCGGTATTTTTTGCTGATGATGACCGAGGCGATCATCATGAGTAAGCCGTAGCCCATATCCGCCATCATAATGCCGTAGAACAAAATGAAAAACGGCGCCATCAGCGGGTTCGGGTCAAGCGTGCCGTAGGCCGGGAGCGAATACATCTCCGTGACCATATTGAGCGGCCGCGTCAGCTTGTTGTTTTTGAGCTGCACCGGCACCTGCGGGTACTCGTCCTCTGTCGGCTCGCGCGTTTCGATCGCGCAGGTAAACGGCTTGAGCGCTTTTTCAAGCGCGGCGCAGCGGTCGGCAGGCAGCCAGCCCTCCAATAAAAAGACCTTGTCAGTGCCGACAAGTCGGCTCTTCGCCTCCTCGCGCCGCAGCGCGATGGCCGCGCGGTCGCTCGCTTCCAAGAGCGCCTCCCGCTTGCCCCCAAGGCCCGCAATGCGCTGTTCGATCTCCTGCCGCTCTTTTTCGAGCGCAGCGAGATTTTCCGCAAGCGCCTTGTCGTTTTCCTTCGCCGTGCCGGTCATGCCGCGAAAGCTCACGGTCGAAAACCCGAGGTCGCGCAGCGCGCTCAGCGCCCGCTCCTTCACGCTCCCGTGACACATCACGAGAAGATATCGCAGCGACCTGTCGCTCGAGGCCTGCTGCCAGGTGAGAAGCCCGTCCAGCGAATCGGCCAGTGTCTTGAGCGCATCGTCCGTCACATTCAGGCTCACCGTGCCGAAAAACACCGAAAGCGCGCCGTCCGCGCCGCCGAGCGGCGCGTCGACCGTCAGCCACGGGGCAAGAGTCGCTCGCAGCGCCTCATTTTTCGTGCGCTCGCTCTCGATTTCGCCGAGGCGGCGTGTGTCCTTGTTGATCGTCTCCGCCGCGGTGCGGGCATTTTCCTCGCTCTCGGCGCTGAAAAACGCCGCGCGGGAAACGCCCTGCCGCTTGCGGAACATGCCTTTTTTCTCCGGCGCAAAGCGGTCGAGCGAGGCAAGCGCCGTGCGGTACGCACGCGACGCTTCCTGCGCGCTCATCAGCGCCTTGTCGTCGGGCTTGGCAAAGCCTGATTTCAGTGCCTCTTCGCTTCCGTCGATACTTGAGATCTCCACGCACTCCATGTCCTGCATGGCCTTGAGCAGCGCCTCGCGCTCGCTCTCCATGCCGAGGAGGCGGAGATGCTTCATTGCTACGATTGCCATTTGTCGTTCACAACCTCTTCCGCGATCCACTGCGCCGCACGCTCAAGGTTTGCGCGCGCCGCGCTCTGCATCTTTTCGCATTCCGTGCGCGCCTTGGTGAGGATCTTTTCCGTCTCCTCACCGGCGCGCTGTTCGGCCTCCGCCATCAACTGCCGCGCCTCCACGTCGGCGTTGCGGCGGCTGTCCTCGATCTCTCGGGCAGCGGCGCGCTGCTCAACGGCGATGCGGCGCTTGGCATCCGCCTGCGCGGCGGCATACTGCGCTGCAAGCTCTTTTTCGAGCTCCTGCACCTGCTGTAATTCTTCCATTGCCATGTTGTCGTTCACCTCTTTTAGCACTGCGGCGGGAAAATCTTTCCCGCTCAGCTTTTCCATATTATAGATTGTTTCAATAAATAAATCAATATTTATTCTTCAAATATGTTATGCAATTTAGTGATCGTTCTTGTGCACTTTTCTTTACAGCTTCTTTATAGCACACTTCGATACCCGAATCCATGGACACTCGCTACCTTTTGTATAGGAACGTACACCCTTTACAATTTGTTCACTTACTGGTATTCTGCCCGCTTTTGCCAAGGCAACGCGCGCCGCCGCACATTTTTTCAGGTAAAAAAAGAAGCGAGAGAGATGGCTCGTCCATCCCTCCCGCTCAGGGATCATTCTCAATTTTTGCCCGCTTACAGGTCGATCGCGCCGTCCTCCGCGGCGGCATCGCGCAAAAGCGGCACGCACTCGTCGAGGAAGCGCAGCACTTGCTGCTCGCAGCGGCCGATGTAGAGCTTGGGCTCCATGACCTGATCGAGCTCCTCGCGCGTCATGCCGAACGCGGGGTCGCCCGCGAGGCGGTCTAAGAGGTCGCACGGCTCGCCCTCTTTCATGCGGGCGGTCGCGGCCATGGAGTGCTGGCGGATCTTCTCGTGCAGTTCTTGACGGTCGCCGCCGCGCTTGACGGCCTCCATCATGATGTTCTCGGTCGCAAGGAACGGCAGATACTCGCGCAGCGTGCGCTCGACGATCTTCTCGTTCACGTGCAGGCCGTTCGTCACGCTCTGGCACAGGCGCAGCACCGCGTCGGCGCAGAGGAAGCCCTCCGGCAGCGAGATGCGGCGGTTGGCCGAGTCGTCGAGCGTGCGCTCGAGCCACTGGGTCGAGGCCGTCATCGGCGCGTTGGCCGCATCGGCCATCAGGTAGCGGCTGAGCGAGCAGATGCGCTCGGAGCGCATGGGGTTTCGCTTATAGGGCATCGCGGACGAGCCGATCTGGTTCTTTTCAAACGGCTCTTCGACCTGGCGGTCGTGCTGGAGCAGGCGAATGTCGTTCGCCATGCGGTAGGCGCTCTGCGCGATGGAAGAGAGCACATTCAGAATACGGCTGTCGGCCTTTCTCGGATAGGTCTGGCCGCTGACAGAGAAGCACTTTTCAAAGCCGAACTCCGCGGCGATGCGGCGGTTCATCTCGTCGACCTTGTCACCGTCGCCCTCGAAGAGGTCGACAAAGCTCGCCTCTGTGCCCGTCGTGCCGCGGCAGCCGAGGAAGCGCATCGAACCGATGACAAAATCAAGCTCTTCAAGGTCCGAGCGGAAGTCCTGCATCCACAGCGTCGCGCGCTTGCCGATCGTCACGGGCTGCGCGGGCTGATAGTGCGTATAGCCGAGCGTCGGCGTGGCGGCGTATTCGCGGGCAAATGCCGCAAGATTCACCATCACGCTGAGAAGCTGCCCTCTCAGGTATTTGAGGCCGTCGCGATACAGCACCAAATCGGCGTTGTCCGTCACATAGCAGCTCGTCGCGCCGAGGTGGATAATGCCGGCAGCGGAGGGTGCCGCTTTGCCGTAGGCGTACACATGCGCCATCACATCGTGGCGCACCTCGTGCTCGCGCTTTTCGGCGACCTCGTAGTCGATGTCGGTGATGTGCGCGGCGAGCTCGTCGACCTGCTCCTGCGTGATGGGCAGGCCCAGCTCGTGCTCGGCGCGGGCAAGCGCCACCCACAGTCTGCGCCACGTCTGGAAGCGCATATCGGGGGAAAAGAGGTGCAGCATGTATTCGGACGCATAGCGGGACGAAAGCGGGGACTCGTAAATATCCTTGCGCATAGGGTTCTCCTTTTCTTTCTCAGCGGTCGCTGTTCGTATTTTATATAGAATGAAGCAAAGTTGCAATAGAAAAGTAAAGAGGGGGCCTTTGTCCCCTCTTTACTTTAGTTTCTCAGCGGATGATCAGGCTCTCGCGCTCCGCGCCGACGGAGACGAAGCCGATGTGGCAGCCGATGGCCTTTTCAACGTATTCGACGTAATTGCGGGCGGCTTCGGGAAGGTCCTCCCAATTACGCGCGCCGGAGATGTCGCACTGCCAGCCGGGCAGATACTCGACGACGGGCTTGGCGTCCTGCAGCAGCACGGGGAACGGGAAGTCGTCGGTCTGCTCGCCGTTTAATTCATAGTGTGCGCAGACGGGGATCTTGTCCATGTAGCTCAGGACATCGAGCTTCGTCAGGGCGATGTTCGTCGCGCCCTGCGTCTCCACGCCGTAGCGCGTCGCGACCAGATCGATGGGGCCGACGCGGCGGGGTCTGCCGGTCTTCGCGCCGTACTCTGCGCCCGCGTCGCGCAACTGCTGCGCCTCTTCGCCGAACCATTCGCAGACGAACGGACCCTCGCCCACGCAGGAAGAGTACGCCTTCACCACGCCCACGACCTCGTCGAGCTTCGCCGTGGGAAGGCCCGAGCCGACGGGCGCATACGCCGCAACGGCGTTCGAAGAGGTGGTGTAGGGATAGATGCCGTAGTCCAGGTCGCGCAGCGCGCCGAGCTGGGCTTCAAAGAGGATGGACTTGCCCTCCTTCTGCGCGTTTCTCAGAAAACGGCCGGTGTCGGTGATGTAGGGCTTGATGGCGCCGCAGTAGGTGTCGACCCACGCCATGAGCTCGTCCATCGTGTAGCCCTTTGCGCCGTAGATCTTCTGGAGCGTCAGGTTCTTCCACTCAAGAAGGTCGGCAAGGTGCTCCTTTAAGTGCTCGGGGTGCAGGAGCTCGCCCGCCTGCACGGTCTTTTTCTGGTACTTGTCGCCATAGAACGGCGCGATGCCTTGCTTGGTCGAGCCGTACTTCTTGTCGGCAAGGCGCGCTTCCTCGAGCGCGTCGAGCTCGCGGTGCCAGGGCAGCAGCAGCGACGCGCGGTCGCTGACCTTCAGATTCTCCGGCGTGATGATAACGCCCGCGGCGCGCAGCGTCTCCATCTCCTTGAGCAGGTTTTCGCAGTCCAGCGCCACGCCGTTGCCCAGAATGTTGACAACGCCGTCGCGGAAAATGCCGCTCGGCAGCAGGTGCAGGGCAAACTTGCCCTTTTCATTCACCACAGTGTGGCCCGCGTTGCCGCCGCCCTGATAGCGGACGACCACGTCATAATGGTCCGTGAGGTAGTCGACCATGCGGCCCTTGCCTTCATCGCCCCAGTTGATACCTACGATCGCGCAATTTGCCATTGTATTGATCCTCCGATCCGGAGCGGGCCCGCTCTGCGAGTCCTGCTCAAATTTTTCAACCGAGTTATTATAGTCACATTTTCCGCCCATGAAAAGAGTTAATTTTGCATAGCTATCATTAGCATTACTTATGTCTTGTTGATTTTTGCGTCAAATTGAAATAATGCGCTATTCCGCTTCATTCAAGGTGTTTCGTCAATAGTGTCCAAAGTTGGGGCTCTGATATTGTTTCCTTTTTCAGCACTTAGGACTTGCAATGCTGAGCCTCATGTGCAATAATTAGTTTGCAGTTATGAAGATCACCACAAGATGTAGTGTTGCGTTATGTAAAGGACATACCAAAAGAAGAGGAGACGGGAATACATGAGAGTTATCAAGCGCAACGGCGCAGAAGTAGAATTTGATATCGTCAAGATCATCGCCGCAGTGACTAAGGCTAACGACGTTGTGGATGAGGAGGCTCGCATGACGCCTGTCCAAATCCAGCGCATCGCCGAGAGCGTGGAGCTCTCCTGCCAAAGTCTGGGCCGCGCACCCACGGTCGAGGAGATCCAGGACTTTGTCGAGCATCAGATCATGGCGCACGGCGCGTTCGAGGTCGCTAAGCGCTACATCACTTATCGCTACAACCGCTCGCTCGTGCGCAAGAGCAACACGACGGACGACAAAATTCTCTCCCTCATCGAGTGCAACAACGAAGAGGCCAAGCAGGAGAATTCCAACAAGAATCCCGTCGTCAACTCCACCCAGCGCGACTATATGGCCGGCGAGGTGAGCCGCGATCTGACGAACCGTCTGCTCTTGCCTGAAGATATCGTCAAGGCGCATGAAGAGGGCATCATCCACTTCCACGACACGGACTACTACGCCCAGCACATGCACAACTGCGACCTTGTGAACCTGGAGGACATGCTGCAAAACGGCACCGTCATCACGGGAACCCTCATCGAGCGCCCACATTCGTTCGCGACCGCGTGCAACATCGCGACGCAGATCGTCGCGCAGGTCGCCTCGAACCAGTACGGCGGCCAGTCCATCTCGCTGACGCACCTTGCCCCCTTTGTCGACGTATCGCGCCAGAAGATCAGAAAGCAGGTGCTCGCCGAGGTCGAGGCCCTCGGCGTCGACCCCACGGAGGACAAGATCACCGAAATCGTCGAAAAGCGCCTGCGCGAGGAGATTCGCCGCGGCGTGCAGACCATCCAGTATCAGGTCGTGACGCTTCTGACCACGAACGGTCAGGCACCGTTCATCACCGTTTTCATGTACCTCAACGAGGCGAGAAGCGAGCAGGAAAAGCGCGACCTTGCCGTCATCATTGAGGAAATGCTCGAGCAGCGCTATCAGGGCGTCAAAAACGAGCAGGGCGTGTGGGTCACGCCCGCCTTCCCCAAGCTCATCTACGTGCTCGAAGAGGACAACATTCACGACGACTCGCCGTATTATTACCTCACACAGCTCGCCGCCAAGTGCACGGCGCGCCGCATGGTGCCCGACTACATCAGCGAAAAGAAGATGCTCGAGCTCAAGGGCGATGTGTATCCCTGCATGGGCTGCCGCAGCTTCCTGACGCCCGACCGCTTCACCGACGCGGGCGTCGGCAACATCGCGAATGCCGGCAACTATGTTCCCGGCAAGCACAAGTACTACGGCCGCTTCAATCAGGGCGTCGTCACGATCAACCTGCCCGACGTGGCACTCTCCTCCGGCGGCAACATTGAAAAGTTCTGGACGATTTTTGAAGATCGCCTTGAGCTCTGCCACCGCGCGCTGCGCTGCCGTCACGACCGCCTGAAGGGCACGCTCTCCGACGCGGCGCCCATTCTCTGGCAGTACGGCGCGTGCGCAAGACTCAAAAAGGGTGAGCCCATCGACAAGCTCCTCTACGACGGCTATTCCACGATCTCGCTCGGCTACGCGGGCCTTTACGAGTGCGTCAAGTACATGACCGGTAAGAGCCACACCGACCCCAGCGCCACGCCCTTCGCCCTGTCGATCATGCAGAAGATGAACGACAAGTGCAAGGAGTGGAAAACCGCCGAGAACATCGACTACTCCCTCTACGGCACGCCGCTCGAGTCCACGACCTACAAGTTCGCCAAGTGCCTGCAAAAGCGCTTCGGCGTGATCGAGGGCGTGACGGACAAGGGCTATATCACGAACTCCTACCACGTCCACGTGACGGAAAAGATCGACGCGTTCACCAAGCTCAAGTTCGAGGCGCAGTTCCAGCACCTCTCCCCCGGCGGCGCAATCAGCTATGTCGAAGTGCCCAACATGCAGCAGAACCTTGAAGCGGTTTTGCAGGTGATGAAGTTCATCTACGACAACATCATCTACGCCGAGCTCAACACGAAGTCCGACTACTGCCAGGTCTGCGGCTGGGACGGTGAGATCGACATCGTCGAGGAGGGCGGCAAGCTCATCTGGCGCTGCCCGAAGTGCGGCAACACCGATCAGGACAAGATGAATGTCGCCCGCCGCACCTGCGGCTACATCGGCACTCAGTTCTGGAATCAGGGCCGCACGCAGGAGATCAAAGAGCGCGTGTTGCATCTGTAAGGCTGCGCCATATAATTGCAGTTTGGGTGGGAGCGCACCGTGCTCCCACCTTTTTTGATAAGGAGGTCATTTCCCATGCACTATGGCGAGATCAAAAACTGCGACATCGCCAACGGCCTTGGCGTGCGCGTGACGCTGTTCGTCTCCGGCTGTACGAACCACTGCGAAAACTGCTTTCAGCCCCAAACGTGGGACTTCTGCTACGGCAAGCCTTTCACGAGTGAAACGGAGGACGAGCTCATCCGCCTGCTCTCCCCCGACTATATCAACGGTCTCACGCTGCTCGGCGGCGAGCCGTTCGAGCCTAAAAATCAGCGCGCGCTGCTGCCGTTTCTCCGCCGCGTGAGGCGTGAGCTGCCGCAAAAGACGATCTGGTCGTTCACAGGCTTTACGTGGGAGGAGCTGCACGACCCCGCCGCATACCCGCGCTGCGAGGTGACGGACGAACTGCTGTCACTGCTCGACGTGCTCGTCGACGGACGGTATGTGGACGAGCTGCACGATATCTCGCTGCGCTTTCGCGGCTCGTCGAACCAGCGCATCATCGACGTTCCGAAAACGCTGCAATCAGGTACGCTGACGCTCTGGGACGAGCGCGCGAACATCTGAGAAAAACATAACAAATCCACGGTTTCCATTCTCCGTCAAATTTTAACATTTCGCTACTTGCATTTGAAACGGCGTTATGTTATATTCCCACTATGTTAAAGAGCTCTAATTCAAACTAACAGGAGGTTTTTTCAATGAAACATCTCGGTTTATTTGCAGCAGGCGTGCTGTTCGGCACCGCCGGCCTCAAGATCCTTTCCAGCAAGGATGCCAAAAAGGTCTACTCTCACACCACCGCCGCGGTGCTGCGTGCCAAGGACTGCGTGATGCAGGCCGTCACGAACGTCCGTGAGGATGCTGAGGACGTCTACGCCGACGCCAAGGACATCAACGAGCGCCGCGCAGCGGAAGAGGACGCCGAAGTCATCGAGGACGCGTCCGAGGAAAAAGCGGACGAGGAATAAATCGCAGGAGAGCCGCGACGCGCGGCTCTCTTTCACTTTCGGAGGAATTGATACACTATGAAATGCAAAATTCTGCACGAATCCGCCGGGCGCATGCGCGTGCATCTGAATTGCCGCCGCATGACGCTGCATCAGGCGGACGTTCTGGAATATTATCTGCGCAGTGTGGACGGCGTGAGCGAGGTCTCGGTCTTTGACCGCACGCAGGACGCCGTGATCGTTTACCGCGCGGACCGCGCCGCGCTCGTGCACGCGCTCGCGGCGTTCTCGTTCGACAAGGCCGAAACAATGGACCTTGTCCCCGACCATACGACGCGCAAACTCAACCGTGAATTTGAAGACAAACTCTCGTGGACGGTGATCCGCCGCGTGATCTCGAAGCTCTTCTTCCCGCTCCCCGTCACCACGGCGCTCGCCATCTACCATTCGATCAAGTACATCCGCGAGGGGATCGAAGCGCTGCTGCACGGTAAGCTCTCCGTCGCCGTGCTCGACGCCACCGCCGTCACCGTGTCGATGGTGCGCGGCGACTTCTCAACGGCGAGCTCTGTGATGTTCATGCTCCGCCTCGGCGAAATCCTCGAGGACTGGACGCACAAGAAGTCTGTCGCGGATCTCGCGGGCGCGATGTCGCTCAACGTTGACCACGTCTGGCTCAAGACGGGCGAGACGGAAACGCTCGTTCCCATCGGCGATATTCAGGCGGGCGACTGCGTCGTTGTCCGCACCGGCAGCCTCATCCCGCTCGACGGCAAGGTCGTCTCCGGCGAGGCGATGGTCAATCAGGCGTCCATGACGGGCGAGTCCATGCCCGTCCCCAAGCGCGAGGGCAGCTATGTCTACGCAGGCACGGTCGCCGAAGAGGGCGAGTGCGTCGTGCGCGTGGAAAAGGCACTCGGCGGCGGCCGCTATGACCGCATCGTGCGCATGATCGAAGAGTCGGAAAAGCTCAAGTCTACGGCTGAGGACAAGGCCTCGCGCCTTGCCGACAGGCTCGTGCCCTACACGCTCGGCGGCACGATCCTGACCTATCTCATCACGCGCAACGTCACAAAGATGCTGGCCGTGCTGATGGTCGACTTCTCCTGCGCGCTCAAGCTCTCCATGCCTATCGCGGTGCTCTCTGCCATGCGCGAGAGCAGCAGCCATCACATCTCCGTCAAGGGCGGGCGCTTCCTCGAAGCCGTCGCCCAGGCGAACACCATCGTCTTTGACAAGACCGGCACGCTCACCTACGCCACGCCCAAGGTCGCGCAAATCATCACCTTCGGCGGCAATGAGGAAAGCGAGATGCTCCGTCTCGCCGCGTGCCTCGAAGAGCACTATCCCCACTCCATCGCCAACGCCGTCGTGGCCGAGGCCAAAGACCGCGGATTGACGCACGAGGAGTATCACTCTCAGGTGCAGTACGTCGTGGCGCACGGCATTTCGAGCATGGTGGACGACAAGAAAGTCCTCATCGGCAGCGCGCACTTCGTCTTCGAGGACGAGGGCTGCCGCGTGCCGGAGGGCGAAGAGGACAAGTTTGAATCGCTCCCGCCCGAGTATTCGCACCTGTACCTCTGTATCGCGGGCGAGCTCGCCGCGGTCATCTGCATCCATGACCCGCTGCGCAAAGAGGCGAAGGCCGCCGTGCGCGCGCTGCACGAGCTCGGTATCGACAAGGTCGTGATGATGACCGGCGACAGCCGCAAGACTGCCGAAGCCGTCGCCGCTGAGGTCGGCGTCGACGCCGTCTACGCCGAAGTGCTGCCCGAGGACAAGGCCGCGTTCGTCCGCAGCGAAAAGGCCGCGGGCCGCAAGGTCATCATGATCGGCGACGGCGTGAACGACTCCCCCGCCCTGTCCGAGGCCGACGCGGGCATCGCCATTTCGACCGGCGCCGCCATCGCGCGCGAGATCGCGGATATTACCATCTCGTCCGAGGATCTGTTCGCGCTCGTCACACTGCGCTCTCTCAGTCAGGAGCTCATGGCCCGCATCCACCGCAACTACCATTTCATCGTGAGCTTCAACTTCTCGCTCATCGTGCTTGGCGTGCTTGGCATCCTGCCGCCGACGACCTCGGCGCTGTTGCACAACATGTCCACGCTCGCCATCAGCCTCAAGAGCATGACGAACCTCCTGCCCGAAAGCGAGCAGAGCAGCGCTAACTGATTTTTCCCGATAAAAAAGCTCCGTGCCTTGGCACGGAGCTTTTTTGCTATACAAGTTTGATTTTACGCAAGGCCGTAGGCCTTGATGGCATCGTCGACGATCTTTTCCGCGTCTGCGCCCACGATGTCGAGGTTTTCGGCTTCCAGGAGCTTGACGGTCGGAATGCCGAAGCAGTCCTGCGCAATGGTCTTCCAGTAATCGTAGCCAAAGCGGCCGTCAAACGGCCCGCCGCTGGTCGTGACATAGTAGAGCTCGTTTGCGCGGCACAGGCCGACGGGCTTGCCCGCCTCGCTGTACTTCGTCACGATGCCCGTGACATAGATATTCTCCAGATACACCTTGAGCTGCGCGGGAAACGACAGGTCCCACAGCGGCGCAGCGATGACAATTCTGTCCGCCGCGGCGAACTGACGGGCGTAACGGAACATTTCATCGTCATACTTCTTTTCCGCGAGCAATGCGTCGCGCTTTGCGATGTCCGCGCGCCCCAGCGGGTGCAGCGGCTCGTCATAAAGGCGCAGCTCCTCGTATTCGCCGAGCGTCCTGAGCAGTGCGCGGGCCAGTCTTTCCGTGCGCGATTCTCCGCGCGGGCAGCAGTTAATAAAAAGCGTCATGTCCTTTCCCTCACAGTACGCAGTAGTACATGATAAATGTGTTCGCCACGCCGAGCAGAATACCGGCGATGACCTGCAGCGGCGTATGACCGACAAACTCCTTGAGCTTCGCCTCCGGAAGCTTTTCCGACGCGAGCGAGTTGAAGGCCTCGACGATGTCGTTAATGATGACAGCCTGACGCCCCGTTTCGAGCCGGACGCCCATCGCGTCCTTGCAGACGACGATGGCGAAGATGAACGCCATCGCGAATTCAAACGAACCGAGCCCGTAGACGAGCGCCGCCGCGGTCGCGAGCGACGAGACCGTGGCCGAATGGCCGCTCGGCATCCCGCCGTCGCCGATCAGGCGCGTAAAGTCGATGCTCTTCGTCACAATGGCATGGATGATCGTCTTGATGAGCTGCGCCCAGAACCACGACGAGAGGCCGATGAGCAAAAAGGGATTCGACAGCAATTTCTGAAACCAATTCATATGTTTCCGCTTCCTTTCGCGGTGCGGGCTTTGTCAGCCCTTGAATGTTTCTTATTATACCACTGTTTCCCGGTTCAGCAATAAACTTTCTTTTAACTTCTTCCGCAGAAAATATAAACCAGCGCAGGCCCACCTGCGCTGGTTTTTCTTTACGACGCCTGCGCGAACTGGCTGTTGTAGAGCTCGGCGTAGAAGCCGTTTTGCTCCATCAGCTGCTCGTGCGTGCCGCTCTCGATGACGTCGCCGTCGCGCATCACGAGGATGAGGTCGGCGTTCTTGATGGTCGACAGGCGGTGGGCGATGACAAAGCTCGTCCGCCCCTTTGTCAGCTCGTCCATCGCGCGCTGAATGAGAAGTTCCGTGCGCGTATCGACCGAGGACGTTGCCTCGTCGAGGATCAGCATCGGCGCATTCTGGAGCATCGCGCGGGCAATGGTCAAAAGCTGCTTCTGTCCCGCCGAGATGGTCGTGCTCTCGCTGAGCACAGTGTCAAAGCCCTGTGGCAGCGAGTGGACAAATTTGTCGAGGCCGCAGGCCTTGCAGACCGTTTCGAGCTGCTCGTCCGTGATACCCTCCATGTTATAGACCAGGTTCTCGCGGATCGTGCCCTCAAAGAGCCACGTGTCCTGCAGGACCATACCAAAGAGCTCGTGCACATCCTCGCGGCGCAGGTCGGTCGTCGCCACGCCATCGATCGTGATGCGGCCACTGTTGACCTCAAAAAATCGCATCAGGAGGTTCACCATCGTGGTCTTGCCCGCGCCGGTGGGGCCGACGATGGCGACCTTCTGGCCCGGATGGACCTCGGCGGAGAAGTTCTTGATGATGATCTTGTCGGGCGAGTCGGGATAGCTGAAGCGCACATGGTCGAACGTCACCGCGCCGCGCACGGTATCGAGCTTCTCGGTCTTGCCGCTCTCGTCGCCGAGCTCCTCGCTCTCCAAAAAGTCAAAGATGCGGTGGGCAGAGGCCGAGGCCGTCTGCAAATTCGTCATACCCTGCGCGATCTGCGTCAGCGGCGTGGTGAAGAGGCGCACATACAGGATGAACGAGACGATGACGCCGAATTCGATCGTGCCATTGATGGCCAGCACCGAGCCGAACACGCAGACCGCAACATACGAGAGATTGCCGATCACGTTCATGAGCGGCTGCATCACACCGGAGAGGAACTGCGAGCGCCAGTTTGCGTCATAGACCGCCGCGTTCAGGCCGTCGAAGTGGTCGAGGACCTTATCGACCGCGCGGCTGATGCGCACGACCTCATGGCCGGAATACATCTCCTCGACATAGCCGTTGAGCTCGCCGAGGCTCTTCTGCCGTGCGGTGAAGTAGCGCTGCGACTTCGACATGATGGCGACGATCAGCACCATGCCAAGGAGCGTGATGCACAGTGCGACGAGCGCCATGCGCCATTCGGTCACGAACATCATAATAAGGCAGCCGGCAAACTGCGTCGCGGCGCTGATGATGGTCGGCAGGCTGTTGGTAAGTCCCTGCTGGAGCGTTGACACATCGTTTGTGATGCGGCTCAAAATGTCGCCCTGCGAGGTGGTGTTGAAATACTTCTGCGGCACGCGGTTGATCTTTTCCGAGAGCTCACCTCTCATGCGGTAGGACATTTTCAGCGTCACGACCGCCATGATATAGTGCTGGATAAAGCCAAACAGCGCGCTCAGGCAGTAAATAATGGCAAGGAACACGCCGATCTTCGCAATGGCGGCGAGGTCGATACCGGTGAACAGGCCGTCGGACATGATGGTCGCCATTTTGCCGATCTTGTCGGGGCCGATGATCGTCATCACGGCGCTCAGCGCCGCCAGCACGAGCGCAAGAGCGATGACGCCAAGGCTCGATTTCATGTAGACACCCGTGCGCTTGAGCGCGCCGACGGGATTGCTGTTTTTCTTTTTCATCTTCTCTCGCCCCCTTTACGCCAGCTCCGCAGCGCTGAGCTGGGAGGTCGCGATCTCGCGGTAAACGTCACAATTCCGCATCAGCTCTTCGTGCGTGCCGATGCCCACGGCCTCGCCGCGGTCGAGCACGATGATCTTGTCCGCGTGGCGGATGGTGCTGATGCGCTGCGCGACGATGATCTTCGTCGTATCGTGCAGCTGCTTGGAAAGCCCCTCGCGCAGCTTCGCATCCGTGCGGTAGTCCAGAGCGGAGAACGAATCGTCGAAGACGAGGATCTCCGGTTTTCTCGCCAGCGCGCGGGCGATGGAAAGGCGCTGCTTCTGGCCGCCGGACATGTTGCGGCCCATCTGCGCCACATGGTGCTGCGTGCCGTCGGGGAGCTTGTCGACAAACTCCTTCGCCTGCGAAAGCTCGACGGCCTGCGCAAGGCCCTCATCGTCCGCCGGTGCTTCGCTCTCGCCAAAGTAGACATTGTCGCGGATGCTGCCGGCAAAGAGCACCGCCTTCTGCGTCACGTAGCCGAGCTTGTTGTAGAGGGCATCGAACGTGTAGTCCCTGACGTTCACGCCGTCGACGAGCACCTCACCCTCTGTCGCGTCGTAAAAGCGCGGGATCAGGCTCACAAGTGTCGTCTTGCCACTGCCCGTCGCGCCGATGACGGCAAGCGTCTCGCCCCTGTTCACACGGAAGCTGATGTTCGAAAGTTCATCCTCCGAAGTGTGCGGATAGCGGAACGAAACGTTTTTAAACTCCACCGTGCCGTGCTCGCTGCACTCGCTCACGCTGCCCTCGCGGATATTCGCCTTGCGCTCGAGCACCTCGTTGATACGCTCGGCCGAGACCTGCGCCTGCGGCAGCAGCATGAAGATCATCACGAGCATCATAAAGGACATGACCACGTAAGTCGCATATGTGCTGAACACCAGCACGTCGCTGAACATCGTGAGACGCGCTGCGGAATCGGTCAGCGCGATGTTGTTGATGAGCGCCGCGCCCAGCCAGTAGATCGTGAGCGCCAGGCCGTTCATACCGAGCGTCATCGTCGGCTGGACGAGGGCGAAGAGCTTCTGGTTCTTCACCTGCACGTTCATCATGTCAAGGCTCGGCTTGTTGAACTTGTCGTTCTGGTACTGCTCGGCGTTGAACGCGTGCACCACGTTGATGCCCGTCAGGTTTTCGCGCGCCACGCGGTTGATCTGGTCGGTCAGCTTCTGCACGATGCGGAAACGCGGGATGCAGATGCTCATCACCGTTATCACCGTCACGCAGATGACCACGACGAATGCCGCTGTCACGGCGGAGAGCTCCCAGCTCTTGCCGAGAATTTTGATGATGGCCCACACGGCCATGATCGGTGATTTGATCATCATCTGCAGGCCCATCGCCACGATCATCTGAATTTGCGTGATGTCGTTCGTCGTTCTCGTGATGAGGCTGGCGACGGAAAAATCCTGCATCTCCTCGCTGCCGATGTCCATCACGTGGCGGAAGAGCTTTTCGCGCACCGTGAAGCTGAAGCCCGATGCCGCCTTAGCCGCAAGATACCCGCAGCCCACGGCCAGCACGGCGCTTGCGAGCGTGCAGCCAAGCATTTTCACGCCGACGGACAGGATATCCGCCGTCGCCCCCGACGTTTTGATGAGCGTCGTCAGGTCGGTCATGTAATCCGGCAGCCGCAGGTCAAAGTAGACCTGCACCGCCACAAGCACGGTGCACAGTAGCACCATGAGCACCTCTTTGCGGCGCATGTTTTTGAGTAGTTTGATCATTGTTGTTTCTCCTGATTTCTTCTTTGGGCCCTCAGCGCTTTTCCTTGCAGATGCCGTTCAGATTGCCATCCATTCTTTCAAGGCAGCGGCGCATCGTCGCCAGATCCTCCTCCGGGATGCCTTCGAGCAGACGTCTTCCGAACTGCCACTGTACCTGCCGTCCGCGCTCAATGAGCGCTTGCGCCTGCTCGGTGCAGATAAGCCGCGTCTGCCGCCGGTCGCCCGGCATCTCCTGCCGCTCAAGAAGGCCGTCATTCACCAGTCTTTCCACGTGCACGGAGACAATACCCGATTTGTGCCCGCGCATGCGGCAGATGTCTTTCGCCGTGTTGTGCTCGGGATTGTTGGCGAGAAAGAGCAGAATATCCATCGCTAACGGCGGCAGGCCTGCCTCCTTGCACAGTGGAGTTAACATAACGTGATAAGCCTTTGTCATCTTGTTGGCGTGGCTGAAAAGCGTTGCCCCGCGCATCGGTTCCTTCGGCATCATATCGGTTCCTTTCCGACCTCATTCGGTCACGCGCCGCGCTCGCTCGTCATCGAATGATAATCTTCTAATTTTAGAACGTCATCATTATAGTTGTTTCCATTTCAATGTCAATAAACAAATTGTGAACGTTCCAAAAAAAAGGGCACGAAAAAGCGCCGCCTTTCGGCAGCGCTTTTTTCGTATTCTGTTACAGAGACAGCTGGACAAGGCCGAGGATGAGCATATGTACCGGATAAAACGCGTAGCAGGCATACTGAAACGCCTTGCTGTGGTGTCCCTGCCGCCCGCGGTAGAGCCAGATGGGCACGAGCGAGAGCAGTGCAAGCCCCTGCTCGCAGACCTCAAACTCCAGTCCGAAAAGCTCGATCGGGAAAATCTGTCCTCCGATGAGCGACACATTGATCCAATAGAGCGCCGCGATCTGCCCGAGCAGCTTCCACCACTCTCTGCCGCGGAGGAAATAGAACACAAACACCGTCAAAACGCCCATGCCGTAATAATCTACCATGCCGAGCGTGCCGAGCGCAAAGCCCAGCACCGTGACCGCAACGCAAGTCAGAAGATAGAGCCATGTCTTCCCCTTTTCCCGCACGGCCTCCATCGCCCGAATGCCGAGAAGGCCGATGAGCAGCGTCCAGATGACATTCTGGTGCACAGGGTAGAACCACGTGCCGCCGTACATCAGGTCAAAGGGAATTTCCGACAGCAGCGCAAAAACCAGCATACGCTGTGCGTATTTTTTAAAGCTGTGCGTGTGGAAGTAGCCCTCCACCGCCATGAAGGCAAAAATGGGGAACGCGAGACGTCCCACGCAGGTCATCCACTCCTGCGAAAGAAAAAGCGTCGCCCATAGGTGGTCGAGCAGCATGAAGGCCATCGCTAAAATGTGCAGCGCCGCGGCGCTGAGGTCAAACTGTTTTTTCATTGATCTCTCCTGTTGATTTCTCTCTTTCCCTCGCTGTTGCGCAAAGTTATTTTATTTTATCAGATCTCGCGTCAAAAGTCACGCTTAATTTTTGCGTTTCTTTCTCTGCAAAAAATACCGGCGGGCAAAATGCCCGCCGGTACGTTTCAGTTTTACCCCAGAATGGCCTTCAGGTCCTCCTCTGGCGTCGTAATGGGCGCGATGCCAAAGTTCTTGACAAGGTAGTCGAGCACGTTCGGCGAGAGGAACGCCGGCAGCGTCGGACCGAGGCGGATGTCCTTGATGCCGAGATACAGCAGCGTCAGCAGGATGCACACCGCCTTCTGCTCGTACCACGAGAGCACCATCGAAAGCGGCAGCTCGTTCACACCGCAGCCAAAGGCGTCGGCGAGCGCCAGCGCGATCTGGATGGCGCTGTAAGCGTCATTGCACTGGCCGATGTCCAGGATGCGCGGCAGTCCCGCCACCGTGCCAAGATCTAAGTCATTGAAGCGGAACTTGCCGCAGGCCAGCGTCAGCACGATGGAGTCGGGCGGCGTCTGCTTGACGAATTCCGTGTAGTAATTTCTGCCTGGGCGCGCACCGTCGCAGCCGCCGACTAAGAAAAAGTGTCGGATCTGGCCGGACTTGACGGCCTCAACCACCTTGGCAGCCACACCCAGCACCGCGCCGCGGGCAAAGCCCGTCGTAACCGTGCTGCCACCGTTGATGCCAGTGAACGCCTTGTCCTCGGCATAGCCGCCCAGTTCCAGCGCCTTTTCGATGACCGGCGTGAAGTCCTTGTCCGCGCCGATATGCTTGAGTTCCGGATATGAGACCACCGCCGTAGTGAACACGCGGTCGGCATAGCTCGCTTTCGGCGGCATCAGGCAATTCGTGGTGAATAGTACGGGCGCAGGGATGTCGGCAAATTCCTTTTGCTGGTTCTGCCACGCCGTGCCGAAATTGCCCTTGAGATGGGCATACTTTTTAAGGCCCGGGTAGCCGTGCGCGGGCAGCATCTCGCTGTGCGTATAGATGTTGATGCCCTTGCCCTCCGTCTGCTCGAGCAGGCGCTTCAAGTCGTGCAGGTCGTGGCCGGAAACCACGATGAACGGTCCCTTTTCCACCGTCAGCGGCACGTTGGTCGGCTCTGGCGTGCCGTAGGTCTCCGTGTTGGCCTTGTCGAGCAGCGCCATGCAGCGGTAGTTTTTCTCGCCGACCTCCAGCACAAGGGGGAGCAGGTCATCCATGCCCCAGTCCTCGCCGATGGCAAACAATGCCTTGGCAAAAAAGCGGTTGACCTCGCCATCCGTATAGCCCAGCACCATCGCGTGGTAGGCGTACGCCGCCATGCCGCGGATACCGAACAGGATGAGCGACTTGAGGCTGCGGATATCCTCGTCCGCCGTCCAGAGCTGCGCAATGTCGTAGTCGTCGTTGTGCCCGCAGGGCGACATGCAGGACGCGCAGTCCGGCACAAGGCGGCTCTTCTCCGCCTTCACGCGTGCAGTCACATCGCGGATGGCCGCTTCGTCAAAGTTCACATTCGTGAGCGTAGTGAAAAGCGCCTCGATGATGAGGCTCCATGTGCCCTCGTTCACGCCGGGGCTGCCGTCCGCAGCGCGGGCAAGGCCGATGAGCGCGCCGGTCAGCTCGTCCTGCAAACTTGCCGTCTCGGCGCTCTTTCCGCACACACCCGCGCTGCCGGTGCAGCCCGTGCAGTGCGCCGCCTGCTCGCACTGAAAACAAAACATCTTGTTGTCCACCGAAAAAATCCTCCTCATTCTGTGGTCTTATCGATCATAGGATGACTCAAATCGTATCCAGTATTCTCCCGTCCGTCGAGATTGTCACGACCTGCCAGGGGATGAATTTACCGCTATTTTGCAGCGCGGTCTTTGCCGCGTGCTCGAGCCCGCCGCAGCACGGGACCTCCATTCGCACGACCGTCACGCTCTTGATGTCATTTTTTGCGATGATCTCGGTCAGCTTTTCGCTGTAATCCACGCTGTCGAGCTTCGGGCAGCCGACGAGCGTAATGTGGCCCTTGATGAACTTCTCGTGGAAGGCCGCGTAGGCGTACGCCGTGCAGTCCGCCGCGATGAGCAGCTTTGCGCCGGAGAAGTACGGTGCGTTCACGGGCACGAGCTTGATCTGCACCGGCCACTGGGAGAGCTGGCTCTCCTGCGCAGCAGGAGCCGCCGTTTCAGATGCCGCCTTGTGCGCAAAGGTCTTGAGCTGCATGCCGGGACAGCTGTGGTGCAGTGTCATCCCCTCCTTCTGCATTCTCTTCTGCTTGTTTTCAAGCACCGCCTGCTCGTCGTAGGCCGCGGCCTCGCGCTCGACAAAGGAAATCGCGCCGGTCGGGCACGTCGGAAGGCAGTCGCCCAGGCCGTCGCAGTAGTCGTCGCGCATCAGCTGTGCCTTGCCGTTTACCATGGCGATAGCGCCCTCGTGGCACGCCGCGGCGCAGGCGCCGCAGCCGTTGCATTTATTTTGATCGATCTCAATGATTCTCCGTTTCATTGCAATACCTCCTTGCGTTTTCAAGCGTATTATAGTAGAATGCGGCCAGCAAGTCGGTTGAATTTTCAACGAAAGGCGTTTTTTATGAAAGAATTTTTCCCCATTCTCGCCGCCTCGCCGCTCTTTTCCGGCGTCACGGAGAACGAGCTTGACGCGATGCTCACCTGCCTTGCGGCAAAGACCGAGCAATTCCCCAAGGACGTGTTTCTCCTTCATCCCGGTGACACGGTCGAGGAGATCGGCATGGTGCTCTCCGGCTGCGCGCTCGTCGTTCAGGAGGATATCTGGGGCAACCGCAACATTCTCTCCCGCACCGCACCGGGGCAGACGTATGCCGCGGCCTTCGCCTGCGCGCCAAACAGTGTCTCCAATGTGAGCGTCGTGACCGAAACGCCGACAACGGTGCTGTTTTTGAACGTCAAGCGCCTTTTGACGGTCTGTCCCTCCGCCTGCGCGCACCACAGCCGCATCATCCGAAACCTTCTGAGCGACCTTGCGGGAAAAAACCTGCTGCTCAATGAAAAGCTCACGCACATCGCCCAGCGCACGACGCGCGCCAAGCTCATGTCCTATCTCTCCGCCGAAGCGCAGCGGCGCGGCGCGGTCGAGTTTGACATCCCGTTCTCCCGCCAGCAGCTCGCGGACTTTCTCGCCGTTGAGCGCAGCGGATTGTCGCTCGAGCTCGGAAAAATGAAAAAGGAAGGGCTTCTGGACTATCATAAAGAGCACTTCGTGCTGAATATCTGAATTTTGCAAAAAAGGAGTTCCTCTTACCTTCAAGAGGAACTCCCTTTTCATTTTGTTCTCGTTTTATGCAGCGAGCTTTGCGTAGCGCATCAGCATCGTCGCCATCTGCGCGCGGGTCGCCTCCCCCTGCGGGTTCAGCTTGCCGTCCATACCGTTGACGATGCCCGCCCCGACGGCCCAGCGCATCGCCTCGACCGCGTATGGGCTGACGCTCGCGCTGCCAGTAAACGCGCTCAGATCACCTTGCACATCGGCCTTGACCAAGCCGCGGCTTTGCGCGTAGCGGTAAAGCATCGTCGCGAGCTGCTCGCGCGTGATCTTGCCGTCCGGGCTCGTGCCGTCGGACACGCCATGCTTGACCGCCCAATCCTGCGCGGCGGCATACCACGCGCCCGCACTGCTCGTATCCGCGCCGTCCATGCGGGCCAAAATCGTCCAGAGCATCGCGCGGGTGGTGGCCGCATTCGGCTCAAAGCCCTTGCCCGTGCCGGTCATCAGCTTTTCCTCGGTGACGAACTGCACGGCCCCGCTGTACCAGTCACCCGCCTGCACGTCGGGATAGGGGTTGACATAAGTCCCGTCGTCCGGCTGCGCCTCGTCGGTCTTGCCGTCCTCCGCGGGCTTGGGCGAGGGTACGGACGTGCCGAGGCTCGTGATCGTATACTTGCCGCTCATCGTAACGGTAAAGCTGATCTTTCCGCCTGAGAGGGTGGATTCGATCCGAACACCGTTCGGATCGGTAACGACTGCGCGCGCGTAGTCGCAGGCCACCGTCAGCGTGGGTCGTTTCGATGCCAGAATTTCATCGTTTGCACCCTTACTGCTCAATGTAACGGTCATCGTACTGCCGTTTTCCTCCACGGTCACCTCAGGGTCGAACTGTGCGGAACTGCCGCCGTCATCATCCGCCAGCGCGAAGGTCGCAAGGCTCAACGACAGCGTCAGCGCCAGGAGAAAGGAAAGTAACTTTTTCATATGCCGCCTCCTTAATGTTCCGTCTCGGTGCTCGAAGAGCCAAAGTCAAATGTGCCGACCGCCGTGTCTTTCGCGCTGTCGTACGAGCTGAAGCGCAGCCCGTCCAGTTCGTTTTCGCTGATGGTCACGCCTTGCTGCACATAAGAGGGATAGTAGGGATCGTTGTCCGGCCACCACTGCGGGCAGAAATTGGGGTCGCGCCAGTTGGGATAGAAGAACGAAACGCATTCCTGCGTTCTGGCCAGCGGATATGCCATTGTTTTAGAACTTCCATCGAACCGCGGCAGGAAATTTCGGTACTGCGGATTTCCATCTGCGTCCAAGGCGTTGTAGTTCTCTGTGGTCTCAAACGCAGGCATACCCTCTGCAAGGATCGCGCCATTCGCGCCCTCCCGCTTCAGCCGCAGCCCGATAACATCATCGCTGCTCTCCGCTGTGACCTCTTCCCACAAGACCGGCTCCCACGAAGCTTCACTTCTATCTGCATGGTAGAAGAAGTTCTGCGACATCCACATCGTCTTACCGCAATTGTTCACCAAATCGCAGTCGTTGTTGACAAAGCGGTTTTGTCTCGCCTGCAAAAAGTAGATCTCTTCCAGCGCATCATCCATCAAAATGGCTATGCCATTGCCGACAAACCAGTTGTCGACCATTTCAAGGTTACCGCCCATATCTGTATCGAGGTGCAGTGCCGTGCCGTTCTTATAAAATACGGAGCTCCAGCCGCCCCACGCAGGCGCGCAATCTTCACTGCTGTGGATCGCGTAGTAGTAGTTCTCAAAGATACAGCCGTTATAGACGCCTTGCCCCTTGCCGTAAATTGCGGAGTTTCGTGTGCCCCCATCTTCAAGGTATTCATTTGTTGTTCCATTGCCGATAAAGTGGACACCATCGATATTGCAGGAAACATCGCCGAGTTTCACACCGCCGCGAATCGTGGTGGAAATCAAGTCATCTTCAAATCCAGCGCCGCGCAGCATCACGAGACTCTTGGTATCCGGGATCTCAATTTGGCCGTTGATCTCGCCGCTCGGAAGCTGCAAAATAATAAAGTCATTACAAAGTCCCTTGTTTACCAGTTCCTTGATATTTTTATCAAGATTATCCCAATGCTCTTTGATACCTGCTTTAATACTATTGCTGATTGTTTCGCCGGTATTCCCTGTCACTGGAACGTAAGTATAGACATTCGGCAGATAGCTCGCCATGCTCATATTTTCAGCAAGGATATCTGCCTTGTCATCCCTTTTCACAATGCTCACTTTGTAGATCCAACTGCCGACAGACTTTTCCGTAACAAGGTGCCGCTCCCACGTCTCGGTCACAGTGCTGCCAGTGGTTGAATCATAGTTTTCCAAACTCACAGGGATCGTAACCGGATAGTACTCACAGCCGTGGTCAGTCGGCAGAAGCTCCAGTTTGAAAACGTAACCGGCATTCTCGATCTCCTTGCGGATATCCTCGCGCAGCTTATAATCATCCTGAATGTACTCAAAAACGCGCGGCGAAAAGAACATCTCCTGATAGGTTCCGTCCTCACGGATCACGCCTCTCTCATCCTTACCGAAGGGTCCTATATCTCCAAGATTCTCCTGATATTCCGCCGTGCCGAGATAATAGGTCCCTTCGTTCCAAGTGAATCTCGTAACCAGATTGTCCGAGATTTCTGCGTATTCATCTGAGTCCTGCCCAATAACTTTCCCTGTAACTTTGTCGCCATAGGAACGGATACAGGTGATGTTAACGCGGCTTGTATGACGTTCGCCATCAGTATATTCAATGTATCCGGTTGCTTGTTTGCCCGTTGGCTCAGCAAGAACGATTCTCCAAAGGCCATTGTCATCAATTGGATTCAACCCCGTAATGATTGTATTGTCCCATTCCAAATTCTCATCAGATGTGATCCCCCTATAACCATTCTGCGTTTGCAGCATCAGCGCAATACCATACGTGCCGGCAGGAAGGATCACTTCATTTTCTCCGGAATAGTTCGTACCATTGTATTGCAGCACCAGCTCGCCGACAAGCGGCTCGCTGCCCGCACGAAGCTGCGCGTCGAGCTTGTACCACTGATTGTTGCAGTGGAACATGAGCACATAGGACGCGCTGTCTACTCCCGACCAATCTTCGGGCAGTTGATTCCATAAAATTAGATTTCCGCCGTTAAATTCGTTGCCAGGTCGAAGCATCAAATTGCCAAACAAAGTGCGTCCAGCACTATTTTTCTGGATCGCATAGCATTTGACATCACCCTTTTGGAAAAGTTCCTCTGTTGCGTTAATTACTACATTATCCTTAGTATAATACAGCACTGGCAATACAAGCACTTCACTCTGGTATGCCGTATAAACCGTTGCAGCATCGCTTTCCGCGCCGAGGCGAAGCACAATCGCCCCGTTTTCATTATCCTCTGTCGGCAACTGAGATTTCTCTCCATCGCCGCCCTGCTGAGAATCATTATCCCTCATTTCAACGGTTTCCTTTTGCTCCTCAGCGCCCGTATTCTCTTCTGCTCCATTTGCTACCGCGGCGATAGGTAATAGGCTTACTACCATCAACAGCGCTAACAGCATGCTCAGTGCTCTGTGCTTCATGTGTGTTCTCCTCATTTCCTACAAATTTCCGGGGTCTGTGCATTCTTTATCAGCATACACGCTTCCGTGCGGGAAAACAATATGCTGGGAGCATACCCTTTGCAAAAAAGGAGGAAACGTCGCGTTTCCTCCTTTTTTTCTTTAATTGTCCGCCGTTACGATCTGCGAGAGGTCGGCGGTGTATCCTGCCGCATTTTCGACATTTACCCCGTTGCCTCGGAACACGCAGTTATTGAAATCCAGCGTCTCCGTGCCCGGCATTGCGGCGATGCGCACGGCGGTACCGTTATCTTCGTACACGCTGTCGCCATAGTAGCTGCCCGAGCACGTCGCGCCGCCGCGGTTGTCGAGCCACAGCCCCACGCCGTTGCCGCGGAACGTGCAGCCCGTGGCGTTGACCCAGCTGCCGAGGCCGCCGTAAGCGCCGATCTCCCAGTTTTCAAACGTGCAGCGGTGCAGGAATGCTCCTTCGCTCGCCGAAAGGCCGATGCCCGTGCCGTCGCCCACAAAGCGGACGTTCGTGATGTTCGAGGGGTGAATGCCGCGCGTCGCAATCGTCACGGTGCCGGTGAACGTCGTGCCGCCCTCGCTGCCGATCAGATCGCAGCAGAAATTTTTCATCGTCAGTCCGCCCTCATACGTCACCGCGGGCAGCTGCAAAATGTAGACCGACTTTCGATCCGCCTCGTGCGCGAGCGTGTCGAGCAGCGCGTTCAGGTCGTCGATCGTTGCCATCGGATAGTCGTTCTCCGTCAGCGTCACGACCGGGACGCGCGTGATCTTGACTGTGTGGCGCAGGCGCAGCGTGTCGCCGTTTTTGAGGTAGATCGTCCAGATGACGTTGCCCTCCCCCTCCTTGAGCTGCTCGGTGTGATAGCTCGGGATGGCCTCGATCGCCGCGTTGGAGGTTGTCGGGATGCATGTCTCGTCGATCTGCAAAAGCGTGATGCCACCGCACGGCGTGGTCGTCACCTCGTAGTGATCCACAAGGGCGAGAAATTCATTCTTCTTGTCCACGCCGCCGCCATTGTCGACAAAAACGCAGGAGCTCGACACCTGGCCGCGCACCTGATCCTCGCGGACCTCTACGGTGAAAAGCGGCTGGCCGAAAAACGGCGCGCCTCCCTGCGATTCAAAGCTCAGCGCCAGATGGAATGTCTGCCCGTCCGTTTCGTAGGTGAGCTCCGCGCCCTGCGCGTCGATGATCTTTCCTCGGTTGGCAAATCCAACCGCCGTCAATGTCACCACCAATATCGCCGCCAGCAGGATCGCCGCGGTGATGCGCCTGCGGCGTTTCGGCTTTGGCATTTCCGCAGGGCGCTTTTCGATCAGCACGCTTTCACAGTAGGGGCAGAACGAAGCGTTTTCGACAAGCAGCGCGCCACAATGCGGACAGCGCTTTTCCTCAAAATTCATCTCACAGCACCTCCATCAGCGCTCGCGCGCTCTGATAGCGCTGCTCCGGCGCGGTCATCGTGCATTTGCGCACGATGCGGCCCATTTTCCCCGCCGCCATCTCGCGCGAGGGGTGCTTGCCCGTAAGCATGATATTGAGCAGCACGCCGAGCGAAAAAATGTCCGCCCGCTCGTCGGACTGGAAGATGCCGTACTGCTCGGGCGCGGCAAAGCCCGTCGTGCCGAGCACCTGCGTGTCGCTCTCGGACTCGTCCTTGTAGATGCGCGCGGCGTCAAAGTCGATGAGCACGGCGTCGCTGCCGCGCAGGATGACGTTTTCCGGTTTGACGTCGCGGTGCACCGCGCCCATCGAGTGCAGCACATGCAGCGCTTGGCAGAGCTGCATCGTGACCTGCCGCGCTTCCCTCTCCGTGAGCCGTGCCCCCATCAGAAGCTCTGCGAGCGTGTCGCCCTGCACGTATTCCTCCAGCACGGCGGTTTGGCCGTCCTGCTCCGCCGCTTCCATGATCTGCGGCAGATGCGGGCACAGCACCGGCAGCAGACGGCGATAGACCTCGCCGCTGCCGCTGTAGCGGCGGAAGACATAGCGCGTGCCGCTTTTCTTATGCCGCACGACGGAGACAGTCCCGCGTGGGCTCTGCTTCAGCACGCGGAGCGTGTCATATTCGGTTGTCACAGCCTCCAAAAAGCTCTCGTACAGCGTCATAAATTTCACACCCTATGCAGCCAGCATATTGTTTTCGCCTGTTGAAAACGGTAAAATAAACACGAAGTATTATACTGGGGACTTGAATTTTTGTAAAGGCGGAAGATGGATGAAGATGAAGATGGAACGAAGAAACACTGACGATCTGCGCAGCGAGCTGATGGACGCCCCTGATCTGACGACATTCCTTGCGGCAAACGAGGACAACTTCTCCTCGGCAAGCGCCGTGGCGCGACTCAACGAAATGCTTGAAAAGAAGGGTCTTTCCAAGGCCGCGCTCGCCAAGCAGTCCGGCATGAGCGAAATATACCTGCACCAGATTTTTGCGGGACGGCGCAATCCCTCGCGCAGCCGCATGCTGTGCCTGTGCTTTGGATTGAGTGCCTCGCTCGAGGAGACGCAGGAGCTTCTGCGCCTGTGCGGCCTCGCCGAGCTCTATCCCAAGGTCCGGCGCGACGCGATCATCATTTACGGGCTGCTGCATGGCATGGACCTTTTCGCCGTCAACGACCGGCTGTTCTCCGAGGACGAGGAAACGCTGTTCTGACACTTATACGCTGAAAAGCGACACGACCAGACAAAAAGCACCTGCCTTGAAGGCAGGTGCTTTTCCCTATTCTCTTCCGCCCGACGTTTTCTTCGCGCGCTCCAGTGCGCGCCGCAGCGGCGGGAAGAGCACGAAGACGAGGACCGTATTTGACACGCAGTGGATGACGTCATACGGGATGCCCGAGACCCACCACGAAAACGCCATCTGCCATCCGCCGATAAAAAAATACGGAATGGCGCACAGCGCGCCGAAGCACAGCCCGTGCAGCCCCGCGATGGCCGCCCAGAATGCGCGGCTCTCGCTTCTGCGAAACGCCAGCGCAGCGAGCACGACGATCGGCCAGACGTAGAGATACATCAGGTTCCAAAGCCCCGCGCCGTAAAGCGCGATCTCAAGCAGGGCAAAGCCGAACGCCGGATAAAGCGCCTTCGCGCCGTACACCGCCGTGGCCAAAAGCAGCAGCAGCGTGACGGGATGCACGTTCGGGATAAGGCGCAGGCACTCCTTGCCCGCGACCATCAGCGCGCAGAAAAGCGACAGCTCCGCGATCTCGCGGATGCTGAGTCTTGCGGACTTACCAGCCGACATTCAGCACATAGTCATACACATCGCCGTCCGCGACGGGCTGGCTGTCCACGCCGAGTTCGGCAAACGTGCCGTTCACGCTGTAGCCCCACCACTGCTGCTCGTTCTCGTCGGCGGTCTCGCCGTCCACAGTCAACACATAGAGGCCGTACTCGCTCTCTGTGCCCTCGATGAGGTCTTCCTGCTCGAGCGCGCCGCGCAGGTACTCTTCGTCGGTGTGGATGGTGAAGGTCGTGTCATCGCCGTTCAGGTGGTCGACATTGACGGTGATCTCCTTACCGCCCTGCTGCGTCTCCGGCTTGTTTGTCTGCCAAATGACGAGCGCGGCAGCCGCCAGCACAAGCACGATGATGAGGGCGATGACGCCTTTGTTGTTTTTCTTCTGCATTTTGCTTACTCCTTCTCTTGCTGAAAAATGCCGCCTTTGAGCGGCAAAGCGAAGCATTCGATGCCTTTGAACGTTGCGTCGTATTTTACCGCCAAAGCGGCAAAATGTAAAGCCCCAGCCGTCGCGCCGATCCTCCGCCTTTTTTCCGCGCAAAAGGCTTTGCGCATCGCCGCACGATGCGGTATAATGAGTTTTACGTTCCGCCCGCTTTCGGGCGGACATTGCTGATTCACTTGACCGCGCCGCTTCGGCGCCCGATATACGAAAGGAACATTTTATGGATCTCATTCAAGCCCTTGCCGCCGAGCTCGGCAAAGACCCCCGACACGTTGAAAACGTCGTGCGCTTGCTCGACGAGGGCAACACCATCCCCTTTATCGCCCGCTACCGCAAGGAGCTCCACGGCGCGATGGATGACACGTCTCTGCGCACGCTCGAAGAGCGGCTCCAATACCTGCGCGGTCTTGAAGATCGCCGCGAAGCGGTGAAAAAGTCCATCGACGAGCAGGGCAAGCTGACCGATGAGCTCGCTGCCGCCATCGACAGCGCCAAAACGCTCGCCGAGGTCGAAGACCTCTACCGCCCCTACAAGCAAAAGCGCCGCACCCGCGCCACGATGGCGAAGGAAAAGGGCCTTGAACCGCTCGCCGCGCTGCTCTTTGCGCAGGAGCGTGACTGCCCGCGGCCCGAGGAGGCCGCGCGCGACTTTGTCGACCCCGAAAAGGGCGTCGAGACGGTCGAGGACGCCCTGCAGGGTGCGAGCGACATCATCGCTGAGCAGATCTCTGACGACGCCGCCATCCGCAAGAGCCTTCGCGCGCTCATTTCCCGTCAGGGCCAGCTTGTGAGCAGGGCCGCGACCGAGGACGACAGCGTCTATCGCCTATACTACGATTTTACGCAGTCTGTCGCCCGCTTGCAGGGGCATCAGGTGCTCGCCATCAACCGCGGTGAAAAAGAAGGCATTTTGAAGGTCTCCATCACGCTCGACCGCGAGCAGGCGCTCCCGCTGCTGCGCCGTGCAGTCGTGAAGCCCGGCTCCGCCGCCATGGAATTCGTCAAGTCCGCCGCCGAGGACGCCTACGACCGTCTCATCTTCCCCTCGCTCGAGCGCGAGGTGCGAAATCAGCTCACTGAGCAGGCAGACGAGGGTGCCATCGGCCAGTTTGCGCTCAACTTAAAGCCGCTTTTGATGCAGCCGCCGGTCAAGGGCAAGGTCACGATGGGCCTTGATCCCGGTTACCGCATGGGCTGCAAGGTCGCCGTCGTGGACGGCACAGGCAAGGTGCTCGATACCGCCGTGGTCTACCCGACCTACGGCGAGCGGCAGAAAAATGAAGCCATCGCCGCGCTGGCAACGCTCATCAAAAAGCACGGTGTGGAGCACATCGCCATCGGCAACGGCACGGCCAGCCGCGAGACCGAACAGATGGCCGTCGAGCTCATCCGTCAGGTGAACGAGGGCGGTGCGCACGTGAGCTACATGATCGTCTCTGAGGCGGGCGCGTCCGTGTACTCGGCGAGCAAGCTCGCCGCCGAGGAATTCCCGCAGTACGACGTGAACCTCCGCTCCGCCGTGTCCATCGCGCGGAGATTACAGGACCCGCTTGCCGAGCTCGTGAAGATCGACCCCAAGGCCATCGGCGTGGGGCAGTATCAGCACGACATGCCGCAAAAGCAGCTCGACGAGGCGCTGAACGGCGTGGTCGAGGACTGCGTCAACGCCGTCGGCGTGGATATCAACACGGCGTCGCCGTCACTTTTGCAGCGCGTCGCGGGCCTGAACGGCACAACGGCGAAAAATGTCGTCTCGTACCGCGAGGAGAATGGCGCGTTCACCTCACGCGCGCAGATCAAGAAAGTGCCAAAGCTCGGCCCCAAGGCCTTCCAGCAGTGCGCAGGCTTCCTGCGCGTGCCGGAGAGCAGGAGCGTTCTCGACAACACCGCCGTCCACCCCGAGAGCTATGACGCCGCGAAGGCGCTGCTCGACCTGACCGGCCACACGCTCGCCGACGTGAAGGACGGCAGGCTCGCCGATCTGCCCGATCGCGTCAAGGCCTACGGCGAGGACAAGGCCGCGGGTGAGATCGGCGTCGGCGTTCCCACGCTGCGCGATATCGTCTCGGAGCTCTTAAAGCCCGGACGCGACGTGCGTGACGAGCTGCCGAAGCCCATCCTGCGCACCGACGTGCTCGAGATGAAGGACTTAAAGCCCGGTATGGTGCTGACCGGCACGGTGCGCAACGTCATCGACTTCGGCGTGTTCGTCGATATCGGCGTGCATCAGGATGGACTTGTCCACATCTCGCAGGTGTCGAACAAGTTCATCAAGCACCCGTCCGAGGTCGTGTCCGTCGGCGACGTTGTCAAAGTCGTCGTGCTGGAGGTCGACGAGAAGAAAAAGCGCATCAGCCTCTCCATGAAGCAGGCGAAATAAGTTTCGTCCTGCAGTTGACATAAAAGCTCCCACGGTTCCGGTAATACCGGAACCGTGGGAGTTTTTCATTTTATCGTACTCTGATTTACAGCAAATCAGCCAGCTCCAGCACGAGCTTTTCGCTCTTTTCCCAGCCGAGGCAGGCGTCGGTGATGCTCTTGCCGTAGGTGCCCTCGCTGATCTTCTGGTTGCCGTCCTCGATGTAGCTCTCGATCATCAGGCCCTTGACGAGCGCGTTGATGTCATTCGAGTGGCGCTTGGAGTGCAGGACCTCCTTCGCGATGCGGATCTGCTCCAAATACTGCTTGCCGGAGTTGGCGTGGTTGCAGTCGACGATGCAGGCGGGGTTCTTGATGCCCTTTTCCGCGTACAGCTTGTGCAGCTGCATCAGGTCTTCATAGTGGTAGTTGGGGCGGCTGTCGCCCTTTTCGTTCACATAGCCGCGCATGATGGCGTGGGCGTAAGGGTTGCCCGCGGTCTCGACCTCCCAGCCGCGGTAGAGGAACGTGTGGTCGCCCATCGCCGCATAGATGGAGTTCATCATCACGCTCAAGTCGCCGCCCGTGGGGTTCTTCATGCCGACGGGCACATCAATACCGCTCGCGACGAGGCGGTGCTGCTGATTCTCGACCGAGCGCGCGCCGACAGCGACATAGCCCAGAATGTCGGAGAGATAGCGGTAGTTTTCGGGATAGAGCATCTCGTCGGCGCAGGCAAAGCCGGTCTCCTGCACCGCGCGGGTGTGGAGACGGCGGATGGCGATGATGCCCTCGAGCATGTCGGGCTTTTTGCTCGGGTCGGGCTGGTGGAGCATGCCCTTGTAGCCCGAGCCGTTGGTGCGCGGCTTGTTCGTGTAGATGCGCGGGACGATCAAGATCTTATCCTTGACCTTTTCCTGCAGGGGGACGAGGCGGCAGACATAGTCCATCACGCTGTCCTCGCGGTCGGCAGAGCAAGGGCCGATGATGAGCATCAGGCGGCTGTCACGCCCGTCGAGGATCGCGCGCATCTCTTCCACGCGCGCCTCACGCACCTTGGCGACCTCTTCCGTGACGGGGAACTCTTTTTTAATGTCCATCGGGATGGGCAGTTTACGGATGAATTTTGCATTTTGCTGCATAATGAATACTCCTTGTCGATAATTGACCGATATTGTCTATTATTTTACAGCGTTCCCCGCGGTTCTGCAAGCGCGATTTCATAGCGGACTGTATAAAGATTCGAAAACGGCACGTGCAAATTCTATCGAATCTCGAAAACGGCGGTCAATTCCGCCCGAGCCGCTTCCAACGGCTGTGCAGCCGCGCTCCTTATTTCGTTTTTTGTTGCCGTGAACCTCATTCGAATAAACGCAGATGCGTTTCATGCCGGTACAGTACATCAATTTCCCGTTTGGTTTTATTTTCCCCTTTCACACATTTGGAGCGTTTTCTAAACTTTTTATTGATATTTATGTATTTTGAATGGTCAAATTATCTGTTTTCATAACATTTTTATCGGTTGAAATGTGGAAATTATCTCATTTGACTGAATTTAACAACTCCTTTTCGCGATTCCGGATTAGACTGCTGATTGAAAGGGTACGCGGCAGAGTGGTATGTGGCTGCCGCGCGCCGAACCGGACACATAAAAGGAGGAATCATTATGTTGACGATCGAACTCAACATGTACCACGCTGTTGCTCTGGGCGCTTTCCTGTTCTGGCTGGGCGGCGTCATCACCGACAAGGTCTCGCTGCTCAGCCGCTACTGCATCCCCGCTCCGCTGGTCGGCGGACTGTGCTTTTCCATCCTCAACTGCATTCTCTATTCCATGGGCATCGCGTCCATCACCTTCGACGCGACGCTGCAAACCGTCTTTATGATCATGTTCTTCACCACCGTCGGCTTCACGGTCAGTATCCCCGCGCTGCTCAAGGGCGGCAAAGCTGTCATCCTGTGCCTTGCCATCTCCATCGTGATGATCCCGCTGCAAAACTTCCTCGGCGGAGGCGTGATGGCGCTTTTCGGGCGCGACCCTCTGCTCGGCATCGGCTGCGGTTCCATCGCCCTGGTCGGCGGCCCCGGCACGGCGGCGGCATTCGGCCCGGACCTTGAAGCCGCGGGCGCGGTCGGCGGCAGCGTCGTCTCCATCGCGGCAGCGACTTTCGGCCTTGTGGTCGGATCACTCATGGGCGGCCCAACGGCAAAGCGTCTCATCGAAAAGCATGATCTGCGTCCCGCTCCGGCGACTGTTGTCGGCGCAGCCCCCTCTGCCGCCCTTGCGACCGACGTGGCCAGCGAGGACGAGCGCTTCATCTCCGACAGCCCGCGCTTTGTCAAAGGCTTCATGCTGCTGCTTCTCGCCGTCGGCATCGGCAATCAGGTCAGCGTATGGCTCACGGCGCTCACCGGCCTCACCTTCCCCGCTTACATCGGCGCGATGCTCGTCGCCGTGGTCGTCCGCAACGTGATGGACGGCGTACATGTCTCCTACCCTGCCGAAGAGATCGACACCATGGGCAATATGTTCCTCTCGATCTTCCTCGCTATGGCGCTCGCGGGCCTCAAGCTCTGGGAGCTCGTCGACCTTGCGATGCCGATGGTCATCTGCCTTGTGCTCCAGTGCGTCGTGATGTTCCTCTTCTCCTACTTCGTGGTCTTCAATGTCATGGGCCGCAATTACGACGCGGCGGTCATGACCGCTGGCTTCATCGGCTTCTCCATGGGCGCGACCTCGAACGCCATGGCCAACATGCAGGTCGTGACGAAGAAATACGGTCCCTCGCCGGTGGCGTACTTTGCCATCCCGATGGTCGGCGGCATGTTCATCGACTTCTTCAACGCCGTTCTAATTGCCGCCAACATCGGCTGGTGGACGTAAGCGAGGTGAGACCATGAGCTATCTGCTTGACGGCATCCGCGCCGTGACTTGGCAGCAGTGCGTGAAGTACGACCAGCCCAAAAACTTCAGATTTTTGCTGAATTTTTCGTGATACCGAATGAGCAGCCACAGCACGACCAGCAGCGCCGCGATGGGAGCAACACGCGTCAGCCGATAATACTCTCCTCTGTTATAGCCGTTGCCGCTGTCGAAGAAATAGAACCACCCAAAGTGCAGATTCAACGTCAGCGCGCCGATCGCGACGGCCTCAAGCGCCCAGTAGGCCTTCAGCATGATGCCCGGCTTTTCCTCATCGTCCTTGACCAGATTCCAGAGGAATATCGAAAACACCAGCGACACTAAGTCGTTGGAAACGAAGATGACATAATTGCTGCATCTCGTAAGAGTCCCCCAAAAGAGGCCGGGGACCCCGTCGAACGCCCAGAAGACCGCATCGCTGAGAAGCCTTGCGATACATACGATCATCAGTATCTTTGTCACTTTTTTCTGCTTGAGTTCATTTCTAAATAGGTACATGATGACGCCGAAGATCAATGTGACCCATACCTCGCTCGCCGCGAGCTGCACACTCTGCATTTCGCTTTCCTTCCCAATACAATGTATTTTTATGGTTGATCTAACTTGGTCAAAGCATCAATGTCCCTTTCGAGCAGGCAAAAAAAAGATGCATTGCCATATCAGGCAATGCATCCAAAACAAAAGCAGCTGGCTGCCATTTTACAGGCCCTATAGCTTTGCGTCTCAGACTTTCGACTGATTTGCCAAGTATTCAGCGATATCGCTCTCATATGCGAAAGCATATCTTTATAATATCTTTACATTATATGCGCAAAAGTTTTGTATTGCAAGACGATCTAAGAATGATTCAGGTATAATTTTCTGTTTCTTTTGAGGAATCCCTGTATAAAGGCTTAATCGATCGAATAGTATGCCGATTTGAATATCTTTATTTTCGATGGTTTCATTTTTCTTGACATTCCCTCCGACAATTTGTACTCTTGATTCGTATTATGATTACGGAGGGAGGCGGAGCCATGCAGGGAGATTTTGAAGCGTTTTATCTGCGGCACTTCAAGACCATTTACCGCGTCTGCTATGCCTTTATGAAAAACGCGCAGGACGCCGAGGACTGCACGGAGGACACCTTCGTCAAGGCGATGACGAGCGACGTCTCCTTTGAAAACGAGCGGCATGAGCGCTCGTGGCTGACGACCACCGCTATGAATATCTGTAAAGATAAACTCAAACATTGGTGGCGGCAGAAAGTAACAGATCTTGACGAAGAGACCGAGCAAATCGCCGTCGAACCGGATGAAAAGAGCGAGGTCGCGAACGCCGTCATGGCGCTGCCAGTCAAATACAAGGAAGTCGTCTGGCTGCACTATTACGAGGGCTACCAGACCGATGAGATCGCGGCGATGCTCTGCAGGCCGCCGTCGACCGTACGGAACCAACTGCGCGACGCCCGCGCAAAACTGAAGCTCACATTGGGAGGTGAGGACGCATGAACGAAAACGAAGTGAAGACCGCCTTCGACGAGATCGAGCCGGAGAGCGGCGCACAGGAGCGGATGTACACCAACATCCTGAAAAAAGCGGCGGCACAGAAAGCGGCAGCTCCCGAGGAGAAAACCGACGCGCCCGCGGCAGAAAACGATGCGTCCGCAACAGTCGTTTTCCTCCCCGTCCGCCGTCCGACGCCGATGTGGAAGCGCTGCAGCGCGATGGCCGCGTGCCTTGCGCTGGTGGTGACGGTCACGCTCGGCTTTTTATCCCCGTTCTTGAACCGCGGCAGCGAAGCCAGTGACCCGCCGGTCATGGGCAGCTCCCCGTTCGAGGATGTGCAGAGTGCGGAGGAGTTTGAACCGCTCGGCTTTTCCATCGACGCACCGGAGGGCGCGGAAGATGTCGCCTACTGCATCTACGACGGCGCGATCGCCCGCGTGGACTTCACGCTGAGCGGTCACGACTACACCTACGAGGCCGCCCAGCTGGACGGCAACTTCTCCCGCGCGGACGGCGAGTCCGTCGGCAGTGTGTCGCTGAACGCGGAGTACGACGCGACGCTCGACCGTCTCTCGCCCGATGTCTGGCGCGCGCATTGGAGCAAGGACGGTGTCAGCTATTACCTGACGAATTTCGACGGTGCGGAGGAATCGGCCATCACCGGCGTCGCCGATACGCTGATGGAAAGCAACTGAATCATTTGAATTTCGGAGAGTTTTCACTCTCCGAAATTTTTTTATTTTTCGTCCGACATTTCGCGCCGTTCCCTCGTATAGATGTATGGACAGGCAAGAGAGCGGCGTTTCCGGAGACGCCACGCCGTCGTCCATAAAATAAATTTTGAACTTCAAAGGAGCAAATCAATATGAAACGCATTCTGACTTTCGTACTGGCGCTCGCGATGGCGCTTTCCCTCGCCGCCTGCGGCGGCAAGGCCGACGACAATAACGGCAAGACCGACGTAGACATGACCGCGCAGCAGATCATGGATACCTTGAAAGAAAAGCTGGGTGACAGTTTTGGATGCGACGTCGCTGAAGCCGAAGATAACATAAGCGGTTATTGGGGACTGGATATGGAGCAAGTGGAAAGCTGGGCATCTATGAGCAATTCCAATTCCGCAGTCAATTCCAATTGCGCTGTTATTGTTAAAGTTAAGGACGGCTACGCGCAGGACGCCGCCGCGCTCCTGCAGGCCAGCTATGAACAGGTGCTCAGCTACTCTCGCATGTACAACATGGACCTGCAGAAGGTCCTGCAGGCGCGCCTGTTCGTGAACGGCAACTATGTCGCGCTGCTCATTCTCGGCGCACAGGGCGACTGGGAGGCGAGCGACGAGGAACAGGCCAAGTTCGCCGCCGATGAAGCCGCAAAGGTCGACGACGTGTGGAGCGGCATCTTCGGTTCTGCCGACAACAGCATCGTCATCCCCGAGGATGACGGCAATAGCGGCTTCAATATGGGAGGTGACTTTGAGTGCCTTGACGGCGAGCCCGTCATCGGCGGCTGATATAGTCTTCTCCAGCCTGACGTTTTTACAATGCTTTCTGCCGCTGTGTCTGCTGGCGTATTTCCTTGTCCCACAGAAATGGCGCAACGGAACACTGTTTCTGTTCAGCCTGTTGTTTTACGCATGGGGTGAGCCGGTCTATGTGGTGCTGATGCTGTTTTCCACCGTGTTGGACTACACCTGCGGACAGATGGTGGAGCGGCACCGCGGACAACGCGGTGCCAAAATCGCGCTGCTGGTGTCGGTTTGCGTCAACTTGGGCCTTTTGGGCGTGTTCAAATACAGCGATTTTCTCATTGGCACGGTCAATTCGATTTTCGGCACGGCTATTCCGCAGCCAAACCTGCCGCTGCCCATCGGCATCAGCTTCTACACCTTTCAGACCATGAGTTACACCATTGATGTCTACCGGGGCGAGGCAAAAGCGCAGAAGAATATCATCAATTTCGGCGCGTATGTAACATTATTCCCTCAGTTGATTGCGGGCCCCATCGTCCGCTACCAGACGGTAGCGGACGAGCTGGAACGCAGGGATTGCACCGCTGACCTCTTTGCCGATGGGGTGAAACGCTTCGCCTGTGGTATCGGGAAAAAGGTGCTGCTGGCAAACAACATCGGCCTTTTGTGGGAGGCGGCGTCCGCACAGGCTGCTCCCACGGTACTGACGGCATGGCTGGGTGTCATCGCCTACGGTTTCCAGATCTATTTCGACTTTTCCGGCTACTTCGACATGGCTATTGGCCTTGGACGGATGCTGGGGTTCCGATTTTTGGAAAACTTCAACTATCCGTTTCTTGCCGACAGTACTACCGATTTCTGGCGGCGCTGGCATATCTCGATGGGGACATGGTTCCGGGATTATGTCTATATCCCGCTGGGAGGCAACAAGGGTGGCCTTGCAAAGCAGCTCCGCAATATTGCTATCGTCTGGCTGCTGACGGGCTTCTGGCACGGGGCAAGCTGGAACTTTGTCCTATGGGGCGTGTATTTCGGAATACTGCTGGTACTGGAAAAGCTGTTCCTATTGCGCTGGCTTAAAAAGCTGCCCGCCGTTTTGCGACACCTTTACGCTTTGACGCTGGTAACGATCAGCTGGACACTCTTTGCGTTCACAGAAATCAGCAAAGGAGCCGCGTGGTGCAAGGCCATGCTCTCCGGCGTGCTGTTCGACAGCAGTAGTCTGTATTTGCTGCTGACTTATGGGCCGATGTTGGCAATCTGTGCTTTGGCAGCCACACCGCTGGGAAAACGCTTTTATGAAAAGATTGGCACACGGCTGGGGCAGCGGGCGCTGACCGTGGTTGACTGCGGCGGCCTTGCCTGTGTGCTGGTGATGGCTGCGGCCTATCTTGTCAGCGGCAGCTATAATCCGTTCCTGTACTTCCGATTCTGAGGTGAGAAAAATACGAAATAAAATCATTACCTCTTTTTTCTGCCTACTGCTGGCGGTGTCTACTCTTGCCGGATTGCTGTTGCCTGATCGCTATTACTCCGAAAGAGAAAAGCGCACTTTGACGCAAAAGCCCAAATTTACCGTTGCCAACTTTATCTCCGGCGAATTTAGTGGCGAACTGGAAAAGTATCTTACCGATCAAGTTCCCCTGCGGGATGGCTGGGTCACGATAAAAACCTACATGGAACTGGCCATCGGTAAACGGGAAAGCGGCGGTGTCTATATCTGCAAAGACAAGTATTTGATGGACAAGTTTACATCTTATATCAAAAAGCAGCTTGCCGCCAACGCAGCCGCCCTTGCTGATTTACAGGAAAAACTGGCAGCAGAGGGCGTTTCTATGAATACGATCCTTGTCCCTATTGCGGCGCAGGTGTTGACGGATAAGCTCCCTGCCCATGCGCCAGTGACAGACTACACTGCTATCCTGCAAGTGCTGGCCGATGCGGGCGTTGATACGGTGGACATGCTGACCGCCCTCGCCGTGCACAGCGGCGAGAACATCTACTACCGTACCGATCACCATTGGACGAGCCTTGGGGCCTACTATGCCTATTGTGCGTGGCGCGGTATTGAGCCTACGGCGGGCGAATGGACGCAGGAAGTACTCTGTAATGATTTCTACGGTACAACTTGGAATAAAGTCCCGCTGCCCTCTGTCCCCGCCGAGGAGATCACCGCATGGTATAAGCACATAAATAGAAGTGTGTCCTACAACAACGGTCAGTATGAGACGGACAGCATCTACGAGCGGAAATACCTGTCTGGCAGCGACCAATACGCCGTGTTTCTGAACTCCAACCAGGCACAGACCGTCATTGAGGGCAGCGGAAAGAGCGGCAAGCTCCTGCTCATCAAGGATTCCTACGGCAACACGTTTTCCCAGTTTCCCGTGGAGGACTATGCGGAGGTCCATGTCCTCGACCTGCGCTTTTTCAAGGGCGATGTGACGGAATACGCCAAAGAGAACGACATCACCGACGCGCTGGTGCTGTACGGCGTGCAGAATTTCGTGAAGGATACAAACCTGCGGTTCTGACCCAAGTAAGCCTATCGGTTTTAACGGCATAATCGATAAACCGTTCTCTACTTTGGACGCCTCCACCGGATCACCGCACCCCCGCCAATAACATGAAATAACACCCGCTGTTCGGCAAGAGGTTTTCGGACAGCGGGTGTTATTTTTATGGTGTATCCTGACGTTACTTTTATTAAAACAGCATCCTGCCGTTCTCTTTTGCTTTTCAAAAGGGGCATTTCGGACTTGCCTCGCGGCAGCGATCCGGAGCGTTCCTTTGTACTCAAATTTGGAACAAAGTTTTCTGTTCGGAACGTTAATTCCATACTTCTCCCGCCATCCTCGAAATGTTGTATTTTCGGAATGAAATGCACTTGGAATAATTGTTAATTATTCCAAAATTGCGGACTTATATTGACACCAGTTCGACAAAATGCTATCTTTTTCTTATGGAGCGGACCTGTTATTCGCGATATACAGGACGATTTGTTCCGAATATCTTGAGGGAGGAAAAACATGGTTGCAATTCTTACCGATTTTGCGATTGCCGGCGCATTGATTCTGGTCAGCCAGATGCTCCGCGCAAAGATCAAATTTCTTCAGTCTTTCTTCATCCCCGCATCTCTTCTGGCAGGTCTGATCGCCCTGATCCTCGGCAATCAGGTCTTAGGCGTTCTCAACTTCTCCGATTATTCCGGCGACTACACCTGGACTCTGGTCGTCATGTCCTTCGTTGCTGTCGGCCTTCCCGGTATCAAGTTTACCAAGGCCTCCGGCGAGCGCATTGGCAGCTACTTCTTCTATAAGCTGGGCACCTGGGCGCTGCAGTTCAGCTTTCCCGTCATTCTCTGCTGCCTGGTTCTCTCCAAAGCCAATATGGGCGTCAATGACGGCTTTGGTCTGCTGATGGCTGCCGGCTTCATGGGCGGCCATGGAACGGCGGCAGCAGTCGGCGCAACGTTTGCAAAGCTTGGCTTCCCCGAAGCGAGTGACATCGCGATGACCTTTGCAACGGCAGGCATCCTTGCCGGTGTGTTCGGCGGCCTTGCTTTCATCAAGTGGGCCACCAAAAAGGGTTACACCCAGTACGTCCACGATATCAAAAACATCTCTGACGACCTGCGCACCGGTATGGTTAAGCGTGAAAACCGCGAGATCTTCGGTACCAACACCATCTCTCCCATTTCCCTTGACCCGCTTTGCTGGCACTTCGCCATCATGCTCATCCCCACAGTCCTCGGCATCTGGTTCTGCGACTGGTTCGGCGGCAAGACTGGCGTGTTCCTGCCGGAATATGCCATTGGCTTTCTGATCGCGCTGGCACTCTCCCCGCTGCTTAAAAAGAGCGGTATGGAGGAATACATCGACTTCCGCATCACGGACCGCATCTCTGCCTGCTGCACAGACTTCATCGTCTTCTTCGGCGTTGCCAAGATCAAGCTTTCCGTCGTCATTGAGTACGCGGTGCCTCTGGTCATCACGCTCGCCCTCGGCGGTGTGATCGTCTTTCTGACCGTCTACTACTTCGGCCCGCGCATGAACAAGGACAGCTGGTTTGAGCGTTCCATCTTTGTTTACGGCTACTCCACCGGCGTGTTTGCTATCGGCATGCTGCTTCTCCGCATCGTTGACCCGAATGGTGAATCCGCTACGCTGCCCGACACCGGCTTTGCCGAATCCATCCAGACGCTCAACGAGCTTTTCGCCTGGTCGGTCGGCCCCTACATGATGATGTCTGGCAAGGGCCTGTGGTTCGGCCTCGGCATGCTCGCCGTGGTTGTCGTTTCCATTGCTGTCTCCAAGGCATTCAAGTGGTGGTACAATATCCCGCTTGATCAGCGCGGCGCGATCCACGACAGGCGCATCGATTGACCTCTTTACGATTGAAACACATTCTATTTACATATTGAAAACTCAAGAAAGAAGGATACATCCATGAATACCAAGATCGATTTTCTGTACCTCAGCCAGGATGATGTGGTCAAGGCTGGCGTGACCGATATGCATCACTGCATCGACACGATGGAGGAGATGTTCGGTCTGCTCGGTCAGGGCGACTATCTGATGGGCGATGTCAACCACAACTCCCACGGCATCGAGATCGTCCCGCCGCTCACCTCTCCGTTCCCCAACATGCCTGTCGCCGGCCCCGACCGCCGCTTCATGGCTATGCCCGCTTACATCGGCGGCCGCTTCAACATGGCCGGCTGCAAGTGGTACGGCTCCAATCACGAAAACCTGAAGAAGGGCCTGCCCCGCTCCATCCTGATGGTCACGCTCAACGATCCTGATACCGGCGCGCCGAAGGCCTACATGTCCGGCAACCTGATCAGCTCCATGCGCACCGGCGCCGTTCCCGGCGTTGGCGTCCGTTATCTTGCCAATCCCGATTCCGAGATCGTTGCCGTCGTTGGCTGCGGCGTGATTAACCGCGCCTGCCTTGCTGCCATCAAGGATGCCTGCCCGGGTCTCAAGCGCGTACAGATCTATGATCTCTTCCCCGCTGCCGCGCAGAACCTTGTTGATTATGTCAACCGTACGTTCCCCGATATGGAGACCGCGATCTGCGACAGCATCGAGTCCGCCGTCAAGGATGCCGACATCGTCACCGTCGTGACCTCCGGCGCCGCCAAGCCCTTTATCGACGACAAGTGGCTCAAGCCCGGCGTTCTGCTCTCCCTGCCTGCCGAGATGCGCGTCCCGAAGGACTTCATGCTCTCCTGCCGCAAGGTCATCGACAACAAGGCCATGCACCAGCTCTGGAAGGAGTTTCAGAACTGCGAGGGCGATTTCCATGAGAATGTCGGCATCATCAGCAGCTACATGATCCAGTACATCGACGAGGGTCTGATGACTTGGGACGATGTGACCAACATCGGCGATATTATCGCCGGCAAGGCGCCCGGCCGCACCAGCCATGACGAGAGCATCCTCTTCTGCATGGGCGGCATGCCCGTCTCCGACGTTGCCTGGGGTACCGAAGTGTACAACAAGGCCCTTGAAATGGGGATCGGCACCAAGCTCAACCTCTGGGATGAGCCCTACAAGCTGTAAGTCATCACAATCGACCTTGCCTCTTCTAAAAAAAAGCAGGAGCCTCGCGCTGTGCGCGGGGCTCCTGCCGGTAGAGATGACAGAACTTGTGACTGTATTTCATTGATTGCAAATGATCCCCTCGCTGATGATGTAGCGGTTGATCTCATTCATCTTCTGGACGGACAGCGGCGCAAGGCGCGTTCCGATCTCATTGATAAGCGCCTCGAGCACCATATAAAAGGGCAGCGATGTTGCGCGCGTACTCTCCGTATGCGGCAGGATAAGCTGATAGGTCGCATACTCCAGTACAGGTGTATCCTCGCGGTCCGTGATCACGACCAGCGGGATGCCGCGCTCGTGGCAAAGCTCGGCCAAACGCACAGAGGTTGCCGTCACCGGCATGGAGGCAAACATCAGCGTGACCTCGCCCTGATGGGCATTGATGAGCCAGTCGTAAGCCAGCGATTCATTCTCGCTCAGGTCCCGAATGTCGGGGATGAAGTAGCCGAGCATGTAGTAGGCGTAGCGGGCGATCGCCGCTGAGGTGCGCAGACCCAGCACATTCACACGCCACGAGGCGATCAGAATGTCGACGATCTTGCCAAACTGCGTACGGTCGAGTTCCTTGGCCGCCTGCTGTAAAAGCCGCATGGACTCCCCACAGCAGGCATTGATAGAGTCCGTATCCTCCGGCAGGAGAGCGCCCTGCTCATCCGCCCAGAAGAAAGGATTGGAATGGTAATGGTTCTCTGCCGCCTCGAAGTACGAGGCATTGAGCGCCTTCTTAAACTCCGCATAGGACGGATATCCCAGACTCTCGACCATGCGAATCACTGTCGCGCGTCCAACGCCTGCCGCCTCCGAAAGGCTGCCGACACTCATTAGATAGACGGATTTCCCGTTGGCAATGATGTACTCGCAGAGCTTTTTCTGTTTGGTCGGCAGTGTGCTTTCGATGGTGCTGAGCCGTTCCAACAAATTCTTCATTTCTTCCGTCTCCTCTTCCCGCGCCGCTTGGTCAATGCGGCAGCTTATTCGCGGAACATTATTTCTTATAATTGATATACTATATCACAAATCAGAACAAATGAAAAGAGAGAAAATGAATTCAACAAAAAACAGAACTTTATTTTGCAAAAAAGAAGTCAAATTTTATCACGGGCTTATCAGTCTTGCGAGCACAGCAGTCCTGATTTTCATCGGCGTGGTGGTCTGCGGCGCGGAACCGCAGATCCCGTTGATCTTCAGCTGCACGATTGCCTCGCTCCTCTCGCTTTACCTCGGCTTCTCCTGGGAGGAGATCCTCCACGGTATGCTCTCCGGCATTGAGCAGGCGCTTGAAGCCGTGATAATCCTGCTGCTTATCGGCGTGCTTGTCGGCACCTGGATCGCCTCCGGCACTGTCCCCACACTTATTTACTATGGGCTCAAGATCATCACGCCGAAGTTCTTCCTTATCACCGCTGCATTCACCTGCGGCATCGTCTCGTTCGCCATCGGCGCATGGGGCACGGTCGGTACGGTGGGACTCGCGTTTATGAGCATCGGCGTCGCCCTCGGCGTCCCGTCCCCGATCGTCGCAGGCAGCATCATCTCCGGCTCTTACCTCGGTGAGATCATCTCTCCTCTCTCCGATGCGACAAATCTCACCGCCGCGGTCGTGGGCTGCGAGATCTTTGATCTGATGAAGCGCGCCATGCCGATCGCACTCGCCGGCTTTGCCGTTGCGGAGGTCTTTTACTTTGTCTCCGGCCTGCGCTACGGCGGCGGTGATGCCTCGGGCGTAGCGGGAAATATTGCTCCGCTGCTTGCGGGTCTGGATACCTCGTTCCGCATCTCGCCGGTCAGTCTGATTCCGATCCTCGTTATGGTCGTGTGCATCGTGATCAAATTTCCCGCTATCCCCGCCGTTATGGCGGGTGTCGTCTCCGGTCTCATTGTTGCGGTTGCAGCGCAGGGCATGCCGTTTGGCGACATCTTCACCATTGGCTTTTCCGGCTATGTCGGTCACACCGGGGTCGCGCTGCTCGACGAGCTGCTGACAGCAGGAGGTATCGAGTCGATGATGCATGCCAACTCCATCGTCATCATCGCCATGGCCTACGGCGGACTGATGCAGAAAACCGGCCAGATCGAAGCGCTCGTCTCCCCGCTCGTCTCCCATGTGAAAAGTCGCGGCGGCCTGACCGCACTCACCGCCGTGTCGTGCGTCTGCATGAATGTTATCCTTCCCGACCAGTATCTCGGGATCTCCGTTCCCGGTCAGATGTACGCCGAGGAGTATGACCGCCGCGGCATGTCCCGCGTGGATCTCAGCCGCGCGCTGCTCTGCGGCGGTGCGATCACCTCGCCGCTCGTTCCGTGGAACACCTGCGGCATTTACTGTTCCGGCATTCTCGGCGTTGCCACGATGAGCTATCTGCCCTATGCATTTCTCGGTCTTTTTCTCCCGTTGCTGCTCATTGTGCTCAGCCTTGGCAGTTCACTTTTCCGGACAAAGAAAGCGTCCCCTTCTTCTGCGCAAAGCCAACTGCATTGAATTTCAAGCCACCAAGCTCACAATAGTGATCATCCCATTTGAATCGGAAAAGCAGCGCCGTTCGGCGCTGCTTTTTCCTCTTGCGGGCAAAAACCGCGTGCGATATAATGAAAAATAAAGTTGACAAAAGGGGTGAAGTGCCGATGGATATCGAGCGAACGAAACAATTTTATCGCGAGCTTAAGCAGTCTGACCTGTGCGGCTGCGCCTATTGCCGCAACTATGTAAAAGAGGCTGCGAAGGCCTATCCTGCCGTGACGGCGTATCTCCAAACGCTCGGCGTCGACATCGCGAAGCCTTTTGAAACGATGCCGCTCGAACTGGATGAAGATGGCCGGATGCCGTACATCGGGCCGCAGTACCTCGTCTTCGGCGCAGAATCGGGCTTTGCCGCCGCGACGGTCAAGGATGCCAATGACGTCGAGGTCCGCCTCGCGCAGTCCCACCCGGGCGACAACATTCAGGAGCCGCACTTTGTGATCGAGATATTCCCGATTTTCCTGCCGTGGACGGTGGAGGAAACGAAAGCCAAGCAGTGAAAAGATCTGTCGTTCTGTTTGTGATGGTCTCTTTTTTGCGCCGGCAGGCTGCGGCGCTGTTGAGCGCATCGCGGACGCGGGCGGCGAAAACCAAACGAGAGATAAAATGAGAAAGCGAGGAAACAGCATGAGTTCTGCGATCATCAAAATGAAGCGCGGGTCGGAGACCGACTTGGCGGAGGTATCCAAAAGCATTCTCGATGATTTCAAGGGTGATGTTGCCGAGCTGTCTCTGGAGCAGATGTCGGAGGTGAACGGCGTCAAAGTGCTGCTGCTCATTCTGGAGCGGTACTATATGAGAAACGGCAGCATGGCCGTCAGCACAGTGCAGATTATCGACTCCGGAGAAGTCCAACAGGCGACGATCATCGGCACCGGAGGCGGCGAGGGCCTTATGAACATCAGTCTGGGCGCCAATCAGGATTTTGCGCGCAGGGTCGCCAAGGTTTTGGCGAAGCTCGGCTTTGAGGAAATCAGATCTTGATTTTGAGGAGGGACAAACGATGTACATTTATGTCATAACGATGATAGCGGCCGCACTTACGATATATTTCAGCCTTGATGAGTATAAAAAGGGCAGCATGAGCACGCGCAATTTTAAGATCATCTGCGTATGCGAGAGTGTCGTGCTGCTCAGCCAGCTTTATTTTCTTTTGACTTGATGTAATTTTCAAATCAGTGAGGGGCGCAGCCGCGCCCCTTTTCATTTTTTCGTCTTTGTGGTATACTTTGGGCAAGATCAAGAGAAAAAGCGAGGAAACGGTCATGGAAACCATTGCAGCCATCGCCACGGCGCAAAGCCCGTCGGCCATCGGCATCGTGCGCCTGAGCGGAGAGGAGACGCGGCGCGTGCTCGCCGCGCTGTTCACACCCGCAAGCGGCATGGCGGTCGAAGCGCTTCCGTACCGCCGCATGACCTATGGCGACATCCGCTCTGCGGACGGCACGCTGCTCGACCGCGGCATGGCGGTCTGTTTTTCCGCCGCCCACAGCTACACGGGCGAGGAGAGCGCCGAGCTCCACTGCCATGGCTCGCCGGTCGTACTGAGCGAGGTGCTGCAAGCGGCATTTGCCGCGGGCGCACGGCAGGCGCGGCCCGGTGAATTCACGCAGCGGGCGTTCCTGAACGGAAAGCTCGACCTCACCGAGGCCGAGGCAGTCATCGACCTCATCGACGCCGAGACGGCGGAGAGCGCGCGCAATGCCGCGGCCCAGCTCTCCGGCGCGCTGCGCCGCCCGATCGAAAGTGTTTATGACAAGCTGCTCGACGTTTCGAGCCGTTTCTACGCCGTCGTCGACTACCCCGACGAGGACATTGAAGACCTCTCGCGCGAGGAGACCGAGCGCACGCTTTTATGCTGTGAAGAGACGCTTTCTGATCTTCTCGGCACGTTCGCACGCGGGAAAGTGCTCAAAAACGGCGTCGCGACCGCCATCATCGGCGCGCCGAACGCAGGCAAGAGCTCACTTTTGAACGCGCTCGTCGGCTTTGACCGTGCCATCGTCACAGACATTGCGGGCACGACGCGCGACACGGTGGAGGAAAAGGCGACGGTCGGCGGCGTGCTGCTGCGCCTCATCGACACGGCGGGCCTACACGAGACGGACGATCTCGTTGAACAGCTCGGCGTCGAGCGATCGAAAAAAGCGGTCGAGGACGCTGATCTGATCCTCGCGCTGTTGGACGGCAGCACGGGACTGCCGGCATCCGAGGCGCAGGCAGCAGAAATGCTTGCTCCGCTGGAACTTGCCGCGAAAAGCGGCAAGCCGTGGCTGCTGCTGCTGACAAAATCCGACCTCGGCGGCGGGGCAGGCATTGTCCCCGACAAGGACTGGCGCACGCCGGAGTCGATTATTTCGCTCTCAAGCGTGACGCACGAGGGGTTCGAAGCGCTGGAAGCGGCGATCCGCACGCTTTACCCCGCGCCGAAAGGCGATACGTCCCTCGTGACAAACGCCCGTCAGGCCGACGCCATCCGCCGCGCGCTTGATAGCGTCCGTGCGGCGAAGGACGCGCTCCAAAGCGGCATGACGCCCGACGTTGTACTCACGGAAGTAGAGCAGGCGGAAAACGCCCTCGGCGAGCTCACGGGCCGCACCGCGCGCGAGGACATGGTCGCGCGCATCTTCGAGCGCTTCTGCGTCGGAAAATAAGAGCTTATTTCAATAAAAGTGCCCTGAACGGTTCGTTCAGGGCACTTTTTTATCAGATGCCGCATTCATTCAGCTGCTTTTTTCTCATAGTTGCCAAAAAACGCGGCGTATGATATCTTGAAAGAAAAGCCCCCGGTCAAAACTGTCTTGGAGGTACGCCATGCCGAAGCGAAGCTGGAATTTGAACACCGTCTACATATCCGAGCGCCTGCAGGAGTGCCTGCGCCCGATCTCGCGCTGCGCGCTCACCACCGTGGTCGCGCCGATGGGCTACGGCAAGACGACGGCAGTGAACTGGTATCTTTTAGAGCGCGCCAAGCTCGACGAAGCCGCCGTTGTGCGTATCAGCGTGTATTCGGACAATCTGGCCATCTTCTGGAAGAGCGTGCAGGAGGCCTTTTCCCACGCGGGGTTCGACTTTCTTCGCGCCTACCCCTGCCCCGACGACGCCGCGGGCGGAAGCCTCCTGACGGACGATCTCTGCCACGCGCTCGCGGGCAAGCGGCCCTGCTATATTTTCATCGACGATTTTCACCTCTTGACCGATAACCGCGTGCCCGCCTTCCTCTGCACGCTGACGAACCGCCTGCCCGAAAACGTTCACCTGATCGTCGCAAGCCGCGACCGCTTCCTGCCCGCGGAGGAGATCCTGCGCCTTGGCGGCAGGCTCTACACCGTGGGCGCCGAGCAGCTGCGCCTCAACCACACGGAGCTCTCGATCTACGCCCACCGCTGCGGCACGGAGCTCTCGGACGCGCAGATCGAATCGCTGCTCTATTCGAGCGAGGGGTGGTTCTCGGCCATTTACTTAAATCTCCGCACGCTGCACGAGCGCGGCGAGCTGCCGAGCCGCAGCTCGGATATCTACGCGATGTTCTCCGCCGCGATGATCGACCCGCTGCCGTCAAAGCGGCGCGAATTTTTGGCCGTCATGGGTCTTGCGGACGAATTCACCGTCGAGATGGCCGAAGCCGTCACCGGCAGCAAAAACACCGCTGCGATCTTACAGACGTTGACCGAGCAGAACGCCTTTGTCAAGCGCCTGCCGGACGGCGTGACGTTCCGCTTCCACCACATGATGAAGGACTGCGCCGAGCGCACGTTCCACACGATGGAGCCGCGGCGGCAGGCAGTTTACCATAATAGATATGGCGAGTGGTACAAAACGCATGGGCAATATCTGCATGCGCTCAAATTCTACTGTCTTGCCAAAAACTACGACGCGGCGCTGCGCGTCATCCAGCGCGACGCGGGCATCCTGCTCACGTCGCTTGGCGCGCAGCAGGTGCTCGACTTCATCGCCCACTGCCCGGTCGAAACGCTCAAGGAGCACCCGCTTTCGCTCCTCGTTCTGATGCGCAGCATGTTCAACTGGCGGCAGATCCCAAAGATGCTCGAGCTCAAGGAGCTGCTGCTCGCCGCGATCACCGAACACCCCGACTGGCCGGAGAGCGAGCGCGGCGACCTTCTCGGCGAGTGCGACCTCATCATGAGCTTTTTGATGTACAACGACATCTCCGCGATGAGCCGCCTGCACCGCAGCGCGAGCGCGCAGATGTCGCGCCCCGCCATCAGCATCCAGAAAAGCGGGGGCTGGACGTTCGGCTCGCCGTCGGTGCTGATGATGTTTTACCGCGCGTCCGGCGAACTCCAGAGCGAGCTCACCGAGATGGACGAGTGCATGCCGCACTACTATAAGATCACAAACGGCCATGGGCAGGGCGCTGAGACCATCATGCGCGCGGAGGCCGACTTCATGCGCGCCTGCTTTGCCGACGCGCAGATCATGCTCGAGCGCGCCTATGCGCAGATTGACGGCAACGGGCAGGAAAACATGGCCCTGTGCTGCGACTTTCTCGCTTGGCGGCTCTCGCTCTGCACTTCTTTCACGCCGCGAGAGTCCTTCGAGCAGCGGCGCGAGGCGCTGCTGGGGCTGCATAACGTCACGTGGCTCAACATTCTGCAAAGCTCCTGCGCCTATTACTATGCGCTGCTGGGCCAGCCCGAAAAAATCCCTGCGGTCTTCCGCGAGCATCAGCTCGCCTCCATCCACTTTCTCGCGCCCGGAAAGCCGATGATGGAGCTTATCGAAAATCAGGTCTACCTCGCCCAGGGCGAGTACGCCAAGGTCATCGGCCGCAGCGAAGCGCTGCTCGGTATGTGCCAGGCGATGCACTATGCGCTCGTCGCGCTGCACATCCGCCTTCAGACCGCCGCGGCCTACGAAATGCTCGGCAAGCGAGAGACGGCAGACGAACTTTTGATCTCTGCCCTCGCCGCGGCGGAACCGGACGCGCTCTATCTGCCGTTTGTCGAAAATTACCGCTATCTCAAGACGGCGCTCACACGCGGCGCGGGTGCGAAATTTGCCGCGTTTGTCCGGACGGTCACACCGCTTGGCGAGGACTTTGTGCGCCGCTGCGGCGAAAAGCGTGCGGAAGGCTCCCGTCCCGCCGCCCTCGCGGGCCTCACCGAGCGCGAAAGCGCCATCGCCGCGCTCGTCGCCAAGCGCCTGAGCAACCGCGAGATCGCCGAGCAGCTCTTTTTATCCGAGGGCAGCGTGAAGCAGTACATCAACCAGATTTACTCCAAGCTCCTCATCACGGGCGACGTGCGCACCAAGCGCAAACGGCTCGCCGAGCTCGCCGCGCCGAAGAACTAAGACACAGCTTGGACGCAGCGCATCCGTTTTTGCATTGCCGCTCCTGCAAAATTATCTAACCTTTGGTTAATACCAACTTTTACCGATCCACCGTACAATGGCTGTACGGTGGATCTTTTATTTTCCGGAGGGGAGGAATGCCTTTGTACCGAAAATACATCTCAGCCGTCACACCGCTCCCGGACTACATTCTTCGGGTGGACTTTGTCTCCGGCAGCCGCCTGCTGCTCGATATGAAGCCGTATCTCGACAAGCTCCGCTTCCGCCCGCTTGCCGATCCCGCGGTGTGGAACAGCGCCATGACGAACGGCATCTTTGTCCGCTTCGACAATGTGGAGCTGAGCCATGACGAAATTCTGTCCATGGCGGAACGGGCGCACTGAGCGCGCCGATTTTTCAAAATTGAGAGGAGAACAACATGAAAAACGCTTGTAAGCACCTTGCCCTTTGCACCCTGACGCTGATCCTTTGCCTCGCCCTCGCCGCCTGCGGCAGCGACAACTCCGGCGACTCCGCAGACTACGGCAACGACTCCACTGTGCCTTCGACGATCGACGGCTTTGTCAAGGAAAGCTACGACAGCTATGATTACAGCGCTTTCGAAGGTTACTATCTGCCCGACAGCGGCACGGACTTCGACTATCTCATCATCGACACCAACGGTTCGCGCTGGCGCATCGGCAACAACGACGACCTCGCCGCCAGCGGCTATTTGCAGTACGACGCGGACTATGACTGCATCTACGCCTACAACGAGCACGACGGCGTCGCCTATCAGTTCTCCGCCGACGGCAGCAGCGTGAACATCTATTCGCTCGGCTCGTTCACCTATGAAATGAGCCTCGACGAGTTCGACGCGCAGGCCGAAGACTACAACAGCAGCGACAGCTCGGTCGACCTTTCTTACCTTGCGGGCATCTGGTACCTGGACGGTGATCTCGACGCCGACAGCTACATCTACATCGACAGCAGCGGCGGTCTCTGGGGGCTCTACGAGCGCGCGCCCGGCGCGGAGACGACCGAGGTCGACGGCGGCTTTATCTCCGCCCCGACCGATGTGGACGACGTGTACTATGCCGTTTCCACGACGTATCAGGACGTCACCTATGAATTCACGCTTTTTGACACCGATTCCATCGTGTGGGGCGGCGAGAACGACTACTACGAGCGCCTTGAGTAAGACGTTTTGAAAAAGTGAAGAAGGGAGAAAAGAAGATGAAATCATTCCATCATTTCCTCGCGACGCTGCTTACGCTTCTGCTTTGCCTGAGCCTGACCGCCTGCGGCGACAGCAGAGATGACGTCACGGGCGACGACTGGCGCGCGAGCGGCGTGGTCGCCGCCGAGGGCACCATCACACACGAGGGCGAGGGCAGCGTCAAGGTTCTCGTCACCGTGGGACCTGAGAGCGCGGCGTTCTACCGCGACGAGCCCGAGCAGGAGCTCTTCGACAGCGTGTCCTTCCCCGTGACGGTCGAGGACGCGAACGACGACGGCACAGGCTTTGACATCTCATTCGACGACATCACCGGCGACGGTGAGAGCGACGTCGTCGTGACGTTCCAGCACGCCGACATGAGCACGACGCAGATGGTCTGGTTCTGGGATGCCGACGAGCGCTATGTCTTTGAGCCGGACTACTCCTACTTCCACGAAAACGGCGTGCAGACCGACCTGACCGACACGCCCTATTTCTCCGACAACGGCTTACAGATCAACGCTGCGGTCAACACGGGCACTTATCTTCTGGAAAACGGTGTTGCCTGCTACTCCGGCCTTGGCGACGGCTATGAGAGAAATGACTGCTACTGGGAGGTCGTGAAGCACAGCGACCAGTCGCACGACGGCATCCGCGAGATTCAGTTCGACGCCATCTGCTACATTCCCGAGAGCTCCATCCCGTACTTCACCGAGCAGTACATCACCAACACCGACAGCGAGCTCTACGACTACTACACTGGCATGTGGTTCACCGCCGCCACCGCCTACGGCAACAGCCAGCGCGGCGACAACTACTATGTTCATACCGTCAATTATAACGGCAACGAATACCTCATCGAATTCGCCTACTCGACCGACTGGCAGTACAACGTCAGCGATTGGGCGATGGTGCTGACCAAGAGCTACATGGTCTACCTGCCCGACGATTACGACGGGCTGGTCTTCGCCGCCATGCCGCAGCTCGACAACTATAAGGACTGCGCCAGACGGATGCAGCTCGATAGCATCGCGCCCGAGGCGAGCATCATGGACATTGACCTTGTCGACCCCTACAACACGCTGTTTTTCAGCATTTGCTACTAAAAAGGCGGTGAACAGCATGACGCACCGAACGTATCTTCTGCCGCTCGTGCTCGCGCTGCTGCTCCTGCTGAGCCTGACCGCCTGCGGCGACAGCAGCTCTGATGATCCGCAAAGCGGCTATGAGACCGTCATGGACATGGAATTTCTCGACGGGATGTGGAGCATCGACGGCACCTCGAGGCTGTACTTTGACAGTGAGGAGGGCTTCTATGCCTACCGCACCGGCTGGGGTCTCGGCGGGCGCGGAGAATTTGAATTGTCCGAGGCGAGCGGCCGGCCGATGATCTTTTTCAACGGCTTTCTCTACAATTTTCTCCTGCGCGACGACGGCGTGCTGCTACCGAACCAGAACGGCGAGGGCAGCGGGCTCACCATCCACCGCCACACCTTCCTCCGCGACGACGAGGCGGAGATCGTCGAGTGGGATAAAAGCAACTGGGACGGCATGTGGCAGAACGCCCTGGGCGAGACCATCGTCATTGACTCGTCCCTCATGCAGTACATCGCCTGCTCACCGGACTATTCCATGAGCGGCACGATGAACGACGAGGGCGAGGGCATGGGCCTCTACCTCTACGACAACGGAACGCGCGCCTACCTCTGCCCCAGCGACGACGGCAATAGCTTCACCCTCTCCGCCGAACGCTTTGGCCGCTACGGGGACGATCAGCACTTTGACGGCGTCTTCTACCGCAACGCCGACTTCTACGCCTACACGGACATGGAAAACGCGGAATTCTATGAAGACGAATACTCCACCTTCTATATCTGGTACTACGACGGTGTGAACCGTTACCTTCTGGGCAACGATTACATCATCGGCGAAGATGGACTTGCCTACCACTATGAAGATGGTCTCGTCTATCCCGCGGGCTGGATCCCCGAAGCGCCGTATGATCCCGCTGACGACTGGGGCGAAAACTGGATGGACAACTGGGATATTTGAAAACGCCATGATAAAGGATGGATGTGAAATGACAGGAAGAGGAAAACTCAGCGACGCCGAGCTTTCGAAAAAGCTCGGGCACTATCAGAAAATGTCGCGCGTCTGGATCCTGGTGGGCCTTTTTGGCGTGTTGAGCGGCACGGTCTCGTACTTTGCCGTGCAGGACACCGCGCTCAAGGCCATCCTGACGGGGGTGCTGTTCTTCGGCGGCGTCTGCTGCGCGGTCTTTTTGGGCGGCAGCGCACAAAAGAAGCTCCAAACCTTGATGCAGGAGCAGTTTGGAGACTTTTTCCGCACGGAATGGGAAAAGGCCTTCGGCCCGGATATGCACACACCGGAAATGTGCGTTGACGAGCCGTTTCTCCGGACGTTCCACCTGCTGGACGGTCAGTGGGAGGAATGTACGGTTGAGAATTTCCATGAGGGCGATTATCGCGGCGTGCATTTTTCCGCCGCCAATGTGCGGCTGGACCATGTGTATGAGCGAGGGTGCGGTCACGAAGGCTATGAGACCTGCCACGAGATGGTCTTCAAAGGCCTCGTGCTGCGCTGCGAAACGCGGACGCCCGCCCCCTCCCCCGTCCTCGTCAACGCAAGGACGGAGGACAGTCCGCGCGGCGCAGCGACGGGCGATGCGCTGTTTGACCGATGCTTCTGCGTCACAGCAGAGCCGGAGCAGGATGCCCTCTCCCTTCTTGCCCCGCAGTTTATGGAGCTGATGAACGAGTTCAGGCAGCGCGTCGAAGGACAGCTTTTGGGCTTCCGCTGGGAAGGCCGGGTGCTCTCGCTGGCGGTGGAAACAGACTATGGCTTTGCCGCCGTTGCCAGTAATGTAGACCTGCGCGACCTTGACGCCCTGCGCCGCAGCTATTGCGCGTCGCTGCACGCAATGGAGGAAACGCTGGATCTTCTGCTGAAAAACACCGCTCTTTTTGCGGCGCAGGACTGAGAAAGGATGACACCATGGAGAAAAATCAAACAATGACAGACGAACAGCTCGCGCGCGAGCTGCAAAACGGTAAGCGCGGCGGTGGCCGCGGCAAGCTCCTCACGGTGATTGGCTGCGCCGCGACGGCGATCGGTATTTTCACCTCGGTCACGGCGCTGACGGTCATCGGCATCGTCGTCGCGCTGCTGGGGCAGGGCGTTCTGAACAAGCACCAGAAGGCCACCGGAAAAGCGGTCTTTGAGTCCCTCGTGCCGGAGATCATGAACGCGAACTTTGAAGATGTGCAGCTCACCGGAAAACGAAACCTTGTGAACATCAAGGGCTCAAATATCCCGCTGCCGTCCTACGTCTACGACAGCGCCAAAGGCCGCATCGACTTCACCTACCGCGGCCTTCCGTCTGAGCTCTGCACCGTCACGCTGACGGATGTGGACGAATACCGCAACGAAAACAACGACATGCTGGAGTCCGCCGAGCGCGTGGTCTACAATGGTCAGTGGATGGCCTGTGAGCTCGGCAAAACGTACCCCGCGGACCTCATGTTCTGGCCGCGCGGCAAGCTCGACAAGCTCTTCCGCGCAAAAACCATCAAGACGGATTACGAGGACTTCAACAAGCACTTCAACCTGAGCTGCGATGATGCCGACTGGGCGCTGCGCTTTTTGAATCCCAGCCGCATGGAGCGCATCCTTGCGCTCACCAACAGTGCCTTCGGCGATTTTTCCGTCAGCCTGCATTCTGATGGGACATTGTACCTCGCCGTGCACAGCGGCCGCGGCTTTTTCGACGTCGGTAAGGGCAAGGAGCCGCCCGACGCGCTGCGCCGCCGCTTCACCCGCGAGCTCAAGTGGTGCACCGACATGATCGACGTCTTCCGCCCCGCGGCGGAGTGAAGAAAGGAGCGGTCGTATGCAGCTTTGGGTCGCGATACTGCTGTTTTTTCTGTCCATCGCGGGCGTCGTGCTATCGGCGCGAAAGCTCCGGCAAAAGAGAACGCTTCGCGTCGCCTGCATCGCACTCTGCACCGTGATCGCCGCGGCCTGCGCGGTCTATATCGCGCTGACGGCGATCATGCTCTACGCGGCGAGCACGAAGTGATCTTCTGCACTTCATGCAAAGGAAAAAGCCCATCAGCTCGACGAGCTGATGGGCTTTTGTTCTGTTATTTGGGGTGGAAATTACGCTTTTTTACTTCTTCTCCACCGCGCGGCCGATCAGGTAGCACACCGCGGCGACCACCATGCCATTGATCGAGGCGATGCCCCAGTGCACCAGATTTGCTACCACCGCGCCGAGCACCACGCCGATCACCGCGAACCAGTTGACCGTCTCGCTGACCTCCACGTCCTGATATTTCTCCTTGTTCAGGAAGTAGCCGAGCACCAGAATGATACCCACCGGCGGCAGGGTGCAGTTCAGGATGTTCAGCCAGCCGCAGAAGTTCCAGTACAGCCAGACGGCGAGCACTGTACCGATGATGCCCGAGACGAGCACCATGGGCTTCTTTTTCTGGCCGAAGATGTTGGCAAGGCCGAGGCCCGCGGAATAGAGCGCGTTGTCGTTCGTCGTCCAGATGTTCAGGCCCAGGACCAGGATGGCGAGATAGAACAGGCCGAGGTTGATCATCACCTCGAAGATGTCATTGCCGCCCACATAGACCGACGAGACACCGCCGAAGAAGAACATCAGAGAGTTGCCGATGAAGAACGCGATCACCGTTGTGATGGTGCCCACCTTGCCGCTTTTGGCAAAGCGGGAGAAGTTCGGCGTCGCCGTGCCGCCGGAGACGAACGAGCCAACGACCAGTCCCGCGCCGCCGATCACCGTCAGCGTGCCGCTGGACTTGGCGAACTGATCCACGATCGTGCCGTCGCCGCGCACGACGGCGAGGATCATCGCGACCGTACCCAGTACCGCCACCATCGGGACGGCGATATAGCTGACGATCGTGAGCGACTTGATGCCGAAGTAGGCCGAGGCCGTCATGCAGATACCGGCAACGATGACCAGCGCCCACTCCGCCGTCTTGCTGCCGCCCAGCAGCTCGTTGGCGACCGGAATGGCAAACATGGCGATGCCCACGCCGAACCAGCCGATCTGCGTGAACGAGATCATGGCCGAGGGCAGATACGAACCCTTGACGCCAAACGCCTTGCGGGCCAGAAGGTCGAGGCTCATGCCCGTCTCCGCGCCCACGTAGCCCAAAAGGCCCGTGTACAGGCTCAAGATCACGCCGCCGACGATCATCGACACGACGAAGCCCTGAAAATCCAGGCCGTCCGCCAACTGCTGTCCCACCCACATGCTCGCGGAGAAAAAGGTGAAGCCCAGCATGATCATAAACATGGTCACGATGCCGCGTCGGGCGCTTTTCGGCACGATCGCCTCTGCGTAGTCAATATCCACTACCGTCTTTTCATTCTTCATGCGTTCTGTCCTCTCTGATCTATAAATTTTTTAAAGGATATACTTTCTCAGGGTCGTGGTGAACTCGTCGATCCGCTGGCGCGCGATCTCCTTCAGCGAGACATCGCGCATGCCCTCCACAAAGCCGCGCTCCTGCTGATAGAGCCAGCGCGTCGTCTTTTTGTCCAGTTTTTCATAGTGACAGTCCTTCAGCCAGTCCTCGTAGGAGATCGGCAGCGGATGCCCGAGCTTTTCCTCGAGCAGCGCTTGCTTGTCGATGCTGTCGGCGCGCTCTAAGATGCCGTTCCAGAATTCGAGCACCTCTTCAATATGCTCGTGGATCTCGTAGCGGCGGGCGCCGCCGTCGTAGATCGTGCACTTTTCAAAAAGGGGATTCTGCATCGAGAGCGTCTCGCGGCGGAAGGCAGGGGCAATGATGCCGCCTTTCCAGTAGAAGTCGATCAGCGCGCGGTTGATGCCGGAAACGCCCCTGTTTCCCTCTTCATAGCAGCTGAAAATGCCCTCGTAATACACCGTGACAAAGCCCTCGAAGCCCGGCCAGTACACGCGGATCTCCTGCGTCAGCTTTTCCAGGATCTCAACGCCCTGCGTGCCGCCGATCGTGAAGAGCACGATGTTGCGCAGCTTGGCCCCCCGCTTGCGGTAATAGTCGATCACGTAGCGCAGGCAGTTCACAAGCGTCTCGCCGGAGGCGATGATGTCGCCGATCAGCAGCGTGCTGTTCGGTACGGTGGCAAGCTTGCAGTATTTGATCTCAAGGCCCCTCATCTCGCCGTTTTCAAAAACGCGCTCGCTCGACATAAAGCTAATGTCGTGGACGCGGATGTGCTCTTTGTAGCAGCTCTCCTCCAGCGGGTAATTCAAAGCGCCCCGCAGGATCGAGAGGATATTCGCCGACGTGATCTTCTTTTTCTCTTTCAGGTAGTACATCATCTGCGAGGTCGCCGTCACAAGCGAGGCGTACACCTCGTAGCCCACCACCTCCGGATGATTCATCAGCTTTCGCGTCTCCGCTTCTGAGACAATGTAATACTCATTGAGGAAGTGTCCCCCCTCCAGCCGGTAGCAGTCCACGCCCTGATCGCAGAACTCCGGCACGATCTGAACGTCCTTCCAATTTTCGATCATCGCTCTCTCCTCCTAAAAAAAGACCACCTGTCGAAGAATCGACAGATGGTCCATATACTAAATATGAAAAACAAAAAGGGAAGCGAAATGACATTTGTTGCGTTTTTTCAGCAGCATAGCGGGTGGCCTCCCTTTTTTCAACTTATGACATTATATGGAGAATGTCATATTTTGTCAATAAGGATTTTACAGTCATTGCGGCGCAAGCGCCGCTTCCTATTCCCTGCGTACCCGCAGGGTGCGGACAAAGGGGGCCATTCTCTCACGTGAGAGAATGGCCCCCTTTAGATCCCCCAAGAGAACGCGAGGGGAGTCCCCCTCGACCCCCGACATTGGCAGTCTCGATCTTGAAGAACTGCACGCGCTGCGCAATCGGGTGCGGTGTACATGGCTTCGCCATGAATCTTCTGCGAGTCATTCCCGTTCGCAACCGCGCCTTACTATCGTGAGGCGCGAGTGACGGTAGTTGGGCGGCAGACTGCGTACGGAATGCGGCATTGCTGCGCTCGCCGCATTGTAGGGACTGGCGGTAGACGGGAATTAGGTTGCACTACTACAAGACTGGCAGAGCGGCAGCGGATAATAGAAGCACACCAAGTCGTATAGCAGGCATCAACGCGGCAACGCCGCGCGCAGGCATTTCCATTCCGGAGGCATAAAGGTCATTCAAGCCCGGGACTGCCAATCAAAAGCCTTTCTCTTGGGGTTCCAAAGGGGATATTCTCTTTCGCGAAAGAGAATATCCCCTTTGCCCCTGCCGTCCACAGGCGGCATATCCCTTCGCACCTGTGCGAAAAGCAGAAAACCGCTATATGTTTTCTGTAAAAATGCAAAACTTTTGCTTGCAAACTCACTTTTCCGTGTTATGATGATGACCGAAAAAAAGAACGTGCAGTGCACATGGCAAGAAAGAGTGATCGATTTGTTGGATTTTTTGAAACAGGAGGGGCTGAGTCCCGACCTTTTGGATGGCATTCGTGAATTTAACGCGCAGTATCCAACGCCGCCGGAGCTGCAAAACCGCATCCCGCAGCCGCGGTATCATTATTATGGCAAGGACGTGTGGGAGGCGGCGGTCGCCGCCATTTTGTGCGGGGAGAACCTGCTGCTCGCGGGCAGCAAGGCCACAGGTAAAAACGTGCTGGCGGAAAACCTCGCTCAGGTCTTTGCCCGTCCCGCATGGGACGTGTCGTTCCACGTGAACATGGACGCCGCGAGCCTCATCGGCATGGACACGTTCGAGGGCGGCGAGGTCCGCTTCCGCCCCGGCCCCGTGTACCTTTGCGCAAAGCACGGCGGCTTCGGTGTGCTCGACGAGATCAACATGGCGAAAAACGAGGCGCTTGCTGTACTGCACGCGACGCTCGACTTCCGCCGCGCCATCGATGTTCCCGGCTACGAGCGCGTAGAGGTCGATCCCGCCGCGCGCTTCATCGGCACGATGAACTACGGCTATGCCGGCACACGCGAGCTGAACGAAGCGCTCACGTCGCGCTTTGTCGTCATCCAGATGCCGTCCATCGACCAGGACGGTCTTGTGCGGTTGCTTAGCGATGAGTTCCCGACGCTTGAAAAGAAGTACAAAGAGCAGTTCGCCCAGCTGTTCCTCGACCTGCAGAAAAAGTGCGAAAACGCGGAGATCTCCGAAAAGGCGCTCGACCTGCGCGGTCTTCTCGACGCGCTGCGTCTGATCCGCCGCGGCGTGGGCGCGAGCCGCGCGCTCGATATGGGCATCACAAATAAGGCGTTCGACGCCTACGAGCAAAGCCTGATCCGCGACGTCATCGCCGCGCGCATCCCCGCAAAGCTCGACCGCAGCCGCCTGTTCACCGACTGACATGGAGACGTCAAGCTATTCCGCCCAGCAGCGCCGCGCCATCAACCTCGTTTGGACGGCGAGCGGGGACTATCAGTTCGAGCCGCAGTTTTTAGCGCTCAAATCAAACGGTGAGCCGGACTTTTACATGAACTGCGTCATCGGCCTTGTGCACAAGTGGTTCGGCGACAAGATGCCAAAGCGTCTCTTTGCCTACTGGGCGGGCGACGCGCGGCAGAACGTTTTCGACGAGCTGTGCTGGCTGGCGCTCGAGAACGCGGCGTATGAAAAGGAACTGCCCGAGCGCCCTGTGCTCGCCGATCTCCGCCGCAAGCACGCGGAGGAGTTTTTCGCGTCGGAATACCAGCTCTCGCGACAGGAGTGGATGGAGAAAAATCAACTTGTCTACGCCGTGCAGTCCGACCGCTGGAAGACGATCCTCGGGCAGAAGCCGCCCATTCTCGCCCCGTGGGAAAAGGGGCTTGCGCAGGCGCTCGCCTGCCCCGGCACGATGAACGCCGCGGAGCTTGAGATCGCCGTGCGCGCGGCATTTGAAAAATACCTGCAATTCGACGGTACAGTGCATAAAAAAGGCGGCTTCCAGCTGCACTTTGACGACAAGTGGGCGCCGCTTCTCACAAAGCTCCTGCCGACGGAGCTCGTCCGCACGGACGATCTGACCATCGGCCGCTCCGCCATGCCGGGCGAAAACGGCATGGTCAAGGTCTCGAACGCGCTGCGCTCGCGTCTGCGCTCCAATGAGCACGAAACGGAGGACCGCGGCTACATCGAGCGTTGCTTCGGCCGCAGCATCTATTCCCCCGACAAGCTCGCGCGCATCGAGCAGCAGCTCTGCACCGGCAACCACCTGGGCTGCCACCTGTGGTTCACAAGGGGCGCGAGCGCGTCGGACCAGCTCATCAGCGCGGACACGCAGCGTCTTTACGAGCAGGCTGAGGATCAGGCCAAGCTGAACCGCGCCGCCTTCGCGCGCGACCTCGATCTGCACCAGAGCGCGCTCGCGCGCCTGAGCGAGCAAATTCGAAACTGCCTGCTCGTCCACCAGCAGCCCGAGCGCATCCCCGCCCGTCAGGGCTGGCTGGACGGGACGAAGGTCTGGCGCGAACCGGTGCTGCACGATGACCGTGTGTTTCTGCGCAGCGACGAGGAGAGCCGTCCCGGCTTTGCCGTCGATCTGATGCTCGACGCCTCGGCCTCGCGCCTGCACTGCCAGGAGGCCATCGCCATTCAAGGCTACATTCTGGCCAAGAGTCTTGCCTCCTGCGGCATCCCCGTGCGCGTGACGAGCTTTTGCAGCCTGCGCGGCTACACGGTGCTGCGCATTTTGAAGGATTTTGGCGACAAAAACGGCGAACGAAACGTTTTCAATTACTTCGCCGCGGGCTGGAACCGCGATGGGCTCGCGCTGCGCGGCGCGGGCGAGCTCATCAAGTCCGCGCCCGCAGAAAAGCATCTGCTCATCCTGCTGACCGACGCCTCACCCGACGACAGCCACAAAATCCTGCCGAGCGGCAAAGTCCCGCTCAGCCGCGACTACGACGGGCAGATCGGCGTCGATGACACGGCGGAGGAGGTGCGCGCCCTACGCGCACAGGGCATCCGCGTCGCCGCCGTCTTCATGGGTGAAAACGCGAGCGTTCCCGCCGCGAACGCCATCTATGGCCGCGACCTTGCGCGCATCCGCCGCATCGACCAGCTCGCCGCCACGGCGGGTCGGCTCATTCAGGACGAAATTCGCGAACTCAGCAGTTGACAAAAAGGATCCCGAAAGTTGAACTTTCGGGATCCTTTCTTTTATGTCAGGATGTGCGAGAGCGTCTCCATTGAGCGGCCTGCGTTTTTATTTCCGCACGGTAAAGCAAACGATTTGCAAAATTGCGCAAAAAGGAAGGTATCCTGTCTTAAGCCTTTTTTAAGACTCCGGTAGTATTGACATTGTGATAAGACTGGAGTATTATGTGCTTGTAGCTACTACTAAAGTCTTATGAAGGAGGCCTTCTCATGGATATCAAACTGTTCGACTCGGAATTAAAGGTGATGGACGTTTTGTGGAAGCGCGGCGATACGCCCGCCAAGGAGATCGCGCGCACGCTCACAATTGATCTCGGCTGGAACGTGAACACGACCTACACGCTCATCAAACGCTGCATGAAAAAGGGCGCGATCGAGCGCAGCGAGCCGGGCTTCCTCTGCCATGCGCTGATCCCCAAGTCCGCCGTGCAGGAGGCGGAGACCGACGAACTCATCAACAAGATCTACGACGGCTCGGCCGACAAGCTCTTCGCCGCGCTGCTGGGGCGCAAAAAGCTCTCCGCCGAGCAGATCGCGCAGCTCAAGAAGATCGTCGGCGAGCTGGAATGAGGGTGAAGGGATGAGCTTTTTGCAGATGAGCCTGCACGGCGCGGTGATGATCGCGGTCGTCACCATTCTCCGCGCGCTGACGCTCAACCAAGTGCCGAAAAAGACGTTTCTGGTGCTCTGGGCGCTCGCGCTCGTGCGGCTGCTTGTGCCGTTCTCGCTCCCCTCACGCCTGAGCGTCTACACGCTGCTTGCGCGTCAGGCACCTGCGGTATCGGATGCCACCGCCGTCTCTCCTCCGCCGGTCCTGCCGGCGGCACCCGTCACCGTCACGCCGCAGGTCACTGCGCCTTCCGCGTCAACGGTCTCGCCGTGGGCGGTCGTCTGGCTTGTGGGCATTGAGGTCTGTGCGCTGACATTTGCGGTGCTCTACGTCAGGTGCTATCGCGAATTCCAAACCTCGCTGCCGGTCGAACACGACTATGCCCGCCGCTGGCTTGCAGCGCATCCTCTGCGCCGCAAGCTCGTCATCCGCCAGTCGGACCGCGTCTCGTCCCCGCTGACGTTCGGCGTCCTGCGCCCCGTCATTCTGATGCCGAAGTCGACCGACTGGTCGAACGAGGGCACTCTGCGCTTCGTTCTGGAGCACGAGTTTGTCCATGTCCAGCGCTTCGACGCGCTCTCCAAGCTCACGCTCATCGCCGCCGTCTGCGTCCACTGGTTCGATCCGCTCGTGTGGGTCATGTACGTGCTCGCGAACCGTGACCTCGAGCTCTCGTGCGACGAAACAGTCGTGCACCGTTTCGGCGGCGCGCGGGCGGACTATGCGCGCACCCTCATCCGCATGATGGAAACGCGCAGCGGCGTCGCGCCCCTTTGCAACGGCTTCAGTAAAAATGCCATTGAAGAAAGGATCACAGCAATTATGAAAACGAAGAAAACAACCATCATCTCGTTCGTTCTGGCGGCTGTCCTGATCACCGGAACGGCAGCCGCCTTTGCGACCTCCGCCCAAGCGGAGGCAGACAACGGCGACAGAGCAACCGCCGCCTATGGCACAAATATCCAGCCGGACGCGGAGCTCCTCGCCACAGGGCTCACGTATCAGGACTCCACCTGGTTCTATCAGGGCAAGGCCGTTGCCGGCATGTACGACGACAAAGGCGGCACCTATACCAACGACGCCGCGGCAGGCGACATCTACCTCGCCATCAAGCGCGGCAGCGACGGCAAGGTCACCGAGCTCGCTCCGATCACTAAAAAGCAGTTTACTGAGCTCGTCGACCGTCACCCGAACGACGTCGAGACCGAGGTGGGCGAAAGCTCGCTGATGTCTTACGTCGACCCGACGGACGGCAAAACGTATTACAGCTTCGACGACGGCAAGACCTTCGAGCCGATGACGGACGAGGAGTTTGATGCCCGCTTCCCCACGCCGAACGTCGAGTGGTGGACGTATGACGAGTACAAGGCGTGGCTCGACAACGAAAAGGTGCAGCTCCGGAGTCTTCTTGGCGAGACCGACACGATCGGCGGTCAGAAATTCACCTGGACGCAGGAGGAGATTGACAAGACCATCGCCATGTACGAGGAGACTCTGGCGGACATCAAAAACGGCATCATGTACTCCAAATCCGTCGACGGAGACGATCAGCTGATAATGAGCTACACCCCCGCCGACATCAGCACGTCGACGGATGAAAAGGGGCTGTACATCAAGTTAGACAACGGCAAAGAATACACGTTCGGCCCGTATGAGACGGACGAAGCGCTTCTCGCCGCCGTCAAGCCGTTCTGTGAAAAGCAGGTCCGGCTCGGCAACATGACGCAGAGCGAGGCCGACGAGATCATCGCTCGCCACAGCGGGAAATAAACACAACCATTTGGGAAAAGGCGGAGGCCTGCTATCCAGCAGGCCTCCGCCTTTGATTTTACCCTTGCATTTTTGTTTTCCTCATGCTATATTGTCTTCGCAAAACAAGTTGTAGTTGTAACCTGTTTGTTGTACCTGCAACGATTCAAAGAAAGCAAGGGAAACGATCATGGAACATCCCGCAAGAAAGATCACGAAGATCGCGCGTGAGGCCGAGCACCTCGTTCTGCTCGCGTCGCGCGCCGACGGCATCGGCACGGCGGAGATCGACTGCCTGCACGCTGTGCGCCATCACCCCGGCGTCACGCAATCAGAGCTCGTGGCCATGCTGCACTCTGACAAGGCCGCCATCGCGCGCCGCACGGCAAGCTTGGAGCGCAAGGGCTATCTTAGCCGCGAGCCAAATCCGAACGACGGTCGCAGCCAGCTCCTCTACGCGACCGAGCAGGCCGAGGGCCTGCGCAACGCCAAGGCCGAAGCCGAAAGCGCCTTTTACGACTATCTGATGGCCGGACTGGATGAAGCGCAGCGATCCGCCTTTCTCGCGTCTCTCGACATTCTCTATCGCCGCTCGAAAACGGAGAGCCGCGCGCTCTTCCCTCATCTGCGGCCCGTCTTTGAGGAGGGTGCGCATAAAAAGGACTGATTTCTTCCGCCCCGACCGCATTGGCTCGTATTTTCGCATGGAGTGGCTGCCGCTCACGTTCGTCACGCTCTCAGGTCTCGTGTACAACGTCGGCCTCCTCGCAGGCCCGTGGTTCGAGGGTAAGCTCGCCCAGTGCCTTGCCAACATTCTGACCGGCAAAACGGCGGGCAGCGCGATGACCGCGCTCGTCCTCGCCTATGTCGGCGTGACGCTGACGGTGCAGGCCGCGCGCTTTGTCAAGCGCTTCTACGTCCGCCGCTTTGCCAACGACGTGAACCGCCGCATGAAGGGCGTGCTCTACGCCAATCTCGTCCGCCAGAGCCGCCGCGCGCTCGAGGAAGAGGGCGCGGGCGAGCTGGTGACCAAGGCCATCTCCGACGTGGACGACTGCGCTGAGGGCATGCGCAAATTCACGACCGAGCTCTTCGACACGGGCGTCGCGCTTGTGGGCTACGTCGTGATGCTGCTCGCCTACGACTGGCGGCTCGCGCTCTTATGCCTCATCTTCCCGCCAATCTCCTACATCTGCGCCGAAAAAATGAAGAAAACCGTGCAGCGCGCGGGCAGCGCCTATAAAAAATCCGCCGCCGCGCTGAATGCCGCGACGCTCGACCGCGCGAAAAACGCCGTCACCTACCGCGTTTACGGCTGCGAGGATGTGCGCGAGCGCCGCTATGAGGACACGCTGCACGTCTATGAAGTCTCTGCCGTGCGTGCCAACGTCTGGCAGTCGGCGCTGCCGCCGCTTTACCAGGCGGTGTCGAACCTGAGCGTGCTGTTCATCCTGTATTTCGGCGCGAGAAACGTGCTCGGCACGGGCTGGCGCGCGTGGGACATCGCCGCGTTCACGACGTTTCTCTCCTGCTTTATGAAGATGTCGGTCAAATCCTCGAAGGCCGCCAAGCTCTTCAACTCCGTGCAGCGCGCGGAGATCTCGTGGAAGCGCATCAAGCCGCTGATGAAGCAGCCCGAACCGCTCGCCCCGCTCGCCATTCCCGCGGCGCAGGAAGTCGCGTTCCGCGATCTGTCCTTCGCCTACGACGGCGGAAAGCCCATCTTCGAGGGGCTTTCCCTCTCGGCCGCCCCCGGCGAGATCATTGGCATCACCGGCCCTGTCGCCTGCGGCAAGTCGACGCTCGGGCGCGTCTTCCTCTGCGAGCGGCCCTACGGCGGCTCGGTAATGATCGGCGGGCGGGAATTGTCAGAATTTGCGCCGCGCGAGGTCGCGGCGGCAGTCGGTTACCTTGGCCACGATCCCGAGCTGTGGAACGACACCGTGCTCGCCAACGTCCTCTGCGGCGATGACGGCGACGCGATGGACTATCTCAAACTCACCGCGCTCGACGGTGAGGTGCGCGCGATGGAACAGGGCCTCGACACCGTGGTCGGCAACAGCGGCGTGCGCCTTTCCGGCGGTCAGGCGCAGCGCTTGACGCTCGCGCGCACGCTGGCGCACCCGCGCCCCGTCCTTGTGCTGGACGATCCGTTCTCCGCGCTCGACCGCACGACGGAGGACGCGGTATTCGCCAATCTCAAGGCCTACGCGCGCGACAAGGTCGTCTTCCTGATCTCGCACCGGCTGTACCACTTCCGCGAGATGCAGAAGATCGTCTTCATGGAGGACGGCAAAGCCATCGTCGGCACGCATGAAGAGCTGCTTGCGCGCTCTGCGGCATACCGCGCGCTCTATGAAAGCCAGACAGGAGGCGACGAACATGAAGCGTAACAAAAATTCCGGCGTGTTCGCCGCCATCTGTGATGCGGCGGGCAGCCACAAGCTTCTCAGCGCGAGGACGCTGCTCTGCGCGGCAGCCTCGGTGCTCTCCTCGCTCCTGCCGCCGCTGCTGCTCGGCCAGATCATCGACTCTCTGACCGGCGGCGCGCCGCTCGTCTTTACGGCGGTGCTGCTGTACTTCGGTTCGCTCGCGCTTGAGAGCGTGCTGTCCTCCGCGCAGGAGACGCTGCTCGAAATTTTCGGCCAGAAGATGACGCACGCGCTGCGCTCGGAGCTCTCCGCCAAGCTGACGCGGCTGCCCGCCGCGACGCTCTCCGCGCAGGACCCCGGCGAAGTCGCCGCGCGCTTTTCCGGCGATGTCGACACGGTCGAGGCGCTGTTCACCTCGGGCGTCATCTCGATGGTGGCGGATGCGTGCCGCATTCTGTCGATTCTTGTCGTCGTCGCGCTCAAAAATCCGGGACTTGCGCTGCTTCTCCTGCTCGTGCTGCCGCTGCTCACGCTCTTCACACGCCATGTGCAAAAGCGCATGCTCGCAGCGCAGCTCGACAACCGCCGCGCCGTCGCCGCCATCTCCGGTCAGGTGCCGGAGGCGCTGCACAATATCCGCACCATCCGCGCCCTCGGTCTTGAGGACTACATGTCGGAGCGCTACGACTGCCGCATCGGTGAAAGCTACGTCGCCGTCGAGCGCACGAACTTTTACGACGCGATCTACTCCCCCGTCGTGCTCGTGCTCAGCGCCGCCGTGGTCGGCGCGGTAATGCTGCTCTCGGCTTCGGGAAACGCGCGCGTGCTGGCTCTGTTCGGCATGTCCGTCGGCACGTCGGTCATGATCATCGACTATATTTCTCGCATCTTCACGCCGATTGAAAGCCTCGGCATGGAGATCCAGACCATCCAGTCCGCGATGGCGGGCGTCAAGCGCATCGACGCGTTCCTCGCCCAGCCGGAGCGCGACATTCCCGCGCCGCGTGAAGAATCCGCTGCATGCGGAGATGTCGTTCTCTCGCACGTGATGTTCGGCTACAGCGAGCGCACGGTGCTCTCTGATCTCTCCTTCACGGTGAAGCAAGGCGAGCAGGTCACGCTCGTCGGCCGCACGGGTGCAGGCAAGAGCACGGTCTTCCGCCTGCTGCTGGGGCTCTACCGCCCGCAGGCGGGAAAAATCGCCATCGGCGGCGTGGACGTCTCGGCCATCACGGACGAGGAGCGACGCGCGTGCATCGGCTGCGTCGAGCAGCACTTCGCCCGCGTGCCGGGCACGGTGCTCGATCAGATCACGCTGGGCGATGCGCGTATCACCCGTGCGATGGCGGAAAACGCCGCGCAGCTCGCGGGCCTCGACGAAGTCATCCGCGCGCTGCCGAACGGCTACGACACCCTCTGCGCGGACGGGCTGTTCTCGCAGGGCGAGTGGCAGCTTTTGTCCATCGCGCGCGCCGCGGCGGCGAACCCCGCCGTGCTGCTGCTCGACGAGATCACCGCAAACCTCGACGCCGAAACCGAAGCGCGCGTACTTGATGCGCTGCGCCGCGCGTCCAAAGGGCGCACGGTGCTCTCCATCTCGCACCGCATCTATGGCGGCCGCACGATCGAGATCAAGGCGCTGGAGGGGTAAAAGACGATAAAAAGGAGCGGGGCGCAGCCCCGCTCCTTTTTCTGTGTCGGTCCGTCGGCGGCAGGTGCAGTCCTTTTCGCCGCTCTTCTTATGAGCAACCTTTGCGCCTCGCCAAGCCGCGCCGCATCAGGGGATTGACATGCACTGCGAATGATGGTATAAGGTTCTCGTAATTTCCCCGCTTTCAGAGCAGGACTATATTGCAAAAATACAGGAGGTCATCCGTTATGGACAAGACGGTACACGAGTTGCTGAACCAGCAGGTCAACAAGGAATTTTACTCTGCATATCTTTATCTCGAGTTTTCCAACTATTTTAAGGCCAAGGGCCTTGATGGCTTTGCCAACTGGTACATGATCCAGGCGCAGGAGGAGCGGGACCACGCCATGCTGTTCTACACCTATCTGCAAAACCAGAACCAGACGGTGACGCTGGAGGCGATCGATAAGCCCGAGCCCTCGATCACCTGCCACATGGATGTTCTGAAGGCAGGCCTGGCGCACGAGGAATATGTGACCAGCCTCATCAACGGCATTTACAGCGCCGCCTACGATGTGAAGGACTTCCGCACCATGCAGTTCCTTGACTGGTTCGTAAAGGAACAGGGCGAGGAAGAGACCAACGCAAACGATCTCATCTCCAAGATGGAGCTGTTCGGCTCTGACCCCAAGAGCCTGTATATGCTCAATCAGGAGTTGGCCGCAAGAGTCTACACCGCGCCCTCTCTGGTTTTGTAAGCAAATCTCCTATGAACAAAAAGCCGCAAAGGAAAACCGGCAGATCTGCCGTTCTCTCCTTTGCGGCTTTATTTCATAGGATCTGCACGGTCTGCTCCCGCAGCAGCAGGCTAAATCCTTTTCGTGTCATGCATATACATAAGATTCTCATTTCGTACGAGCAGCGGCGGCAGAATGG